>Ga0155634_1013_pt1 | contig 179705 bp, 169 predicted proteins | sample RifCSPhighO2_12_FD_107291 | JGI IMG/M metagenome (GOLD analysis project Ga0155634, IMG submission 107291) | Pseudomonadales bacterium RIFCSPHIGHO2_12_FULL_40_16
CTGTAAGTTAAAAGAATTTAAACGTATAGCGATGCGTAGTTGTAAAACAGATACGAGTTTTGAAGCCATGATTCAACTGTGCGCGAGTTTAATTAACTCTCGGTAATTCTCAACAGACCCTAGCTAAAGGTTCTCCTGTTAACTCATCCTGTAGTACAAATTTTTGTCCGTATTTAAAATTAGGTTCAGCTACAAAACTATTAGTATTATTAGATACAATTTTTGGACTACTAGCCCCACTACTCATCACAGCTAAATCAGAAATTTTTAAATATTTTGATCCACAACTAAAGGTATCACCAACTGCAACAATGCTCTTACCACCCACAGTCACAAAACCTTGATTAGATGCAATGGCACGTGATTGAACCTTACATTTAGGGCAAAAATGAGTCATACCATCAAGATGTATTGCCTTGCCTTCGACTAAAAAAGATGAGTCACCTAAAACAATGATTCCACCATGATCTGTTTTACAACCTACTGTGATTAATGCTTTCATTTATTTTTTATAATTTTTTAACGATATTGTTATTAAACCAGAAGAATTAAATGATACAAAATTCCAAGGAATACCTTGAAATATTGATTCCATTTTAGATAATAGGGCTTACACGATCCTAATTTTAATATTGTTATATATATCAATTATTTAAAACTTAAATGTAAGCGTGAAAATGAATAGAACGCTTATTTTTATTCAAACTTAAGTTTTCCTAAACTTTGAACAATATCCTTTTCAAGTTCCTTCCACTCCCCAAATTCAGGCTCGACCAGCAAGGTCTGCGACACAAAGCCATAACACACACGTTGCACATTAAAACTCATTTGCTGGAGTTTCACTTCATCTTCAATATATGGCTTAAGAATGCTATGCCACATTTGCACCATCATGGCATAGCTTTTACGATAACTTTCAATATTCGACACCTGTCGTTCCAGTAGAAAAGTCTGTGCCCATAGAAACTGTCGAGCCTGAATTTGCTCAAGCTGAAAGTGAATAATCTGCTGTAAATAGTCCTCAAAAGTTAATTTTGTGGATAACTCCATCAGGCTTTGTGCATAATTTTTTAACTGCTCCGCATTGGTTTTCACATGTTGATGAATGGTCAATGCAACCAAATCTTCCTTCTTGGAAAAGTACTCATAAAAAGTACCTAAACCGACACCCGCCACATCGGTAATTTCTCGAATGGTAATTTCGTGCGCATGATGTTCATGCAAAAGCCGAACAAAACTTTCTTGCAAAGCTTCTTGGGTGAGTTTGGCTCGCGATTGGCGCGGCCTGCGGCGGACTTGGATCTCGGGATTCTTCATAGCACAAAGCTGAACATGGCAGACTCAATTTTTCTCTATACTGAAATGAAAAGCACAGCATAACAAGAGCAAAATGATATGAATACGGCATGGATGACCCATCAAATCAGTAATCAGTTTGATGAACTGGAAAATTACAACTTGTTTGAAACCGATAACGTTTTACAAGAAATCCTCACTCGTTATGGCAGTCAGGATCAGGCAAGACTCACAGAAATGGGTAAAGTCGTTGGCTCTGCGGAATATTATGACTATGCCAATCTTGCCAATAGGCATACGCCCATCTTGCATGCCTTCGATGCTCGCGGACGCCGTAAAGACTTTATCGAGTTTCATCCTGCATGGCATAAATGGATGAGGTTAAATCGTCAGTTCGATACCCATGCACATCCGTTTAATCAGCCCAATTCACCCTCAAAATGGGTCGAGTGGGCAGCACGTTTTTATTTGGCAGGGCAGGTGGAGTGTGGAAACTTGTGCCCAAATTCGATGACCTTAGGCAGTATTCCACTGATTCAATGCGAACCTGAACTGTGGGCCAAAATCGGCGATAAATTGCTTTCTACAGAATACGATGAACGTGATGTGCCGATCAGCCAGAAAAAATCGATTTGGCTGGGCATGGGCATGACCGAAAAACAGGGCGGTTCGGATGTGCGTGCCAATGAAACCATGGCAGTACCTGTCGCAGAGTGGGGACGCGGTCAAGCCTATTTGCTCACAGGGCATAAATGGTTTTTCTCTGCACCTATGTGTGATGCGCATCTGGTGGTGGCAAAGACGGAACAAGATGGTTTGGCCTGTTTCTTTGTGCCGCGCTGGCTGGAGGATGGCACCAAGAACCCGATCCATATCCAACGGCTAAAAGAAAAAGTTGGCAACCGAAGTAACTCTAGTTCCGAAGTCGAATTTAAAGAGGCGTGGGGCATCATGATTGGGGAAGCTGGACGTGGCATTCCTACCATTATAGAGATGGCGAACTATACCCGTTTGACCTGCTCCGTAGGTAGTACTGCCATGCTGCGTCAGGCTTTGGCGCAATGTCTTGCCTATACCCGTCAGCGCAAAGCCTTTGGTAAGCATTTGGCTGAACAACCGCTGATGCGCGCCGTACTGGCAGATTTAGCCTTAGAAACAGAAGCAGCAATGCAACTCAGTTTCCATCTGGCACACTGCTATGAAACAGATGATGCGCTGTCTGTAGCGTGGAAACGCATTATGACCCCAGCGTCGAAGTTCTGGATATGTAAACGTGCGGTTGAGCTGATAGGGGAGATGATGGAGGTTTTTGGCGGCAATGGCTATGTTGACAACGGCATCATGGCACGTATTTTTAAAGAAGCCCCAGTCAATACCATTTGGGAAGGTTCAGGCAATGTCATGTGTTTGGATGTGCTGCGTGCTATCAGCCGTGATGTAGAGTCGATTGAAATCCTGTTTCAAGATTTGGCCACCACGGCTATGCAAGATGAACAGTTGAAACAAGAGCTGAAAAGTCTATTTCAGTTGTTCCAACAGACACCTGAAGAACTACAATTTATGGGGCGCAGCTTGGTTAGTCGTTTAGTGATTTTGGCACAAGCAGTCCTGCTAAAACGGCATGCACCAAACTATGTGGCTGATGGCTTTATTCAAAGCCGTTATAGTCCATTTCATGGTCGTGTTGTCGGGATGCTTGAGATGAAACAACCCGACGTAGAACGACTGCTGCATAGAGCATTTGCAGCTTAAAGCTCATTATTGTACTGAAAGCTTCTGCGCTTCATCTTGTTCGAGTTTGACGTTGGGGCTGTCTTTAGCCTGAATAATATCAATCGGAATAAAGCGGACTTGAACAATGCTTGGGTTATCGTTCAAGTCTGGCAATAGCTTTTGATTGAGTGCTGCAATTTGCACTGGGCTAGGCGGAATATCTCCACGGATAGAGACACGGACTAAAGTGAAACCCTCTTTTTTATCGTATTGGATGGTATCAATAATATTATTATCGTGATTTAACGCCGTACTGATGATATTTTCATTGCCGCTCTCATACAGGCGAGCATGGAGCATAGAATAAAAGTTAAAGGAGAGATAAATCCCTAAAAATGCCAAGAACATTAGGCTAACAGCATTACGTTTGAGAAACTCTTTGATATTACTCTGCACTTCTTCGGTGGAACCCCGTCTAAAGCCTGCAATCCACAGGACTAAAGATGAGCTAATCTGAATGGCGAATATGTTGGTCACTGCCAGTAAAAATGCATTGGCTGAGTTTTTCCATTCCATATGCGCGAATAAAATCCCGCTGGCCACCAAGGGCGGAACTAAGGCCGTCGCAACGGCGACACCCACCACGGCCACAGATAGGCGAGGGGATACTGAGGCAAAAGCACCTGCGGCCCCCCCTGCTAAAGCGATCATCAAATCCAAAATGGTTGGCTGAGTACGGGCTAAAATTTCGTTGGTCATGGGTAGGTCATAATTCACTAGCCCTAAAATAATCCCAATGCTATAAATCATGGCAATGCCAAGTAACAAAGTGGACAAGGCTGTTTTAAACAGCAACCAGCGGCTATCAATTAAAGCCAAAGCAATGCCCGAAATTGGCCCCAGCATCATGGCAACCAGCATCGCGCCAATCACCACCGCAGCAGAGTTGGACAGCAGTCCATAGCCTGCAATAACGGCAGCCAAGGCATTCATAATAAAAAAGGTTTTACTTGGTAGAGCATCGGCTTGGATGTTTAATCGGACTTTTTGGTGGTCAATTTTTTTGGAGTTTTCGCGCAAGGCCTGCTTATAACGAATTTTTTCTTTCAGAAACTCATACTTTTCTTGGTCAGGTGTATCTTTGACCACAATGGTTGCATCTTTGTCTTTTTCGAGTGGCATGATGATGCTCTTATTTTGTATGTGATTAAGATTTAATCTAGCGCTTTTATCAAGGGAAGCAAACAAAAAAATGGTGAGAAATAATATGATTCACGCTTCAATTTAGAATATGTTCTAGCCACTTTCTTTTTATTGAAACGAGGCTTCTCGATTTTGCTGAACATCATTCATTAACAAGGACTTTTTAGCACCGAGCAGGACAGATTTTCTTGAAATCACGAGGCCATTCAGAAAAAGATAGATCAATTACAGGTATTTAGCTGACCCTAGAGCATAGTCTTGTTAGAACAAGACGCTACGATTGGAAATAATATTTTTCATCACCATGGTAGAGATGAGACGTTGTACATTTGGCAGTGCTGACAAGTGCTCATCATAGAGTTTTTGATAACTTTCCAAGTCATAGGTCACGACATGCAACAAGTAGTCGGGGTCACCAAAAAGTCGCTGCGCTTTCACAATTTGAGGAACCTTAAGAATCGCTTCTTCAAGACTTTGCACCGAATCTTTATCGCCATTTTTGAGTGTCACAAAAACAATGGTGGAGAAATTCAAGCCGAGTTGGGAGATATCCAACTGTGCGCGATAGCCTTTAATTATGCCAGCATCTTCTAAGGCTTTGACTCTGCGGTGACAGGGGGAGAGACTAAGCCCGACTTTATGGGCCAACTCCGTAACAGACAAACGACCATCGGCTTGCAGTTCAGCAAGAATCTTCTTATCAATTTTATCCATGTGGAAGAATCTCCCCTTTTTAGGCGTTATTGCACAAATATTTGAAAGCACATTTTAGAGCCTAAAGGATATCCTTTCAAAACTATTTGATACAGATCATGTTTTGATTGGATTAAACCTCAAAACGGTGATGGATAAGAGAGGAAAGGGATGTCATTGAATATTTTGATTGCATTTTGGGGTGTTTCGATCCTGTTTGTGATGACACCAGGTATAGATTGGGCTTATGCCATTTCATCCGGGATACAGGGCAAAAGAGTCTTGCCTGCAGTGACCGGTTTATTAACAGGGCATTTGATGGCGGCACTGATTGTTGCTGCGGGTGTGGGCACATTGGTGACCAGTCAGCCCGTATTGCTTCAAGTACTCACGGGTGTTGGGGCTGTTTATTTGCTGTGGATGGGGCTGAGCCTATCGATGCGCCCTGCAACGATTAGCAGCGATCAGATTGCCATTGCATCGTCAAAGTCATGGTACATTCGAGGCGTTTATTTAAGTGGCTTAAATCCGAAAGTCCTGCTGTTATTTTTGGCTTTATTGCCACCCTTTATCGACCCGCAAGCCGCTTTGTCGCCCACCTCTCAAATTGTTTTATTGGCGGGAATTCACCTTATGAGTTGTGCGGCTGTTTATTTCTTGGTTGGATTTAGTGCGCAGAAAGTTTTGGGGACACGCCCACAGGCTGCTAGGGTGGTCAGTCGAGTGTCAGGGGCATTGATGATGTTGATTGCGATGATTTTATTGTTAGAGCAGCTTTATGGCTAAGCGACATTTTAAGTATATGGATCAAAGGCAGTGCAAAATAAAGCATTGCCATAACCTGTAATTGAATTGGAAAATAGCGGATGAGTTGGTGATATAGGTTCAGCCAAAATCGCTTGTAATACGTTCAAAAAGGCGTAAAATTTCTAGCGCATCATCAGTGAGATGATCACATCAACAAGGTGAAAAAAATGGCAAAGAAGAAAGCTGAGCCAAAAGTTGTGATTCACAACTTCGTGGCTAAACATATGCATGAAGTTAACCAAAGCCAAGTCTTTGTAGACCGAAAGAAAAATGCAAAACGAGGCTATGACAAGCACAAAAAAGGGAGATATTCAGATGATTATCTCCCTTTTTTAATGTCCGTTCTTTGGGTTTAAAGACCTTTAAGCCGTCACGATACGTGTTGCGGATTTGACCATATCGGCCAAACCATGGGTTTTAAAATAATATTCCATCTGACTTTTCACAATGAGTGGATTACTCATTTTCAAGGCACGCTCTAACAATTCGACCGCATCTGGCATTGGGACATGACAAATGGCTTTGCGTACACGCAGAATGTTACTTGAGCTCATTGATAGGGTATTGAAGCCCATCGCCATCAGTAAGATCGCAGACAAAGGATCGCCCGCCATTTCCCCACAAATACTGACCGGTTTGTTGTACTTATGACACTCTTTAACTAAGCGGGTGAGCGCACGTAAAACCGCAGGGTGGAAATGTGAATAGACATTGGCAACACGTGGATTATTACGGTCAACGGCCAGTAAATATTGCGTTAGGTCGTTTGAACCCACCGAGAAAAAGTCAACCAACTCGGCAAATTCTTCAATCTGCAATAAGACACTTGGTACTTCGACCATGATCCCGATTTTTGGTTTGGTGATTTTGACCTGTTCTTCTTCTTGCACCGCGACCCAGTCACGCTCCAGTAAGTACAAGGCTTCTTCTACTTCGCTGACACTGGTCACCATTGGCAGAAGAATGTGTAGGTTGTTAAGACCAATACTGGCTTTGAGCATGGCACGAATTTGTGAAGAAAAAATTTCAGGGTGGTCGAGCGTAAAGCGAATGCCGCGCCAGCCGAGAGCTGAGTTTTCTTCCTCAATTGAAAAATAAGGCAAGTCCTTATCTGCACCGATATCGAGGGTACGCATCACCACAGGTTTGTTGGCAAAGTGGCTCAACTGTTGACGATAAATCGCACGCTGTTCTTCTTCACCCGGGAAGCGATCACGCAGCATGAACGGAATTTCAGAGCGATATAGACCAACGCCTTTGGCGCCGCGTTGTACACCACGGACTACATCAATCATCAGGCCAGTATTGACGAACAGTTTGACTGCCACACCATCAGGGGTGATGGCGTCTTTGGTTTCATACTGTTTTAAATCTTTGGCTATTTGTTCTTCTTCTTTTTGAATTTCTTTATAGCGACTACGTAAGCGGCGAGGTGGATTAATAAACACACGCCCTTGGTGCGCATCGACGATCATTTCCACATCATCGAGGGTATTAATCGGCAGTTCAGTGACACCAACAACGGTTGGAATACCGAGTGCGCGCGCCACAATCACCATATGCGAGTTCATGGCACCTTCGGTAGTGACTATGGCTGCAATTTTATCGACTGGCAGTTCAACCAAGGCTGCGGTTGAGATTTCTTCCCCAATCAGAATACTTTCATCGGTGAGTTCACGGTGGCTGGAATCGGCTTCTTGCAAATAGGCCAAAATCCGTCGTCCGAGATCTTTTAAGTCTGCAGCACGTTCACGGAGATAGTCATCTTCCATCTGTTCAAACAGATCGATGTGATTATCGATGACGATACGCACCGCACCTTGTGCCCAGTTCCCATCACGAATTTGTTCTTTAATTTCCGCTGGTAGCGCATTTTCATCCAACATGCGTAAGAACACGCTAAACAGGGCGCGCTCTTCCGCCATGAGGGCATCTTGCATTTTGTCATCAAGTGATTTGATTTCATCACGCACTGAGGTGAGGGCACGATCCAGCAGCTCTAATTCTTCACTGATGTCATCGGCTTCACGGTCAGGGACAGCCGCCAAATCCGCAGGGGGATAGAGAATGACGGCACGCCCTAATGCAATTCCACCTGAACCTGGGACACCTTGGAAGGTTTTGTAGGCAGGTAGATTGCTGGGTTTACGAAATACATCGATATTGCCCACCGCATGCGCATGCGCAATGACCCCTGAAAGCTGAGCACAGAGCGTGACGAGGAATGATTCCGCAGCTTCACTAAAGTCTTGCGACTCTTTGTTTTGCACCACGAGCACGCCCATGACTTTACGGCGGTACATGACGGGTACACCGAGGAACGAGTTATAAATTTCCTCACCTGTTTCAGGTAAGTACATAAAACGTTCATGTTTCGGTGCATTGTCAAGGTTAACGATTTCTTCACGCTGACCCACCAGACCAACCAAGCCTTCACTGGTATGCAGTGAAACATGGCCGACCGAATCAGGGTTCAAACCTTTCGATGCCATCAACAAATAACGTTGATTGCGTTCGTCGAGTAAATAGATGGAGCAAACATCAACATGCATGGCTTCCGCCACATGGTTGACCATAATGTCGAGTGATTCATGCAAACTGGTGGACGCATTGATTTCTTGTACAATGCGTCGAAGGGTATCCAGTTGCATATTCGACATCGCGTCTACTCCAAAAATAATGTGCGTCCAACTTATTTATAACAAGAGATCCTTAAAAAATCTGTAGGACGTCTAGATTTTTTAAGGCTTTTTTTGAGGGAGCTGATTGCACAGCTCCACCATCGCTTTGCGGTATACATCGCGTTTAAAATTCACAACTTGCCCCAGCGGGTACCAATAACTGACCCACTGCCATTGGTCAAACTCAGGCGGATCAGACAAATTCAAACGAATATTCTGAGCGGGAGCAGTGAGTTTGAGTAAAAACCACTTTTGTTTTTGTCCAATACATACGGGATCGGAATCTGTACGAATGTATCGGTGCGGCAAACGATAACGCAGCCAACCTTTAGTTTGCGCTACAATTTGGACGTGTTCGGGCAGTAAGCCAACTTCTTCTCTCAGCTCACGATAAAGTGCCTGTTCAGGGGTTTCTCCATATTGGATACCTCCTTGTGGAAATTGCCAAGCATTGTGTCCAATGCGTTTTGCCCATAAAACTTGTCCAAACTCGTTTGCCAAAATGATCCCGACATTGGGTCGGAAACCTTCCGAATCGATCATTTGGCTACCTAAATATTGTGTAATTTATGACTTTGCGATCGGGGATTTTTATTTCTGTATCCAACTCGAAAAAAGCAAAGTTTAAAAATGTTAAAATTGCTATGATCTTAACGAATTTCTATCGACTAGCGGAGATAGATTTACAAATTTTTTCTTAAATTTCAGTTTTTACGAGTATTTTCATGAAATTGGCGCTATTTGATCTCGATCACACCTTGTTAAACACCGATTCAGATCATTCTTGGGGAGAGTTTTTGGTGAATGAAGGCTTGGTCGACCCAGTTCGCCATCGCGCCATGAACGATAAATTTTATGAAGACTACAAAGCAGGGCAGCTCGACCCGATTGCCTATAATGAATTTGTATTTGAATTTTTAACTCAACATGACAATGCCTACCTTACTGAACTGCATGAGCTGTTCATGCACAAAGTGATTCGCTCGCAAATGCGTCCCGAAGGTTTTGCTGCTATTGAAAAACACCGCGATGCTGGACATGCTTTGGTTGGCATTACCGCAACCTCTGATTTTATTACCGCACCGATTTTCCGTGAGTTTGGGATTAATGAAATCATCGCGACCAATGCCGAAGTGGTTGAGGGTAAATATACGGGCAAAGTGATCAACACGCCGTGCTACCAAAAAGGCAAATTGACGCGTTTAGATCAATGGCTTGCAGGGCGTGATGTTAGCGAGTCTTGGGCTTATTCAGATTCCATCAATGATCGCTTTTTACTGGAATACGCTGACCATGCCATTGCCGTCAATCCAGATGACCGCCTAGAAGCATTGGCTAAAGAGCAGGCATGGGAAATTCAAGACTGGTCGATTTAAGTATCTGTCTTTAGTTGTTTAAAAAGGCTGCTTTCGGGCAGTCTTTTTTATTTGAAAGGCATCGACGTAAAAATGAAAAGTGCGTAAAGCGATAATAAAATATCGGGCTATAAGTGGGCTGATCTTGGAAAATTAACCAAATATGCTATGTTGAACCTTGGCTAAAACTATTTTGACTATGAAAAATTAGAACATAAGCGTGGAGAAAAATATGAGTGTACGACCAAGAATGACCCACCTGTTTGAGCAACTCGGTTTAGATGCGAGTGAAGAGGCCATCGCGTTGTTTATTGTAACGCATCAGCTCAACGCACAAACCAAGATTGTTGATGCAGAGTATTGGACTGAAGCACAACGTCAGTTTTTGGCAGAAAAAATTAAATCGGACGGTGAGTGGGCCATTATTGTGGATCAGTTGAATGAATCTCTGCATGAAGATTCACTCATCCAAAAATAAATTGAGTTTAAAGAGGCTGAGCGTCGAAGCTTTGCCTCTGTTTATAAAAATAAGATAAAAGTAGAAATTTATGTCTTTCGATCATCAAGCTTTTTCTGACTCTACGCCCTTAGAACACGTCGCTTCAGTTAATCAACTAGAACAAGATCGTGCCCTGTTTGTCGGTGCGAAATATGAGTCTTACTATCAAGCTCAATTTGAAAAAATCACGCCAAAGAAACAATATGCAGGCTTTAATATTGCCGCTTTTTTCTTAGGCGTAGTCTGGTTATTTTATCGGAAAATGTACAGTTATGGCTTTATGGCCATTGGTTTGATTGTGGCGATAGGAATGGTTGAAATACTTTTAGGGATTGAAAGTTCTGGTGCAAATATCGGCTTGGCCGTAGCCTTTGGAATGCTGGGTAACACTTTGTACAAGCATCATGTCGATCAGCAGATTGCCAAGATTCACCAGTTGGGAACTGGAAGCGTCCATACTGAATTAGAAAAGCGTGGTGGTACAAATCTCATAGTAGGTTCGATCTTGCTGGTGATGTGGCTTGGGGTGGTTGCATTGGCTATTAGTGCTTCTTAATTCGCTCGCGCAAAATAAAAAACCATCCTTGTGGATGGTTTTTTAATGCTTGTAAAGCTTAATTCATCATTGCAATCAGCTCTTGCACCGCACGAGATTGGGTTCTGCCCGGATGCCAAACCATACCGAGTTGACGGTTCATTTCGAACTTCACATTCAACTGCTGTAGGTCTTGGTTAATCATTGTTTTTGGAAGCACTGACCAACCCAGTCCAATCGATGCCAACATACGAATCGATTCGAGTGGATTATTGCTCATGGTGATTTTAGGTTTCAGCCCTTGTTTTTCAAACTCTGCTAGGGTGATTTGGCTGGTATAGGTTTGTGATGCAGGCAATAAACTTGGGTATTGAATCAGGTCTTCGAGTTGTAGGTTTTGCATTTGTGCCAACGGATGAAATGGTGCTGCTACAAAAACTAAAGGATCTTCCCAAATGGTGACGTACTGCAAACGTTCATCGAGTTTGGGTGGAAGCGTTAAAAAAGCTAATTCTAAGTCGCCAGCCAGTACTTTTTCATGCGCTTGCTCGGAGTCGACAAAGTGCACATCTAAGGTGACATTTGGAAAGCTTTGCACATAGCTACGTAAATGGCTCGGCAAGTGATGCAAACCAATATGGTGACTGGTGCCAATTTTGAGTTTGCCTTGGACCATGCCTTGTTCATGACTCAAGGTATGATGAATGTCACCCAGTTCATTGAGCCAGTTTTTAACTTTAGGCAGCAGTGAATGTGCGGCATGTGTGGCTTGTACACCACGACCCGCAGACTCAAACAGTTTCACACCAAAATATTCTTCTAAACTATGAATACGTTTGGTTACAGCAGGTTGCGTAATGAAGAGTTGATCTGCGGCTAAAGAAATAGAGCCGGTTTCCATGACTTTTACAAAAGCTTCGAAGGCTGCAAGATTCATAAGGATAATCTAGTTATGAAAGTATAATTAAATTATAAAATAATTTTATATGAATTGCGATCTTTAAAATGAACGGGAGCTTATTGGATCTGGACTAAAATAAAAAAAGATCACTTGATGTGATCTTTTGGAGAGTTGAGAGGGCGCTTGATATAAAGGCTTAAGCGGGAATATTTTCTTCGGTGGTACGGTTCTTTTTCTCCCAAATACGTTCATGGAAAAAGAATGCGAAGGCTTGAACGGTTGGTTCTAATAAGCTGAGGGTGACCGCCATCCATAAGTTACCTGTGACAAAGTAAGCCACAATCATGGCCACGGTAATGTGCATGATGTAATAGCTTAGGGTTTTTTTGAATATGCGTTGATTGTTCGCTACAAATTTCTGAATGTTCGCCATGATAAATACCCTCTCAATAATGCCTTTCATTTGCAAATAGTAATTATTATCATCAATAAAGTCAAAATGAAATTTTGATTGCTCATGATTGGGTTTTTGAATGTAAGGTGACGTAGTCGATTGTTTGGAATGTTTTACTTGATAAAACAAGCTTCTGTAGATTTCACTCTTTAGTCTATGCATAGGTCGCTGTCTTACTATTCACATCAACGAAGCGAGCTTCAAAAGTATGGGTCTAAATAGGGAAGATAAACCTTGCATGGCTGAGCAGAGACATATACTGCGAGGCCTACAATAGGTTGATAAATAGGCTATAGCGCTTGAATTAAAACCAACGATGAGGGCTTGCAATCAAAGGGATTGAAACAAAGAGGTATTAATTTAAAATAATTCCAAAAAGTTTTTAAATTAATAAAAATGATAAATTAGATTTATGTGAAATCGTCGTTATAATCGATTTTAATGAAAGAATTACCCAGTCCAGTGGAGTCAATCGACATGGCAGGCGAAAACCAACAAGCAAAAACATTGTATGACAAATTGTGGGATGACCACTTAGTAAAACAACGCGACGATGGCTCGGCTTTACTCTATATCGACCGTCATTTATTACATGAAGTGACTTCTCCGCAAGCCTTTGAAGGCCTACAACTGGCGGGCCGTAAACCATGGCGTTTAAGTGCGAATGTGGCAACCCCTGATCATAACGTTCCAACATCGACCAAAGAGCGCTCAGAGGGAATCGCAGGTATTGAAGATGATACTTCGCGTATCCAAGTTCAGACCTTAGACGACAACTGTAAAACCTTTAATGTGGTGCAGTTTGACATTAATGATGTGCGTCAAGGGATTGCACACGTGGTCGGGCCTGAGCAAGGTTTGACTTTACCGGGTATGACTGTGGTGTGTGGAGACTCTCATACGGCAACACATGGCGCATTTGGCTGTTTAGCACACGGGATTGGGACATCTGAAGTGGAGCATGTATTGGCGACCCAATGCTTGGTTCAAAAGAAGATGAAAAACATGTTGGTGCGTGTTGATGGTCAATTGGGTCAGGGTGTAACACCGAAAGATGTAGTTTTAGCCATCATCGGTAAAATTGGTACTGCAGGCGGTACAGGTCATGCCATCGAGTTTGGTGGTCAAGTGTTCCGTGATATGTCGATCGAAGGTCGTATGACGGTGTGTAATATGGCGATTGAAGGCGGTGCACGTGTAGGTATGGTTGCTGTCGATGACAAAACCATTGCCTATGTCAAAGACCGTCCATATGCACCACAAGGCGCACAGTGGGATGCTGCTGTTGCATATTGGAATACCTTACATTCGGATGCAGATGCCGAATTTGATACCGTCGTGGTATTACAAGGTGAAGAGATTGAGCCACAAGTGTCTTGGGGAACTTCTCCTGAGATGGTGATTCCAGTTTCGCAAGCTGTACCAACTTTGGCACAAGCGAAAGATGACGTACAACGCAATGACTGGACGCGTGCTTATAACTACATGGGTTTAACCGCAGGTCAGGCATTGGCAGATATTCAGTTAGACCGTGTCTTTATTGGTTCATGTACTAACTCTCGCATTGAAGATATTCGTGCCGCGGCAGAAGTGGCCAAAGGCAAAAAAGTGGCAAGTACCATTAAACAGGCCATGGTGGTACCAGGATCTGGTTTAGTCAAAGCGCAAGCCGAAGCTGAAGGCTTAGACAAAGTTTTGATTGAAGCGGGCTTTGAATGGCGTGAGCCAGGTTGTTCAATGTGTTTAGCCATGAATGCAGACAAATTACAACCCGGTGAGCACTGTGCATCGACCTCTAACCGTAACTTCGAAGGTCGTCAGGGCAATGGTGGGCGTACGCATTTGGTGAGTCCAGCGATGGCAGCGGCAGCAGCGATTGCAGGTCACTTTGTCGATGTGCGTTCATTTTAATTCGGGCTTGGGAGCATAGACATGAAAAAATATACCGTTGAACAGGGTATCGTTGCACCTTTAGACCGTGCCAATGTCGATACAGACTTGATCATTCCAAAACAGTTTTTGAAATCCATTAAGCGCACGGGTTTTGGTGAAAATTTATTTGATGAGTTGCGTTATTTAGATGAAGGTTTTTTGGGACAAGATAATTCAAAACGTCCTAAGAACCCTGATTTTGCATTGAATCAGCCACGTTACCAAGGTGCGAGCATCTTAATTTCTCGTGCGAACTTTGGTTGTGGTTCAAGCCGCGAACATGCGCCGTGGGCATTGGAAGAATATGGTTTCCGTACTGTGATTGCACCCAGCTATGCCGACATTTTCTTTAATAACAGTTTCAAAAATGGCATGTTACCTGTGATTTTGTCTGAAGAGATTGTTGACCAACTTTTCAAAGAGTGTGCAGCAACAGAAGGCTATCAGTTGACGATTGATTTGGGCGCGCAAGAAGTACGTACACCATCGGGTGAAGCCTTCACATTTGAAGTCGATCCATTTCGTAAGCACTGTTTGTTAAATGGTTTGGATGATATTGGTTTAACTTTACAGGTTGCAGATGACATCAAAGCCTATGAAGAAAAGACCAAAGCATCACGTCCGTGGGTGTTTGCTGAAATTCATGCTTAATTGAAAATTCGATGCATCTAGTGCTTGGGGCCATCTCTTGTTAATATCGAGCAAAAGAATTTTAAACGTTTTGCTACTGGTAAAGGTTGGGCTTGAACAATGGTGACGAGTTACAGTCGTATCGCTCTACTGGCGTTGGTGGGAACATTAACTGCCTGCCAAAGCATGAATACGGCAAGCATAAAGCGGATTCAGGATACCCCAGCGAGTAAAAATAATGCGCAGCTTTACTGTACTGGTACGGTGAACTGCGAATTTGAACGATGGAATCAGATCAAAATTGTGAATGCGGACAATCATCGTGTCAGCCGTGAGGCCATTCGAGAGAAGGTCGTGCGTCTAAAACGAGATGATTTGAATGAAGCGAATGCCTTGTTTCTGTCAGTGCCAGCGGGGCAACATGAACTGGTGATTCGCTTCTATCCTGTTTCGGTCGATCGCGCTGAAACGCTGCATGTGATTCATCGTTTTAAGCCTGCGGAACGCTACACCTTTAGAATGTTCCGTGCGCGCAGTCGACATCAGGGAAGCTTGTTGAATATGTCTGCACCTGACCCTTTGTGTGTCGATTTAAAGCAAAACCAAAGAACAATTCGTCGTTTTTGCAAACCTTACAATGTCTTAAATGGCTTGGGCGAGTTTGTAGAACAAAAACTTTAATCGTGTGAGTCAGAACTCACCAACAGTGGAATATTTCATGTCTAAACATATTTTGATTTTGGCTGGTGACGGCATTGGTCCTGAAATTGTAAAAGCCGCAGAACAGGTTCTTACACGAGTCAATGATCAATTCAATTTAGGTTTAACGTGGGAACAGGGCCTACTCGGTGGGGCTGCCATTGATGCACACGGTTCGCCTTATCCAGATGTGACCGCAGCACAAGCCAAAAATGCAGATGCGATTTTACTCGGTGCGGTGGGTGGTCCGAAGTGGGACAACATTGAGCGTTCGATTCGTCCAGAGCGTGGTTTGTTAAAAATTCGTAGTGAATTGAATTTATTCGCGAACTTACGTCCAGCTATTTTGTATCCGCAATTGGCAGATGCATCAAGCTTAAAGCCTGAAATTGTAGCAGGTCTTGATATTCTTATCGTTCGTGAATTAACTGGCGGGATTTATTTCGGTCAGCCACGGGGGATTCGTGAACTTGAGAATGGTGAAAAACAAGGTTTTAACACCGACGTTTATGCTGAGTCTGAAATTAAGCGTATTGCGAAAGTGGCTTTTGAAATGGCTGGTTTACGTGGTGGCAAAGTCTGTTCGGTTGATAAAGCCAACGTCCTTGAAGTGACGGAGCTTTGGAAACAAACCGTAACGGCGATGAAAGAAGCTGACTATCCAAACATTAACTTGTCGCATATGTATGTCGATAATGCTGCAATGCAATTGGTGCGAGCGCCTAAACAGTTTGACGTGATTGTGACAGGTAACTTATTTGGTGACATCTTGTCTGATGAAGCCGCGATGTTGACAGGTTCAATTGGGATGTTGCCATCAGCATCCTTAGATGAAAATGCGAAAGGGATGTATGAGCCATGTCATGGTTCGGCGCCCGATATCGCAGGACAAAATATTGCCAACCCATTAGCCACTATTCTTTCGGTAGCTATGATGTTGCGTTATACCTTCCGTGAAGAAGCTGCTGCTCAAGCGATTGAAGATGCAGTAGGCAATGTCCTAGATCAAGGCTTGCGTACCGCTGATATCATGTCTGAAGGCATGAGCAAAGTGGGTACTGCGGAAATGGGGCAGGCGGTTGTGGCTGCACTGAAGTAAGCCAAAAATAATTTGAAAACGCAGCCATCCGCTGCGTTTTTTTATGCCCAAAATTTAATAACCTTTGCAGGCTTTGCCTCGATATTGAATTGATTGTGCAATATTATCTTTTAATAAAAAGTGGACTTGGCACTCTAACTGAACATCATAAAATGGTGTATGTGTGGGAATAGGAATCGCACCGACACTGCTGTCACTACGCATAGTGGGCATAGGGGTTGGAATTTGAATGCGCCTGACAATGGTGTAACTGAGTTGGTTTGGTGTTTGAATCGGCGCACCTAAAGTTTCATAACCGAGTTGACGTAAGTTGAGTTCGCGCCGAATGCTCGATACATCTTGGCCGATATATTGTTCTAAATAGTCTGGGAGCGCAATTTTAGCGGGTGAAACGACGGTCTGGTGTTGCGTTGGAGAACTGCCACAAGCTTGAAGCAGTAGAAAGCAGATGGAACTAAAGAAACTGACAATAAAGGGCTTCATGATCATCCCCTAAGCAGAGAAAGACCCTTTTAGTATTGTATATCTGAACGTTCGTTTGAGTATGCTTCGAGTAATTTGAGATAAACGGTATATAGATGGCTCAACACAACATAGCTGTTAACATGCTTTGCCGACGTAGTGAATAGATTCCACAAGATCATCATGCAGTCTGAACTCAATTTTGCATTTCATTTCAATATTCAGGCTACCGCTGGAAGGTGTTGGAATGGGCGCACCCATACTGACACTGGTTCCAAGATTGGGGGTTCCCATCGGAATAGGCATATTACGTAACAGAGTGTAGGTCAGTTTCTCTGGGGTATGTACAGGAGCACCGAGCACTTTATAGCCCATGCTATTGAGGTTGAGTTGATTTGGAACTTGATTTGACGATTGTCCGATATAGTGTTGTAAGGTTTGCTTGAGCTGAGTTTGACTTGTTGTAGCACAAGCAACACAGAGTATTGGAAACAGTAAAATAGCGAGCTTCGTTGAAGCCGTCTTCATTATTGTTTTGGCGTATTGAGTTATTATTGCATTTAACTATAGTTTGATTTTTGGTTTAAATACAGTCGATGTATAACGTTTAGTCTGAGCGCAGACATTAAAAAAGCCACTTAAAAAGTGGCTTTTTCGCTTCGCTAAAACTTAGCGCGCACGATAAGTGATACGACCCTTAGACAAATCATAAGGTGTCATTTCTACTTTAACACTGTCGCCAGTCAAAATACGAATATAGTGTTTACGCATTTTACCAGAGATGTGAGCAATCACTTCATGACCGTTTTCTAAACGTACACGAAACATAGTATTAGGAAGCGTCTCGGTGACAACGCCTTCGAACTCGATGAGTTCCTCTTTATTGGCCATAGCCTACCTGAATGAATAAATTGGAAAGGCGCAAATTATAGTCAATTTTTTTGCATAAAACAAGGCGGAATGGGCGGTTGCCTGATCATCTGTCAGTAAAATAAGCGAACAACCGGAATAAATATTTTCAACAAAAAAACTGTATAAGTTGTTGTCAGTTCGGTCAATCGCAGTTAATCTAATTTTAATGTTTTATGTATAAATGAAGAACATACAAGGAAGGTTCTAGCGTGGGTCAGCTAACGGATGCATCGGTTGTATTGCGATTAGGCTACCAAGCGATTCGTCGTTCAGGGTTGCCAACAGAAGAGATTTTAACAAAGGCTGGTGTTGCATTAAATCAGATGGAAACCAATGAGCGTACGCCTTTGAGTGCACAATACGCTTTTTGGGTGGCGGCAGAAGAGGTGAGCCGAGATCCAGACATCGGCTTACATTTGGGTGAAAATCTGCCTTTATACCGTGGCCAAGTGATTGAGCATTTGTTTATTTCATCCGAAAACTTCGGTGAGGGATTGAAGCGTGCTTTGGCTTATCAGCGCTTGATCAGTGATGCCTTTCATGCCAAGTTGGTGGTTGAAGATGACCGGTGTTATTTGACCAATGGGGAACAACCTTGGGCTGAAAATTTGGTCAATCGACATTTTTCTGAATGTGCGATGTCCGGTATTTTACGGTTCTTTAAATTTATTACTGAAGGGCGCTTTGAACCGATCTATATTGATTTTAACTTCAGTAAAGGCGCGTTTGATGATGAGTATTTTCGCGTATATGAGTGCCCTGTTAGTCTAGGGCAAAAAGAAACTCGTTTATATTTTGACCCAAGTATTTTGGCTTATCCGTTGTGGCAGGCGGAACCTGAATTATTGCAACTGCATGAGCAGTTAGCGATTGAAAAACTTCAAGAATTAGCCCGCTATGATTTGGTGGGGGAAGTGCGTCGCGCGATAGGTTCAACCCTAGAAAGTGGCGAAACCACACTTGAAACAGTGGCTTCTCAGCTCAGTATTACCCCAAGGCGTTTACGCACACAGCTTAGTGAGGCGAATACCAGCTTCCAGCAAATTTTGTCTGATTATCGCTGCCGTTTGGCGAAAAAACTTTTGGCCAATACGGCTGAAAGTGTAGAGCGTATCGTTTATTTGACTGGCTTTTCTGAGCCAAGTACCTTCTATCGTGCGTTTAAACGCTGGACCAATGAAACCCCAGTGGAATATCGCAAGCGTAAGCAACGTTAAGAAATCCCTCCTAACCTCCCTTTATAAAAGGGAGGAATTTCTTTCCCACCTTTGAAAAAGCGGGCTAGGGGGAGGATTCAAAAATAAATTATTCAGGCATATTGAGCCAGTGCGGCCCAAGCGGCTGCTTAGGTAGCTCAAACTGCGCTGGATAATCGGCATGAATGAAATATAGCCCATCAGGAGGGGCAGTAATGCCTGCGGCTTTGCGGTCTTCTGCTGCGAAAATAGCCTCAATATGCTCGACTTCATACATACCTTGACCAATTTCCAGTAAGCAGCCCATGATATTGCGGACCATATGGTGTAAGAAGCCATCGGCCTGAATGTCGAGTACTAAATATGGACCATGTTGAATTAAGCGACAATGGCTGACATGGCGCACAGGTTGATTGGATTGGCATGCGGTTGCACGGAAGCTTTCAAAATTATGCGTGCCTTCGAACTTTTGAGCAGCTTGCATCATCTTCGCCACATCTAGCGCATAATAAGCGTGTGTGACTTGTTTATGCATAAGAGCAGGACGTTGCGGGTGGTTATAAACGACATAGCGATAACGACGTGCCTGCGCTTTGAAGCGTGCATGAAAGTCTTGATTCATCGCTTTGATCCACTGGATCGAGATATCTTTTGGCAGTTGGCTGTTGCTACCCATTAACCAACCGCGCTCTGAACGAAGTGCAGAGCTATCAAAATGTGCCACCATATTGGTGGCATGGACGCCAGCATCGGTACGACCTGCACCATGTAAGCTAATCGGTTCATTGGCAATTTTAGAGAGTACTTTTTCAATCGTCTCTTGTACGCTGATCACACCTGTTTGCTGGGTTTGCCAACCACGATAGTGTGTTCCACAAAACTCAATGCCGATCGCAAAACGTTGCATATGTACCTCAAATTAACCCAAATCATGCCAATGGCTGAAGCGTGCTTCAGCGGTGGGGTATTGTAAATACATTTTGAGGGCTTTGGCATACAGATCTGCATGCCCGAGGCAATCACTAACAATTATTTTGGCTTGGGTTGTCCACGCGGCAACTGCATAGCGTTGATCAGTACGGCCGAAAGGGACTTGGGTGCTTAAGATAACAACACAGCCTTGTGCGTAAAATTCATCGAAAAGTGCTATCAACTCGGCATTTACGGCTAAATTACCCGTTCCAAAACCCTGTAAAATAAGGAAATGTGGTGGGGCTGTAAGCAGGTTTTTCAAATTCTGCAATTGTTGCGCTAAGGCAACAGGTTGCATCATCAGATTGAGGCAATTGAACTGGTGGGATTGTTCTACATTATGTGTTTGTACTATGTGTGTTTTTAAGCTATGTGGAATCGGCTGTTCAGCCATGACGCCTGTAAAAGCATCCAGTTTAGTAGTATGTCGTTTTAACGCGGTTTGCGCATGCAATACCTGTTGATGAAAAGCCAGATACACTCCGATAGGATTTTTCACCACCGCATCTAAGGCAAAATTCAAATTACTGATCGCATCGCTAAATTCACGCGTATCTGTGCCTTGTACATTAAGCAATGGATATTGGCTACCTGTGAAAACCACGCGTGCGGAGTCTGCAATAAAGTGTGCAGCGACAGCACTGGCATAGCTTAAGGTATCTGTGCCATGAATCACGACAAAATGCTGGAATTGTTGCAGTTGCAATTGTTGAATCTGCTGAATCAGCAATAACCAGTCTGCAGCCGTACAGGCGCTACTGTCTTTAATGACAGGTGCAATAAAACATTCAATGTCGAGATGAATCGGCAAGACATGTGTGAGCTTGGGAATAAAGTCTTCGGCAGGCATTGGTTGTAAGGGTTCGCCAATACAGCCAAAGGTTCCACCCATATAGATAAGCGCAATTTTTTTCATTATAAAAAAAGCAGTCGGTGATGACTGCTTTAGTTTAAAACGAAATGGCTTAGGATGCTATGCGACTCAGCAACTGTTCTACTTGCTGACGTTGTTCCGTAGAGTAATTTGGTTCTTGTTCAACCAAAATTTCACGTGCAGCTTCGAAAGCGCCGAGTTGAATGTATTGCTCAGCCAATTCAAGGTTTAAGTGTATTTCATTGACTTCGCTCAGTTGAGGGAAAGACTGTACCAGAGGATCGCTTTGATCCGCCGTATTGGCAGGTGCAGTAGACTCTAGACTAAAACTGAGGCTTGGCGTAACAGCTGCTGGTGTTTCTTCTACTATCGCTTCACTTGGACTAACCGTATCGAAAGAAAAAGAAGGGATGTCTTTTGCAGCTTCAGCCGTGGATTCGCTTGAAAAATCAAATGTAAATTCAGGACGCTCATCTGCAGCATGCGGTGAAGTTTCTGCTTCTGGCGCTGTTGTCTGCGCTGTGTCGAGATTGAACGAAAAATCTAAAGGTTGGATGTCGGCTGCAGCAGTTTCTGCTGGTTGAATGGGCGTGCTTTCTAAAGAGAGTGAACCGAAATCGAGTGGTTTAAGTTCTTCAGCAGATTTGGTTGGTTCTGCCGTTGGTGTATTTAAACTAGAGATATCAAATTCTAAGCTTTGGACTTCGATGCTCGGTTCAGGTTGAGCAGGTGTTGTGGTGGTAAATGCTGAGGTATCAAAATCAAGCGGTTTAAGGTCTTGAACAGGTTCAACAACAGAAGCCGGCACAGGAGCGGGATTATTTGATGACATCAGAGCATCGAAGTCAGCAGTATTGATGGTTTCTATTGACTTAGGGGTTGATGGAACAACTCCTATTGATTTTGATTCAAGTGTGTCGTCGCTAGGGTTTTGATTTAATTGGTCGTAATCCGATTTTTTGGCTTCTGCTTGCGCCAAAATATCATCCAGTTCTAAAGAACGTAAATGATTCAGCAATTGGCTGATGGCAAACTCATCTTTTTGGAGCAAGTGAATATCGAGCAGCAGTAAATATAATTCGTGTTGTGAATTGTCTTTATTTAGGGCTTGGTTGATTTGTGCTTCAGCTGAGAAGAAATTGCGGTCGCGAATTTGACCTTCAATTTTATTACGTAGATCTGTAGCGAGTGGTGTCGTGGCTTTTTTAGCAACAACATCTTCAACGACCTGAGTTTGTTGTGGGGATTTTTTAGACGAACTGGTTTTTTTGGCTTTGTTTTTTGCAGCAACCGCTTTTTGAGTTTTTGGTTCTGCTTCTTTACTCGCCTCACGCTTTTTTAAGACTATGGCAACAACCAATAGTAAGATAAATGGAATCACATAAATAAGCATGTTTTACCCCTTTTGAACTTGTCTTTGTGCAAGTTCATCCAAAATCAAATAATCAAAATAACACTTTAGTGTGTTGGCTTTTTCTCAGTTTGTTGTGCTTTCAATTGTTGTTGCAATTGTGCAAGACGAGCGTTTAGTAATTGAATTCTCTGATCTTTCTGATTAAGTGCCACTTCTAATTGTGTTACGTTTCTCTGTAATTTAACGGTTTTTTCACGGGATGTCATAACTTTTAATGACAACTCGTTTGATGTTTGATTCTTTTCTGTCGACTTCTTGGCAGAACCGTGGCTTGAATCTTGCTCTTTCTCTGCCACCAAGCTCATCTCGGCTTGATTGAGGCGGTATTTCGCCTTGCTAGATTGCTGTGAGCTTTGTTTTGGAAGTGATGAAACGGAGACTTTTTGTTCTGATTTTGCTGTTTGTAGGCCCGTTAAATTGAGGTTAGCACCACGACGTAAGCGGTTTACGTCACCTTGAATAAAGGCATGTTCATTCTTGGCTTTAATTTGTTGCATGACTTCACCGACAGGACGGTTTTCTTCAGCAGCAATGCGCGATGCAATGCCCCAGAGAGATTCATTCGACCGAACTACATGGGCACTTTGAGGTGCGGCTTGGCGTGCAGTAGTTGCAGGGGCAGCAGGTGTTGTTTTTGCTGTCAATGGACTAGCTTGAGGGCTGGTCTGTGCAGAAATGGGTGCATCTGATTTTTGGACTGAATCGGCATACTTTTGCACCAACGGATCTGCCGATTTTTTCGCTTGAGTAATCGGTTCAACACGTGGAGCTGATGTTTGAGCAGCTGCTGCAATTTGTGCAGAGGCTACTGAAATAACTTGCGTTGGCGCGGCAATATCGGTCGCACTCATGCTTGGTGGAGTATGGTTATTGAGCTTGAGGGGCGTCGTGTTTGTCATCGGCGCAGCTGTTGTTTTTAAGCTATTGAATTGTGTGCTGACAGGTAAGTTCAGCGCAATATCTTTTTCGTTGACAATCACCACCGGTTTTAAAGCTTTTTCATTATTATTGGTACGGGCTTGAAGTACTGTCGAGCGTTTATTGGCTGTTTTAATATGTTGTAGCCGTGCCGCATTGCCTTCTTTGATTTTGACGACAATGTTGAGTTCCGCTTCAGTTAAAGGACGTGAAGAGGTAATCGTAATCACACCAGTACTGGCGCTGGTACGACGGGTAAAAAAGTTCAGATTACTGGGCGGCTGATGCATGACACCAAGAGACATCAAATCTTCTGCGCTGGCTAGACTGGCTTGAATCGGAGCATTTGGATCGGCATCGTGAAAGTTCAATTCTGCATACAATAGTTCCCCAGGTGCAGATTGAATTTGAATAGGATCAACAGTGATCGCATTCACATTTTGCGAAGCAATAATGGCTAAAATGGCTATCTTTAATTTGTTATTTACGGTCATCTTAATCTTTAGCTCGGTCACAGATCGCAAAGCGAAAATTATAGATTAGCGAGTTGTGTGTTATTTGTAAAACGTTAACATCAGGGTTACAAAAAAAAGCCGATCAAGTGTGATCGGCTTAATACTTTAGCGGGTAAATGCTTAAGTATTTTTGTAGTCAATCAGGATACGGAGCATACGACGTAAGGGTTCCGCAGCACCCCAAAGCAATTGATCACCGACAGTGAAAGCACCCAAGTACTCTTTGCCCATATTCAATTTGCGTAGACGACCAACAGGAACTGTTAATGTGCCTGTTACAGCCACAGGGGTTAAGTCCGTCATAGACGCTTCACGGGTATTTGGAACCACTTTTGCCCATTGGTTTGCGCTACGTAACATATCTTCGATTTCATCGAGAGGCACGTCTTTCTTCAGCTTTAATGTTAAAGCTTGAGAGTGACAACGCATCGCACCAATACGCACACAATGACCGTCAATCGGAACGATTTGCTGGTTGCCCAAGATCTTGTTGGTTTCAACTTGACCTTTCCATTCTTCTTTCGACTGACCGCTGTCTAATTGTTTGTCGATATAAGGAATGAGTGAGCCTGCTAATGGCACGCCAAAGTTTGCTGAAGGGAAACCTTCGCCACGTTGTAATTCCGCAATTTTAGAGTCGATATCTAGAATTGGAGAGCGTGGGTCATCTAACAAATCTTTGGTATTGTTGTACAAATAGCCCATACCAGAGATCAGTTCACGCATATTTTGCGCACCAGCACCTGACGCTGCTTGATAAGTCATCGAGGTTGCCCATTCCACTAAATTGTTTTGGAATAAACCGCCTAAGCCCATCAGCATCAGTGAAACTGTACAGTTACCGCCCACGAATGTTTTGGTACCGTTCACTAAACCATCTTTAATCACGTTCATGTTGACAGGGTCAAGTACGATAATGGCTTCATCTTCCATACGAAGTGTAGATGCCGCATCAATCCAATAGCCTGTCCAGTTTTCTGCTTTGAGCTTCGGGAAAACTTCTGAGGTATAGTCGCCACCTTGGCAGGTAATAATGACATCCATTTGCTTCAGACTGTTAATGTCTGATGCATCCATAAGTGCTGGGGCAGTTTTACCGCCAAACGCAGGCGCTTCACCGCCTGCATTACTGGTAGAGAAATAAAATGGCTCAAAATGAGCAAAATCATTCTCTTCAACCATACGTTGCATTAGGACGGAACCAACCATCCCGCGCCAACCGACCAGACCTACTTTCATGTCACTTTGCCTCGGTGCGTTAAAAATTAAAAGGGGATTCGAGTGTATCAAAAGAGCGCTTAACTGCAAGCACTACACAATGAAAACAGCAATTATATTGTGCAATATATCTTGTTTATGTTACATGCAAAATTGATATTAATTTATGAATCTACAAAAAATTAAGAATATAAGAGTTGTTCGCTATGATCTGGGTTGAGTTACTGGCATGTGTTGTGATTTGGTTAAGCTTCTGGTCACTGATTCCAAGAGATGAATGGTGGTTTAGAGGCGCCGATTTTCCACGCTTACAGATTTTGGCGTTGGGGTTGATTGCTTTTATTTTGATGTTGGTTTGGGATGCACCTTGGGATTGGGTACGTGAAGTTATTTTAGTTGGATTAATCGCAGCAGTCGCTTACCAACTCAAAATGGTGCTGCCTTATACCTTTGTCTGGAAAAAGCAGGTTAAAACGGTTGCCAAAACTGGGTTACAGCCAGAACGGCAGATTTCTTTAATTGTGTCGAATGTACTAACGCCCAATACTCAATATCACTTATTGCTGCAACAGATTCGTAAGTATCAACCTGACTTGATTTTGACTTTAGAGTCGGATGCGCATTGGGAACAAGCCTTGAGTGTACTGGAAGATGACTATCCCTATCGCGTTGCAGTGCCTTTGGATAATCTTTATGGCATGCACTTGTATAGCCGTTTAGCACTCAAAGATATTGACGTTAAGTTTATTTTAAGCGATGAAATTCCTTCGATACATGCCACAGTCATTTTAAGATCTGGACAACCAGTGCAGCTCTATTGCTTACATCCGAAACCGCCAAGTCCGACCGAAGCGAAAGACTCCACTTTACGTGATGCTGAACTGTTGATTGTGGGTGATCAAATTAAAAATTTGGATGAAAGTTGTATTGTGATGGGGGATTTGAATGATGTGGCGTGGTCGCGTACGACACGACTTTTTCAACGGATCAGTGGGCTGCTAGACCCCCGAGTTGGACGACATTTTGTTAACACTTTTCATGCCGACTATCCCTTACTGCGCTGGTCACTGGATCATGTCTTTCACAGTACGGATTTTGCCTTAGTGCAGATGCAGCGTTTACCACATATGGGTTCAGATCATTTCCCCGTATATGTGGTGCTACAAACCGGTCGGGTGTTTGAGCAGGTGCAAGAAGAGCTGGAACAAACCGAAGCCGATGAGCAAGAAGCGCAGGAGGCGATTGAAGATGGAATTGAGAAAGCGGAACGAGAAGGTAAGCAGGTGACAGATAAAATTGTCAAAGATTACCAGTAAACATACGGGGCGCTCGGATTTCATCCGTGTAGGATATGGCTTACAGGGATTTGGGAATCTGACGAATGGTTAGTCATTTGGTATCCCCGTATTCTAGTCTCATCAGCAGATGGAGCGGGAATGGATCATCCCAGTATGGAAGTTGAAGCTGATGGAAATCATCATGGATATGATGTAGGTATGGAATGCCACCGAATAAAACAAGAATAACGTTGAAAGCACAACCTCATGTACCCGAGTTTTGCAGGACGCAGAACTCGGGTTCTAATTTTTAAGCAGCCCTTTTTTGTTAAGAATAAATCTTGTCATAGCCTGCAGGGCGAGTTTTAAAGCGACGGTGGAACCACATATATTGAGTCGGAGCAATACGGAGTTGATTTTCAATAATTTGATTCACGCGTGTCGCATCATCGACTTCATCTTCGCTGGGTAAGTTTTCCACCGCAGGTTCAATCAACACTTTGTATTGTGGGTTTTTAATGTCCCCATCACGATAAAAATACAGAGGGATAGCCGCAGCCTTGGTCATTTTCAATAAGCGACGATGTGCTGTAACTGTCGCTGCGGGAACGCCAAAAAATGGCGCCATAACACCTTGTTTTAAACCAAAGTCTTGATCTGGACTATACCAAATGGCATGGCCATTTTTTAAGTTGCGGACCAAACCACGCATGTCATCATGATCAATTTGATGTGCATAAATGGTGGCACGACAGCGGTAGATGAGCATATCCAGCAAGGGATTATTTTGTGGGCGATACACTACATCTGGTTCAAAATACTGCGCGCATAGATAACCACCCGCATCAAGCAAAGTAGAGTGGGTGCCTAAAAGCAGTGCACCTTTACCTTCTGCTTGTGCTTTTTGAATATGTTCTAAACCTTCAATACTGACACGGCCGGTAAACCACTTTGGGCTATACCACGCATTTAGCGTTTCAAATACGCCCAGCATTTGATCGACAAAAACTAAACGGGCATTTTCAAGGACTTCTTGGGCCGACCATTCAGGGAAACACACCTCCAGATTACGAACGGTGGTTTTACGTCGCGACTTCAAATATTTAAAGCTGAGGTTACCTAAGAGGGTGGCCAGTCGGTGTTGAATTGCCCATGGGAGAATCGCCAATATCATGAGAAAGACGATACCAATCCAAACGCCCCAATATTTGGGGTGCAGAAAAGACCACTGAAATTCACCGGGTTGATAGTCTGGCTTCGAACTCATAAATTGCGATAAAGGCTGAAAAAAGAATGTTTCGAGTTTAGCATGAAGCAAGAATGAAGGGGCAATGTTCAGAATCAACCCGATGTCGGCACTCTGCAAATGTGATGTTATATAGGCTTGGATGATGTAGACGAACGCACCCATATGCAAATGGAAGAGATGCACATCTTCTCGATGGTGGTGGGCACCCTCAGCTGAGCTCCATAAAAAAACTCCGCGTGACGCGGAGTTTTTTATGGAGCTCATGAGAAATTATTTGGTTAAATTTTCCAGTTCTTCCCAACGTTCCAGTTTTTCCAGCAATAGCTCATCAATTTCAGTCAAACGATTCGATAAGGTCATCGCCTTGTCTGCATCTGAAATAAATAATGAACCATCTGCAAGTGAGGCATTGATTTCCGCTTGCTCTTTTTCCAGTGCTTCCATTTCGGCAGGCAGTTGTTCAAGCGCACGTTGATCTTTATAGCTGAGTTTGACTTTTTTAGCCGGGGCTGCGTTCGCTTCAGCTTTCGCTGCTGCTTTTTTCACATCACTTTTTTGATCGACGACTTTGTCATCTGGACGCTGTTCAAGATAATCTTGATAACCACCAATGTATTCATCAATATGACCTTTACCATCAAACACCCAAGTTGATGTGACGACATTGTCCATAAAGGCACGGTCATGCGAGATCAACAACAATGTACCTTTGTAGCCACCGAGCATTTCTTCAAGAAGCTCTAAAGTCACCATATCTAAGTCATTGGTCGGCTCATCCATCACGATTAAGTTGGATGGCTTAAGCAATAATTTTGCAAGTAAGATACGGTTGCGTTCACCGCCTGACAAGGCTTTTACTGGTGTGCGCGCACGTTCTGGTGAGAACAAGAAGTCTTGCAAATAGCTGTAAATGTGACGACGGTTACCATTCACATCGACATGGTCCGAACCTTCTGACACGTTATCTTTGACAGATTTTTCAAGGTCGAGAGCATTACGTAATTGGTCAAAGTAAGCCACTTCCAATTGCGTACCGGTTTTCACCGTACCCGTATGTTCTTGCTCACCTAAAATGGCTTTAATGAGGGTGGTTTTACCGACACCGTTGTCACCGACAAGACCAATACGGTCACCACGTAACACCAATGCGGAGAAGTCTTTGATGATCGGCGCATCATGACCAAAGCGAACGCTTAAGTTCTCAATTTCAAAGACCACTTTACCTGAACGGCTAGCGTCTTGTGTTGCCATACTGACTTTGCCTTGCTGTGAGCGACGCGCTTTTGATTGTTCACGTAGTTCTTTTAAGGCACGTACACGACCTTCGTTACGCGTACGACGCGCTTTAATGCCTTGGCGAATCCACACTTCTTCTTCAGCTAAACGTTTGTCAAACAGTGCATTCTGCTTTTCCTCGGCTTCCATTTGCTGTGCTTTCAGCTCGAGGTAACGTGAGTAGTTACCTTCATAGCTGCGTAGGGTGCCGCGGTCGAGTTCAACAATTCGAGTCGCAATGCTGTCCACAAATGAACGGTCATGCGAGATGAACAGTAAAGTTAAATTATTTTGATCAAGTAAAAACTTCTCGAGCCATTCAATACTTTCAACGTCCAAATGGTTGGTTGGTTCGTCCAGTAATAGCACATCGGGTTGAGTAAGGAGCGCACGAGCAAGCAGCACACGGCGCTTACGACCACCCGATAAATCGGCCAAATCGGCATCTGGGTCTAGGCCCATTTTACTTAAAATAGAATTGACTTTGGTTTCTAAAGCCCAGCCATCCAACTGATCTAGTTTGTGTTGTAGGTTACCCATGCGGTCACACGCTTCCATGTCCCCGAGCACACAAGCATCACTGGCTTCATGATAGGCTCTGAGTACATCTGCGGCTTCACCTGCGCCGTCCGCCACGATATCCGCCACTTTGCCCGAGTCCATTGGCACGTCTTGCGCCAACATCGAAATGGTAATGCCATTCTGTAGAGAAACTTCGCCAGAATCGGGTAATAAACTTCCCTCGATCAGTTTAAGTAAAGTAGACTTACCTTCACCATTACGACCAATTAAACACACTCGTTCACCGCGCTCCAATGAAAAGTTCGCGCCGTCGAGCAAGGCAGGTCCACCAAACGCAAGTTGGACATCCCTTAAAGTAATATAGGCCATAATGTTTCCTGAAAAATCTCAAATGAGGACTTGAAGTGTCTAAACAACAAAATATTGATAATCAAGCGCCATTGTCCGCACCCATTGAAGATTTGCAAGTCCGAATTGCATTTTTAGATGATTTAGTTGAACAACTCAATGAACAATTGGTGATTCAAGGACTGGAAATTGCTGATTTAAAAAAACAAATGCAAATTTTGTATCAACGTGTTGAATCTTCAGATTTGTCCGATGGAATTGCGACATTTGACCCGATGGCCGATCGTCCGCCACATTATTAAGTTCATTTACTGTTTGGGGCTAAAAAATGCTGTGATGTGGGTTGTGGATATTACTGAGTCTTGTCTCTTTTTTTGTTTTACCCAACTCAAAACCCAATTTGACTGACGAAATCATTTGACCTTTGATGTAGTTCCTACTCTAATACCCGCTTTCTGGTGCATCCCATAAAAACTGTCCTATGACTCAAAAAGTTGTTCTTCTCGACCTTGAAAATAATGTTCCGACGGCCAAATTGTTGCGCGAGATTGTGGAGCATTATCCGACTTTGTATTTGTTTCATTGCCAAGGTCAATTTGAGTATGCATTACAAGATTTGACGGAACTAGCTACTTGGATCAGTAGTGGTCAAGTGGTGATTTTAGATACGCCCAAAGCCGAGCAAAAAGAATTCGAATATGCTGTTGTGGTGGGGCAGTTAATGGCTTTACTTGAGCCAGAGACGCAAGTTGAAATTATCTCTGCGGTCAATACAGCAGAAATACTTTTGGACTTAATGCAATCTTCGGATATTCAGAGCAATTTAATCCTCATTCAGTCTGAAGCTGTACCAAGTCAACGTCATCTTCCCAGTTTAAACAGCATCAAAAATCAGCCTTATTTAAAAATGGTCAAAAAATATTGTGATGCTTTGGGAAAAATGTCAGGCAAGCCGAACACATTGGACGGTCTAAAAAATTCAATAAGTAATATTTTGCAACTCGTACCTGAAAAAACGCAGCGGGTGGTGGGGATGTTGATTAATCTCAAAATCATCAAAAGGTATGATGAGCAAATTCGCTTTCGTAAAAAAGTGTTGAAGCAGTGGTTAGCACTGAATTTAGATGAACAAGACCCAATTACACAGCCGCAAAACATGCAAGAAGTGCTACAACAACTGCAAAAAGACAGTGTCGTGGATAAGCTTGAACCAACTGCAGATACGCAGTCCGCGCAACAAGAGTTGTTTAAAAACTTTGCACAGATTGACCCTGTACAGCTTGAGGTCGCACGAAAACTGCGCGAGTTAAAAGCCAATAAACCCAAAGATATCTATGCGCTACGTGATTTGCTTGAGCAAATGTTTCCGAAGTCAGATGTGCGTATGTTACTGAAAGAGCTACTCGATAAAGGCTATATTTACTGGAATGGACATGAAGTTCTATATAGTCATGAAATGTTCTTAAATTAATTTTATCGTTCAAACTTGCGTTTTATATTGTGCTTATGCAACTCTAATAAAGGAATAAAAAGGTTGTGCTATGGAAAATACTGGAATTTGGGTTGTCGGATTTATCATCTTATTCATCCTCGGCTCGATTTTTGGACTTCGTGTAAGTCCAAGAGAGAAAGCTTTAGGTGAAATGCGTGATAAAGCGCGCAAGATGGGTTTACACCCGCGTTTAGTCGCAGCACCTGACTGGACGAAAATACCAATGGCTTCGGAAAACCGTGCCAGCATGGTGGCGTACTACAGTGTCCTGATTCCAGAAGCACGCCTACCTTTAATGCGCGCTCGCGTTGTTGATCAGCAGCTTGAGCTCATTATAGGTGATGACAAGTTTAAACATTTACCCATTGAATTAAAGGGTATTTATGCTATTGATATGCAAGCAAACTGCGTGGGACTCTATTGGGATGAGCATTCTGACTTAAGAGCAACCCAGTTAGATGCCATGAAAGCATATTTACAGTCTTTGGCTGAACTTTAATTTTACAGACCCATTGAAACAGGATTAACGGTTAATATGGCGAAAGCTCCTCGGTCCACATCCAAAAGTACTACAGCAGATTCTCCTGAGGCTGGGAAAAAGCGTGCTTTAGTGATTGTGGAGTCGCCTGCAAAAGCGAAAACAATCAATAAATATTTAGGCTCGAATTACATTGTGAAGTCGTCTGTGGGTCACGTGCGTGATTTACCTACAGGTGGTTCTAGTAAGACTGCAGAAAAGAAGCCAGCAACACGAACCAAACTGACCGATGCTCAGAAAGCTGAAAAAGCACAAAATGCACTGGTCAATCGTATGGGGGTTGATCCTGAGCATGACTGGAAAGCACATTATGAAGTGCTTCCAGGCAAAGAGCATGTGGTTGCTGAACTGAAAAAGCTTGCTTCGCAAGTTGACGAGGTCTATCTCGCAACGGACTTGGACCGTGAAGGAGAAGCAATTGCTTGGCATTTAAAAGAAGTGATTGGTGGGGATGACTCACGTTATCAACGTGTGGTGTTCAACGAAATTACCAAAAATGCCATCCAAGATGCATTCAAGCATCCAGCACGCCTTGATATCGATAAAGTTAATGCGCAACAAGCACGCCGCTTTTTAGATCGTGTTGTTGGCTTTATGATTTCGCCCTTACTTTGGGAAAAAATTGCCCGTGGTTTATCGGCAGGTCGTGTTCAGTCTGTCGCAGTTAAACTGGTGGTTGAGCGTGAGCGTGAAATTCGTGCGTTTATTCCCGAAGAATACTGGCAAGTTTTTGCAGACACCAAGTCACAGACCGATGAGATTCGTTTAGAAGCCGTCAAACAAGCAGGTAAAGCCTTAAAGCTACGCAATAAAGCCGATACCGATGCTTTACTGAAGCTCATTAAAGACGCAGATTACAAAGTTTCAGCACGTGAAGATAAACCGACCAAGGTCAATCCGAGCGCGCCGTATATCACCTCGACTTTACAACAAGCCGCCAGTACACGTTTGGGTTTCTCTGTGAAGAAAACCATGATGTTGGCGCAGCGTTTGTATGAAGCGGGTTTTATTACCTATATGCGTACCGACTCGACCTTTTTGAGTGACGATGCGGTGAATATGGTGCGTCATCATATTGAGACCGAGTTTGGTACGAAGTATCTGCCTGCTAAGCCGAACCGCTATGGTAACAAAGCGGGTGCACAAGAAGCCCACGAAGCGATTCGTCCATCGAATGTGGCGTTAAAAGGCGACAGCTTGGTTGGTGTGGAACGTGATGCACAACGTTTGTATGATTTGATTTGGCGTCAATTCGTCGCGTGTCAAATGACACCAGCCGAATACTTGTCATCGACTATTTTAGTGGATGCCAACGGTGTTGAACTTAAAGCCAAAGGTCGTACCCTTGTTTTTGACGGTTTCACTAAAGTCCGTGGTCAAAACAAGTCGGACGATGATGTGTTATTGCCTGCGGTGAAAGTGGGTGAAATTCTGAAGCTTGAAAAATTAGATCCATCGCAACACTTTACCAAGCCACCTGCACGTTTTACTGAAGCATCTTTAGTGAAAGAGCTTGAGAAAAAGGGCATTGGTCGACCATCGACCTATGCGGCGATTATTTCGACCATTCAAGACCGTGGTTATGTCAAACTGGAAAACCGTCGTCTATTTGCTGAAAAAATGGGTGAGATTGTTACTGATCGTTTAGATGAAAGTTTCAATAACCTCATGAACTATGACTTTACCGCGGACTTAGAAGGTCAGCTCGATAAAGTGGCTGATGGCGAACGCAATTGGAAAGAGTTGCTCGACAGCTTCTATGGCGACTTTAAAAAACGCCTGACCAATGCGCAAGGTGAAGGCGGCATGCGCCGCAATCAACCTGTAGAGGTTGAAGCAGTACACTGTAAAGAATGTGACCGTCCAATGCAGATTCGTACAGGAACTACAGGTGTATTCTTAGGGTGCTCTGGCTATAACTTACCGCCGAAAGAGCGTTGTAAAGGCACGTTGAACTTAACGCCAGTTGAATCACTTGCTGCACTTTCTGATGATGACGCAGCAGAAACGGCAGATTTGATGTCGAAAAAACGCTGTCCAATCTGTGAAACTGCGATGGACAGTTATGTGATCGATGGTGGTCGTAAGCTACATGTCTGTGGTAATAACCCAGACTGTGCTGGTTTTGAACTTGAAGAAGGTGAGTTCAAAATCAAAGGTTATGATGGCCCAACCATTCCGTGTGATAAGTGTGATGGGGAAATGCAGCTGAAGACGGGTCGTTTTGGTCCTTATTTTGCTTGCTCAAGCTGCGATAACACACGGAAAGTCTTAAAAAGTGGCCAACCTGCACCTCCGCGTGTAGACCCGATTAAGATGGAACACTTACGTTCAACTAAGCATGATGACTTTTTTGTCCTGCGTGATGGTGCGGCGGGTCTGTTCTTGGCTGCAAGTAAGTTCCCGAAAGTACGTGAAACACGTGCACCAAAAGTTTCGGAGCTTCGTAGTGTTGCCGATCAGCTTGATCCGAAGTATCAGTTTATTTTGCAAGCACCTGATGTTGACCCTGAAGGGAATCCAACTTTGGTGAAATTTAGCCGTAAGAATCAAGCGCAATATATTGGTTCTGAAACGCCTGAAGGTAAGCAAACCAAATGGTCATTGGTGTTCAATGATGGAAAGTGGGTTGAAGCTTAAGTTTTAATTGCTTAGAAATAATCAAGAAATGCTCACTTTGGTGGGCATTTTTTATGTCAAAATGATTCTCAAATAATCATAATATTTGGGGTGTATGTGGAAATACAAACAAAAAAATTTGCAGTGCTAATTGATGCTGATAATTCATCTATTAGTGCAATTCCATCAGTACTTGAAGAAGTAGCTAAATATGGTATTGCCAGTGTCAAGCGTGTGTATGGTGATTGGAGTAGCGACACTTTGAAAAATTGGCGTGAGGTTCTCTTACCTCATGCAATCACGCCAGTTCAGCAGTTTGCCTACACAAAAGGTAAAGATGCTACAGATATGATTTTAATTATTGATGCGATGGACTTACTTTATGCTGGGGCCTTGGATGGTTTTTGTATCGTTTCTAGCGATAGTGATTTTACCCCTTTAGCATCTCGTATCCGTGAAAATGGCTTAAGTGTTTATGGATTTGGGAAAAAGAAAACTCCGGAGGCTTTTAAGAAAGCTTGTGATAAATTCATTTATATAGAAAATTTAATTTCAGATAGCGATCTTAAGAATAATGAAGAAGAAGATATTGTGGATTCTGATAATAAGAAGATAGCGGAAACATTGAAAGTTATAGATCAAAAGATGAGTAGTCAATCAAAAGAAGGTCTTGCTCCTGAAATGATTGATCGAGCAACTTTAAATTTGGTTTATAAAGCCGTTAAAGATAATGCTGATGAAAATGGCTGGGCTAATTTGAGCATGGTAGGGCAATATATTAGTGCGGTAAAACCTGATTTTGATTCACGAAATTATGGTCGCGCTAAATTGTCAGGATTAATTAAAACACTTAACTTATTCGAAACTAAAATTGATATGAGTCAAATGTATTTAAGAAAAATGAAAAAGCAGAGTGCCTCTTAATATGTGGAAAAAACTTCGTATTTTAATCTTGCTGCTGATTTTATTGGTGGTCGCTTTGAATGCTTATCGGGATCAGAACCAAGATTGGAGTAAGCCCATTATTGTATTACTCCATCCAGTTAATGCTGATGGACAAGGTACAACTCAGCAATATATACAGCAATTGACGCCTGCAAACTTAAAAGGGGTACAGGGTTATTTAGAGCAGATGTCGGCGACGTATCGCGGTCAACCGATTGCGATTTACTTCCAACTTGGGCGTGAACTCAAACAGCTACCGCCGAAAGTACCTGAACAGGCAAGTTTATTGGATACGGTCTTGTGGAGTTTAAAGTTCCGTTATTATGCATGGAAAAACCATCAAGGTTCAGATGGTGCACCAACTGTTACTTTGTATTTGAACTATTATGACCCAGCACTGACCAAAGAGCTGAAACACTCGACAGCTTTGCAAAAAGGTCGCATTGGTTCAGTGAATTTATTTGCTTCGACCAAGCAAACCGAGCAAAACAAAGTCGTGCTTGCACATGAGCTTTTACATGCCTTTGGTGCCAGTGATAAATACGACTTAGCCACAGGACAGCCGATGTATCCTGCGGGCTATGCATATCCAAATCAACAACCGCTGTTCCCTCAATCCAAAGCTGAATTAATGGCCGGGCACATTCCAACCTCACAAACACAGAGTAAAATGCCTGAATCGATTGATGAAACATTGGTGAATGAGATCACTGCGATTGAAATTGGGTGGAAAAAATAACTGTGGATAATGCTGAGTTTATCCACAGCATGGATTGATTGTGTGGATAAACTCAAACCTACAAGTTCGATGCAAAACATGTTAAAACTAAGTGAAAGAAAATCAAACTTGAGAAGAAGATGAAAACAGTCGGTAATGATTTAGTTCGCCATCAACTCCATGAAAATCGTAAATGGTATTTGGGTTTAGGGATTTTATTGGTGTTGTTTGGTTTCGTCCTTTTGGCCGCTTTGCCTTTTGCCACCTTATCTGTGGTGTTTATCTTTGGCGTGCTCATGATGATAGGTGGTGTTCTACACTTCATCGCAGCCTTTAAGATTTTTGAGGGTGGCTTCCGCTGGCTATGGGCTTTGTTTGGTGTGTTGTATTTGGTTGCGGGCTATTACGCATTTACTACACCTGTGAAAACAGCCATTGTCTTGACCAGTGTTTTAGCGGTTTTCTTGATTATTGCAGGGGTCATTCGTATCTTTAATGCAATATTATTTCGAGCATTCCAAGGTTGGGGCTGGACACTTTTTTCTGGTGTTTTAACCCTGCTGGCCGGCATTATGATTTTAACTACACCAGATGCCCCATTTTGGGTGCTGGGCTTATTCCTTGCTTTTGATATTTTATTCCAAGGGATTAATTATCTGACTCTAGCGGCAGCCATTAAGCAGATTCCACCAGCAAGCCAATCTGAATAAAGTATGATTAAAAAAAAGGGAGCCTCATGCAGGCTCCCTTTTTCGTGTGCTTTATATCATGTGTAAAGCTGAATGGCTGGCTTATGGATTGACGGCATATTGACTTGAAATCGCAATACGATTCCACGTGTTAATCACAATCGCGATCCATTCAATAGCAGCAACTTCTGCATCGGATAAGTTTTTTGCTGCTTGTTGATACGCCGAGTCGGGGAAATGCTGCTGAGCAATGAGTGTAATTTCTTCAATTAAAATCAGCGCGGCGCGTTCTTTTTCGGAAAAATATCCACTTTCTTGCCATGCACTGATGAGGGCAATCCGTTCCATTGATTCGCCTGCTTTCATGGCATCTTGTGTATGCATACGCACACAGAATGCGCATTGGTTAATCTGTGAGGCTCTCAGTTTCAGTAAGTGTGAAAACCCAATCTCAAGACCTGCTTGTTGGATTTTTTGTATGGATAAGTTTTCGAGTTCTAAAACTGTTTTATACAGTTCAGGTGCAGCTTTTCCCAAATTGATACGTTGCATACATCACCTATTTTTTTAAAGAGCGTTGAGTGTTTAGTGATGATTTTATAGGCTAATTGATTGGCACTTTGTTTAATTTATGCATTAAAACAAATGAGTCAAGGTGGTCGTTTTTGGTGACGCGCATAGTAAAACTCTTCTATGTTTAGAATTAAAGAATCATTGAGGTTATTTTGTCTTTATCGAGATGTATTTAATTTCAATGATAACGAACTGTGTTAAGGACAATGAAAAGAGAAAAATGCGGGCGGAAAATTTATAAATCGTGTTATTAATAAATTAAATTTTCTAAAAAATGATGGATGATGACAACTTTTATTTTAGCGCCAGACTCATTCAAAGAAAGTATGACAGCAGAACAGGCTTGTGCGGCGATGCAGCGTGGAATTCAAAACATAATCCCTAATGCTGTATGTATACATGTACCCATGGCCGATGGTGGCGAAGGCACAGTCGATGCTTTATTAACATCTTTGGCTGGCCAAAAAGTCGAATGTGAAGTAACAGGGCCATTGCCATCACAACGAGTTAAAACGTATTGGGGCTTATTTGATGGCGGGCAAACGGCTGTTATTGAAATGGCCAAAGCCAATGGTATTCATCTACTTGAGCCCGCACAGCGAAAACCATTATTGACCACAACTTTGGGGACGGGGCAAATGATTCGGCATGCCTTGGACGCAGGCGTATCCAAAATTATTTTGGCACTTGGAGGCAGTGTCACCAATGATGCAGGCAGTGGTATGGCTCAAGCACTTGGAATAAGGTTTTTAGATGTACAAGGGCGGGAAGTGCCCGTTGGTGGTGGCCATTTAAAAGATATTGAACAGATCGATATACAGGCTTTAGACCCACGCTTGCACGGGGTTCAAGTTTTGATTGCCTCTGATGTCTCCAATCCACTATGTGGCGTGCAAGGCGCTTCGTATGTGTTTGGCCCGCAAAAAGGGGCGAGCGCAGAGATGGTTGAGCAGTTGGATCAAAACTTGAGTCACTTTGCAGATGTGGTGGAAACACAGCTTAATCTACAGATACGTAATGTCGCAGGAGCAGGCGCTGCAGGAGGGCTAGGTTTTGGTCTAATGGCCTTTACGGGCGCTAAGCTTCAGTCTGGCGCGAAGTGGGTGATTGAGCAAACTCAACTGGCGGAGAAAATAAAGCAAGCCGATTATGTTTTCACGGGTGAAGGCAGTATCGACTTCCAAACCAAGTTTGGCAAAACGCCGTGGGCGGTGGCTCAGTTAGCCAAGCACTTGAATAAACCTGTGATTGCCTTTGCTGGACGTGTCGGAGAGGATATTGAGGCATTATTTGATGAAGGGTTTAGTCACATTGTTTCGATCAATGAACCCAACTGTGATTTAGCAACAGCATTGAAAAACGCAGAGCAGAATTTGCAAAACAGCTGTGAGGACATCACTCGATTTTTGCTTTTAAATCATACTGAGCAAGCTTAATTTTAAATTTTTGAGGCAGCAAGCGATTCAAGCATAAGGTCTGGGCCCCAGATTTGAAGGTGTATTTTAGATAGAAATGGATAATCGTTGCTGCAGCCTCATATTGATGTCATAGATTTGTTAGACTAGCAGCATCCACGAATTGATGAGTGATTATGAGTTTAGCCAGCCTAATTGATGAATTAAACCCGCAACAAAAACAAGCTGCCACGACTGAGTCGCAACACAGTCTGGTGCTCGCAGGGGCTGGCTGTGGCAAGACGAAAACCATTGTGGCACGAGCGGCGTACCTAATTGATCAAGGGATTCCTGCCAACCAAATTCAGATTTTAACCTTTACTCGTCGTTCAGCCAGCGAGATCGTGGCGCGAGTGGAGCTGGCTTTGGGTGAGCAAGCCAAAGGGCTGCGCGCATCGACTTTTCATACTTTTTGTATGTATCTGCTGCGCCGTGTACCAAAAGCCTTTGGTTTAGAACAGTTTTCAATTATTGATCGTGATGATCAACTGATGATGTTTCGCCTGATTCGTGGAAAAGATGACAAGAAAAATCCTAATCAGCTGCCTAAACCGCAAGAACTGTGTGATCTGTATTCTTTTGCACGAAATACGCGTCAAAAGTTGAGTGATGCCTTAGAAAAACAGCATCCTGAGCATTTGGCTTTTAAAGATCAAATTGCGGAAATCATGAAAGAGTACGAGACACGCAAGCGTGCCCGTAGTTTTTTAGATTATGACGATATTCTTGCGATCGTGGCCTCAGCACTCGACCAGTCAGACGGTTTATCCGACTATGTGGCATCGCTCTGCAAACACATGCTGGTCGATGAAATGCAGGACACCAATCCTTTGCAGTGGGCCTTGCTTGAGCCCCTTAAAGACAAAGTGAGCCTGTTCTGCGTGGGTGATGATGCACAGTCGATTTATGGTTTCCGCGGCGCAGATTTTGAAAATATTCACCATTTTAAAGACCGTGTGCCGAATGCTCAGGTGTTTAAATTGGAGCAAAACTATCGTTCAACCCAAGAAATTTTAGACCTTTCAAATTGGCTGCTCGATCAATCTGAGATTCAATATAACAAACGCCTAGATGCTCATCGGGGTGAGGGCGTGAAGCCCCGCATGCATATTTTCCCAAATGAGTTTGATGAAGCAAAATGGATTGCGATCGACATTAAAGAGCGCCATTACTTACAAGGCAGTAAATGGTCAGATCATATGGTCTTGGTGCGTTCCAGCTTTGCAGCACGGCATATTGAGGCGGCGTGTATTGCAGCCAATGTCCCCTATCGATTTATTGGGGGCATGAAACTGCTTGAAACCGCGCATGTGAAAGATTTACTGAGCTTGCTACGCGTGATTGCCAATCCTCTAGATGATATTGCATGGATGCGTTTTCTCACCTTGTGGAATGGGGTGGGGGATGTGGGTGCAAGCCGTCTTGCACAGCAACTTTTACTGGAGCCTGAGTTTGATTTGATCTTTGATAAATTAGAGAAATTTGGGCGGATTCCAGCTGAAACTGTGCTGATCATGAAGCAAATGACGGTACTGAAACAGGAAGTACAGGCTTGTGTCAGTTTGGGTATTCAGGCGATTGAAGCACAATTGGCAGAAAATTATAAAAAAGACTGGAACCGCCGCCAAGGGGATTTTGAACTGGTCAAACAATTAGCTTCTAAACATACCCAGTTGAGTGAGTTCCTAGAGGAATATGTGCTTGATCCTGTGTCGATTTCTGAAATCGAACGCCAGTCCGATAGCGATGTCGTCACCCTGATTACCATTCACTCGGCCAAGGGTACAGAGCAAAAGGTCTGTTATGTCGTCAATGTCACCCCAGGGCAATATCCACATGCACGTGCCCAAGGTGATTTTAATGATGTCGAAGAAGAGCGTCGGGTCTTATATGTGGCAATGACCCGTGCTCAGAATGAGCTGATTTTAACCAAGCAAAATTTAAGTCTGTGGGCGCGAGACGTGATTGATGAGCAAGGGCGCAAAGTCGAAAGTTATTTTTTGAATGATCTGACGCGAAATTTGTGTAGCATGGAAACCCATCATAAGCCTCGTCAGCAAACCGTAAAGAGTGCTTTAATTGAGCGCCAATCGATTAATTTAGATTTTGGGATTAATCTCGATTAAACTAAACAGATTACATTGTGGTATTTGTTGTGCAATGTTCAGAAAGTAGCGTAGGCGATTGCTTTTTGATGATTTTGCCTATTTTTGAAGGTTGTAAGATGAAAATTTTAGTTCGTAATTTAGAGCGTACAGTGGCTGAAGCTGAACTGCTTGAATTATTTAAGCAATACGGCACAGTTGCATCATGTAATTTAATCCTTGATGCAGCAACAGGTAAATCGAAAGGTTTTGCTTTTGTTGAAATGCCACACGCACGTGAAGCGATTAAAGCTATTAAAGGTCTTAATACACTACGTTTACATGGTACTGGTATTCGCGTCAAACAGGCGGAAGATAAGCCTGAGAAGCCAGAAGCATAAATAAAAAGGAGCAATGGATGCTCCTTTTTTTAGCATGAAATCTCTGTGAAACCATTGTCTAAATACGTTGTATAAAACTTTTTTCTCAAATGTGATGAAAGAGAAATCTATTTCTTAGACATCGTTCATGCATTTTTTGATTGTGCATTGTTTCAATTTCGGTTTACTCTTGAAAACTGTTACAAGAATCAAGTTTTAGGAACATCCTTCATGACTCGTGTTGCCCGTTACCATGCTGATCGCACTAACCAAAAACTCTACTTTGCTCGACTTTCATGTCAACAAGCGGAACAAATTGATCATGTGCAACAAGCTCAGGCTTACCGTGAGGCTGCTGTGTTTCACTTGCATGGCGCGGTGCTTGCGTTTCTACAAGAGTTGGTCCGTTACTACCGCTTAAATGACTTAAACCCAACGTTGAAGTCCATAGAAGAGCATATGGCAGCTAAAGGCCAAGTCTCGCCTGAAGTGACTGTAATGCAACAACTATCGAAAGAAGGTTTCATTGCCGAGTTAAAACGTGCTTATCGCTTGTGTCAGTATGCGCCAGAGCCGAGTACACCTGAACCTGAGTCAGAAACTTCATCGAATCTGATCATCAAAGTAACTCAAACCCCTCAGGCATGGTTACCCGATACCAAAATATTACGCGAGTGGCATCGAGACTTAACGGCGTTGATTGATGGCTTTCGGAATGAGATGGTTGAATTCTAAAAGCGATGACCAGCGCTTGAAGTTTGAAAATTTGTCCTTATATCAATAAGTTTAAGCGAAGCAAAGTGCAACTGCCTTTGCCACCATGTTGAACATGGAGGAAATATGTCTATAGAACAATTGAAAGAATTATTTGGAAATCAAGAAGCCATTTTAGAATTGGTTCAACTTGAAGGTGGTGAGCTCGCACTACGTAACGCAGGTTCGGAGAGTGCGCCTTTAGTCACGATCCAGTTTAATGAAGAGCTCAAAGCATTATTGGGCGACCAGACAACAGTCGTTGCTCAGCAGATGGTACAAGCGGCTTTATACGGCTTACTTGAAAAACAAGTAGGCGAGTGGCAAGCGGAAGTGGTGGACGAAAAGCCACAATTCTTCAGTTAAGCCGAATAAGAAAAAACGCACTGAAGAACAGTGCGTTTTTTGTATCCAGTGTTGGTTCCTTAGTGGGTGGGTGCTTGATGATGTGCAATCTGAATTTGATTTAAAATATGATTGCTCATATTTTTCGCCATTTCCTCTTTTGCAAAATAAACTTCACCAATTTGATCGCGACGAATCACTTCGGCTTCTTCTTTACTTTCTGCACACACCAAGACCTGAATCTCAGGATTGAGAGTTTTGGCAATATCCACGATTTTATGGATATCTAAAATATCCATCGGGGAAAGTACCAACAGGCGCGCATGCTGAATATGGGCTTGAATCAGTACGCCAGGGTCTGTCGCCATCCCAGAAACAGCCGCAATGCCTTTTTCACGCAGGTTTTCTACAATTTCACGGTTTTCTTCCGCAATCACCACTTTAATGTCTTCAGCCATCAATTGTTTGGTAATGCGACGCCCCACTTCACCATGTCCAACAATTACCACTTGGTCACGTAAGTAGTCTTGTGAGACTTCATCAGGCAGCATTGCCAGTGGGTCACCACTACGCTCCAGTAAGCGTGCTAGATGCGAGCGCTCCCGAATCCAGCGTTGTACAGGCTCAATTGCGGAGAACACAAAGCTGTTTAAGGTGATGGAGATGAGTGCTCCTGCCAAAATTAGGTTTTGCCCTTCTAAGGACAAGAGTTTAAGTGAAACCCCGAGTGTGGCTAAGATGAAGGAAAACTCACCAATCTGTGCCAGTGAAGCACCGACGGTGAGGGCAGTATTAATGGGGTAGCGGAAAAAGAGCACCAGAGCCATGGCCGCAATGGTTTTGCCGACCATAATAATTGCAACGACTGCAAGCACATGCACAGGTTGTTCCACTAAGATGCGCGGGTCAAATAACATGCCCACTGCAACAAAGAACAAAATGGCAAAAATTTCACGTAGAGGGAGGGTTTCTTCTTCGGCACGGTGGCTAAAGTCAGACTCTTTCACGACCATCCCGGCAAAGAAAGCGCCCAGCGCCATGGAAACACCGAAAATTTTGTACGCGCCAAAGGCGATTGAGACCGCAGCAGCCACCACGGTTAAGGTAAACAGTTCACGTGAACCAAGGCGAGCGACAAATTGCATGATCATTGGAACAAGACGTTTCCCGATGATCAGCATAAAAGCGATGAAGCCTACAACTTTGAGTAAGGTAATGCCTAAGGTAAGCCAAATGTTGTCGTTAGCACTGCCTGCAAAAGCTTCTCCACCGAGTAGAGCTGCTGTTGCGGGTAAGAGTACCAATACCAATACCATGACCAGATCTTCAACCAAGAGCCAACCTACGGCAATTTTACCGTTGACCGAATTGAGTAGACCACGGTCTCCCAGTGCTTTGAGTAATACCACTGTACTGGCACAAGACAGGCTTAAGCCGAAGACCAAGGCAGAGCCAAAACTCCACCCCCAGATCATACTGACGCCTATTCCGAGCAGGGTCGCGACAGCAATCTGTAAAATGGCACCAGGCAGCGCAATGCGTCGAACTTGTAATAAGTCATTGAGGGAAAAATGCATGCCCACACCAAACATGAGGAACATGACCCCAAGTTCAGCCAATTGGTTCGCCAAATGAATGTCTGCGACAATACCAGGGGTATTGGGACTAATAATGATACCCGCAATCAGATAACCAATGAGTGGGGGAAGGCGTAAGCGTACGGCAAGATAGCCGAAAATGAGCGCAAGCCCAAAACCGACAGCAAGTAATATAATGAGATCTACGTCATGAGGCACTAAAAACTCCTTAAGCAAAAGTTAAGGGTGAAAAAGAAGCAAAGCACAAATGGTGCCAAAAGAGATTAAAAGTTTAACAAGTCGAACGAAAAAAAAGCAAAAAAAAACGACCTAAAGAAGGTCGTTTTTTCCAAAAAACTAAAATTATTTAATTTTAGCTTCTTTGAAGATTACGTGTTGACGGATTTTTGGATCAAATTTTTTGATTTCCATTTTTTCCGGCATAGTACGTTTGTTCTTAGTTGTGGTATAGAAATAACCTGTACCAGCAGTAGAAACTAGGCGAATTTTATCACGCATGGTTCAGACTCCTTAGATCTTTTGACCTTGAGCACGTAGGTCAGCAACAACCTTCTCGATACCCAATTTGTCGATAATACGCATACCTTTTGTAGTTAGACGAAGACGTACGAAACGTTTTTCGCTTTCTAACCAGAAACGGTGGTGATGCAGGTTCGGCTCGAACCGGCGTTTGGTTTTGTTATTGGCGTGCGAGACGTTGTTGCCAACGACTGGACGCTTGCCGGTAACTTGGCAAACCTTAGACATGGTGAACTCCATTGCTAGACAGCACCGATTGTGCGCTAGTTATTAAGTAAACGGATGAAATCATTCAAGGGGCGTTTTATACCAAAAATGCGCTTAAAAGACAAGCGATTTTCATTAAAACTAGGCATGAACTCGTGCGATAGGTCATGCCTTGATCATTTAGCGAAGAAGGGTCTTTGAAATCAACTTGTGAATTGGTTTGTTAAACGGTGGGAGAATGAATTTCAAGCTATATAACTTGGGATTCGACATCACTGACCGTTCATGCGACAAACTGAAGAAACCTTCTGGACCATGATATTTCCCCATACCTGATGCACCAACGCCACCAAATGGTAAATCGTCTTGTGCGACATGGGTCAAAACCGTGTTTTGTCCGAAATGCCCTGAATGAGTACGCTGTGCGACATAATCTGCACGCGCCTGATCAAAGTCGAAGTAGTATAATGCAAGTGGACGCGGACGGCTATTAATAAACTCGATAACATCGTCTATTTGATCATATTCCATGATCGGCAACAATGGCCCAAAGATTTCGTCTTGCATAATACGCATGTCAGGTGTGACCCCAGTTAACAGTGTAGGGGGCACTTTACGTGTATCGGAGAAGGTTTCATGGGCTGGGTTGATCTCAACCACCTGCGCTCCATGCTCACGTGCATTTTCAAGATAGCCTTGCAAGCGGTTGTATTGGCGGTCATTAATAATCGAGGTGTAGTCTGGATTATGCAGAATGTCGGGATACATCTCTTCCACACACTCGCGGAAGTGCTCAATGAACTCGGCAGTTTTACCTTTAGGCAAGAACATATAGTCAGGTGCAACACAGGTTTGACCTGCATTCCACAGTTTACCTGCAGCAATCCGCTGTGCAACATCCCGTAAATGAATAGAAGGATGTACTAATACTGGTGATTTTCCGCCAAGTTCGAGAATCAATGGAACGAGGTTCTCTGCCGCAGCAGACATGACGGTTTTACCGACATTGGTTGAACCTGTGAAAATCAGTTTGTCAAAAGCCAGACGACAAAAGGCATCCGAGATCGCGCCACCGCCATTGGTCACGGAAACTAATTCTTGAGGAAAGGCTTCGGAGAGCGCTTTTTCAAGGATGCGACCAAAGTTGCTCGATGAACTGGAAATTTTGATCATGGCATGGTTACCTGCCGCCAAAGCACAAATTAAGGGTCCAATCGAGAGTAATAAAGGATAGTTCCATGGGGTAATAATACCGATCACACCTAAAGGTTGATATTGCACCCATGCTTTAGCCGGCTGGTGAATGATGGAAACGTGACGTTTCGAGGGTTTCATCCACGTGGTTAAATGCTTGCTATAATATTTGATGTGTTCAAGGCAGGTGAGCAATTCCCCAATTTTGGTTTCACTGGTGGAGCGGTTGCCATAGTCTTGATTAATTGCCTCTGCAAATTGATCTTGATACTTAACTAAGATACGCTTAAGTCGTGCCAAACGGTCAATACGCTCTTTTGCGGTTGGCAATGGATAACGTAAATAAGCGTGCTTTTGCTGTTCAAGCACATCATGTAGGTGCTGAATATCATAAGAATGTGGTGTCAATGAAGTTGTTTTTGTTTGACTGTTCATGCCGCACTACCATTTCAAATTTCAATTTATGTTTAATTTTTAGAGTAATTGCTCTAATTAGTCAAGTTACTTTATGTGTTAGTCTTCTAATGCACTGAATGAATGGTTATTTTAGGATGTCTCAAACTAAAACGTTGAAAACCAAAGAACGTATTTTGCAACTCAGTTTGCAGCTTTTTAACGAGCGTGGAGAACGTTCTGTTACGACCAATCATATTGCCGCTGAATTGAATATGAGTCCGGGCAATTTGTATTATCACTTTCGCAATAAAAGTGAAATTATCAAACAGCTCATGGAACAGTATCAAGGCGAAACGCTACAGATGCTGGCTTTGCCGGATGACCGTCTGTTAGATGCCAATGATAAAATTCGTTATTTTCAGGTGCTGAGCAGCCAGTTATGGGCTTACCGCTTTTTACACCGTGATGTCTATCATTTGGTTGAAAACAATGAAGACTTCCGCAAGATGTATCCGCGTTTTGCAGGGCAAGTGATGCAGCAAGGGCAAAAGATCTATCAGGCCTTTGTTGATGCAGGCTTGATGCAAATGACGTCGTCAGAAATTGAAGCCCTGATTATCAATTTATGGATTGTACTGACCAACTGGACCAACTTCCTTTATATGTCGGGTCATATCACTGACTCCAATACATTAGAAGAAAAGTGGGTTTGGCAGGCACTGCGTCAAATGGTGTTCTTAGAAGGGGCCTATTTGCGTGGTGAAAGTCGTGAGACGTATGAGCGGTTGTTGGATACGATGGGGCCGTCTGAACTGTTTTCGAGCTTGGCGTCATTTAAATCGGATGATAAGCCATAAGGTGTTTTGACAGCTGAGTAAAAAGCGCTAGAATACTCGGCTTGATTTTCATTTTACTGATTTAAACTGACATGAATATGACAACTGCTAACACGGCACGTTTACTGATTACTTGTGAAGATAAGCCAGGGATCGTGCAAGCTGTATCGAGCTTTTTGTATCATCAAGGCGCGAATATTACTGCGCTTGATCAATACGCGACTGAAGCTCAGGGCGGACGTTACTTCATGCGTGTTGAATTTGAACTGGACAATTTACAGTCTCGTAAAGAAAGCATTACTCAAACTTTTGCTGCAAATGTAGCCGAGCGTTATGAAATGCAATGGCGTTTGGCGTTGGTCAGCGACGTGAAAAAAGTCGGGATTTTGGTGTCTAAAGTAGACCATGCCTTACTTGAGCTGTTATGGCGTCATGCGCGTGGCGGTTTACCGTGCGAAATTACCAAAGTGATTTCTAACCACGAAACTTTACGCGAAGCGGTTGAGAACTTTGGTATTCCGTTTGAAGTTGTTCCTGTAACGAAGGACAACAAACGCGAAGCATATGCTGAAATTGATGAATTAATGCAAGGCAATGATTTATTGGTACTTGCGCGCTATATGCAAATTCTAGATGAAGCATTTGTCGAAAAGTGGGAAATGAAAGTGATCAACATTCACCACTCCTTCCTACCGGCTTTTGTTGGTGCAAATCCATACAAGCAAGCGCATGAAAAAGGTGTAAAACTTATTGGCGCAACCGCGCACTATGTCACTGCGGATCTGGATCAAGGTCCGATCATTGAGCAAGATGTAGAGCGCGTGAACCATGACTTTACGGTTGATCAATTACGTGAATTGGGTCAGGATGTTGAACGTAACGTCTTGGCACGTGCAGTGAAGTGGCACTTAGAAGACCGTATTATTGTTGATGGTAACAAAACAGTCGTTTTCCAATAAAAAATGGGTTGCAAGCAAGATTGAAAAAGGCATACATTAAGTATGCCTTTTTTGTTTGGGTATGATTAGAAAAAACCATAAAAAGTGACAAATTAATAGTTGCAAATGAAAACACTTCTCATTTATCATTGCGCTACTTTATTGTACTAACCGATAAGCGTTATAGTGGAAACCAACCTAGTGGCCACTCCGCTTAAATTAGGTCACCGATTTTAATGAGTTCAACAGTTATTTCTCCTATGCAGACTCCCAACCCGATGAAAAAGAAAGTTCTTGCTGCTTTGATCGCGGTTGTCGTGGGCCATATGGGCGTATTGTGGGCAGTGAACCACATGAAAGCTCCTGAACTCAAACCGATTGAAAAAGAACTCTTGAAGGTTCGCTTCGTTAAAATTCAAGAACCACCAAAACCGCTACCGCCTAAGCCGAAGGAAGAACCGAAAAAGGAACCGACTAAGCCGAAGGAAGTGAAGATTGTGGAGAAACCACAACCGACCCCACCGAAAAAGGTAGAAAAGGTTCAACAAGTTAAAAAAGCAGAAGTGGTTAAACCGGTTGTTAAACCAACCGAAACCCCAGTAAAACCGACAGTCACTACGACGATTACAGAGAAAAAAGTCGAAAAACCTGTCGTGCAACCAGAGCAAGCTAAACCTGTTACTCAAGCTGAGCCTGCCGATACTTCACCGCGGTCGGTGTCGATTGGTGGCTCAGGTGTGCAATGGAGCCGCTCTCCAAAACCAGTTTATAGTAATCAAGATTTACAAGGTGAAAACCGTCGAGTCGTGGTGCTGATTGAGGCGAATGAAAAAGGGTCGATTGTGAATGCCCGTATTACGCGCTCAAGTGGTGTACCTGCTTTAGATGAAAAGATTTTAAGAGCTGTCAAAGGCGCTAAATTTAAACCTTATAAAGAAAATGGTGTGGCTTATCCAATTCGGGCTGAGCAACCATTTGATTTAGAATTGAATACAAAACGCTAACTTTATCAGGAGTTCGAGTATGAACTTTTCAGTTTATTGGCAACATGCTGATGCAGTCAGTAAGACACTGTATTTCATCTTGTTGGCAATGTCGATTGCAACGTGGACCATCTTTGTTTTACGTATCATGGGTACACGTCAATTGAAACAACAAGCTTATGCTCAACTTTCACAAGCTTTAGCTAAGTTAAAATCAAAGTTTGCTGTATTGAACTTTGAACAACGTAAAGCCGTTGCAGAACAAGCACTTCTTCGTCAAATTTCTGCTGAAAAAGCGAATGCGGAAAAAGGTGTTTCAGTTCTAGGTACGATTGCATCGCTTGCACCGTTCGTTGGTTTGTTCGGTACAGTATGGGGGATTTTCCATGCCCTTGTTGCGGTTGGCAAAAGTGGTCAAGCGGGCTTAGCGCAAGTTGCAACCCCTGTAGGTGAAGCATTGATCATGACGGGTTTAGGTTTGGCCGTCGCGATTCCTGCGGTGTTAGCGTATAACATCTGTGCGCGTGTAAACCGTACTTTGGCACATGAGCTTCAAGACCAAGCACACGGCTTGCTCATTGATACTATGTTGCAACAAGACTCAGCACCTGCGGCAGTAGAAAGTAAAACGACTCAACAAGGTTTAGTTGGAGGTCAAGCTTAATGGCTTTTCAATTGGGTGACGATAACGATGCTGGCATGAATGAGATGAATCTCATTCCGCTGATCGATATTATGCTGGTTTTGATGATCATCTTCTTGGTGACAGCGACCGTTGCCAACCCATCAATTCCATTAACTTTACCAAAAACGACGGCTGATATTGTAGATCCTCCACCTAAAGCCATTACGGTAAGCATTAATGCAAATGGCGAAGTGGCTTGGGATAATCAAGTGATTAGCTTGGAAGAACTACAAACGCGTTTTAATGAAGCCGGTGAGTTGGAAATCAAGCCAACGGTTCAACTTCGTGCAGATAAAGAATCTCGTTACGATATGGTCGCACAAGTTATGTCTCGTGCGAGTGAAGCTGGACTGGCGGATATTGCTTTCGTAAGCGATAACTAAGTTGATGTTAAAAAAAGCGACTCTTGAAGTCGCTTTTTTTATGGTGAGTTATTGAGTTATTTGCTGTCTTTTAATAAAGCCTGAAACTTAGAGCGCAGCTTCATCAGTTTTGGCGGAATGGCAAAGTTGCAATAGCCTTGAGATGGGTTACGAGCGTAAAAGTTCTGGTGATAGCCTTCAGCCGAATAGAACGTCGGTACAGGACTGAGTTCGGTCACAATCTCGAGACCTTCTGCCTTTAAGTCGTTAATCGCTTGCTCTGCATCAGCGCGCTGCGCATCATTAAAATAATAAATGACTGAACGATACTGGGTGCCGACATCATTGCCTTGACGGTTGAGTGTCGTAGGGTCATGAGTGGCAAAAAACACATCAAGTAGCTGAGCATAGCTGATTTGAGTTTCATCAAAATCAATTAAAATAACTTCGGCATGGTTGGTATCGCCACGACAAATATCTTCATAAGTCGGGTTGTCGGTATCTCCACCTGCATAACCACTGGTCACTTTATGTATGCCCTGAAGCTCTAAATAAACCGCTTCTACACACCAAAAACATCCACCACCAAAGAGTGCTTGTTGCATTTTAAAATCCTAATTGTGTTTATATCTGTTTATATAAGGGCTGATTGGTTCAGTACAATGTTGTCTGTTACAGATTAAAAAAGCCTGTGATTACAGGCTTTTTATAGAAACAATTTAACGTGGTTGAATGGCAGAGCCAAACTGTAGCAGCAAGTTACCATGTCGATCGAGTAGTTTCAGTGTTTTACCAAACACTTGGTAATGTGTCACTTTTGCCAGCGCTTCTTGGAACTGTTGCGGGACAGCACTGTTATTGATACAGGCCATTCGGGTGGTTGCGAGCTGGCTCAAGGTGAGCGTATCGCGTCCGACGGTATAGCTGCCCATAATGCGGTTACAGCCATCTGCACCACTAATGCGGTTATCGGCTGAAAACTGAAGGCTTGGAATATTACGTTCATTTGGTGCTGTTTTAATTTCGGTATTGCCCATTTGCGTCAAAATCCAAGTCCGTTGCTGGAGTTGTTGAATGTTGGCCATTTCAATGGTGTCGGATGGAGGTGGTGTCGTTTGGCAGCCAGTCATGATTAAGCTACTCGCTAAAAGACTGCTTGCAACCAGTTTTTTTAACATGGGATCAGACTCTTATTGTGATGTATCGTCTGAACTATCAAAGCAAATTTTGTCGTTGATTGCCAGTTTTAACTTGCAGCTTTTCGTTGCAGACTTTAGCGTGTTTGGTCAATGGGTAAGCCCTGACGAATAAGCTGTGAATACTCACGACTGGTTAACTCTGTTTCTTTGCTTACACGTGGGTTGATATAGGCTTTTTGATACCATGTTTTCATATCCCACTGTGGACTAATCGCGCCTAAGTCATACAGATAGTTCGGTAAATAACCTGAAGCTAAAATTCGATAGTCGGTTGGTAAAGCATCATGTGAAACGGCTTGAACCATATCAAACACCAAGGTGGTGCAATTACTGGTTAGGGTGTTATACCACTTAGGATGTTTGGCGAGCTCGTCCGCCTTATGTAAATACTCTACAAACAGTGCTTTACTTTCAGCCTGTCCGAGGCGAATAGGAAAGAAATAGACTTGTTCCTGACGAATATTGCTGCGGGTATACACAATATCATGCTCATCTGAGGCCACTAAACTCAACTCATATTTTCTAAAAAAACCACCAATCGCTGAAAATTCTTCATTTTTCTCTTTGCGAATTTCAATGGAAAAGGTCAGCGGTGCGGTATTGGTAAAATCAAAACTGACCAAAGTATGCGCAATTTGTGGTCCCATCCAGTATGAGGTAATGATATTGACCCCAGTGATTTGATTTAGATCGAAAGAGCGGGTATCCCAATGTTCAGTATAGGAGCCATCAGGGTGCCATGTGAAATTGCGGACATTATGAAGGATGACATGGTCGCCTTGTTTTTCATAATGCAAGATTTTTGCTACTTCAGGTTGCCAGTCGCGGTCTTGGCGAGCATCTAAACTAAAATACCAAGACAACGCCAGTAAAAAGCCAAGGAGATAAAGGATGATATCGAGGCGACGACCAAAAAAGCTTTGGGTGATATAGATGCCTAAAATGCTGAGCGCAAAAGCAATCCAGATCCCAATAAAAATACGGCTGACCAACCAGCCCAAAGGCGCTTGAATCCACAATGCAAAACACAGCCAAATTGAACTGAACAAGACAAAAATACTAAACAGGGTGTGGAGTAACCCAAAACCCAGTGTCCGCCAAAATTCTATTTTGATCATGTTGTGCATCGTGCTTTTAGCAAAAAGAATATGCTTTATTTTTGATAAGTTGCGAACTCAAAAGCAATTCCAGTTTTGTCATCAATATGTTGTTCTGACGCGACTTTTTTAAATACTGCTGGAATGGCAGGGTAATGCGCATCACCTTGCACATCGAGTTCAACATGCGTGAGTTCTAAACGGTCCGCAATGTCGATGGTCTGTTTAAAAATTTCACCGCCACCAATGATAAAAATACTGTTTGGTTTTTCTGAAGCTTGAACATCGGCAACAGCTTGCGCTAAAGCTTCTTCGATGCTGTAAGCCACCTTTGTACCGTCAAAAGTCCAAGAAGTGTCGCGAGTAATGACCCAATTGACACGCTTGGGTAAAGTACGGCCCATCGATTCCAGCGTTTTACGGCCCATAATGACCACACCACCTTGCGTGATGGCTTTGAAGTGTTTTAGATCGGCTGAAATATGCCAAGGTAGGTCATTGCCTTTACCAATACAGTGTTGCTGATCCATTGCCACTACATGTACAACTTCTAAGTTTTGAAAGGCCATAACGCGCTCAAATGTTGGGTCATATTTCTTATTCTTCCTCAAGGAGAGGAAGAACATCTATGGGTAAACCTCAATCTCGCTGATTCAAGGCGAGATTGAATTCGGCTTTATCTGCTTTAAACAGCAACGGGTGCTTTAATCCCAGGATGTGATTCATAACCCACGATTTCGATATCTTCAAATTTAAAGTCGAAAATATCATTAACCGCAGGATTGAGTTTCAGTTGGCACAGCCCTAAAGGTTCACGGCTTAACTGAAGCTTCGCTTGTTCAAAATGGTTGGCATATAAATGCGTATCGCCACCCGTCCAGACAAAGTCACCCACACCTAAACCGCAGACTTGCGCGATCATATGAGTGAGTAGCGCATAACTGGCAATATTAAAAGGCACACCTAGAAAAACATCGGCACTGCGCTGATAGAGCTGACAAGACAGTTTGCCGTTATGAACAAAGAACTGGAAGAGAGTGTGGCACGGAGGAAGGGCGACTTGCCCAGCTTCTTGTGGATTCCAACCCGATACAATCAGACGGCGTGAGTTTGGATTGGTTTTAATTTCATTGACTAACCAAGCAATTTGGTCAAAACCATCTTTTTCATACAAACCGTCGGCTTTTTTAGTTGCACCGAAATTACGCCATTGATGACCATACACAGGCCCCAGTTCACCTTCTGGGCGACCAAAACGCGCAGTTTGTTCTGCGGTTGACCATTCATCCCAAATACTGACTTTGTTGTCCTGTAAATATTGCACATTGGTATCGCCTTTTAAAAACCACAACAGTTCAATCACGATTGAACGAAAGTGAACTTTTTTAGTGGTTAATAAAGGGAAGCCTTGAGAAAGATCAAAGCGCATTTGATGACCAAATACCGAGCGCGTACCTGTACCAGTACGGTCGCCTTTATCACCACCGTGATCGAGGATGTGTTGTAGCAGGTCTAAATACGTTTTCATAAAACTCTCAAATAAACACTTCGGGGGGAACAGACCTCTTAATAGATGTGCCTGTACTTTCCACTCTAAATTATAAAATCTGCGGATGATTATACTGAATTGTGCCTTATTGCGCACCCGAGATTAGTAAGTCAGGCAAGATGATTAATCATATAAAAGTTATGTGAAAGCTATTACAGAGAACCAGGTTAAAGTGGTTTTGCGCAGGATTTAAACTGGAATGATTGAGTTGTATTGGATCTAAATAAGCAGCCGTTTGATGGGCAATCCATTCCATATCTAAGGACTTCATTAGCCAATGGTGAAACATTTGAGCTTAAGGCGAAAAAGGAATTGGATAAGGATTAAATTTTTTTAGTTAATTTAGGTTTCAAAAAGTACAGAGAAAAGAAAACTTTAGAAAGGTTGTGTTTTATTTTGAAAAAAAATATTACATTTACGACATGAAAGTTCAATGCTGAGCGGTTAGTATTTCGAACTCGAAAAGTTGCACACCCCTAATGATTGGGAGGAGAGTTGGTTTTAGTATGCCTTATGATCAAAACGTAAATATGAATGACGTCTATGCGCCTGCGCAAACCAATATCATAATACGTTCTCAGTCAGAGCGAAATGTTACCGCTTCGGATATTTTAAGCTCGAAGCAGGCACGAGAAAGGGCTATTAGTAACCATCAGCGTGTGGATATTGAAAAATTTACAGGCTTTTTAAGAAATATTACCCGTCAAACCAGTACCCAAAAATGTGCTAAAAGTATTCGCATTGGCTTAGAGTCTGCGGGTGCACGCTTCAAGAGTCATCCTGTGGCTGCGGCAGATTGGGGTAAGACCTTAACCAGCATTGGTTATCGTAAAATCAACTTATCTTTTGATCAGCCTAAAAAAGGCGATATTTATATTATCGACCGTACTGCAAAGAACCGTTATGGACATATTGCCGCTTATTCAGGCAATGGCTGGGTTTCTGATTTTAAACAAAGTGGTTATGCGGTTTACCGTAACCAAAATGTGAACTACAGCTATTATCGAATGGATTAAGCAGATGTTGATGGGATGTAGAGCAACTCCACATCCCGATTAAACTCTTTTTTCACGTTGTGCGTGAATCGATACTAAAAATAAACCAATCCCACTAAAGCCGATACACTGGAGCGCAAGCGCAATTTTATCTTGCGCGGGTAGATAGCCGAGCAAACAAATCAGGGCAATTAGGGGCAGAAAAATAACCAAACGCGAAAAACCTTCCCGATACGGATTGTCCTGAGCAATCTTCAATTGCACACCGCGTAGCAGATGCGTTGCAATGCCAATCACGAGACTCAAACCAATAAAAATCGCGCCAAGCTGTTGAACTTGTGCTGCCATAAAAATCATCACGCAAGTTGCAATACAAATGATGAGTTTAATTTGACGGCTACAGCGTTCAGAATACCAAAAGTTCAACATGGTTTATTGGGACTCAGACTGAGTATTGCTATGCAAAAGAGATAGGGGGGAAAATAGGCAAATCCCCAGCGCCATAAAACCAATCCCTTGCGCACCTGGAATCAGCAGCTCACCATCTTTAATATTCATAAAAATCAGCGCCAAGAGTAGGGCAATCGGAATCCAAGTCAGTAGACGATACAGAAAGCCTGTAGGGTTCTTGGCCGCAAAATGAATTTTGCAGTAACGACAAATCAGAAAAACAATCCCAGTACCCAAGAACATTAAAATGGCATCGAGACTCAGGGGATCCATCCAATACAACACACCTGTTACAACAGCAATTGCGATAAAAATAAGTAATTTTTTAAGAATAGAAATTGAGGGATTAAACCAAAATTCGAGCATGGGAGTGATGTATTTAAAAACCAAACATATGTCACTTTAGCATAATTTGGCCCTAAAAAAGGAGGCAATGAAGCCCCCAATATTTTATCCGCTCATCGGATTAGCCATTATTCTTTTGTGGGCCCCAATCATAGATTTTCTTTTGATAGGCATACCACATCATCCACGCGCCGACCAAAATCATTGGCAAACTGAGGAATTGGCCTTTACTCATCCATGCGATAAACAACTGTCCATTGTCAGGCTCACGGAAGAATTCTACGATGAAGCGGGCCATACCATAACCGATCAGGAATAACGCTGAAACCGCCATACGAGGCCGTGGCTTTGAACTGAACCACCACAGTACGATGAATAACAATAACCCTTCAAAAAAGGCCTGATAGAGCTGAGAAGGATGGCGAATTAGCTGTAGCGGGTCAGTTGGGAAAATCATACCCAGTGCAAAGTTTGGGTCTGCAACAGGGCGACCATAAAGCTCTCCGCCAATAAAGTTACCAATACGACCAAACATGAGCCCTGTAGGGACACATGGCGCAATAAAGTCGAGGGTTTGGAACCAAGTCATTTTGTATTTCTTGCACCAGAACAGCATGGCAAGCATTACACCCAAGAAGCCGCCGTGGAAGCTCATTCCGCCTGTCCAGACTTGGAATAGCCAAATAGGGTTGGCAAGGAATTGCTCAAAGCCATAAAAGAAGACGTAACCGACACGACCACCAATAACCACACCTAGAGCGCCATAAAAGATCAAATCGGAGACCATATCAGGTGTCCAACCTCGTTCTTTCGCACGGTAGCTTGCAAGTCCCCAAGCAAACAAAAAGGCCAATAAATACATCAGTCCGTACCAATGGACTTGTAAAGGGCCAAGTGCTATTGCGACGGGGTCAATATTTGGATAGGTCAGCATGCATATTCCTAGTCATTATGTTTTGAACAGATTTTAGCTGAAAGAGATGAAAAATGTTGTACATTCAATGTGTAAAGATGATGAGTATCGTTTATGTGTATTGTGGCAATAGCATGGCAGGTCTTGAATGAGATGCCATTGTGTTTGATTTCAAATCGAGATGAGTTCTATCAGCGCCCTTCGAGCCATTTAAAGCAATGGGAAAATAGTCCGATTATTGCAGGGCAAGATTTGCAGTCTGGCGGCACATGGATGGGTATAACGCCAACAGGACGTTGGGCAGTTTTAACCAACTTTCGCGATGGCACTGATCAAACCAGCTATCCAACGTCTCGTGGACATTTAATTCAATCCTTTTTAGAGTCTGAACAAACCCCGATTCGTTTTGCACAAGCTTTAGAGAAAAAACAATGCGACTATGCGGGCTTTAATCTTTTTATGGGGGATCGGCATCAGGCGGTCTACATGAGCAATCGAGGTGAAGCACCACAGGTTCTTCCGAAAGGCGTGTATGTGGTGTCGAATGGTTTGATGACGGAACATTGGGAAAAAACCAAACATTTACGTAAGCGCTTTACCCAAGAGTTCTTACCGATGTTGCAACAATCCCACATCTTACAAAGCGAGTTAGAGGCGACAGCTTGGGATATTTTGGAGGATGAACGCAAGATTATTCCAGACTTGTTGCCGCAAACTGGCATTAGTCAGGATATGGAAGAGTTATTGTCTTCGACTTTTATTCAAAGCCCTATTTATGGGACACGCTGTTCTAACTTCCTGCGCATGACCCATGAACAATGGTCTTGGCTTGAGAAGCAGCAGCAGGGTGAGTGTAAAGGAAAAATCACGGAGCAGACGGTATTCTTTAAACTATAAAAAATGCCGACATGAGGTCGGCATTTGCTGCATTTTTTTTGCTTAACCTGCGATCAAACCGCCATCATTACGTGTAATGACCACGGTTGCCGAACGTGGACGCGCAGTTTGGTTCGTACGATCGGTTTGGCTTGCAGGCCAGTGGCTGGTTGGTGCATCGTAGCTCTTAGAGTCTTCACCCGGATGTTGCACATTAATGAAAATGGCTTTGTGGTCAGGCGTCATGGTTACCCCCGTGATTTCACATTCAGCAGGGCCTGTGAGGAAACGACGTAAGTTTTCATCTGTAACTTTTGCACCCACAATAGTTGCTTGTTCATTTGGAGCAGTTGCAGCACCGCCATCACCCACTTGACCCGGTAAGGCTGCAAGCATCATACAGTTAGTTGTGTCGGTATACGCGCCATCATCGGTTTGAATCCACAGCACGCCCCGTGGGTCAAACCACATCCCATCTGGTGATGACAGGTCGTTGTTATCATTTAAACCTGAGAGGTTAATGTTTTCCGCCATCGCAGCTTCAGCACCAAATAAGTAAATATCCCATTCAAAGGTCTCTGCCGCTGAGTTTTCTTCTTTGAAGCGAATGATATGACCGTTGACATTGCCTTTACCGCCTTCTGGGTCGCTATAGTTACGTGGATTCGCTGCATCGGTTGTATATGCTGTACCACGGTTTGAGTTGTTGGTCAGCGTAACATAAACTTCCCCATTTTCTGGGTTAACTGCGACCCATTCTGGACGGTCCATCTTGGTTGCTTTAACCGTGTCACCTGCTAAGCGTGCAAAGGTCAGGACTTCTGCTTGAGAGCTAAATGGGTAAATGCTGTTTTGTTCATTTAGGCCATTTTGTCCATAAGCCAATTCGACCCATTGTCCTGTACCGTCATCATTAAATTGAGCCACATAGAACTTGCCATTGTTCATGTATTTGTCACCTGCTCGGTAACCTGTGTTAATGTCTTTCGGGTCCCAAGTTGCATCCGAGACAAATTTATAAATGTATTCGCCACGAGAGTCATCCCCCATGTAGAAGGCAAACGGTTGGCCTTCAATTGCACGGCTTGCACGACAGTCTTCATGTGCGAAACGTCCTAGTGCAGTACGTTTTACAGGGTTTTGACCTGCGTTAAACGGGTCAATTTCTACAATCCAACCAAAGGTGTTTGGCCCATTACGGAAGTCTTGTGTAGCAGTTGCTCCTTTAATAGTTGCATCCCAACGGTCATATAGATCTTGCGACTCAGCTTCGCCAATTGCGGTTTCCCAAGCATAACGTGAGTTCGTATCCAAATAAACGGTACGATTTTGCTCATCTTTATTTGGGATTTTATTTCCTGCTGGATCAAGGAGGTAAATAATTTGTCCTTTTTCATTCTTCTTCGGGGTGCCATCTGCATTTTTCTCATAAAGATAATCAATACTTAAGCCCAAGCCATAACGTTTTAATGCGATTTTTTCTTTCTCTGAGCGGCCTGCATATTCATCTGCACCAGCGCGTTTAAAGTATCCAATAAAGTTCTCTTCAGTGGTTAAATAAGTGCCCCATGGGGTGTAGCCATTGCCACAGTTGTTGTGTGTGCCGCGAGTTTTGAGACCCACAGGTGAATATTGTGTTGCGAGTAAGGGGTGACCTGTAACTGGACCATTAAAGTCCATGATTGTTGAGCCTGTAATACGACGATTGAAAATAGAATTTTGTACAATTTCAACTTTCTGATTCGTCTTATCTTTCTTGATATGAACGACAGAAACCCCATGTGCATTAACTTCGCGGATTACTTCATCTTCAGGACGTCGGCCATTGGGTTTAGTTGGCCCTTTAGGATGTAGGAATGTCGGATTGATGTATTCATGATTCATCACCAAAAGACCTTGTTCTGACGAAGTCGAATCATAACGGCCAGTTGAGTTGTTTAAACCAAAAAAACTCATACCATCATGGCAATCGCCTGAACGGAATTGGAAACTCGGACCAGAAGGGACATTTTGATCATCCCATGCTGCATATGCTGGGTTAATCGAATCGCCCATTGCATAGAGTACAGTTGCTGTATAGCCTTCAGGAACCGTCACCCAATCATCTAAGTTTTTTTCAACAGGGCTAAAGGTAAGCTTTTCTGGTCGCGTATTGGGGTCGGTTGGTGTGGTGTTACCACCTGATGAGTTTGAATTGTCATCATCGTCTCCACACGCGGTTAAGCTTGAAGCTAAAGCCAATGCAGCAGCCCCACTAGCCGTTTTTTTAATTAAGTTACGACGTGAGATCCGTTTTTCTAGAATGTCTCGAAAATGGACGTTGCTTGAGTCATTATTATCCAGTTCTTGGTCTTCATGGTAAGGCGTTTGATAGGTCATGTTTATTCCTAGCGTCTTTGCTTGGTCGTTTTTAGAAAGTTACACACAAGGTAAAGATGCAATATGACAAGGTGGTGAAGCTTATATGTTAAAAACATGAAATGATCAGTAGTACATCTAGCCATAAAAAAAGCAGGCACTTTTGCCTGCTCATTGTTTAAACTCGGGGGAGTTTAAGCTTCAGCCGCTCGCTTTTTTTCAATCAGTTTTCCAAAAAAGAGACCAATCTCAAATAAAAGCCACATCGGTATCGCGAGCATAATCATCGAAAGAGCATCAGGTGGGGTCACAAACATGGCAACAAAAAAACAGCCGACAATAATGAATTTTCGTTTTTCAACCAATTGTTGTGTGCTCACCACCCCAATCAAGATGAGTATTAAGGTAACAATAGGAATTTCAAATGTTAAGCCAAAAACCAAAAACAGTTTTAGACAGAAGCTGAGATAGCTGTTGATGTCTGTCATTGGGGCCACAGTGTCAGGGGAAACACTGATAAAAAAGTGCAAAATGGATGGCAGCGCAATGAAATAAGCGAAAGCCACACCAGCATAAAACAAAGCAATACTACCAATCAAAAGAGGCGTTGCGAGCGATTTTTCTTTTTCGTATAGCGCAGGTTTTACAAAAGCCCAAAGCTGATAAATGATAAAAGGCATGGCCAGCATGAGAGCCACAAAAAAGTTCAGTTTAAATGGTGCCATGAAGGTGGCGGTAACATCCGTTGCAATCATAGATGAGCTAATTGGAAGCTGTGCTCGTAAGGGTTCAGATAGCATTTGGTAGCTATGATTGGCAAAAGGCAATAAACAAAAAAACAAAATGAGAATTAAACCGACGATTTTAAATAAATGACCTCTTAAGATGATCAAGTGCTTAGTAATCGGCATTTCTTCAAGCCGCAGTTGCTCTGAATCTTGAGTCACTACAGGGCTTAAGTTGTTAGATTTCATACAGCCTCCCGCATCGGTTCAAAGCTATTTTGAACACAGCCTAAATAAGGTGCCGAATCTACAGATGACTTTTGTTTCATAGGCTGAAGTGTACGTAATACAGGTGCTTTTTGATCTACATACTGATAAGTATGGGAGATATTTTTATTATCGAGTGTGGCGGTTTCTTGGTGCTTTTCATTTGCCAAAATATTTTGTTGTTGTATGTGTTGCATCTGAGCTTGCATCTTTTGTTCAAGCTCCTGAATTCGCTTCATTTCATTTTGCATTTGCTCACGTAATTCAGACATACGTAGCTCACGGTCAATGTCATTTTGCACATTACTGACCATGCGTTTGACTTTACCATACCACTTGCCCGCAAAGCGCGCAGCTTCAGGTAATTTCTCTGGTCCAAGAACCAATAGTGCGATAATGCCAAACACCAAAAGCTCTGTCATGCCGATATTGAGCATTGCAAAACTCCAATGACTTAATGTTTGACGGTTGAGTTGGTTGTGTTGCTATTTTGATGTTCTAAGGTACATGGTTCATTGAGTTGAGCTGCTTCAGCTTCCTCATCACGGATCGACTTTTTAAAGTCTTTCACCGCACCGCCCACATCTTTACCTAAGTTCTTAAGTTTGGCTGTACCAAAAAGAAGAATAACCACAATTGCAAAAATTAGTACATGCCAAATTGATAATCCCGCCATGGGTAGATCCTCATCATTTTTCGTTTCCCTTATATCAACAGGCTTGTGTGACATTGCGGTGACGATGATGTTTCAATTTCAAGACAAAACGATCGCTCCGCACAGATTTTGAGAAAAAGCAGTGTTATGATGATTCGGTGAAATTTCAAGGATATTGAAGTGACGTTGCTGCTCCCTCTGTTGGCCTTTCTTAGTGGTTTATTCCTTGCATCTACCCCATTGGCAACACGGTTGAAAATAGGCTTTTCAAGTCTTTTAGCACGTTGCTTTATTCCGATTGTTATTGTCTACAACATGGTGTTTTATCAGGCTGGTAGCTTTAGTCTGATGCTATTCAGTTTTGTCGTGGCAGTGCTCTTATTTTACTTTTTCTTATACTTTTCAAAAAATAAATTAAGCGCCCTATGCTTTAGTTATGTCAATATGGCATGGTTAGGCTTTCCTTTTGCGATAGCGTTGTTTGGCACAGAAATTAGTCCAGCAATGGTGGCGCTATACATCGGGGGCTCTATTTTTGGCAATCTCTGGGCAGTGACAGCTGTGAGCCAAACACCGTTAGCTTTTTCATTTATTTTAAAAAAAGTGCTCTGTGCTCCACCCATGATTGCTTTGATTCTGGCTCTTATTTTTCGTTCCGTTGGGGTGCAACATTGGTCACAGCATGATCTGATTGATGTGATTTATAGTGCAGCCAAATTTGGTATGAGCTTCTCTGGCATGTGTGTATTGGGCATGTGGTTGAGGCACACCAAAGTTGAGAAAGCGGACCTGTGGCAAAGTAGTCAGACGGCTTTGTTAAAATTAGCATGTGGCGCGGTGCTGTGTGGGCTGAGTTATCGTTATCTCGCTATTCCTCATATTGAACAATATATTGGGGTGATGTTCTTATTGTTCTGTTTACCGCCAGCAGCCAATATTGTGGCTTTGGAAACGCATTATCAGGGTACAGGCACGTCGGCAAAATACATTGCTTCAGGTACGATCATCAGCTGTGCCGTGGTGAGTATTTATGGTTTATTGCTGCATGTATTTGCTGTGATCTAAGCACTCACTTTAGCTAGAAATGCATAGTACTGCTGCGCAAGGGCGATAGAAGAGAATATAGAAAATTTTTCGCCACCTTCCTCCCCAAGGGGAGAAGGGGCAACATTACACAGCTTAGTTTTTATTGTTCTAAACTGGCTTTAAACAGTTGCATCGCCTGACCACGATGGCTGATTTTATTTTTTTCTTCTTTGCTCATTTCTGCACTTGAAAGCCCTAACTCGGGTAACCAGAACAGCGGGTCATAACCAAAACCATTTTCACCACGTGCAGCCTCCAGTACTTCACCTTTCCAAATGCCTTGGAAAATTTGTGGAAGAGGATCATCAGCATGTTGCACTAACACTAAAACGCATACAAACATGCCTTCAATCGCTTGAGCGTCTTTACGCAGTGGCTTGAGTTCAGCTAAGAGCTTTTGGTTATTGGCCGCATCATCGCCGTGTTCACCTGCATAACGCGCAGAGTAAATCCCTGGAGCACCATCTAAAACTGGGACACAAATCCCAGAGTCATCTGCAATGGCTGGTTTTCCTGAAATTTTAGAAGCATGGCGTGCTTTAATAATCGCATTTTCGACAAAGCTCAAACCATCTTCAATGGCATCTTCAATATTCAATTTACCTTGAGCAATCACTTCAACAGGTAAGTTCAGCTCTGCAAATAATTTTTCAAATTCCGCAATTTTGCCTTTGTTATTGCTTGCGAGGACTAAGGTACCTTGAGATAACCAATCAGTTGATGCCATGTGAAAGATCCGTGCTTTAAAAATTATGCGGTTATTTTAACAAGTCCGACTCATGGATAGGCAATAAAAAAGCACCCGAAGGTGCTGAGTATGGAAATAAAAGCTTATTGAGCTTGAATCCACTTGTCTGCACGGTCACGTGCTTGACGAATTTGATCTTGTGTTAAGTTTGCCGCTAAGGCTGTTTTCTTGCCTTCAGAAAGCGTAATCACTTTATTGTCGAGCATGCCATCACGGGTTGAAAGCTCATACCATTGATAAGCACCCATGTAGTTTTTCTTTTGCTCTTCCATCATCGCCAAGTTAAAGCTTGCGCGGTTATCACCACGGCTGGCTGCTTTTTCAAAGTATTGACGTGCTAAAGATTCATCTTTTTTGGTGCCTAGGCCATCTGCAAGCATACGACCAACATTTAGCTGAGCAGCCGAAAGACCTTGATCTGCAGCGGCTTTGTACCAAGCAAAGGCCTGTCGTTCATCTGCAGAGATATCTTTACCTTGTTGATACTTGGTTGCAAGATAGAACTGCGCAGCAGGCTGACCTGCTTTTGCCGCTTTAATTAAGCTATTGATATCCATAACAGAATACTGTGCAGCTTGACTCGCAACAGACGTGGTTGGGGAAACATAATCTGCATGAGCTTGAATGCTCAAAAGTCCAACCAGTAGTGTCGTGCTTAAGAATAGTTTTTTCATAGAGCGCTCACTCGATAAATTGCGACTTCACCAAACAAATTCGGGAGACGTTTACTGAGTAAACTATCTTGTTGATCCCCATTTACAGCGAGTCGATTAATAATTCTGATGTTATTTTCCGCACAAAGTGCTTCAAAATCACGGAAAGTACATAAGTGGATATTGGGTGTGTTATACCACATGTACGGCAAAACTTCAGAAACGGGCATCATTCCTTTCAGTGCCAAGAAAGAACGGGTCTTCCAATGGGCAAAGTTAGGAAAAGTAATGATCGCCTGTTTCCCTACGCGCACCATATCACGTAATAAAACATCTGGTGCATCTACCGCTTGCAAGGCTTGTGCCATAACGACATAGTCAAAAGACTGGTCTGCAAAGCGGCTTAAACCCAAGTTTAAGTCTTGTTGGATAATATTTAACCCGCGACCGACTGCAATTGCAATCTTTTCTTGATCAATTTCCAGTCCATATGCGCGAATATTGTGCTTTTTGCTCATATGAGCCAGTAATTCACCGTCACCACAACCTAAATCGAGTACGCTAGAATCAGGTTTGATCCATTTTTCTGCCAGTTGATGATCAATACGCATTACACAGCCTCCTGGGTTGCTTGAAGGTGTTCAGAACCACCCAAAAATGCACGTAATGCTTTTACATACAAAGGAATCGGGAACAGGAACGAGTCATGGCCTTGTTCAGCGTCGATATCTAAATAGCTCACTGGTTTGTGGTTGGTGATCAACGCATCCACAATTTCTTGTGAACGTTGCGGGGTAAAACGCCAGTCGGTGGTAAAGGACACCACAAGGAACTGACATTTGGTCTGTGACATGGCTTTAACTAAAGACTGTTCATACTCACGCGAAGGATCAAAATAATCCAAAGCTTTGGTCATAATCAGATAAGTGTTGGCGTCAAAGTTACGGCTAAATTGCTCACCTTGATAGCGCAAATAGCTTTCGACTTGGAATTCGACATCGAAACCATACATAAATTTGCCTGACTTTAAGTCGCGGCCAAACTTTTGTTTCATGGCTTCTTCAGATAGATAGGTAATATGACCGACCATACGTGCCAAAATTAGGCCACGTTTTGGATAGCTATCATTTTCAAGATAGCGACCATCATGGAAGTCTGGATCAGACAAAATTGACTGTCGTGCGACTTCGTTAAAGGCAATATTCTGAGCAGACAGTTTCGGCGCACTGGCAATAATCACGCATTTTTGCAAACGATCAGGATAATCAACCGACCATTGCAAGGCTTGCATACCACCCAGCGAACCACCAATCACCGCACTCCAGACTTGAATACCCAGATGATCGGATAAAATAGCTTGGGTTTTAACCCAGTCACGGACGGTGACTAAAGGAAAGTCAGGACCATAAGGACGGTTATCATTTTCAGGGTTTGGCGAAGTTGGCCCTGTTGAACCGTTACAGCCCCCAATATTGTTCAGTGCAACCACGAAAAACTTTGAAGTATCAATCGCTTTACCTGGGCCAATACAGGCATCCCACCAACCTGGTTTTTTATCGTCAGCATGATGGTAACCCGCAGCATGATGATGACCCGATAGCGCATGGCAAATTAAAATCGCATTGGATTTATCTGCATTGAGTTCACCATAGGTTTCAACCATCAGTTCATAACGAGGGAGAATACGACCGCATTCGAGCTCTAAGGGCTCTTCAAAAGTAAACTTTTGTGGACTAACGATACCCACGGAGTCAGCAGGAAAAGACACAGGAATAATACGCCTTAAATCTTTGGGGTTAATAAACAAAAGGATACCACTTGAGGGTATCCTTCTAAAGTCATTTTAGTGCTAATTATTATTGCTAATACTTATACCGCAGCAGCAATCACTTGATCTGTGCTTAACACACCTTGATCAATTAAGCGGTTGGTACACGCAATAATAGCTTCAATCGATGAGGTCACAATGTTGTCGTGAATACCCGCACCAAAGGCTGATTTACCTGTACCTTTGACTTGTAATTCAACCAAAGCCAAGGCTTTAGCATTTGCCCCAGAGCTAATACCGCGCTCTTCGTAGCTCAACACGTCGATTGGTAACTGTAAAGCATCCAACATTGCAGAGATTGGACCATTGCCTTCGCCACGTAATTGCTGCGTTTCACCATTTACTTCAATTTCAAGCTCAACCACTTGTTTGCCGTTGTTGTCATACAAACGGTAGTTCTTAGTCGAGTAATGCGTATCTTTGGTGTCCACATAAGTTTCTTTGAATAATTTCCAAATTTCTTGTGCGGTAATTTCAGTGCCTTCTTCATCGGTACGTTTTTGTACGGTTTGAGAGAATTCAATTTGGATACGACGTGGTAATACTACGTTGTAATTTGCTTCTAACAAGTAAGCAATACCACCTTTACCTGACTGTGAGTTGACGCGAATTACAGCATCATAGTCGCGGCCCAAGTCTTTCGGGTCGATTGGTAAGTATGGCATATCCCAAATTTCTTCGTTCTTTTGGAACTCGAAACCTTTTTTAATGGCATCTTGATGCGAACCAGAGAATGCTGTGAAGACCAAGTCACCTGCATAAGGGTGGCGAGGGTGAACAGGCAAACCTGTACATTCTTCTACCGTTGCAATGATTTCATTGATATTTGAGAAATCTAAGTTTGGCGCAACACCTTGAGAGTACATATTCAAAGCAATCGCAGCGACATCGACGTTACCTGTACGTTCGCCATTACCAAACACACAGCCTTCGACACGGTCTGCACCGGCCATAATCGCCAATTCTGAGGCAGCAATCCCGCAGCCACGGTCGTTGTGACAGTGCACAGAAATAATCACGCCATCACGACGAGCAATGTTGCGGTGCATCCATTCGACTTGGTCTGCATAAACATTCGGTGTTGAAACTTCAACCGTAGCAGGTAAGTTTAAAATCACTTTATTGCTTGGTGATGCTTCCCAAATTTCGGTAACGGCATCACACACGTCTTTTGCAACTTCTAATTCAGTTGCAGAGAAACACTCTGGGCTGTATTGGAACACCCACTCCGTTTCAGGATATTGCGCTGCATATTCTTTGACTTTGCTGGCTGCATTGACTGCTAATTGCTTCGCACCTGCAACATCGACATTTAAGACTTTTTGGCGGAAAGTTGGAGCATTTGAATTATAAATATGTACGATTGCACGTTTTGCGCCCGCTAAAGACTCAAAAGTACGCTGGATCAAATGATCACGTGCTTGAACTAAAACTTCGATATATACATCATCTGGAATGTGATTTTCTTCGATTAATTTACGGGTAAAGTCAAAGTCAATTTGAGATGCAGAAGGGAAACCGATCTCAATGTGTTTGAAACCAATTTTGACCAACATTTGGAACATTTTAAATTTTTGTTCCATATCCATCGGTTCAAAAATTGCTTGGTTACCATCACGTAGGTCAGTACTCATCCAAATAGGCGCTTTTGTAATTTCGTTGTTTGGCCATTGACGGTCTGGCAAGTCAACACGTTGATACATGCGACGATATTTTTTACTTGGATCAGCTAACATCATGAGGTAACTCCTTACATAGTATGGGTTGCATTTGAGTGGGTAAGAAAAAGCAACCTACTATTTATATAGATTGTGTCTATGGTCTCTATTTACAAGGGAGTCTTCAGGGTGTTTGTAAACGTAAATATTTGATACGACTTAGATTTACCGTGAGTAACCTTGTAACGTTATATTTAAGAGTTTAATCCAGTTCGGTCGAAAAGATTTTTCTTTTTTTATGGCTTTTAGTCGTATCTGAAAAAATATTTCCCTTTAATTTGGTATTTAGGGGAAATATTTCCGTGTATTTTTGAGATGTGTTTGATCTTTTTCTTCATTTTACGAATTTGATTCATTTCATTCGCTTTGTTGAAGAGGTTATGAGAACTCTATGACCATATCGGGCTGTATATCTGCAAGTGTTGCAGTGCCCATCAACGCCATGGTGATCTCAAACTCTTCTTTTAAGATTTTAAGCACATGGGCAACGCCCAAGGCACCCGCAGTGGCAAGACCATAAATACATGGTCGCCCAACTAAAACCGCGGAAGCTCCCAAGGCAATAGCCTTAAACACATCTGAGCCGCGACGCACACCCCCATCATATAAAAGAGGGAAGTCATGCGGAACGGCTTTTTTGATGAGTTGCAAGGCTTTGAGTGGAGGAATACAGGTATCTAAAACACGACCGCCGTGGTTAGACACAATTAAGCCTTGTATGCCATGTTGAATGGCCAGTTGTGCATCGAGTGGACTGACGATGCCTTTTAACAGGATGGGTAAATCAGTCTGTTGAACCATCCATGCGATGTCGTCCCACGTTGGAGCAATTTTCATTAGTCCGTTAAAAACGGGATGATCGCCTTCTTGCAGTTCAGGCAGTGGAATATGGGCAGGAGTGTGCGGATGCTGCATGTTTTCAGGGAGGTGAAAGAAGGCTCGACGTTCTCGGTCACGGATACCTGTATGTGGTGAGTCCACAGTGATGACAATGGCGGTGAAGTTTTGTGCCTCAGCGAGCTTAATCAAAGCCAAAGATTTATTACGGTCACCTTGCCAGTACAGTTGAAACCATTTGTAGGGATTTTTAGGTTTGAATGTTCGCATGTCTGTGTTGGTAAAAGTACTCAAAATCATATTACTGCCGAGTACTTCTGCTGCCAGTGCAGTTGCAGCTTCTGCTTCAGGATGAAACTGCTGTTGATGACCAATCGGTGCCACAAAAATAGGATGTGGAAAGCTTTGTCCTAAGATTTCACAGCTTGTATTGCCTTGAGTGAGATCTCTTAACATGCGTGGTATCAAGTGCAGGTTTTGGAACTGAGCGAGGTTATTCCGAACACTGATCTCATCCATAGCACCACCTTGCAAATAGTGCCAGACCATCTCAGGCAGATGCTTTTCTGCCTCAATTTCATAGTCTGCAATCGTTTGTAATGAGGCAGGAATTTGGGTGAGTGGTGGCAAAACAGTTTTTGATGTCATGGAACGGTCCAGTTACTACAGTAGTTAACGTTGAGCTGGGATTATTGTTTTACAGTTCAGCCCATTTGCGCATCAGGTTATGATACAGACTGGTGAGCTTGACCACTTCTTGATGTTGATCACCGAGTTGTACACGTAGGTTCTGAATGGTTTGATCAAGATTAAATAAGATATGGCGGTCAGCATCATCTCGAATCATACTTTGAACCCAAAAGAACGAAGCGACACGGCAGCCTGAGGTCACTGGTGTTACCTCATGCACGCTAGTAGATGGATATAAAATCATATCACCCGCAGGTAATTTCACTTCATGATAACCATAGGTGTCTTCTACCACCAAATCGCCACCTTCATATTCGTCAGGTTCGCTTAGAAAAACAGTGCAGGATACATCGGTACGAATCCGATCTTTGCTTCCAGCTACCCAGCGAATGGCATTGTCCACATGGAAGCCAAAAGTTTCGCCCTGTTCATAGCGGTTAAAATAAGGCGGCAAAATATCTAAAGGTAGGGCCGCGGACATAAAGAGCGGATGTTGTCCAAGTGCTTCTAAGATGATATTGCCTAAGTGTTGTGTGAGAGGGTGATCTTCGGGGAGCTGTTGATTTTGTTTTACATTTTTTGAGAGTGATCCTGTGGTTTTTTTACCATCAATCCACTCCACTTTTGCCATTTCATTACGAAAGTATTGTACCTGTTCTTTGCTTAATACATTGGGAATATGATGGATCACAACATGACCTGCTGAAAATGAAAGATCTATTTAGTCTTTAAGCATATATAAAAATAGCCTCAATGAGAGGCTATTTTTATCAAATCTCAGGATGAAAGAGATTTTAGTTATAAACTTAGTATTTGAAGTTTAGAGACAGTACTGCGCTACGACCTTCAGCTTCAGTTGCATAGTGAGATGCGTAAGCTTTAGTGAAATAACGTGTATCAGCCAAGTTGTTGACATTTAACTGAAGGTCAACATTTTTGTTGACGTTGTAACGCGCCATAGCATCGTAGCGAACGTAGCCAGGTACCCATTTGGTATTTGCAGCATTGGCATAGACTTTGTCCATCGCAATTGCACCCGCACCTAAAGTCAACTGTGGCATGACTTGGTAAGTGGTCCAAAGTGTTGCAGAGTTCTTAGCAACGTTTTGAACTTGTTTACCATTATTGCTGTTTGGTGCGTAAATTGGAGCAGCTGTTGTACCAATATTCTCGAAACCACCATCAATGAGTTCACTATCTAAATAAGTATAACCCGCAGATACAGCCCATTTGTCCGTAATGTTACCATTTACACCTAATTCAAAACCATCGACACGTGTTTCACCAATATTTTTGGTTGTACCGTCATCAGCTGTTGCACGAGTATTGGTTTTTTCAGTACGGAAAATGGCTGCTGTTAAATTAAGTTTTTCATTCAAGACATCCCATTTAGTCCCCAGTTCCATAGTGCGGACTTCTTCAGGTTTTAAGTTTTGAATAGCTGCTGTAATCCCTTCAGAACCATCACCACCATCCACACCGACTGGGTTTGATGAGGTTGCATAACTTGCATAGATTGAACCATTTTCGACAGGCTTATAAACTAAACCAGCTTGATAGTTTACAAAGTCTGAATCGTTTTTAAGGTTAACAACGGTTCCTTCCGAATAGGTTGAGTTATAGCGACCTGCAATCATGGTTTGTTCTGCTGAGTAGTCATCCCAACGTAAGCCTAAATCCAAGATCCACTGTGGGTGTAATTCAATGCTATCGAGGAAATATACAGAAGTGTTTTTATTCTGAATGTTATAGCGGTCAGCGCCTTCAGTACTGATGCTGCCTGTCCATGGACCACGATTAGGATTTTGGACAGAAGTACACCAGCCCGTAGCAATGTTTTCTGGTGTACATGCATTGTATCCAGCACCTGTTGTATTTTTACCATCAATAATATATTGGGTACGATCAGTTTCTTGGTCTGAGTACTCAGCACCTAAGTTAAAGCTGTGCTTTAAGCGACCTGTATTAAACTTACCCGTTAAAGCCAATTGGTCTGTAAAGGTATCAGTATCAGCTACACGTGAGATTGCACGCGCCCAAACATTGCCATTTTTATAAATGTTACCTTTAGAATCATCTGGATTGGTCCAAAGATAGTCATTTTTAGATTTGTTATAAACAGCGGTATTACTAAGGGTTAAATTATCAGTCAGGTCATGTTCAAGCTTGATCGTTCCTGATTGATTTTCTTGTTTTTGGAAATCACGGTCTTTCCAACCATAGTAAACACCCTGTTTTACATCAATTGGTTTTCCTGAGTATTGTGAATAGCCCGTAGGATTGTTGTATGGCACACCTGAATCAGGGGTATCATCAGTTTTGAGGTAGTAGTAGCTTAATGTTGCACGCGTGTCGCTGTCTAGACCAAACGTAATACTTGGCGCAATACCTGCACGTGCATATTCAGTACCATTTTCTTGACCTGCTTTGTCGTTGTGGTGACCCATTACGGCAACACGAGCAGCAATACCATTACCAAAATCTTTGTTACCGTCTAAAGTAATACGTTGGTAATCATCCGTTCCTGCTCCCACAGAACCTTCTAAAAAATCACCTTTTTTAGCGGTTTTTGAAATCATGTTGATGCTACCACCAGTTGTACCTGCACCACCCATTGCTGACGCAGAACCTTTGGTAACTTCGACTTGCTCAATCGCAAACATTTCACGATTTTGTGAAGTAGAGTTGCGAATACCATCAACATACATTGAACTTTCAGAGTTATAACCACGAATGAAAGGACGGTCACCATTCGGGTTGCCGCCTTCACCTGCACCAAGTGTGATACCAGGCACTGTGCGTAAAGCATCGCTTAAAGTTGTAACTTGAGTGTCTTCAATCAGCTGTTTAGAAATAACAGATACTGACTTTGGTGTGTCGAGTAGGGGAGCAACAAATTTGCTATTTGCAGAATTATCTACTTTTAAACTTTGTTCTGCTGCCGCTTCCGTGTGAATTGTTTCTAATTGCGCGATTTGATCTTGCGCAACAGCATTGACTGCAACCACAGAGAGTGTTGAAGCGATTGCTGAAGAAACCAGCTTTTTACGTGTTTTGATGAAGGCCATAACGAATCTAGTTCTAGCGTTGTAAATTAGTATGCGAATAATAATGATTCTTATTTTTTGTAGCATAACTATTACATTGGAATTGTCGATGCTTAGGTATATTTGTGTAGAAAAAATAAATGTAATAATGTAATGAATTTAACATAAGTTTTTGATTTTTATTTAAATTGGAAAATTAGATTATATTTTTATAATGTTATTGGAATTTAGAATCCATTATTTTTAAGCTAAGTTTGAAGGTGTTTCTCAAGTGAATATGTATAAATTATGTTGGATCTATATTAGCTATGTACGAAGAAAACCCTGCAGGAGCAGGGTTTTGCATGTAGATTAGAACTTAAAGGTGGTACTTAGCTGAACGCGTCGTCCTTCTTGGGTATTGCTATAACGATTGTAGTAGCCTGTCCCTATTTTTTCATAATCATTGAAGTCTTTGTCAAAGACATTGTATAAAGCCACACCAACGTCCCAGTTATCATTAACGATAAAGTTTGAACCAATATGGAACAGTGTATATGCCTTATAATCTCCTAAAGCATCATAAACAGCTTGGTTAGCTGCAGTTAGATTCTCGTAATTTGACGTAAAACGTGCACGTTCACTACGATATTCACCACGTGCCCATAAATTGACGAAATCGGCAGCTTGCCATTTCAAAGAGGCGTTTGCCATATGCTTTGGTGTATCATTTAGAACAGGGTTATTAAGTTGTTTATCCTTAATTTCCGTCTCGGTCCAAGTATAATTGAGGCCTAGTTTCCAGTTTTCTGCAAACTCCCAATTTAGACCAGTTTCAATACCATAAACTTCAGCTTCTTCGGCATTGATTGGGCGCGTAACGTTCCACGTATCTGGAGCACCTCGGTTATAGTCCATTGTCCAAGGCGTTCCAACGGAAAGCATATAGTCTTCACATTGCTGTTTATTCGTATCAGTATTACAACGTAACTCAGCATTACCCGTCATAATTTTGTCTTCAATTTCACTAAAAAAACCTGTGATATTAAAGTCAAAATTAGAGTTATTCGTAAAATACGTACCTAGTTCTAAATTTTTACTGGTTTCAGGTTTTAAATCAGGATTACCGAAAACAGGTGTGCGGCCTTGACCACTAACATTATAAATACCTGTGGTTAGGCGTTCTAATCGAGGCGCTTTGTAGCCTTCAGAGTAGCCACCTTTAAATGTCCAGTTTTCATTTGCATTCCAGACTAAATAAGCACGCGGCGTCCAAAAATCCCCAAAAGTATCATGATTGTCATAACGTAAACCCAAGGTTAATGCCAAACTATCATTAAGTGACCATGTATCTTCAGCGAATAGTCCTAATTGCTCAAAAGAAACTTCTTTTTGAACACGAAGTCCATCACGAATGCTTGCATCCCACCATTGCCCACCTAAAGTAATGTTATGACCATTAATATAATTAGTCGTAAACTTGGTATCGAAAATAGTATCTTCGCTTTCAAGCAAACGTGGTGTTATTGCCTGAGACATATTTTGCGCGCGAGCCGGAATTAAGCGACCTACCGTTTCTGTTTGAGTATTTGCGAGACTAGACTCAAGAGTGCCGATATTACTGCGCCACGTATGTGAAAGAATCATTTTTTCACGATTATATTCTTGGGACTTATCATAACCGCCGTTTGCACCTAAAGTGCCTAATTGTCCTTTAGAGTTGTCATACCATTGATCTGTCTGCTCATATTCCGCAGAAATATCGTGTTGATCCGTTGGTGTTAAAGTTAAGCGAACACCAATATTTTCTAAGTCTGATTTGGTTGGGTTTTGTCCCTGAGTTAGTTCTGTTTCAGTACCTTCATCATCGCTACGAATTACGTTTGATTGATCTCGTTCAGCTTTGCGGCCTCTTAATTGGATACCAAGGAGGTTTGGAATAAGTGGACCAGTAACATATGCATCTACAGAGCGTTGATTCCCGAAATCAGAACTATTAGGGAGTAATGTTCCTTCTAAAGTGACTGCTCCAGTCCATTCATTTGAAACTTTTTTAGTAATAATGTTGACTACACCACCGATGGCGTCAGAGCCATATAATGTAGATGCAGGGCCGCGTATGACTTCAATACGTTCAATCGCAGATATTGGAGGGATAAAACTGTTGTTTGATTCACCAAATCCATTTGGCGTAATGTCACCAGTGCTGTTTTGACGGCGACCATCAATTAGAACAAGTGTATATTCTGAATCCATTCCACGAATACGAATATTCAGACCACCTGTTTTTCCTGCTGTGGGACTAATATCAACGCCTTCTATATCGCTTAAGGCATCGGCAATCGAATTAATACGTTTATTTTTTAAATCTTCTGCTGTAATGACCGTCATTGTAGCAGGTGCTTTTTTAATATCTTGTTCAAAACCCGCAGCTGAAACCACAATGGTGGAAAGCTGATGGGTAGATGAATCTTCAGTTGTTGTTTCTGCGAAAACAGGAGTGGTGATTGCCCCAAGCAATGCCAATGAAAGAGGGTGTAGATTAAACTTACTCATAACTAGAGTTCCAATGATGGACGAGAAAAAAATTGAAAAAAACGATCAAAGTTGACGCAAATATTAATGGTAATATTTATCATTTGTAACAAAAAGCCATAAAAAATATAATACTTTGTGTTTAATAAGTAGCGATTTAAAAATATTCAAAATAAAAAACGATAAATGAAGAAAAAAATATGTGGTTTCAATCGGGTGTTTTGTATATCGTTCAATGTTGTCATATAATGTGGCACTTTTTAAAATTGTTCTTACCAAAAGATTGAGGAAGCCATGCAAGTAACTTCTGAAGCGGTTTCGGGTGTTACCCGTCGTTTAAATGTATCTGTACCGACGAGCCGTGTTAACGAGCAGTTCGAAGCTCGCTTAAAACGCACTGCTAAAACTGTGAAGATCAACGGCTTCCGTCCAGGTAAAGTGCCAGTAAATGTTGTTCGTCGTGAATATGGCGCGGGTATCTACCAAGAAGTCGTAAGCGACATTATTCGTGACACAGTATTTGAAGCGATCCAACAAGAAAAAATCAATGCTGTTGGCATGCCAAACATTGAAAAATCTGAATTAAAAGACGACGCGCTTGTATACGAAGCGACTGTTGAAGTTTATCCAGAAGTTAACGTGAAATTTGATGGTTTAGAAGTTGAACGTAAAGCATCTGAAGTAAACGACAAAGATGTTGATCAAATGATCGAAAACCTTCAGAAGCAACGTGCTTCTTGGGCTGAAACGAAAGGCATGGCTAAAAAAGACATGCAAGTAACTTTCGACTTTGAAGGTTCAGTAGACGGTGAAAAGTTTGAAGGTGGTTCTGCAGAAGACTTTAAACTTGTTTTAGGTTCAGGTCGTATGATCCCTGGTTTCGAAGACGGCATCGTTGGTATGAAGAAAGGCGAAGAGAAAGTTATCGATGTAACTTTCCCTGAAGATTACCAAGCTGAAAACCTTGCTGGTAAATCAGCTCAATTCAAAATCACTGTGAAGCTTGTTGAAAAACAAAAACTTCCAGAAGTTGATGCTGAATTCCTTAAAATCTTTGGTCTAACTGAAGAAGAAGGCATTGAGAAGTTAAAAGCTGACGTTCGTAAAAACATGGAACGTGAAGTGAAAAATGGTTTGCGTAATCAAGTGAAAGGTGCAGCTTTTGATGCACTTGTAGCTGCAAACGAAGTTGAACTTCCTGCGTCTATGGTTGCTCAAGAAGTTGACCGTCAACGTCAACAAATGATCCAACAGTTCACTCAGCAATTTGGTGCTCAAGGTGCGAAAGCATTTGACTCAAGCATGCTTCCAGATGAATTGTTCAAAGAACAAGCTGAAAAATCTGTAAAATTAGGCGTACTGGTAAGCAAAGTTTTAGCTGATGCTAAAATTGAAGTAGATCAAGCACGTGTTGATGCTTACATCGAAGACATGGCTTCTTCTTATGAAGATCCAGCTGAAGTGATCGAATACTTCAAAAATGACAAGCAACAACGTTCGCAAATCGAAGCTGTTGTGTTAGAAGACCAAGTGGTTGATCACATCTTAGCGTCTGCTAAAGTAACGGATACTGCTGTAAGCTACGAAGACTTATTGAAAGAGCAACAAGCTCGTCAACAAGGCTAAGTTTAGCTAAAGTAAAAAAGGCGCTTTGAGCGCCTTTTTTATTGTGATCTGGGTTTGTAAAAGGCCTTGTGTTCACAAAGCTTATGCAAAAAATATCTGTTATTTACTTGGGAATATTTTGCATTTTCAGCAATTATCCCTCATATTGTGACTATGAGTTGAGTAACAAAAAATTTAGGAATAAGTAAACGTATGTATATTCCAACTATCGATAATGCCTTAGTTCCAATGGTTGTAGAACAGTCATCTCGCGGTGAACGTTCATTTGACATTTATTCACGTCTTTTGCGTGAACGCGTCATTTTTATGACTGGTGAAGTTGAAGATAACATGGCGAATTTGATTGTCGCGCAAATGTTGTTTTTAGAAGCGGAAAATCCAGATAAAGATATTCATCTTTACATTAACTCACCAGGTGGTTCGGTGACTGCGGGTATGGCGATTTACGATACCATGCAATTTATTAAACCAGATGTTGTGACCTATTGTATGGGTCAAGCAGCATCAATGGGTGCTTTCTTGCTGAATGCAGGTGCGAAAGGTAAACGTTATTGCCTTGAAAATGCACGTGTCATGATCCACCAACCGTTAGGCGGTTTCCGTGGTCAGGCATCTGATATTGAAATTCATGCACGTGAAATTCTGTTCATTAAAGAACGTTTAAACCGTTTAATGGCAGAGCACAGTGGTCAAGACTATGAAACTGTGGCACGTGATACTGACCGTGATAACTTTATGACAGCGCAAGCTGCAAAAGAATATGGTCTCGTGGACGAAGTGTTATCTAAACGTCCATAAGTTTTAAAAGTTTAGAATTGGAGTGAATATGTCCGAACATCCTCAAGGACAAAAGCATTGTTCATTTTGCGGTAAAACGCAGTCTGAAGTTGGGAAACTGATTGCAGGCGAGGACGCGTACATCTGTAATGAATGTGTGGACGTATGCTTAGACTTGGTGCAAACCAGTCAACAAGTTGAGTCGGGTGACTGGGCTGCAAAACCATTGCCTAAACCTCACGAAATTCGTGCGGCACTAGATCAATATGTCATTGGTCAAGATGTGGCAAAGAAAACCTTGTCAGTTGCTGTCTATAACCACTATAAACGCCTTAAAGCGACACATGGTGGACATAAACACGACGATGCTGTTGAAATTGCGAAAAGTAATATCTTATTAGTAGGGCCAACAGGTTCGGGTAAAACCTTGCTTGCGCAAACCATGGCGCGTCTTCTCGATGTTCCATTCGCTATGGCTGATGCAACGACACTTACCGAAGCCGGTTATGTCGGTGAAGATGTTGAAAACATTGTACAAAAGCTTCTACAAAAAGCAGACTACGATGTAGAAAAAGCGCAAAAAGGTATCATCTATATCGACGAAATCGACAAGATTACCCGTAAGTCTGAAAACCCATCGATCACGCGTGATGTGTCGGGTGAAGGTGTACAACAAGCTTTATTGAAAATGATCGAAGGTACGGTTGCCTCCATTCCTCCTCAAGGTGGTCGTAAGCATCCGCAGCAAGAGTTTATTCAAATTGATACTGCAAATATCTTGTTCATCTGTGGTGGGGCATTCTCGGGTCTTGAGAAAATCGTACAACAGCGTCAAGAAAAAGGTGGAATCGGCTTCACGGCTGAAGTGAAGAAGAAAGATGAAGGCAAGAAATTGTCTGACTTGTTCCGTCAAGTTGAAGCGACAGATTTGGTGAAATTTGGTCTGATTCCAGAGTTTATTGGTCGTTTACCTGTAATTGCGACCTTGGAAGAGTTAGATGAAGAAGCTTTGATGCAAATTCTGACTGAACCGAAGAATGCACTGACACGTCAATATCAACATTTGTTTGATATGGAAAACGTTGATCTAGTTTTTGAAGACTCAGCACTACGCGCTGTGGCGAAAAAAGCCTTAGACCGCAATACGGGTGCACGTGGCTTACGTTCTATTTTGGAAAATACGCTGCTTGAAACCATGTATGATTTACCAAGTCGTACCGATGTTGGCACGGTTGTGGTGAATGAAGACGTGATTAACGGCACGGCTACACCATTATTTAAGCCAGAGCGTTTACCAAGAATCGAACAGAAAGATGCAGCTAAAGTTGATTTAAAAGTGATTAACTCAAAATCCGCTTAAGTTGTTATTCATCCGAAACGTGTGAAAATCGAGTGTTTTCACACGTTTTTTTATATTCAAAAAAAAGAGGGAATGCTACTCTGCATCAATAGGCTGGGATGCCTAGAATAAAACTAAAAATTCAGTATCAAAATAAAAATACGTCGTGAGGAATAGTCATGCGTGCAATGACGATTACGCTTTTAAGCAGTTTAATTTTATTGGGTTGTCATGGAAAAGCGACAGTTGAACAACCTGAATTAATATCTACCCTCAGTCATGAGGTTGATTTTGAACATGATCCAGGTATGGTCGAGCAGTATCGCATTGGAGTGTTTAGCGTAGGTGGATGGGTCAATCAAAAATTAGGACAGCGTTTTCAGCGTGTCCAACCCCAGCATGAACAAGCCGCGATGGTTTATCTGTATCGTCCAGACTCAAAATGGAACCGTCAAGAAATTGTGGCGTCGAGTTTATTTATCAATAAAGAGCGCATTCCAAGCCTGCTTAACAATCATTACTATTGGGTCGAATTACCCGCAGGGACTTATCGTTTATCGAGTAGTCGGCCTTTGGGTATTAACCATTTTCAAAAGCCGAAATATATCGATTTTAGCGTAGAAGCAGGGCAGTCTTATTTCATCAAGTACGATGAAGAGAACTTATCCACACGCCGTGATGTTTCGGGGCCTTTAGCGGTTATCCCTGAAAAAATTGCGATTCAAGAGATTGCATTTACCCAGTTAAAGTCGAACAGCTACAACTTTGTAGCGGAAGATCAACACACGGGTGAGTTACGAAAGAAAGCGCAAAAACTTAAACCTGCCAAATATGACCCAAGTGAAGATGTTCAGCTGATGAAGCCTTTTAAGCTGTGGAATCCTTTAACCTGGTAAGTGAGCTACTGTACTTTTTTGGCTTGTTCAAATAATGGTGCCAGGGTCTTTTCAATTTGACGATTCATTTCCAGCTGAATAGCTGGATCTTGCATCATTTCAGCAGACATGGCGATGCTATTGCGCATGATTTCACTCATCATTTTGCTGCTTTTTTTATTGATAGACTGGCCTAGAGGTGTTTCAAGAAACTGAATGTTGGCCAACACTTCCTCTTCGGTAAAGGTCTGCATATAGACATTTTTAAGCATTTGCATAAATTTTGGATCTGAAATCAATTTACTGCTAAACGATGCCGTGATTTCGGCGATTTGCTTGGCTGCTTTTTGTTGTTCAGCATTGAGTGTTGATGTTTTAAAAATATTCTTAATAATTTCTTCGGCTTGTTGGTCATAAACGGGGCGCATTTCTTGCTGAGATTGCGCTAATGTACCTTTAATATCGCCTAGTTTGAGTGCTTTTTCTACCGATGCTTCGGTCGCGGGTTTGGCAAAAGAAGCTGTGCTGAGGACACATAAGGTAATACCGCAAAGGATGTGATTTAATTTTTTCATTGTTGGTCTATATCTTTTGATTAAGTCTATAAAAGTAGGCAAAAAAATACCCTTAACATGACCTTAGCATGTTAAGGGTATCCAAAAAAGTAAAACTTAAGTTTTAGCCCGCTGCAGCATCGACTACTGGAATTTTACCAATTTTGGCTTGCCAGATTTTTGGTGCTGTTGCGTGAATAGACGTACCATTCACATCAACTGCTACCGATACAGGCATGTCTTTCACTACAAATTTGTAAATCGCTTCCATACCTAAGTCAGCAAAAGCAACCACTTCAGCTTCACGAATTGCTTTAGACACAAGGTAAGCTGCGCCGCCCACTGCCATCAAGTAAGTCGCTTTATTGTCTTTGATTGCTTCAACCGCTGCAGGACCACGGTCCGCTTTACCGATCATGCCGAACATACCAGTTGCTTCAAGCACTTGACGTGTGAATTTGTCCATACGTGTTGCTGTTGTTGGGCCAGCAGGACCAACCACTTCATCACCGACTGGATCTACAGGGCCAACGTAGTAAATGAATTTACCTTTTAAGTCGACAGGAAGCTCTTCACCATTGTTCAGCATGTCGACCATGCGTTTGTGTGCAGCATCACGACCTGTATAAATTGTACCATTCAGAAGTAAGGTGTCGCCTGGTTGCCAAGCGTTCATTTCTTCTTGGGTAATGGTGTCGAGGTCAACGCGCTTAGAGGTTGATGAATCCCAAGTGACTGATGGATAGTCTTCAAGTTTAGGTGCTTGAATGTGTGCAACACCTGTACCATCAAGTTGGAAGTGCGCGTGACGAGTCGCTGCGCAGTTTGGAATCATACCCACTGGTTTGCCCGCAGCGTGACATGGGTAATCTTTAATTTTAATATCTAGAACTGTGGTTAACCCACCTAGGCCTTGCGCGCCAATACCCAGTGCGTTTACTTTTTCGAAGATTTCCATACGAAGTTCTTCGATTTTATTTTCAGGGCCACGACGAAGTAATTCGTCCATGTTGATTTCTTCCATGAGCGATTCTTTCGCAAGCATCATGGCTTTTTCAGCAGTACCACCAATACCAATACCCAACATACCTGGTGGACACCAGCCAGCACCCATAGTTGGAACAGTTTTAAGTACCCAATCCACGATTGAGTCAGATGGGTTTAACATAGCCAGTTTAGATTTGTTTTCTGAACCGCCACCTTTTGCCGCAACGGTAATATCCACTTTGTTGCCTGGAACAAGTTTGTGATAGATCACAGCAGGGGTGTTGTCTTTGGTGTTTTTACGACCAAATGCTGGGTCAGCCAATACAGAAGCACGCAGTACGTTTGAGTTTTCTAGGTAACCTTGACGTACGCCTTCGTTGATTGCATCGTCTAAGCTCATAGTTAAATCAAATTTAACATCCATGCCCACTTCAACGAATACGTTGACGATACCTGTATCTTGACAGATTGGGCGGTGACCCTCTGCGCACATACGCGAGTTAATTAAGATTTGTGCGATCGCATCCTTCGCAGCTTTGTTCTCTTCACGATCATACGCACGGCTCATCGCTTGGATGAAGTCTTGTGGGTGATAATAAGAAATGAACTGAAGCGCGTCTTTGACCGATGTGATCAAATCATCTTGCTTGATAATAGTGGTCATACAAATATCTCTTGAGCGGGCTGATAGCTAGCGGGCTAAATTATAAGACAAAATGCCGAGGTTGTGGATGTTTTGCGAAGCCTTTGGGCGAAAGTTTAATAGTTGAACAAAATTGATGAGAAAATGAGGTTATAAACGGTGGTAAATATGACAAAAATATCTAAATTTAATGAAATATTTCATGTCTAAATTTGGATTATGAATATGACTTATTGTTTAAGATATTGAATATAATGTAAAAATAATAATATTGAAATATGACAACGCTGTCATAAAGTTGTCATAAAACTTTCGCATAATGCATTCATCAAACAATAGGACATCGAGCATGTTGACAGGTTTAGTGATGGCTGCGGGCTTTTGTGTATATATCGCAGCGACTTGGATGTACGGTCAAAAAGAAGATCAGGCTTAAGCTTTATCTTCTTTTTTTGTTTTAAGCTTTCTTCAAATCTTCAAATCTTCAAATCTTCAAATCTTCAAATCTTCAAATCTTCAAATCTTCAAATCTTCAAATCTTCAAATCTTCAAATCTTCAAATCTTCAAATCTTCAAATCTTCAAATCTTCAAATCTTCAAATCTTCAACTAGCTAAAAATTGTTTAACGCCTTAAGATTCCAGTTTCAAATCTTAAAAAATAAAATGAAATACTATTCCTCGACTTCAGCCTTGCTATTTATCGGATGCTTTTTCTTGTGGTCTATTTTCCTGTTTTATTTAATGGCTCAAAAGCATGCAGGCAATGTCATTGTCGAAGATATATTTAAATTTAATTTTTACTGCATGATGCTTGCAATGTTGCCTTTGCTTTTGAAAAAAGCTCCGCCAAAAAACGATGTCGAGATGACGATTTTTGAAGAAAAGCAACATATGGAAATGCGCCATCAAGTCCTGAGCCAATCTGCTCAAGAGCGTCGAAAAGCTTATTTGATGAGTGCTTTTTTCGGTTTTTTAATGTCGAGTTTAATGATGAGCTTTATTTTGATGTTAGATAAATAAGCTGAATGTGAGTTTATCCGATCTAATTTTTCTCACTTTTCCGCATTTGGGATGGAGAGTAGCCAAAGTACTTTTTAAAGCGATGACTGAAATGGCTGCTGGAGCTAAATCCATACTGTTCCGAAATGTCCGTCATATTGGCAGATGTGTGCTGTAGAGCTTGGTGTGCCAGTTCAAGTCGACGTTGCATCACATATTGGTGCGGTGGCATGTGCATGGATTGCTTAAACATATGGGCAAAATGATATTCACTGAGCTGAGTTTGTTCAGCCAAATCTGATAAGGTCAAGCTTTGCTGAATATGCTGATCAATCCACTCTAATAACTGTTTCAGGGTATATGGGGACAGCCCACCTTTGACTTCAGGGACTTGCCATTCGGTATGGCTATAATTTTTAATCAAATGGTTGAGCAGAAGCGTTGTGGCAGTACTCATCTGCAAGTGATTTTCCCTGTTTTGCCAAGCCCCATTGAGTAAAAAGTGTCGATAGATCATAGCGATCTGTGGGTCGGCCACGAAACTTTGAGGATTTAAAATAATTTGGCTTGGCTCACGATCCCACACCTGTTCGGCGACACGTTGTAAATGTTGTTCAGTATAGTACAGATGCACAAAAGTCAGTGGGTCGCGCAGATCCCATGTTGACTCAAAATTCTGTGGCATCAAGCACATATGATCTGGCCCACCGCCATTATGCCAACCTTGAGCTGTCTTTTGATAGCTGTGATATCCCCCTTGAATGTACATACTAAGGGTATGGTGGTTACTACAAACACTGACACGGTCTTGATTATTTTGCCACATGGCCAACTGCATGCCCGAACCCAGTTCGACCGAGTCGAGGAGTTGAGCTTTATGTTGTTTTAATTGATCTAGAATCTGATATTTCATCATCTATACGCAGTGCCGAATGGAAGATTCAGTGTAGGACTTTGATTCCATTTTGTCATCTATATCCTAAAATCAGTAAAAAACCACAAGTTCATGATAGTGACCACAAGAAGGTGCAAGAAATGAGAAACCTAAACCAAGCACAATAGCGTGAGTGGTTTGAGTTTGGGTTAAAGAGTATGAATGCGCTGTTATATGCTTTGGTGGTCGTGATTTGGGGAACGACATGGATTGCGATTAGTCTGCAGCAACAAAGTGGAATATCGACCAATGTAGCCGTGTTTTGGCGCTTCTTTATTTCGGCTCTAGTGTTGTTTGCTTTTGTTGTGTTGTGCCGAAAACTGCAAAAGCTGGCTGTAAAAGATCATCTGTTTTGTATGTTACAAGCATGCTGTATTTTTGGTTTTAACTTTGTTTGTTTCTATTATGCGGTGCAATATATCAGCAGCGGTTTGGAGGCTGTTATTTTTTCGATGGCGGTCATTTTTAATACCCTCAACGCTAAACTGTTCTTTGGACAACAGGTTTCTACCCGTTTTTATGCTGCGGCTTTGTTGGGTGGATTGGGAATTATTGCCTTGTTTTGGCATGATGTGATCGGGAGTACCTTAAATAATCATACGCTGATGGGAATTGGCCTTTGTGTGTTAGGAACCTATGGGTTTTCACTGGGCAATATGATCAGTGCGCGCCATCAGAAAAACGGATTGGATATTTTTACAACCAATGCTTATGGCATGCTATATGGTTCAATTCTTATGGCATTGATTGCTGGATTTAAACAAGACGAGTTTTTCCCCGCTATGGAATTCAGTGCAGTGAGTGCTTTATTGTATTTGGCTATTTTTGGTTCAGTGATTGGCTTTACCGCCTACTTCTATTTGGTTGGACGGATTGGTGCGGGTAAGGCAGCTTATAGTACTTTGTTATTTCCTTTGGTGGCTTTGGTGATTTCGACCATCTGGGAAGGGTATCAATGGCATATGAATGCGGTGATTGGGGTGATTTTGATTTTATGTGGTAATGCAATTTTCTTTATCAAGCCGCCCAAGTTGAAATTCAGTCAAATGTTGAAGCGAAGTTAGGTGTGCGCAAGAAAATCTAAAGTGATTCTACCTTATAAATTAAAGATTTAGGTGTTTTTCATTCTTTGTATTATGCTCATTTTAGAGGACTTCATGCAGGGCTTTATAAATGGATTTAAAAATGTTTGAATTATTCGCTCGTTACAACGTGTGGTCTACTCAAAAATTAAACCAAGTTTTAAAAAATGTCTCTGATGAAGATTTCAATGCTGAATGTGGACTTTTCTTCAAAAGTATTTCTGGAACGTTGAATCACTTGCTTGTTGGTGAGCATTATCTATGGTTTCCTCGGTTTTCATCGAAACCATCTCCTACATTGAAGTTAAATACCATCGTAGAAAGGGATAAAGATAAACTCATGTTTGAGTTAGAGAGCAGGGCTTACAACTGGATAGATTTTTTAAAACATGTTGATGTGGAAAAATTTGGACATGATTTACAGTACAAAACATCAGCCGGACAAGAAATGAGTCTGCCCTATGCTGCTACATTATTGCATGTGTTTAATCATGGAACGCATCACAGGGGGCAAGTGACAGCGGCTTTAACTTCAATGGGTTATCCATGCCCAGAGATTGATATGGTATATATGTTGATAGAAGAAAATCTGCCTGTTTAAGAGAGCTGCGGTTGGTTTTGTAAAATAATGGAATCGAGCTGATACGATGCCCCAATCATGATGCTGTATTGGCTTTAATCCGAAGCGCTTCCATCTCAATCTCAACCATTTTTTGAGAATTGGATCGTTTCTTTTGCAACTCCTCAAACTTTTGTTTATCTGGCGAGGTGGATAAGATAATTTCACCCATTTCAATTTGAAGATTATTGTCTTTTTTGAGCTTCTCACGGGCTGCGGCTACTTCTGAGCTTTTGAGAGACACCATATCGTAATTTTGATTCAGACTTTGAATGCGCTTGTTTGATTTTTCAATTGCAGTTTTTAGAGCACGCAGATCTTTTTTTTCCATCGCATGTTTTATCTCCCATATTGAGTTTTCTGCTTCTTGTTTAGCTGCACTTGATTGTGCCCCGAGCGCAATGAGATCATATTTAATGTCTGCAGCATTATCTTGACTCAGATGTGAGGTGCTATGGGGTGGGGTATGAGCCGTAACATTGAGCTCAGGGTCTGATTTTACCTGTTGTCGCGTGTTGTTTAATGCCTCTGAATTCAGTTGAGGGTAAATCATGTGTTGTAAGGCTCTCATTTCACTGATAGAGCTTTGTTGTATGACGCTGATTTCTGCTTCAAGTGCTGTTATACGCTGCATCTGTGGCGGACTTTTAGTATTTTCTTGTGCCAGTTCCACACCAAGTAAATGGACTTGCTTAAATTTCTCACGTAACGCAGCACCTTCTTGGCTTTTGAAGTTTGTTGCATCTAGTGCAGTATTAAACGCAAGAGAATGGGTTTTCAGTTGTTCTAGCAGGGCGGGGATGGTATCGACTTCTTTATTTTGACGAGCCGCTTTAAGCGCATCTTGTGCGTTCAAAATGGCTTGAGAGTTTTTATTCGAAATCTGATCTAGGGTATCAAGATCCGCTTTAATGTCAGCTAGATTGGCTATACTTAAGTTTTTATATGCTGTGGTTGAGTCTGACGGTGTTTGGTGCTGTTTAGATTCATTACATGCTGTCAGTGAAAATGTTGTCACTATTAGAATTGGAAACAATTTTTTATTCATTATGAGACCAATGATTTAGAATTTAATTATATCTCTTGAGTATATTGTTTAAGTGTCTGAAAAGTAAAGTCTTACTGTTTTATCTGTGTTTGGGCTATGCTTGTAAATATACATTAGTCGAATGTTTGAGAGGCTATACGATTAGGTGGTACTACACTCAGTTCAATTGTATATGCTGGAGAGTGACGAATTTGTATTTAGTGAAAAATGGTTTCACATCGTGTGCTGATTACAGTAGCAATCGCAAAATTACATTTTAAAATAGTTCAAGAGAAGAAAATAATGGAGCTTTCATTTCTTTCAATAGTTGGTTGTTTATTGATAGTTGGTGGGTTATTACTTCCAATTTACACAGCAAATTTATTTCCTTTATCAAAAAAATCAAATGACCAGTATCAAGAGATGATGAGGAAAGGTGACCGTGGATGGATTATTGATTTTAAGATCAATCAATGGATAAGAAAAAATTGGATTTACATTCCAATTTTGGGGGTACTCTTCTTTTTGATTGGATTATTATTTTAAGTAAAGAAGTAGGTTTTTAACCTAATATATTGATAAATTATTAAATAATTTTGAAGGTGTGTGGCTTCTTCTAAACATTTATTTCGTTGAACATAGCTCTTTTAAAACAAAAACCACCCAACTTTTCCGTTGGATGGTTTTGATCCGCTCAAGTTACTTTACGCTGTTGCTTGCTGTTCCGCTTGAATTGCAGTGAGTGCAATCGTAAAGACGATGTCATCGACCAAAGCGCCCCGAGACAAGTCATTTACAGGTTTGTTCAAACCTTGCAACATTGGGCCTACACTTACCACATTGGCAGAGCGTTGTACGGCTTTATAGGTGGTGTTGCCTGTGTTTAAGTCAGGGAAAATAAACACATTGGCACGACCTGCAACTTTAGAATCAGGTGCTTTCGAGCGTCCGACGCTTTCAACCGATGCTGCATCGTACTGAAGCGGCCCATCAATCAACAGATCAGGACGACGTTCTTTTGCTATACGTGTTGCTTCAGCGACTTTTTCAACCTCAGCTCCGGCACCAGAGGTACCCGTTGAGTATGAAATCATGGCAATACGTGGGTCTAAACCGAAGGCCTTTGCCGAATCAGCCGATTGAATCGCAATTTCAGCGAGCTCTTCGGCATTTGGGTCTGGGTTAATCGCACAGTCGCCATAAACATAGACTTCATCGGGTAACAGCATAAAGAACACGGAAGAGACCAGTGAATACTCAGGCGCTGTTTTAATCAGTTGGAATGCTGGGCGTACAGTATTGGCTGTGGTGTGTATTGCACCTGAAACTAAACCGTCGACTTGATCGAGTGCCAACATCATGGTGCCCAGAACGACAGTGTCTTGTAGCTGTTCACGCGCTTGTAGCTCGTTCAGTTTGCCTTTACGCAGTTCCACCATTTTTTCGACATAGTTTTCACGAATTAAATCTGGATCGATAATTTCTAAGTCATGTGGAAGCTCGATGCCACGTGCTTTTGCCACTTCTACTACAGCTTCAGGTTTCGCCAATAAGATACAGTGTGCAATGCCACGAGATTGGCAAATGGCCGCAGCTTGAACTGTACGTGGTTCATCGCCTTCAGGGAGGACAATGCGTTTCTTCGCAGCAATCGACTTTTGGACCAATTCATGACGGAAAGCCGAAGGCGAGAGGCGAGGTTGGTACGAGCCATTTAACATTGCTGTTAGCCATTCTTCATTGATATGGCTCGACACAAAACGAGTGACTTGTTCAGCACGTTCCGTATCATCGATTGGGATTTCATTGCTGAGATTGGCTAAGCTCTGCGCCGTGTCGAACGTGCTGAGCGCTGTATGTAAAATTGGTAAGCCTTGCTTAATCGCTGTTTGGCAGAATGCAAGCACTTGCTCGTTTGGCGTATGGTGTTCAGTTAATACCAAACCTGCCAATGGAATACCGTTACTGCTGGCTAAGCTGGATGCCAAAAGCACATCGATACGATCTGATGCACTAATGATCAGCTCACCTGCGACAAACTTATGTAGTTCATGCTCAATGTTCGATGCAATCAAACTGCTATGCAACACACGACGTTGGGTCGCATCGCCTTGATTGATCCATTCCGCTTGAATGTGCGAAGCCAAGTCTGATATACGCGGTACGCTGAGCGTGTTGCTAAACGGAACCAAGCCGATTACAGGGAGTTTGTCTGATCCGAGCTTTGCATGGGTCTTTTGGAGCTCAATTATAAATTTATTGGTATCGCTGATTAAACGCAGACTTGGGTCAAACGTCACTGGAATGTGTGCTGAGTCATCGGGCAAGCCTTTGGTGCGCATCAATAACACACCCGCAGTTCGCTCAGAACTGGCACCGCCAAAATAGCGTAGCTGGCTATCGACTTTTTCAGCCGTCGCGCTTGGTTTATTAATGTCTGCATTACTGACAATAATAACTTTGGCATCGAGTGCTTGCGCAAGTTGTGCATTTAGTTCAGAGGCAAAAGAATCTCGGCTATTCGGGACTAAGCCTTCAACAATGATCAGGTCATGCTTACGCGCAATAGCACGGTGCAAACGAACCGCATCTTCAAGTAACTCATCATTTTCACCTGCGCTGAGTTGTTGCAAGATGGTGTGATAGCTAATCGGTTCTACGGTTTCGTTTTTTGAAACATGGTGATAGAGCGCTGTTGTGCGGTCTGCACCTGTGGTCAGTTCTTGAGAAAAAGGTTTTAAAAATCCAGCCTTAACACCTTGGCATTCCAGCGCATAAACCAAACCCAGACAAGCGGATGTTAAGCCGACGCCTTCCCCAGTGGGCACAAGTAAAATCGTTTTCATATATTTATTCGTCATACAAGAATTTAAAACAGACTTGAGGGAATGTAACGACCGCTTAAGCGATCGCTACATTGTCTTCAGACTTTTTTGCAGCAGTTTGAATCACCTCATCGGCCACGGATGCAGTTTCTTTGGCAATACGGCCTTCTTCATCGGTCGGTACAACCCAAATTTGCGGGCCTGTACCTGTATCAATACGACCTTCGGTACCACGTTTTAAACTGTCATTGGCTTCTTTACTCAAGTTAAAACCAAAGTGCGGTAGGAAAGCGACTGTTTTTTCACGAATATATGCCGAGTTCTCGCCAATACCACCTGTGAAGAACAAGCCATCAAGACGTGGTAGACCGCAGCTCAGCGCAGCCAATGATTTTGCGAGGCGGTAGCAGAACACTTCAATGGCTAAAGTTGCATCTTCATTGCCTTGTTCAGAGGCTTCAATCAAAGTACGCATGTCATTTGATAGATCAGACAGGCCGAGTAAGCCCGATTGGCTATTCAACATTTTATCAATTTTATAAATGTCCCAGCCTAGGTTGTTGGCAAGGAAACTATGTAAGCTTGGATCGACATCACCACTGCGTGTGCCCATCACGACACCTTCAAGTGGAGTTAAGCCCATTGACGTGTCTACACTTTGTCCATTCCAAATTGCACAAGTAGAGCTACCATTACCCAAGTGTGCGGTTAACCAGCCTCCTTGTTTGAAACTACCTGCCAGTTCTGAACCGCGTTCAGATACATAAGCATGGCTCGTACCGTGGAAGCCATAGCGACGGACATTATGCTCAGTGTATAAAAATTTTGGCACAGCGTAGCGGTAAGCATGTGCAGGCATAGTCTGGTGGAATGCTGTATCAAATACAGCTACTTGTGGTAGCTCTGGGAATAAACGCATCGTGGCGTCAATCCCAACCAAGTGCGCAGGGTTGTGCAGCGGAGCAAGCGGTGTCGCCGCACGAATGCGTTCGACAATTTCTTCTGTTAAAAGCTCAGCTTTGGTCAATGTACCGCCGTGTACTACGCGGTGACCAATGGCTTGCGGGTTATAATGTGAAAGGCGTTCTAAGATGGTTTCCAATGCTTTTTCATGATCGGCATGTGGAATAGACAATTCAAGGGGTTGACCACCCGCTGTAATGCCTTTGATACGAGCGTCAGCAGAACCTAAGTTCTCAGCTAAACCGAAAATACGATCTTCACGACGTTCAGAAACGAGCGCATATTTGATTGATGAAGATCCGCAGTTAATTACTAATACTGATGTAGACACGTTTTAATACCTGATTCTAATTGAATTATCCGTCCTAGAACTGATCTTCATGCAGTACGTTCTTATGCAATCTTGATCATTTTTTATGTTGTATCATGTGTATATTTTTAGTCCTAGATAGACTTTAGGTGATTAGACTTAAGCACTATCGACCGTCTGATGAATAATAATTAAAATTTATCGGTTCATGATTTTCATTTATTCATGAAATGATGCTGAATTATTCAGCAGATCCAACCCTTTAAAAATAACACGCTATCTGCTGAAAAGAGCTGCATATATTGTGGCTTTCCTGTTTATTTTGATATTTCATCTTAAACCCATACACATTGCATCTATATTGAATGCGACCATCAAAAAAACAGCATTATTTTCTCTAGATTTTAATCATTCGCATTGAAATGGCACTGATTGGGTTGGCAAACGCCTTTATGTGAAAAGAGGGATATAAAGTCAAAACAACAGCCGATAGGGGGATCAGTAAAATACGCCTGTATCTTATGATGATAATGCTTTTATTTTGAGTGCTTGCAGAGGGTGTTCAGATATAAAAAATGCTCAGCCCTCTTAAGAGGGCTGAGCATTATGCTTTAAAATGAGTTGGACGCGCTATTGGCGAATTTGACCATCGCCAAACACAATCCATTTTTGTGAAGTCAGGCCTTCTAAGCCGACTGGGCCACGGGCATGGATTTTATCCGTTGAGATGCCAATTTCTGCACCTAAGCCATATTCAAAACCATCGGCAAAACGGGTCGAAGCATTGATCATGACAGAACTCGAATCCACAGCGGCCAAGAACTCACGAGCTAGAGAGTAGTTTTCTGTAATGATCGAATCGGTATGGTGTGAGCCATATTTGTTGATATGCTCAATCGCTTCTTCCATACCAGACACCACTTTCACTGCTAAAATTGGACCGAGGTATTCGGTGTACCAATCTTCTTCTGTCGCCGTTTTGACTGCTGTACCTAGAATGCGCTGAGTTTCAGCACAGCCGCGCAACTCCACTTGTTTTTCAGTGTAGAGCTCAGCGACACGCGGTAAAAACTCATCTGCGACTTTTTCATCGACCAGCAAAGTTTCCATTGCATTACATACGCCGTAACGGTGAGTTTTTGCATTGAGCGCAATCGGTAGGGCTTTTTGTAGGTCAGCTTGCGCTTCAACATAAACGTGACAGTTCCCATCCAAGTGTTTAATCACAGGGACACGGGCTTCATTGCTGATACGTTCAATCAGGCCTTTGCCTCCACGTGGAACAATTACATCGACAAATTCAGTGAGTGTAATCAGTTGCCCCACGGCTGCGCGGTCTGTGGTGTTAATGACTTGAACCGCATGTTCAGGTAAACCCGCCAGTTTTAAACCGCGTTGGATGGCTTCAGCAATGGCTTTATTGGACTCGAGTGCTTCAGAACCACCACGTAAAATAATGGCATTACCAGACTTTAGTGCTAAAGATGCGGCTTCTAAGGTCACATTTGGGCGAGACTCGTAAATCATGCCAACCACGCCTAAAGGAACGCGCATCTTACCGAGCTGGATTCCTGACGGACGATAGGCCATGTCGGTGATTTCACCGACAGGATCTTTGAGACTAATTACATCTTTTAAGCCTTGCAACATGCCTTTAAAGCGTGCGGGAGACAGTTCTAAGCGATCAAGTAAAGCACTGTCTAAGTTGTTGCTGTGCGCTTTGTTCATATCTGCTTGGTTCGCCGCTAAAATAGTGGGCTCACTGTTGACTAAAGCAGTATAAATAGCTGACAACGCATTGTTTTTAGTTTCGGTAGAGGCACGCGCCAAAATACGAGAAGCTTGACGTGCTTGCTGTCCTACCGTTTGCATATATTGTTCAATCGACTCTTGCATAGCGGTTTGATCACTTAGAAATTTCACAGAAGATAGTAACAGCCTAACACTCGACCGCATAGTCTCTACATGAAAAATCCAGCGTATAGGGGGACTTATACATATTTTGAAATTGTTTTTTATCTAAAACATGATGAGCGGTTGCACAATCTGTTGCGTGTAAAACAGTGCTCTGTATAGAATGAATTTTAGGACATGAAGTCCTTGCATAATTATTACAACACTGAACACCCTGTTGTCGTTGACAGGCGTGATAGTGCATTTCTTGCAAAACAAAAAGTATAGGCAAGAGTAGAGGGAAGGAACATGAATTCTATGATTCAAAGGGATGCCGAGCTAGATGACGCGAATGTACGCTTAGGTTTTTTTGATGTTTATCATCGTAACAGCTTTAAAGAACCTGCACGAACCACATGGATTGAGGGCTGGAAAGTCGAATACATGGCGATTGCTCGGCCAGAGTCATTCCATCGCACGCCTATCGTGATTATCGGTGGGGCATTTCAAAACTTTAATTCCTACAAATACTGCGTTGAGCAACTGCTCGATGCTGGTCCGATTGTCCTGATTGATCTGCCTTCAATGGGCGCCAATCAACAAATTCGTAATATCGATACAGGCTTGTCTGCAGGAACATTAGAACTGGGTGATCTCGCGAAGATGCTTGGTATTTGGTTAGACATTGAAGGATTAGACAAAGTGTCAGTGATGGGCATGTCACTGGGCTCAGTGGTGGCGTCTTGTCTAGCCAATCAACGACCAGAGCTGATTGACCGTATGATTTTAATGGGTGTGATGCAAAAGACCCGTAAAAGCTGGCGGATGTTGCTGGAGGAATCGTTACATTTAATGCGTGAACAACGCATGGATGAGTTTGGTCAGGCCGTGATTTTGTATTTGGTCAATCATGCCAAAATGGATAAAACCAAAATGTCACCCACAGCCAAACGTTTGTTCTTCAGACAGATGGCGGAGTTTACTGCAACAGAACAAGAGCGCTATGAAATCAACTGTAATCGTTTGCTTCGCCTCACCGATGTGCCGATTCCACAGTGCAAAGTTTTGGTGGCCTGTGGCCAATATGACAGTTTTACCTTGCCACATGAAAATGCCAACTTTGCGTTGCAATGTCCTGACATGGAATATGCACAAATTGCCAATGCAGACCATGTGCCACAGCTACAACGCCGTAAAGAAACCATGCACTTGTTTGCGACGTTTCTGAAGGACGAGTCTATTCAACACTTAGACGGGATTATTCCCTTTAGTCGAGCACAAATGCTGGATATGGAGCGCCGTGGTGAAGAGCGGGTTCAGATTCAACACCCTGAAACCTTTTTAAGCTATCGCCATTCGGATTTGGTGATTGCGACAGAAGTTGTGGATTTGAACTACTTTGGGGTACTTTTACGCTTTGAGTCAGACTTAGCTGCTATAGCGGCTAAATATCCGCGTGATTTGGCTTTGCACTTGAGCGATGAAGAAGGCGCGTTTCAGATTGAATGTTTAATTTTTGCCGAAGATGGGCCATATATTCGTGCCTTATTTAAACATGGCAGTTTTGAACTCGCGGAGCGACTGCTCCGCTTTGTGGGGCATCAGAAACAAGAACAGACGTTGCTCGAAGCCGTAAGTTAAGTGAAATTCAAAATAAAAAAACAGCGTTTCATCGCTGTTTTTTTGTGGGTTGGGTTTTTAGGCTATTGCTCGGGTTGATTGGGCTTTTGCCATTGGCTATGTATCAACCAGACCAAGTCGCCTAAGTGATCCTGCTGATCTAAGTTTGAAGTATCGGACTGAGTGCTATTGAAAGCTAAAGTGGGTTGGTGAACGGTAACAGTGTGGAAGCCTACTTGTTTGAAAAACTGAGCCGCTTCAGGCGGACTGACAAAGTGAAAGCCAAAGGCGCTACGGGACATCCATTTTAAAAGTTTGCTACTGCTCCAGATAAAGTTAGCCAGCTTATTTTTCACAGGTTCAGGGTAGAGGTCAGTGAGATAATATAGCTGATCAAACTGCTGTCCGTATTGGACAATGCCTTGTAGCAGTTGAGCAAGCATGTCTTTGCTAAAGTAGTTGATCAAACCTTCACTCACCACCACCAAGGGGCGGTTTAGGTCAAACACCTTAAAAGCACGGGCAAAATCTGCACTAAATAAGTCGGCAGAGAGAACCGCAGGACTGGTCTGATCGATCTGTTTTAAGGCCTGAGTTTTGATTTGTGCCATGTCCGGTAAGTCGAGTTCACGATAGTCAATCTCAGGATACTGTTGGCGAAAGCTCCAGCCACGTGGCGACAAGCCACTGGCAATTTCTAAAACTTGTAAGTTTGGGTATTGTTGGATCAGCGCGCTGAGGTGGTCATCAATCATTTGATGACGCTGTTTTAAGGTGGTGCGCATGCTACCACCGACGTGTTTCTCGGCCCAACTTTCGAGTGGATGTACCAGTTTGGCCAGTAACTTTCCTTTGCGGGTGGCAAATACAGGATGTGAGATGCCCATGCTATACCAAATATAACCTGTATAGTGCGCAGTAAAAGAGATATGGCGATGAGCCGATAAAGCATCTGTCATGGTATCCGTACCTGATATTTTGTTATTTTAGCGTTGTTGTTTGGGCAATGCAGAGCAAGCCTGTTGATTTATTTTGAGTTTATCATAATGAAAAAAGGACATCTTGTGATGTCCCTTTGTCCGAAATATCGCGGTTGAAATGGTCAAAGATGAAGTGCTTAACTTAATCTAAACAGTTCCACTTGGTCGCGTACTTTGGCCCAATCTTCACCTAAATACAGCTTCGACTGAACGCTGATATTTGGAATCTGACCACGCATGCGTTCTAAGCGAGCTTGGTTTGGCAGCGCCAGTTGGTGAATCCCCTCCAAAGCCACGCATGCGGCTGCTCGGTCATTACACACCAACCCCATGTCACAGCCTGCATGGAGTGCGGCTTGAATGCGTGCATCTGCACCGCCTGCAACACATGCGGCTTGCATGCTTAAATCATCTGAGAATAAGACACCATCAAAGTCCAGTTGCTGACGTAGAACGGTTTGAATCCAATACGGCGAAAAACCTGCTGGGTTTGGATCGACTTGGTTGTAAATCACATGGGCAGGCATGAGTGCATCTAACTGCGGCATCAGTTTGATAAAAGTCTGCATATCTTTGGCATAGATTTCATCATACGTGCGTGAGTCTATGGCTGCTGCGACATGCGAGTCTGCTTGGACTGAACCATGACCAGGGAAATGTTTGCCTGTCGATGCCATGCCTGCGGCTTTCATCCCTTTTAGGAATGCACTGGCCAGCGGTACGATGTCTTGAATATTTTTGGCAAAGCCACGGTCACCAATCACATCACTGATGTCATTGAGGTCGAGCACAGGGGCAAAGCTAAAGTCGATACCGACGGCAAGAACTTCTGTCGCCATCAACCAGCCAGATTGTTCTGCCAAGCTTAAGGCTTTTTCAGGTTCGCTTAAGAATAGCTCGCCAAACTTACCCATTGCTGGAAGTAGGCTAAAGCCCTGTTTTAAGCGTTGAACGCGTCCACCTTCTTGATCGACAGCAATCAAAATATCAGGACGAATTCGGCGCATGTGGTCGGTGAGGGCGCGAACTTGTGCAGGAGACTCAATATTTCGTCCAAATAAAATCATGCCACCGACTTGCGGTGCTTGTAATAGTGCAATATCTTCTTGAGTAAGTTCTGTGCCTGCGATGTCGAGCATCAATGCGCCAATCATATTGGGTGTCCGTATTTGATTTTTTGGTCAGTGACTGTTTTGGCTCTGAAAGGTGAGCGAAACAGGTCGTCGAAAACAATACCCGAATTTTGCAATGATTTGCTACATTTTGTCAGCACAGATTATGATAAAACTACACGACATAAACAGATTAAGTTGTTTAAGATTTTGAATATTCTCAATTCATGTCGAAAAATGACATTGTAATTTTGGTCAAAAACCAAGGAACTAAGAATTATTTATGAAACTTCAAACCATTGCTTGTGCGGTTGCAATTGCAACGGGTGGATTCTTTTTCACCCATGCCATTAATGAAGCCATTGCAGCGACTGAAACTACCGCTGTAACCAAACAAGCTATTGTTCCGTCGCAGGAGCAGGCTTTGGTGTCTCGTCAACTGGCGACCTTGGTTGACCGTCAACATTATCTCAATCAACGTTTAGATGCGAAAACATCGGCGCGTATTCTTGATTTCTATCTGGACAGTTTAGATCCAGACCATTCGTTGTTTCTTGCCTCTGAAGTAGAGAGTTATAAGCGTAAATATGGTTCAAACTTAGGTGCGGCTCTAAAAGCAGGTGACTTAAGTGGACCGTATGCGATTCATGCACAGTATAGAGGTCGTTTGACCCAGTTTTATACGTATATGCTGGATGAGCTGAAAAAGCCGCAGAATTTAAAACAAGCCAACGTTTATATCGAAACGGATCGTGAAAAGGCACCGTATTTTGCCAATGAAGCTGCGCAGCGTCAGCATTGGAACAAAATGTTGGTTTCGCAGCTGATTAATTTGACCATTAGTAAAGAAGAAGAGCTGGCGAAGCAAAAAGCGCTTAAAGCCAACCCAGAGTTGGCCAATGGACAAGATCTCACTAGCTCGGAAGATTTAACCCCAGTACAAACCTTAACCAAGCGTTATATGCGCCAGTTAGAACGTATTTCACGGGTGAAAAGTGATGATGTGTTAGACAAAACACTCAATGCAATGACGCTTACCTATGATCCACACAGTAACTATTTCCCGCCTGTCGATGCAATGGAATTGAACCGTCAGACGACTTTGCAACTTGAAGGGATTGGGGTGTCAATTCGACCTGAACGGGGCAATGAAGACTACACCAAAATCGAAACCATTGTAGAAGGTGGTCCTGCGAGCAAGTCTGGACAGGTGAAGTCGGGTGACCGCATCATTGGTGTGGCGCAAGATGGCGAAAAAATGGTGGATGTCATCGGTTGGCCGAGCAATGAAATTGTGGGCTTAATCCGTGGTAAACGTGGTACCAAAGTCACCATACGTTTACTCGGCTCGGGTGCGCCGATGAGCCAAGCGCGTAATGTGACCATTACCCGTGACGTCATTCAAGAAGAAGATGCTGGGGTACGTTCACGTACCGTAAATGTGACGCGTGATGGTCAGCAGTACACTTTTGGTGTGATTGAAATACCGTCTTTCTATTTAAACTATCGTGCACGCCGTGCGGGCACAGAATATCGTTCTGTATCTGAAGATACCAACAATGCGCTGAAAACTTTAGCGGCCAAAAATGTCTCAGGGATTATTATCGACTTACGTAATAACCCAGGGGGCTCACTTGAAGAAGTGGCTCGCATGCTTGGACAGGTGATTAAGTCAGGTCCTGTGGTGCAAATTCGAGATGGTAACGGCAATGTGAGCGTTTTCGAAGACGATGACAATGGTGCGCAAACCTATGCAGGTCCACTGGCAGTGATGGTGAATTTAGCATCTGCGTCTGCAAGCGAAATTTATTCTGCTGCGATTCAAGACTATGAGCGTGGCATTGTGATTGGTAGTACCACCACTGGTAAAGGAACGGCACAAGTTCAGCTCGACAACTTGGCACATGGCCAAGCGACATTAACGCAACGTAAGTTTTATCGTGTAACGGGTGGCAGTACGCAAAACAAAGGCGTAATTCCAGACGTGAAATTGGTAGACATTTACAATGAAGAGTTTGGTGAGCGTAAAGCGAAAAATGCGCTTGAGTGGGACACCATTCCAACTGCACCGTTTAAACGTGAAGGCAGTATTGCACCGTATGTAAAACGGTTAGGTGAACTGTCGCAAGCACGCGTTAAAGTCGACCCGCAGTTTAACTATCTTGAACAGCGTAAAGACATCTCGAAAAAGACCGAAGATCAAAAACGAGTGGTTTTAGATATTGATCAACGTAAAGCTGAATTGTTGGCACTGGAAAAACAGACTTTAGATTCCGAAAACAAGCGCCGTCAGATTGCAGGACAAAAGCCTTATGCAAACTGGGAAAGCTATCAAGCTTCTATGGAAGCTTTAGTTGAAGCACGCGCTAAAATGAAAGCGAATCAACGTCCTGCATTGCCTGAAGAGGAAGCATTTGTGACTGAATCTGCAAATGTCTTATTAGATTATGCCAAGTTGCAAAAAGGTACTGCAAAATAGTTTAATCTCTGATGCAATGTATTAAAAAGCCAGTTTCGACTGGCTTTTTATTTAAATTGTGATTCAAAACACAAATGTGGGATTGGCATGCTGCTAAAGCAATCTGCTAGGTAAAATAAATCTATAAATTCTAATGATATCTCTGTGATTTTTTCTTGACCTGAACCTGTTTGTATAAGATTCTTAATCGGGTAGTAAGTAATGCTTTTCGCCTTTGATAAAAAGGATATAAATGAAGAAAAAGAGAAATTAATACGGACATTTTATATGATGCATGTGCATTACGATTTTAGTTTGGTATTAGGTTCAATTGTTGTGGCATTGTTGGCGTGTTTTTTTGCAGTGTCGACCGAACGCTTATTATTTCGTACTTGGCGTAAAAAATTTCAAACAGTGCTCATTTTACTCAGTAGTTTTTTCTTAGGCTGTGCCATTTGGGCCATGCATTTTGTGGGTATGTTGGCTTGTGATTTGCCGACGCATAGTTATTTTGACCCTGCACTGACAATTCTTTCTTTTTTATTGCTTTTATTGCATCTGTTTTTTCAATTTGGTTGACCACGCGTCAGACCTTACCTTTTTTAAGATTGGTTTTGGGGTCGGTATTGATGGGGCTTGGTATTTCGGGCATGCATTATACTGGCATGATGGGGCTGATTATTGAGGGCTATCAGAGTGTTTACGATCCTTTATTAACAGTTTTTTCTATTTTACTTGCCATTAGTGGCTCGGGTTTAACCTTTTGGCTGATCTTTAAATATAAAAGTGCAGTCAGTAAGAAACTGTTGTACCAATGGTATGTTGCAGGGATGATGGCCTTGACCATCGTGAGTATGCATTATACCGGTATGCTAGCAGTCTCGTTCTATCCAACCCATAGTGACAAGCTGGTGATGCCCCTTGAAGCAGGTCAAAGCATTGTTTTATTTGTTGTTATCTTTATTACCTGTTTGATTTTGGTGGCGGCATTTGTTGTTGCGGTGTTGGAGCAGCGTTTAGAAGAGCGTAATATTCAACTCTCTCTGGCCAATAAAGAGTTGGCAAATCAGGCGGTACAGGACAATTTAACCAAGCTCCCCAATCGATTGTATTTGGCAGAATACGCCCATTTTCTGTTTACAGATCACCGCTTCCGCAATGAAAGCATTGCTTTTCTATATATCGATTTAGATCGCTTTAAAGCTGTGAATGATGTCTTTGGGCACCATGTTGGGGATCAATTATTGGTTCAACTGACCACACGAATTCATCGCCACTTAAGTAAAAATGAAAAAATTCTCAGAATTGGTGGGGACGAGTTTCTAATGGTGCTGGAGCAGGCCACTCCAGAGCAAGCGTGCCAAATGGCGGAGCACGTGCTGGAGTTGATTCAAGATAGCTTTTTGATTGCGGGTAAAGAAATCAATGTGTCGGCCAGTATTGGTATTGCGATGTATCCCGAACATGGTAGTAATTTGCAGGATTTGCTGATTAATGCCGATGCAGCGATGCTGACCTCAAAATATCAGGGACGAAATACCTATTCTATTTTTAATTACAGTTTTGACCAACAAGAAGCGAAAAGCCAAACTAAGCTGATCAATGACTTATATAAAGCCGTAGAAGAACAACAGTTTGTTTTGTATTACCAGCCTAAATTTACCATCCAAGATCAACGGATTTGTGGAGTCGAGGCATTGATTCGCTGGAAGCATCCGACTTTAGGTTTGCTGACCCCCAATATGTTTATTAAAGGTGCGGAAAAAACGGGGCTGATCATCCAAATGGGCTATTGGGCTTTGGAGCAAGCCTGTAAACAACTGCAAATCTGGGAGCGAGAGAAAATTGAACTGTATCCAATTGCTGTGAATTTATCGGCGGTGCAGTTTGAGCATAAGCATTTATTTAATAATCTTGAGCATCTTTTTGATAAATACAAGGTCAACCCAAATCATCTAATCATTGAAATCACTGAAAGTACGGCCATGCACCATATCGAAGGCAGCATTCGTACCTTACAGCGGTTACGTGAAATGGGGATTCGTTTGGCGATTGATGACTTTGGGACAGGACATTCCAGCTTTTTATATTTAAAAAACCTACCTGTAGATGAGTTGAAGATTGATCGTGGTTTTATTCATGAGCTGACCGTTGGTTCAAAAGATGAAATGATCTTAGAAAGTATTGTTCATCTGGCGATTCGCTTGGGTTTGGTCGTGACAGCAGAAGGTGTAGAAAGTCCTTTGCAAATGGAAATCTTGTCACGGTTAGGCTGTCAGCAATTGCAAGGTTATTTGTTGGGTATGCCTATGGATGTTAAGCGCTTAGAAGAGTTTGAGTACACATCGTCAACTTATTTCAATTAAGCGATATCTACAATTTGTGCTGATGGCTGATCGCTTTTATGGTGATGTAATTCAGTTGAGAGTCTAATAAAAAAATAAGCAGTGTTCGCAAAATCCTCTATCTAGTGATATCGGCTTTTTATGTATTCTTTAGAATCTATTCGTTTTAGTGTCCTGTTGTCCCGTATATCCAACTGTTCAATAAAATCAATTCAATCAGCCCAAAACATTGGGAACAATTTGGAATTAAATAATTATGGTTAGAGTCGTGACTAAGGTTGGTGATGTTTTTTCTGTAAAGTTGGATAATGAGGTGAAAAAATATTTCCAGCTTATTGCTTTTGATTTAACCCAATTAAATAGTGATGTGATCAGAGCATTTAAAAAAGTGTACCCGATCCATGCAACTCCTACGTTATTGGATATCGTTAATGATGATGTCGATTTTTATGCGCATTGCGTCACTAAGTTTGGCATAAGAATGCATCTTTGGGATAAAGTTGGAAACATATCTGATGTGGGTGAACTTTCTAAAATTTTATTTAGAGGTACAAATGATTATGGCGCCAAAGTAGGAGGAGAAAATATAAAAGTATCTCACAATTGGTTTGTATGGCACATTAATGACGATGAATTTACTTATGTTGGAAATCTAGAGGGAGAAAACCGTAAAGCAGAAATAGGTGTGGTTATGCCCCCTTTGGCTATAGTAGAACGTATAAAAACAGGGAAATATAATTTTGTATATCCAGAGTTTGAATGAAGTTTATAAAATGACCTCAGATTAGGCTTAAACAAGATAAAATAATGCCTGATGTATGGGTAACGGAAGTTTTGCTTCGAGTTGTCATTGGGTACAGCGTGATTAAGTGTAAGTTCAGATCGGATCAAACAATGTTTTTGTACATCTAAGTTATAGCTGATAGCATTTAGTTTTCTATTCTTACCCGCTACCAGAGCTAAAAAGCATTCGAATTGACGACGAATGCGATGTACTAAGCTGATGGGTTAAGGGAAAATTATCAATAAAATCTCATTCATAAATCTGCTACAATTGCGCCAATTTTAAGTTATCACTTTACGGGTTGGATACACATCCATAAGTTGTGTACAACACCGTGTACCTATTGAAGATTTCTCTTATGTTTAAAGATCAATTGGCGAAAGAAGTCGCGGCTCGTAGGACTTTTGCGATTATTTCCCACCCCGATGCTGGTAAAACCACCATGACAGAAAAATTGCTGTTGTGGGGACAAGCTATTCAGATTGCTGGTATGGTGAAAAGCCGTAAATCGGACCGTGCAGCCACTTCGGACTGGATGGAAATGGAAAAAGAACGTGGTATTTCGATCACCACTTCTGTAATGCAGTTTCCATTTAAAGACAAGATGATCAACCTGCTGGATACGCCGGGACACGAAGACTTCTCTGAAGATACGTATCGTACCTTAACAGCGGTCGATTCAGCTTTGATGGTAATCGATGGTGCAAAAGGTGTCGAAGATCGTACTGTGAAACTGATGGAAGTGTGTCGTATGCGTGACACACCAATCATTTCATTTGTGAACAAAATGGACCGTGAAATCCGTGAGCCTTTAGAGCTGTTGGATGAAATTGAAAACGTTCTCAAAATCAAATGTGTGCCGATCACTTGGCCGCTTGGTACAGGTCGTGACTTCGCTGGGGTGTTTAACCTGATCGAAGAAAAGTTTTATGTGTATAAGGCAGGTTTTGGGTCAACCATTACCGAAATTGAAGTCCGTGATGGTTATGACTATCCAGACTTACGTGAAAAAGTCGGTGAGCTGGCTTGGGCGGCATTTGAAGAGTCTCTAGAGTTGGTGCAAATGGCCAATGAGCCTTTAGACCGCACAGAGTTCCTTGCGGGTCGTCAAACGCCTGTATTGTTTGGTACAGCGCTGGGTAACTTTGGTGTAGACCATGTGTTAGATGCATTTAGTAACTATGCACCTGAACCTAAAGCACACCCAACAGAAAATCGTTTGGTTGAAGCCACCGAAGAGGGTTTTACTGGCTTTGTCTTTAAAATTCAAGCCAATATGGACCCGAAACACCGTGACCGTATTGCCTTTATGCGTATTTGTTCAGGCAAATATGAAAAAGGTTTGAAAATGAAGCATGTGCGTCTAGATAAAGATGTGCGCATTAGTGATGCTTTGACTTTCTTAGCCGGTGATCGTCAGCATCTAGAAGAAGCATGGCCGGGCGACATTATTGGTTTACATAACCACGGTACGATTCAAATTGGTGATACTTTTACCTCAGGTGAAAAACTACAATTTACGGGCATCCCGCACTTCGCCCCTGAAATGTTCCGCCGTGTACGTTTGAAAGATCCATTGAAATCGAAGCAGTTACAAAAAGGCTTAAAAGAGCTTTCAGAAGAAGGTGCAACACAGGTCTTCATGCCGCAAAATAGCAATGACTTGATTGTCGGTGCGGTAGGTGTGCTTCAGTTTGAAGTGGTGGCATACCGTTTGAAAGAAGAATACAAAGTCGACTGCGTCTACGAGCCTGTGAGCATTAACACTGTGCGCTGGGTGTCATGTGATGATGACAAAAAATTCAATGAATTTAAGAAAAAAGCACATGATCAATTATCGGTAGATGGTGGTGGTCACTTGACCTACTTGGCACCGAGTCGTGTGAACTTACAACTGATGCAAGAGCGCTATCCAGACATCGTGTTCCGCAATACCCGCGAACACTAATCGGGATGTTAAAAAATAAAACAGCTTCTTCGTGAAGCTGTTTTATTATGCAAGATACTTTATTTTAATCATGAATTTCATGGAAGACGCATGTTGCAGAAACAGGCTATTTATACAATATTGGTGAGTTTGACTGTCTTATTGACGGCATGTGACTCCTCTAAACAATCTGAAACAGACGCAGATGCCAAAAGCTCGGTATTTAAAACAGAGCAGGCTGAAGTGTTACCATATTTAAATATTCAGCAACAAGCGGCTGATATTGCACAACCATTTTGTGAAACCAAGAATTGTATTGAATTAGATCTGCAAAGCTTAACAACGGCAGATCCGTGGCTAAACCAATGGATTGCCAAAAGTCAGGCTCGAGTGATTCAAGATCAGGTTGGCTTAAAACAAGACATGAGCTTACAGCAAGCCATTAATGCCTATGTGAAAAAGTCGGATACATGGCAAGCTGAATTCAAGGGCAATAAGGCTTATAGCTTGGCGATGTATACGCGTATACCGTATCAGCGCAATCAGTTTGTGCTCATGCAAATTGGGGTTGATACCAATCAAGAGAATGTAAATGTTAAGGAACGTTATTATTTCTTTGTTGCGGATCGTAAAAACCAAAAAGCGGTGGCATTATTAGATTTAATTCACCCGAAACAGCAGCTGGCGATGAATGTGTTGGTGCAAAAAGCGTATCAAGACTGGTTGAAGAAACAAGAACCCGAAGCGCGAAAATCTGCACCTGCGAAGTTGTACTGGGGGCAAGCAGATTGGTTCTTTGACCAAGAGGGCATCGGTTTACACTATCGGACTCATGAGATTGTAAAAGATGGGACTCAGCTTGATATTTATTTGACGAAAGCACAAACTCAACAGGTATTAAAAGCCGATGTCTATACCCAGTTGTTTTAGTGTACTGGCCAAAGCAAGAGCTGGCTTCAAAAGGTAATAGGTTATATATGTTAAAAAGCAAAACAATATTTACAATCAGCGTACTTGCAGCTGCCATCAGTTTGACGGCCTGCCAACCAAAAGATAAAGAGCCTCAAACTCCTGCAACGCAAACCACAGCGGCTTCAGAGGTAGACACCACTTTAAAACTGGTCGGTGACACAGAAAAATTACAATTCGAATTACCTGAATGTGATGGCAATGCTTGCCCAGAATTAAACATTGATCGTTTGCAAAGTAATCAAGCGTTTATTGATGATTTTATTGATCAACAAATTGTGAAAGATTTATCGCAGATTATTGATATTTCGCCTATGCATAGCAGTTCTGCTACCGAGGCATCAAGTGCTGTGGCGGCAAGTTCTGAACCTGCGGTAGTGGGCCAAGTCCTCACCCCTAAACTGAAACTAGAGAAACAAGTTCAACCTTATTTAGCTGCTTTTCTGGGTTTAGATCAAGAGTTGAAAGCCTTAAGTTCTAACCATCAAATTAGTTTGATGATTAAGCCGAAAATTCTAAATGCCAAAGATCCTTTGGCTACGGTGGTGTTGAACACCAGCAGCTACTTAGGCGGTGCACATGGTTCATCGTCGCAGCATTATTATAATTTTGACTTGAAGCAGCAAAAGCTGGTGAGTTTGGATGATCTATTGTTGCCGAATCAGAAGGCGGCGTTAAATAGAGTTGCGCATGAAGCCTTTCGTACTTGGGTCGTCGACTCTAAGTTAGCGACCAATGTCGATGAATATGAGCAAGCGTGGAAGTTTAGTTTGAGTAACAATTATTACTTGGGCACTGAAGGTCTGATTTTGCAATATGGCGAGTATGAAATTGGCCCTTATGTGGTGGGTTTACCGCGCTTAACTCTTGGTTATGATCAACTCCAGAAAATTTTAAAGCCTGAGTATTTACCCAAAGCCAAACAGAGCGTACAGGCTGCTTCAGAAGCCAAGAGCTAATCAAGCATGAGCTTGCCTCTGTTCGACACCCATACTCATTTTGATGTTGCCGATTTTGATACTGATCGGCAACATTTGGCTGAGCAAGCAAAACGTGTTGGGGTAGAGGCACTGGTCCTTATTGGTTTTCTTGAATCACGATTTGATACGCTGATTCAGACCCATCAGCAATTAAAAAGCTGGAAGAATGTTCCGTGCTCTTATCTTGCCCCTGGTTTACATCCGTTTTATATCGAACAGCATCAGACCGAACACTTACAACGTTTAGAGCAGGTCCTGCAGCAGCAGGACTGCGTAGCTGTGGGTGAAATTGGTTTAGACACCTTTTTAAAAGAGCATAAACAGCCTGCACTTTTCGCCAAGCAGCAATCTTATTTTTCTGAACAACTGGAACTTGCTAAGCAATATCAAAAACCTGTGTTATTGCATATTCGCAAAGCACATGCAGAAAGTATTGCCATTTTAAAAGCCCAAAAATTTAAATTCGGTGGTATCGCTCATGCCTTTAGTGGTGGGGTGGAAGAAGCCAAGGCCTTGGTCAAACTCGGTTTTAAAATTGGGGTGACAGGGCAAATCACCAATCCAAATGCCAAAAAATTGCATCAAGTGGTGCAAGTACTTGGTAGTGAACATTTGGTGATTGAAACGGACTGTCCAGATATGACGCCGTTGTGTTGTCAAACATCGACTGAGCACCGTACCCGCAATACACCGGTGAATTTACCTTATGTTTTGGAGAGTCTCGCACAGACATTGGATCAGACTGAGTGGGCGCTAGCAACTCAACTCTGGCAGAACTCATTGGCTGCGTTGCATTTAAAATTTTAGAAGAATAAGACAATAATCTCGATAAAAATAAGATAACCAAAAGGGAACACATTCTTTTCTAAACAGGCTTACATTAAAGAAAGAACATCATAATAAATAAATTCGCCAATACTGGGAGGGCAACCGAATGGCCAGATATAGCAAAATCAATAGTTTCAATGCATTACAAACACTCACGGTGGGTGAAAAATCCTATCAAATTTTTAACCTCCCTCAAGCCGCCCAAACATTGGGTAATATTGATCAATTACCCAAGTCTTTAAAGGTCTTACTCGAAAATTTACTCCGTTTTGAAGATCAAAAAAGTGTAAAAGTAGAGCATATTCAAGCCCTAGTCGATTGGCAAAAAACCAGAAGCTCTGATCAAGAAATTCAATATCGGCCTGCACGTGTGCTGATGCAGGATTTCACAGGGGTTCCTGCCGTGGTTGACTTGGCTGCCATGCGTGCCGCAATGGCACAAGCGGGTGGCGATCCGAATTTGATAAATCCCTTGTCCCCTGTCGATTTGGTGATTGACCATTCCGTGATGGTCGATCATTTTGCGGATAAAGATGCCTTTGCTGAAAATGTCGAAATTGAAATGCAACGCAATGGTGAGCGTTATCAATTCCTACGCTGGGGACAATCGGCCTTTAATAACTTTAGCGTTGTCCCGCCCGGTACAGGAATTTGCCACCAAGTCAATTTAGAGTATCTGGCTCAAGCGGTATGGCTGGGGGAGGATGAGGGACAAACTTTTGCGTTCCCTGATACCTTGGTGGGAACAGATTCACATACCACCATGATCAATGGCTTAGGCGTGCTCGGTTGGGGTGTTGGCGGGATTGAAGCTGAAGCGGCGATGCTCGGGCAGCCTGTATCCATGTTGATTCCTGAAGTCATCGGTTTCAAACTCATAGGGAAACTCAATGAAGGTATTACCGCAACGGATTTGGTTTTAACCATCACACAAATGCTACGCCAAAAAGGTGTGGTTGGTAAATTTGTCGAATTTTATGGTGATGGTTTGGCCGACTTGCCTTTGGCTGACCGCGCAACTATTGCCAATATGGCTCCTGAATATGGTGCAACCTGTGGTTTCTTTCCCATTGATGACGTGACCTTGGCCTATTTAGCGTTGACGGGTCGTGAGCAGCAACGGATTGATTTGGTTGAAGCGTATAGTAAAGCGCAGGGCTTATGGCGAAATGCAGGTGATGAACCCGTTTTTACCGATACTTTGAGCTTGGACATGAGTACAGTGCAGGCCAGTTTGGCAGGCCCTAAACGTCCGCAAGATCGTGTCTTGCTAGCAGATGTACCTAAAACTTTTCATGATTTGATGGAACTAAATCTCAAGCCAGCTAAAGAGGCCAAAGAGCGTTTAGAAAATGAAGGCGGTGGCACAGCTGTTGAAGCTAAAAAAGCCAATCTACCGCATGAGGAGCCATCTTGCACTATTGATGGAAAATCTTATCCCTTGAACCATGGTGATGTGGTCATTTCAGCCATCACCTCATGTACCAATACGTCCAATCCCAGCGTGATGTTAGCTGCGGGACTTCTTGCCAAAAAAGCCATTGAAAAAGGCCTACAGCGTAAACCGTGGGTGAAAAGTTCGCTTGCACCTGGTTCTAAAGTAGTGACCGACTATTTGGCTGCGGCAGGTTTAACACCGTATTTGGATGAGTTGGGTTATAACTTGGTTGGCTATGGCTGTACCACGTGTATCGGCAACTCTGGACCACTGCCTGAACCGATTGAAGAAGCCATTCAGTGCCATGATCTCAATGTCGCTTCAGTGCTTTCAGGCAACCGTAACTTTGAAGGGCGTGTGCATCCTCTGGTGAAAACCAACTGGTTGGCTTCGCCGCCTTTGGTGGTGGCTTATGGTTTGACGGGCAATATCCGTACAGACCTGACCACGCAACCGATCGGCCTCGGCAAAGATGGGCAAGCAGTCTACTTGAAGGATATTTGGCCGAGTCAGGCTGAAATTGATCATGCGCTACAGAGCGTAAATACCGCGATGTTCCATAAAGAATATGCCGCAGTATTTGATGGTGATGCAGCATGGCAGGAGATTCAGATTCCTCAAAGTCAGACCTATGCTTGGCAAGAGAATTCAACCTATATTCGCCACCCGCCATTTTTTGAAGAGATAGGTAAGCCACCGAAACCGATTACCAATATTGAACAGGCACGTATTTTGGCTGTGCTTGGAGACTCGGTCACCACCGATCATATTTCCCCGGCAGGTAATATCAAGAAAGACAGCCCCGCAGGACGCTATTTGCAAGAGCAAGGGGTTGAACCCAAAGACTTCAACTCTTATGGGTCTCGACGTGGGAATCATGAAGTGATGATGCGAGGCACTTTTGCCAATATCCGCATTAAGAATGAAATGTTGGGCGGTGAAGAAGGTGGAAACACGATCTATATTCCAACAGGAGAAACCTTGCCGATTTATGATGCCTCTATGCTTTATCAGCAGCAACATACGCCCTTAATCATTATTGCTGGGAAAGAGTATGGTACAGGCTCATCGCGCGACTGGGCTGCCAAAGGTACGAACTTATTGGGAGTTAAAGCGGTGATTGCCGAAAGTTTTGAACGAATTCACCGTTCGAATTTGGTTGGTATGGGAGTATTGCCATTGCAATTTGTCGATGGACAAACGCGCCAATCCTTAAATTTGACAGGTCGTGAAATACTTTCGATTCATAGACTGTCGGATGATATTCAGCCGTATCAAACTTTGGATATTCAGGTACTTCGAGAAGATGGCAGCCAAGACCAATTTACAGTGTTGTGCCGTATTGATACCTTGAATGAGGTGGAATACTTTAAAGCTGGCGGCATTTTGCATTATGTACTGCGTAATTTAATTGCAGCCTAATCTCAATGAAATAAAGCCCTGTCAGTAGCAGGGCTTTCTTATTTGTAGCGATGAAATCTTTCAGCCTACATTCAATCCAAGGTCGTATTCAGGTAAAATGAACACGATTTTACCGATATAGATGTACGCATGACTGACCTACTCCAAGATGATGAATATGACCGCCGTTTTGCTGGCGTCGCTAAAATTTATGGAGAAACAGCATTTCAAGGCTATGAAAAAAGCCATGTTATGGTGATAGGCATTGGCGGTGTGGGTTCTTGGGCAGTGGAGGCCTTAGCACGTACTGGTGTGGGTGAACTGACTTTGGTGGATATGGATGTGGTTGCTGCATCGAATATTAACCGCCAACTCCCAGCGATGACTTCGACTTTGGGTTGTGAAAAAATTGAAGTGATGGCGGAACGTTGTCGTTCCATTAATCCACGGATCAAAATCAATTTGATCGATGACTATTTGACTCCAGAAAACGTCAAAGAAATTTTAGAGCATAGACCAGACTTAATTTTAGATTGTATTGATGACGTCAAAGCTAAATTAGCACTGATGTTGCACTGTCGTTTTAATAAAATTCCATTGATTGTTTCAGGGGGAGCGGGTGGTAAGCTCGACCCATTGAAAATCCGAGTGGCTGATCTGTCTAAAACTGAACAAGATCCCATGTTGGCAAAGCTTCGAACTCAGTTGCGTGGCATGGGGATTTGTAAAAAACCAAAAGAAAAGTTTGGCATTAGCTGTGTCTATTCGATTGATAATCCATTTTCCAGTGCAGATGTGTGTCCAAGTGCAGGCCTACGCTGTGGTGGCTATGGTTCTGCGGTGGTGGTGACTTCAAGCTTTGCGATGGTGGCAGTGGCAGAAGTGCTGAAAAAATTAGATGGAATGAAAGCGAAACAATAGTACTGTTTTAGGTTTAATTGGACTGTATATAGCGATATATTGATACCGTCCATAGACCGCAAAAAAGATTGAAACCAATAGAAAAAAGAGAAAAGAAAAATGAGCTTTTTAAAAAAATTATGGGGTTCTCAAAAACAAAAAACGTCTGCGAATGAGAATGCATATACTGCATTTTGGCAATGGTTTCAGCAGCATCAACAGCATTTTCACCACATTGTGGATCAAGGCAGTAAAACTGAAATCGAGCGAGATTTCTTTGATCGACTGACGCCTGAATTGGAAAAAGTCCATAGCGGCATCTTTTTTCTGACAGGCATGCTGACCCCGCAAACAGCTGAATTAATTCTTACCCCCGATGGCATCATTCCAAATATTGTTTTTGTGGAAGAGCTGATTGCGACTGCACCTGAGATTGCAGGGTGGAAGTTTACTGCGCTTAAACCTGAAAGCGATATTCATCAAGTCGGGATTAATATGCATGGTTATGAGTTTAGTCAGCAGACTTTATCTTTTTATTTTAACCAGCAAGCCGAATACCCCGATGAGATAGATCTGGTCGTGGTACATGATGAATATAATGCAGCTGAAAACGATGCATTTTTACAGGCTGTGTATATTTTCCTCGACAATTATCTGGGCGAGTACGATGCGGTCACCAAATTGGACAATGTTTCTGTGCAGTCTAAGCAGGGTGCTGAAAAAGAATTGCTACCGATTAACTTGCTCAAAAACATTTTAATTTTAAAAAGTAGTGAAATTTCAAGATTAGACAAAATTACACGCTCAAATACGGATGCCGATGAATTTGTTAGCTTGGAGGGAGAAACCAATGAAGGTCTACCGTTGCTGGCGACTTTAAATCGTACACTTTTAACATGGGATCAAAAAGCCTCACATCCATGGATGATGTTGATTGAAATCTCTTATGATGGTCAGCATTCAAATGGCATGCCTGCGTCTACAGATTATGAACTGATGGATTTGATAGAAGATGCATTATTACAAGAGTTGAAAGATGTGGATGGCTATTTAAATATAGGCCGTGAAACGGGTAATCACTTAAGAACCATATATTTTGCATGTAAAGAGTTTAGAAAACCATCCAAAGTCCTTGATCAAGTGATTGAAAAATATAAAGGCAACTTTGAAATAGAGGTCAGTCTGTTTAAAGACAAATACTGGCGTGCTCTGAGTAAATTTACTGGTTAAACTCTTATATAAAAGAAGAGTTCGCCTGAAGCACTTTTAAAATATAAAGGGATAAAGCAACTCCATGACTCATTTTTCAGGGCATTCCAAACCTGATGTTAAAATAGTGGCTTTAGGGATCATTTTGAGTTGTGGCGTTGTATATTCTATTTATTCAACCGTTCGCCATTTTTATGCTTTAAATCAGATCAATGAAGCCAAAGAAATGATGAGTAATATACAGTCATTATTGGTTTGGTCAATGCATCAGTATCATGATGATGTAACGCAGGCTTGTCATTTAAAAAATATACAACAGATTGCGCAATCCGAAGAATTTAAAAATATGAATCGTATTTTAAAATTACAGGATCAAATTCGTCAGCAAAGTCAATTTGTTGAACAGATCAAAGTAAATGCCACACCTGATTTACATGGTTGCGTAACTACGGCTTACTTTAGAAAAGAACCCTTTGTTAGTGAGCTTATTGCAGGAAAGTATATTTCTTATCATTATGATTTTAAAACTGAAACAATCAAATGTGTCACCAATATACACAAGCGTACTTTAGTAAAAGCTTGCACTCGGCTATAACAGTGAAACATAAAAAAGCGAAGCAGATGCTTCGCTTTTTTCTTTTAGATCAACGTTCTAAATTACTGAGCTAGAGTGTGTTCTTTTAAATAATCTTCGGTGCGTTGCATCGCGTCTTTAATGTTAAGAATTGCATTTTCAACATCTGCAAAAGTTTTAGCGTTACCGCCACTTAAAGCCTGACGCCATTTTCGAGCACCAGGAAGATTTTGAAATAAACCTAAGATATGGCGCGTGATAATCGATAAAGGTGCACCTTCTTGCATACGCTTAGCAATATACGGCAACATTTGATCGATAATTTCAAAACGATCAGGTAGGTCCAAATTCCACAATTGACCCAGTTCAGCCAAAAGATAAGGATTATGATAGGCCTCACGACCAATCATCACACCATCCACATGTTTAAGATGTTCTTGTGTTTCAGCAAAGGTTTTGATCCCGCCATTAATCTCGATCAATAGATTTGGACGTTCTTGTTTTAAACGATAGACATCTTCATAACGTAGTGGCGGAACGTCACGATTTTCTTTAGGAGAAAGTCCCTGAAGTAATGCAATACGTGCATGTACAATAAAATTATTACAGCCTGTTTTGGCTACGGTATCGACAAAATGCAGCATCTCTTCATAAGACTGCATATCATCAATGCCGATACGGTGCTTTACCGTCACTGGAATATCGACGGCATTTTGCATTTCAGCGATACATTCTGCAACGAGGTCCGGTTCTGCCATGAGGCATGCGCCAATTTTATTGTTTTGTACACGGTCACTTGGACAGCCGACATTTAAGTTGACTTCATCATAGCCCCAGTCTTGTGCCATTTTGGTACAAGTGGCTAAGTCTTTAGGGTTTGAGCCACCGAGTTGTAAAACGATCGGGTGTTCTTCATTGTTGTAATCGAGATGTCGATTTGCACCGCCAAACAGGATCGCGCCAGTGGTCACCATTTCTGTATAAAGAATGACGTTTGGGTTAAATAGACGCGCAAAGAAACGATAGTCTTTGGTCGTCCAATCCATCATCGGTGCAACACTGATTCGCGGAGATTGAGGGGTTTCAATGGTTTTGTCAGTATTCATTAAAAAATCAGACTCTTGATCAGTGTTTATCAGCTTTGGCGGCAAAGACATAGTTAACATATGTATTGGAGCAGAAGCGGTGCAAAGAAATATGTGGGAAATTACATGAAAATCAGATGTCGCAAAGCCAAAGCATCAATCCATTTATTGAGCACGATACAGCACAATGTAATGAGCTGAAATGCATTCATTACCGATAGGAGGATCTTTGGGAGTGGACGAAAAATGAAACTCGGTGCTTCATTTTTATTCAGGTATTTCCGATAGCACGCAATACTATCACAAAAATGGAATACATTCATTGAGAGGTATTATCTGCTTTTATCAACCTTAGAACTTATAATTAATGGTAAGAGGAGCAGCCAATATTCATTAGATACATTCAAATATAGAAAACAGAATGTTTTTTTCGATAGAACATTCACACTGAACTTGTGGGATTTATCAATCATTATGTCCTAGCAGGATTAAATTGAATTTAGCTTAATCATTCAGTATGTTGAATATATAGAAGAATAAAATATAGGAAAAGCCGATGTTGCTTTTAGAAGAAATTTTTAAAACTAAAAAAATACAACAGAGTGATGAGTTTAATCTGAGAATACATCGTGGGCTGAGTTGGTTAAAGCAAGCATTCCTGCTCGATCATGATCCCGATTTGCAATTTATCAGCCTCTGGATTTCTTTCAATGCGATATATGCACAAGACTTGGGGCAAAGTCAGGACAAACAGAGTTTACGTCAGTTCTTACATTTAATTTGCCAGCATGATGTCGATCATAGAATTTATAGCATTTTATGGGACAAGTTTAGTCAACCCATTCGTATGCTCTTAGACAACCAATACACCTATCAAGGCTATTGGGACTATCAAAATAAGAAAATTGCTTTAGAGGTCTGTAAGGCTCAGCTTGAACAAGAAAAGAAGAAAGTGGCGAAAGCGCTACAACAGAAGCATTCGGTTGATATTTTATTGGTACTGTTTAACCGTTTATATACCTTGAGAAATCAGCTGATGCATGGCGGTTCAACCTATAAGAGTTCATTGAACCGCAAGCAGCTACGCGATGGCTGTCAAATTTTATCTGCTTTGCTGCCCGCATTTTTGTACATTGCTTTGGAGAATGCCGATAGTCTCGACTTGGGTAAACCATTTTACCCAGTGGCTCAGGTCAGTTAGCGCTCAAAATGAAGTGCCCAAACAAAAAGACAGTTTACTGAGTAAACTGTCTTTTTGAAGGTTAAGCAATACTCTGTTTTTTGCTATATAGGGTATCCAGCAGAGCAAAGACACCCGCCATCATCACCAGTGTAATACCGACTAAACACGTACTACTCCAGCCGCCGTGATGCCATGCATAGACACCCAGCGCCGAGCCACACGCACCACCAATAAAATATAAGGTCATATAGATGGAGTTCACCCGCGACTTCGCATCGGGGCGTAAACGGAAAATCACGTTTTGGTTACAACTGTGTGTGGTTGCAAGCCCTAAGTTAATCAGTGCATAACCGATGATGTAGCTGATGAGTGAACTCCCGCCTAAATATAGGAACACCCAACTGAGGGCTAACGTCCCGCAGCCGACCCAAGTCAAAAGCAGGGTATAACCGCGATCGGCCCATTTACCAATCCACTGAGTGGAGAGTGCACCAAATACGCCGACCAAAGTTACCACGCCGACTAAGACATCCGAAAGTTGAAATGGCTCAGAGGTTAAAAGTAGTGCAATGGTTGAAAACAGCATACTCATAGCTGCAAAAGCAAATCCACCCGTGATTGAGCGAAACACCAAACGAGGCTCTTGTTGCAGCAGACTCCCCATGGACTTAAAAATGTCGAAATAGGTGATTTTAAGTTTTGGTAGTTGAGGCAGTTTTCCTTTCATCAGAAGGGCCAAAGCAAACATGGCAATGCCACTCAGCACATAAATCATTTTCCAGTGCCATAAGTCTGAGAGTAATCCAGCCACACTGGTCGACAGTAAGATCCCGACCAGTAAGCCACTCATGAGGAAACCGACCACTTCTCCCGTTTTTTCAGGTTTGACTGCCATCGTAGCCAGAGGAATCAGCACTTGTGCTGCGACAGAAAAGAGTCCCGTAATAATGGTACCCAGCCAGAGCATCGATAAGTTGGTAGATGTCGCACAGATAAACAGTCCAGCAGATGCGCCAAACATCAGGAATGGAATCAGTTTGGCTTTGTTCAGCATGTCGCCTAAGGGCACAATGAACAGTAAACCCAAAGCATAGGAGACTTGCGCAAAGGTCACGGTCAAAGCCACTTGTTCTTCTGGTGCTTGAAAGCTTTGCTGAATAGAGGAAATCAAAGGCTGGCAATAATAGTTTGCCCCTGCACATAAGCCACAGACAATTGCCATAAGCCAGAGCAGAGATTTGTCTCGACTGATGTCGAAAGAAGTATTCATAATGAGCCTTTGATGAGGGAATATTTTTTTCAGAAAGACGTTTACATCATGTTTGAGCTAAATAGATGCATCGTTTCAGAAATTGTATACGAAGCTGGGACAAAAGCCTAAAACAGGTGAGAAATGACCGCATCAAAAATGAGTCGAAGATCAAGACACAGAAAATAGCATGACCTGTTCTCAGGCCGACGTTTTCATCTAATACAATCAAAAAATGATGATATTTAGAATTTCCTGTCAAAAAATAATAAAAATCTTTAAAAAATTCTGAACATGGCCGTCTATTTTGTATGAAATTGTTGCATTCGATCATTTTTAATCATCTTGCACATCAAAGATTTGGGACAAATTACTGAAATATTCATCTATTTAGGGTATTTTTGCTCAATTATGGTGCATTTTTACTTAAGCCTAGTGTTTCAATGCGCGCCATTATCATCCGATAAAATATGAAAAAACATTTTTGTTGGTCATTCCTCGTTTCAGATCTAGTTAAACGCGATCAACCCCTCCCTGTATTTTTAGATGATCCATTTCAAATACGCGTTTTAGTTGAGCTAAATTTTGAGCATAGGCATTTTTGATGGATGAAAAATAGGGACAGGCCAATTCGAAGCTTTTGCAAATGGGGCAAAACTGTCATTTAAGTCAATGTCTGCAAAGTTTGCGTGACGGCAGATGGTAAAGCTCGATGAATGACGGGTTCGGGTTAATCTGAACGTGGCGGTTCATATTTTCGAATTGGTCAAAAAGATCAATACTGCGGAATTAAAGGACTTAGTTTTGTGCAAAAAAAGTGCAGATTTTAGTGTAAAAAGATCTGTAGCTCAGAATTTGAATAGAAATAAATCAATTTTTAAGCGGATTCAAAGTAAATAAACGAGATATCACCCAATATTTTTTATGAATCACCAGTTCAGTATATGGGTATTTATTAAATAAATAGTGGGTGGTATTTTAAAAAAGTTTCATTAGAATCCAAAAATTCATAAGAACATCCTGTGAGAAAATATTGCCTAATCGGTGATGTTTACTTTAAGAAAAACTAGCTTGAGGGACGCTCATGCAGATCGGAATTCCAGCCGAAACTGTCGTCGGTGAAAATCGTGTAGCCGCAACGCCAGAAACGGTAAAAAAGTTGATCAGTGCTGGTCATAGTGTAGTGATTGAACGTAGAGCAGGTGTGAAAGCTGCTTATATCGACAGTGCTTATGAGCAAGTCGGTGCTACGCTGACAGATGATGCCTATACCGGTAGCCAAATGATTTTGAAAGTACGTGCCCCTCAGGGTGCTGAAATTCAAAAGCTTGCGCCAAATACATCGGTTATTGCCATGTTTGACCCGTACCGTAATACGGAGCTTGATCAATTTGCATCACAACAAGTGTCTGCATTTGCTTTGGAGCTACTGCCACGAACTTTATCTCGTGCGCAGAACATGGACGTATTATCTTCACAAGCTAACTTGTCCGGTTACAAGTCAGTGCTTCTTGCTGCGGCTGAGTACCAGCGCATGTTCCCAATGTTGATGACGGCTGCGGGTACTGTAAAACCTGCACGTGTCGTGATCATGGGGGTTGGTGTTGCAGGTCTACAAGCGATTGCGACAGCAAAACGTTTGGGTGCTGTGGTTGAAGCAACGGATTTACGTCCGACGGCGAAAGATCAGGTGGAATCTTTGGGTGGCAAATGGTTAGACGTACCTATGTCAGCAGAAGAGCAGCAAAAAGCAGCCGATGCTGCGAAAAATGGTTATGGCTGGATGCCGGGTGAAGACTATATCCGCGATCAAGCCATCATTGTAGATAAAGCGGTTTCAAATGCTGACATCGTGATTACCACTGCACTTTTACCAGGTCGTAATGCACCACGTCTGATTAAGGCGGAAACAGTTGCCAAAATGAAACCAGGTTCAATCATCCTCGATATGGCGGTTGAAACAGGCGGTAACGTTGAAGGTTCTAAGAATGGTGAAAATGTTGTGACTGACAACGGCGTAACCATTTTAGGTATTCCAAACATTCCTTCTACAGTTTCAACTGAAGCTTCTGCTTTGTATGCACGAAATGTCTTGAACTTCTTAGATACTTTATTTGATGCAGAGAAAAACTTTGCTATCAATCCTGAAGAAGAAATTCAAAAAGCCCTTCTAGTAACTCATGGCGGTCAAGTACTGCTGAAGCGTGGTTAAGGAGATAGATCATGGTTGAAACAATTACAATTTTCGTCCTTGCCATCTTTGTAGGTTACTACGTCGTGTGGGGCGTTACGCCAGCACTACATACACCGCTTATGGCAGTAACCAATGCGTTGTCATCGATCATCGTGGTGGGCGCAATGATTCAAACGGTGGGGATTCCTGCAATTGGTGTTGATGCGAATGTTGCATTTCAAAGTGTGAATGTGGTGAGCATCTTAGGTGCAATTGCGGTGTTCTTAGCAAGTATCAATATTTTCGGTGGCTTCGCAGTAACAGCGCGTATGCTTGAAATGTTCAAGCCAAAGCAAAAGAAAAAAGAGGGCTAATATATGGAATTCATTCGAGACTATGCGGATTGGTTCTACCTGATTGGTGCTGTCCTCTTTATCTTAACTTTACGTGGTTTGTCTGGCCCGAAGACGGCAATTCAAGGTAACCGTTACGGCATGATCGCAATGGCGATTGCTGTAGTGACCACCTTCTTTGTGGCAGATCATCCTGTGATTTGGATGATTGGCGGTGCGATGGTGCTGGGTGCTATTGTGGGTATTGCCCGTGCGCGTACTGTACCTATGACGCAGATGCCTGAAACTGTTGCTTTAATGCACTCATTGGTGGGCTTGGCTGCGGTATTGATTGCGATTGCGGCAATTCTACACAACAACCAACTGACTGCGTTGTTTGCACAAAATGAAGCAGCATTAACTGCTGCGGGTGTGCAACATGCACACATGAGCAAGGTTCATTTATTTGAATTGTTCGTGGGCTGTTTCGTTGGTGCGATTACCTTTACAGCGTCTGTATTCGCTTATGGTAAATTGGCTGCGAAAAAATGGGCAAAAACCATTTCTGGTGCATGGGTTAAACCTGTACAAGCGCTGATTTTCCTTGCAATGTTGGCATGTGGTGTGTACTTCTTCACAACAGGCAACATGAATGCATTCTGGGCCATGACTGCACTGGCACTTGCATTCGGTTGGGTGTGGATTGCACCAGTCGGCGGCGGTGATATGCCAGTGGTGGTATCGCTATTGAACTCCTTCTCTGGTTGGGCAGCAGCAGGTATTGGTTTCACACTTGAAAACAATATGTTGATCGTTGCTGGTTCTCTGGTGGGTTCTTCAGGTGCGATTCTGTCTTACATTATGTGTAAAGCCATGAACCGTTCAATCATCAACGTTTTGTTTGGTGGTGCAATGGGTGGAACTGCGGTAGCTTCTGCAGACAAAGGCGAACAAGCACAGCGTAACCATCGTTCTGGTTCAGCAGATGACGCAGGCTTCTTGATGTCAAATGCAGACAGCGTTGTGATCGTACCGGGTTATGGTATGGCACAAGGTCGTGCACAAAATGCGGTGAAAGAACTGTGTGAAATCCTAAAAGAACAGGGTGTAAAAGTGCGCTTCGCCATTCACCCAGTTGCTGGTCGTATGCCGGGTCACATGAACGTACTTTTGGCTGAAGCAGACGTGGCTTATGAAGATATCTTAGAGATGGATGAGATTAACTCTGACTTCCCTGCAACAGATGTGGTGCTTGTGATTGGTGCGAATGACGTGGTCAACCCTGCAGCGAAAGACGATCCAACATCTCCAATTTATGGCATGCCAATTCTTGAAGCACATAAAGCACGTACCATTATGGTCATCAAACGTTCTATGGCGACAGGTTATGCAGGTCTAGACAACGACTTGTTCTATAACGAAAAAACCATGATGATCTTCGGTGATGCGAAGAAAGTGGTTGAAGACATGACTAAAGCAATCAATGGTGGTGGACACTAATCCTCCTCCTAGAGTGTATAAAGACCACCTTCGGGTGGTTTTTTTATGTTTGCAGCTTTTGCTAAGATGATGTTTAACTTTTCAATAAGAAAACAATATGAACATAAATCAGATCTCGTGTCAGCTGCTGCTGATATTTGGTGTGTGCATTTTGAGTCAAGCTACTCAGGCTCAGGTCTTCGAAATAAAAAATGCATCGAAACGCTATGATGTAAAAATAACGACGAGCTGTACGGACAGGAGCTGTGATGGACAAGCCAATATCGATCTTTACCGAAAAGGGACAGCACAGCTCTTTCAGCGTATTTCCTCGGCTGAATTGACGATGGATTTGGACGAAACTGACAAACCATCTGTCAATGTGGTGCAGCTTTATGGTGAGCAAAGTGCATTAATTTTTGCTGACTTTAACTTTGACGGCAGTGAGGATGTGGCCATCCGTAATGGTAACTATGGTGCCTATGGTGGACCAACCTACGATGTTTATGCCTTTCATCGAACCAAGAATAAATTTGTTCTGAGTGAGGAGTTGTCGGCCTTAACCCATGAAAATTTGGGCATGTTTGAGGTCGATCCAAAGTAGAAAAGAATCTTAACCTTCAATAAAAGTGGATGTTGTTATCACATCCGTTCGGAATATATTGTGATTCCTAAACATGGTTTGAGTTTAGTCAAAGAATTTATTGAAGATGCAACAGTCCAAGCGGGAAAGGTTAAAGTGACGGAGCGAACGCTGAATCGTGGGCGATGGATAGAGAAGGTCCAGTATTATGCTGTGGATGAGTACTATAAAAACTAAAAGCTATGTTTTATCAATCCGCTGATAAATTCATTTTGACCTCTTGTATGTTGTATCGCTTTTTCACCTTGTTTGAATTGTCCATTTATATTGGTGGGCATGGATCATGATTAAATATCTGTAAGGTGTTGGAACACTGGCATTGATTTTGCAGTTGAGATGAATAATCTTTGGGGGATTATTCATGAAAAAAATAAAATACTTACTCTTCTTCGTGTGCTGTATTGCCTTACCCAGTTTTGCCGCAGAGTCTCTACCAACACAGACTCAAAATATTCAAGAAATTCGTCTCTCGCTTGACAGTGTTTGGGTGGTGCTGGGTGGCATCTTGGTGTTTTTCATGCAAGCAGGTTTTGCCCTGATTGAAAGTGGTTCGGTGCGCTCTAAAAACACCATTAATGTACTCATGAAAAACTATATGGATGCGTGTTTAGGGGGCTTGGTCTTTTGGTTGATTGGCTTTGGTTTGATGTTTGGTGTCAATACGAGTGGTTGGATAGGAACTTCGCATTTTGCACCCAATGCCATGGATGACTGGCACTGGAACCTCTTGTTCTTTCAAATGATGTTTGCGGCCACCGCCACGACGATTGCCAGTGGGGCGATGGCTGAGCGGATTCACTTTGTGGCGTATATCGTGAGTGCTGCGGTGGTCAGTGGTTTGATCTACCCGATTTTTGGTGCATGGGCTTGGGGGAGCTTATTTGATGGCGAAGGTTGGCTAAAAGCCATGGGTTTCATTGACTTTGCTGGTTCAACGGTAGTGCATTCGATTGGTGGATGGGTGGCCTTAGCCGGAATTATTGTGCTGGGGCCTCGTTTAGGACGGTTTGGACGCAATGGACAAGTCCATTATTTGGCAGGGCATAATTTACCGTTGGTGGCGCTAGGCGGTTTTGTTCTATGGTTGGCATGGTTTGGTTTTAATGCGGCCTCTACTGTGAAGGCGGATGTGAGTATTGGGCGGATTGCCTTGAATACGCATTTGGCGGCGTGTGCTTCGGCAGTTGCCTATATGGTTTATACCCTAATATGTGGTAAAGCAATTTTAATGCGCGGCACCATTAATGCCTCACTAGGCGGACTGGTTGCAATTACGGCGGGCTGTGCAACCATGAGTCCAGTGTATGCCATCATCAGTGGTGCGGTTGCAGGTGTGCTGGTCAGTATTTTGCCAGTGGTGATGGAAAAACTCCGCTTGGATGATGTGGTCGATGCGGTGACTGTACATGGTTTTTGTGGGGCATGGGGCACATTAGCTGCGGGGCTATTTTTTGAAAACCAAATGTTTAATGCGGGAATCATTGCGGTACAAGGCTTGGGAATTTTGACAGCCTTTGCGTGGGGTTTTGGTGTGGCGTTGATCGTCTTTAAAGTCTTAGACGCCGTTCTTGGTGGTTTGCGGGTGAGTAAACAACATGAACAACGTGGCTTGGACTATACAGAACATGCAGAACTGTCTTATCCCGAGTTTCAGCGTGATGTGACGTTTGAAACTGATGATATGACCAAACGTCATTAATGAAAGAGGATAGCTCATGTCGACCGAAACATTAACTCTTTTACAAAAACGCCAAGCGATCGAACGTGGATTGAGTCAGTACTTACAAGGAACACTTTTAGAGCAAGTATTGAATCACTGGGAAGCGAAATATGGTGATCAACCCTCCTTTGTCCTGAACCGTTTTTTGAGTGAAATTTGCACCACAGAGGAATTACGTTATTTCCGAAAAGACATGCTCAAAAATGTCTTGGCCGAGATGGCCCAAGTTGAAAAACAAGTGTTGTTGAATCCATCTGCAAAATCATCGAAAAGCGAACAAGGGGGAGCAGCGTTACTCGATGCATTGACATTTTTTATGCAAAATATCTGTCAAGCGGTCAAAGCCGTTGATGTGCAGGAGTTTGAGCGTGAGGTAAAAACGCAGCTAGACGCTTTATCCATTGTGATTGATAGGTATCAGGCCTTGAATGATCGAGCGTTGCTCGAAGCTTTGCCTATGACTCAGTATGCGCAGGTCTTGACGGTCTGTTATGAAAATTATTGTGAGTTTTATGGTCCAGCAAAAGCAGATCAGCTCTATGCCCATGTGAAGCGCCAAGTGAAAGAGCGTTACCCAATGGTCGATATGCATCGCTTAATTTAAATAAAATTAGACATAAAAAAAGCGACCTTCAGGTCGCTCTTTTCATATTAGGCTACAGTTTCTTCTGGGGCTGCACGCCAAAGGCTTTCTAGGTCGTAGAAACGACGTGCTGTTGGCAACATCACGTGCACAACAACAAAGCCAAGATCAATCAAGATCCATTCTGCATCACGTTCGCCTTCGACACCGAGAGGGCGAAAACCTGCTTTACGTGCTTCTTCAGCAACGTTATCAGCAAGTGCTTTGATGTGACGCGTTGATGTACCGCTTGCAATCACAATTGCATCAGCGACGTTGCTGATTAGGCTGACATCAATCGCTAAAATATCTTTTGCTTTTACATCTTCAAGGGCTTCATGTACAACTTTTAAGCAAGCTTGTACGTCGGCAGCTTGGGTATTCATTGCGAAATCGTGAGAATTAGAAGCGCTGGGCGATGGTTCTAAATTCATAAAGGGAATTTTTCCGGACAATAACTCATCTTATAATATAGCGTTTTTAGGCGAAAATTTCAAATCCGCAACAGTTCAACTTTGAGGATGTGCAGCAAAGTATTTTGCCTTCCATGCAAAGGACTGAGTTGAAACAGTTTTTGGTCGATATTCCGCCGCAATAAAACCGTCATAACTGCTGTGTTGTAGCCATTCAAAAATATTTGCATACATAATTTGTGCAGTATCTGGTTCATGCCGCCCCGGACAGTCTGCAAATTGGATGTGACCAATAGCTTGAATATTTTCTTGTAAGCCTTGCAGTACATCTTCACCCATCATGGCCATGTGATAGCAGTCGTATTGCATTTTAAGTGCAGGGTGTTGTACTGCTTCTAGCATTTCCTGTGCTTGGGCAATATTTTGCACTAGAAAGCGCGGCATATCTGTGCCGTTGATCATTTCAAAGACAGGTTGAATGTCATGTTCACTGAACATGTGGCATGCCAGTTTCAGGTTTTTGGACAAGGTATTTAAACAGGGCAGTAGGTCGGCATCTAGGGGTTGTTTGCCAGCAAGGATATTCACACTTGGCACTTTGAGTGCGCTGGCATATTGCACTGCTAACTGAAGAGCGTGATGAAACTCTAGCTCTTTGCCAGGGATGCCTGCGAGTCCATTGCCACCTGTCATTAAGTCGCCCGCAGGAACGTTAATCAGGCAGAGACTTAAGTCATGAAGCGTAAGCTGAGTTTGAATTTGTTCAATGCTGAGTTCGTAGGGAAATTGGATTTCCACATGTTTAAAGCCAGCGGTTTGAGCCAAAGCAAAACGCTCAAGCAGCGGTACTTCGGTAAAAATCATGGATAAATTTACAGCAAGTTTGGTCATGATTTTCTCCTAATTTTATTTGGCTTTTTGTTCTACTTGTAATATGACTGAGGCAAGATCAGCTTCAGCATAGCCTTGTTGTTGGTGTGCTTGCAATTGCTGAAGTGCTCGCGCTGCAACAGGAATGTCGAGCTGGTGCTGCGCAGCAAGCTGCACAGCATTGTTCAAGTCTTTAGACAGGGTTTGAACTTTCCACTGTACGGGCTCAAACAGGTGAGTCGCCATACGTGGACTTAAAATTTGAAAGGGTTTCGAATCGGCAAAACCGCCTGCAAGCGCAGGTGCGAGTAAGCGAGTGTCCACGCCAGCTTTGGATGCTAAAGCAACCGCTTCTGCAATCAGCGTGCTATTGGCTGCCACAATCAGTTGATTACAAATTTTGGTGGCTTGTCCTGTTCCAGTGCTGCCCATACAGGTGACACGTTGCGACAAGATATTATAAATCAAAGACAAGTCTTGAATCGTCTGTGCATCGCCACCAGCAAAGATGACCAGCGTACCTTGTTCCGCACCGACAGTCCCCCCTGAAACAGGCGAGTCGATCCATTGCACCTGTTTTTGTTCGGCACGTGCTGCAAGACTCAGGGTTTGCTCCACTGAAAGACTGGAAAAGTCGATGATTACTTGCTTTGCCGTCAAAAACGGTTCGATTTGTTCATAAACGCTGAGTGCGGCTTTGTCATCAGCTAAACAGGTCAGAACTACGGGATATTCAGCAATATTCTGTAGCGCTAAGTCTGTCGCCCCCAAATCAATGAGTGCATCGCAGGCACTGCGGGTACGGTTCCATACAGCGACTTCGAAACCTGCTTGAAGTAAGCGGGTGGCCATACGGCTGCCCATGAGTCCCATGCCGAGAAATGCAATTTTAGTGTGTCGATCGAAACTCATGGGACCCTCTTTGTTTGTCAGTGGTTAAATACTGTTATTTATATTGGCGTGGTAGATACTGCACGTCGGGTTGTTTATCTTTCTTACGTGCGATTTGGCTATTTTTACCTAACAGTAATTTGAGTTGCCAAATTTTTTCCAAACGTAAGGATTTTTTAGGCTCATGCTGCATCGCATCTAGCACATATTTAGAGGCCATGAGCGCATCTGGTGAGCGTTGTAACATTTCTTCTGCAATGGCTTGAGCTTTAGCAAGCGGTGATTCATCAAGATGTGTGACTAAGCCAATTTCTTTGGCATAAGCTGCATCGAAAATACGTGCCGTAAGTGTTAATTCTTTGGCAAGATCTAGTCCGATCAAACCTTTCAAAGAACGCGTTAGTCCCATATCCGGAACGAGTCCCCAACGGCTTTCCATAATCGACATTTTGGTTGCAGGGTGTGCCACACGAATATCTGCCGCTAAAGCCAATTGCATGCCAGCGCCAAAGCAAAACCCTTCAATCGCGGCAATCACAGGAACAGGCAGTTCTTGCCAAATTAGGAAGGCTTTTTGAAATAGACTTTGTCCAGGTTTGATCAGCTCCCATGCGGCATAGGCGCGATTCTTCGGATTGTTCAAATCGGCAAGATCAATGCCTGCACTAAAGACTTGCGCTTCACCAGTGAGGATGACACAGCGAATGCTGCGGTCTTTTTTAATTTTTTCAGCAGTTTTAACCAATTCGCGCAACAGGTCGAAACTCATCGCATTGCGTTTGTCTGGACGGTTAAGTGAAACAGTGGCAATGCCATTTTTGTTTTCAATGCGAAGTAAAGCCATGATGAGAACTCTTATTTTTTGCTCGCACGGAGCATAGCATAGCTCCCGTGCGGATAAATGACACCAAGAGTCACGTCGAAACTTACCTTTGGTGTCATGCTCTTTTGAATGTTTTATGGACTATGTTTGATTAGAATTTGCTGTGCCGCATGTTGTACTTGTTCAATCACAACTTTGAGTTCATTGAAGCGCTTTATGGTTTCTTGAATAAACTGTTCATCTGCTTTACGACGCTCTTTACGTAAGGTTGAAACAAACTGTTCAAATGTCCCTGTTGCTTCTTGTAAGTTGGGTACACCGACATAGCGTGTTGCACCATACAGACGGTGTAGCACATGTTCTAATTGTGGGAAATCTTCCATTTCAATCAACTGCTTCATTTCATGTAGCTCAGTATCAAAACTATCCATTAACATACGCAATAAGTCGACTGCTAAGTCTTCTTTATTGGCGGCTAACTGTAAGCTTTGCTGCCAGTCGAGTACCTTCGGATCGAGTGCTTCAATCACGATGGCTTTTTCAACAGGTGAGCCTTTATTGAAACGGTCAGTGGTCCAATGGGTCAGGATTTGAATAATCTGATCAATTTGAATTGGTTTGGTGACATAGTCATCCATGCCGACTTGCAGTAGTTTTTGCTTTTCATCGGCCAATGCATGTGCGGTGAGGGCAATGATGGGCAAACGTTTATGGTTTTCAATGGTTGACTCCAGCGCACGAATGGCACGTGTGGTGTCGACCCCCGACATGACAGGCATTTGAATATCCATAAACACCAAATCAAAAGCTTTGCTGTCGTGTTCAGCGCGCTCTTGTAAAATCTCTAAGGCTTGTTGACCGCTTAAAGCTTTTGTTGTCGTGACATTCAACTCGCCTAGTAGGGCTTCAAGGACAATCAGGTTAGGGAGATGGTCATCCACCGCTAAAATATGTAAGCCTTGACCATTGAAGGACTCCATTTCGTCTTCTTCAAATAGCGGTTGATTGCTGAGCAATTGAATCAAAGCACTCCGACTGAGCGGTTGGTATAATGGTCGTGCGCGATATTCATTCAGCGTGGTCAAATCGAGTGACATCTGGTAACCATAAACCGCAAGGTTACCGCTATAACGCTGACGAATTTCTTTTAATAAGGCTTCGGTATCACCACTGTGGTCAACAATCAACCATGTGTTTTCAACATCTTGAGGCAGTCTGTTGAGGTGACTGAACAAGTCTAAAATTGAACTCGATTCGATGTGCTCCACAGCATAGTCTTCAAGATAATGACGCAGAATATTGGCCGTTGCAGGATGTGCCAAATACGAGACCACTTGCATATCGCTAAACTGAGGATGCTCAACGTACTCATCTTCTTCATTGACCATAAACATGGCTGTAAACCAGAAAGTGGAACCTTTTTCGGTGGGCGCGCGTTCTTGGTTGTCCTCAAATCCAATTTGTCCCTGCATCAAATGCACCAGCTGTTTGGAAATCGCTAAGCCCAGACCTGTACCGCCAAATTGACGTGTGACCGAAGCATCACCTTGCGAGAAAGACTCAAACAGTTTTTTACGGTCGGTTCCACTGAGTCCGATGCCGCTGTCTTGTACACTAAAGTGCAATAGGCACTGTCCAATATCATCTTGTTCCATTCTTGCGCGGACGATGATCTCGCCATCAGGAGTAAACTTAATGGCATTCGAAATCAGGTTGGTTAAAATTTGTTTGAAGCGTAGGGCATCTCCAACCACATGCTTTGGCACATTGTCGGCATAGTAAAAGGCCATATCAATATGCTTTTGTGCAGCAAGAGGAGACAGCATATCCATAACATCAAAAATTGCTTCTTCTAAATCAAAAGTTGCAGTATCGAGTTCTAGTTTACCGGCATCAATTTTTGAAAAATCTAAAACATCATTAATCAGTGCCAGTAAGTGTGCAGATGATTTTCGGATGGTTTGTAAATACAGATTTTGATCATTGTTGAGGTTGTCTTGGCGCAGTAAGAGGTGAATAAAACCATCAATACTGTTCAATGGTGTGCGCAGTTCATGGCTGATATTGGCCAAGAATACAGACTTGGACTGACTGGCTGAAATGGCTTGGTCACGCGCTTGACGATAGGTAATGTTTTGCACTTCTAAAGTGTCAAGGGTTCGACGTAAATCGTCTTCCGTCTGCTCAGTGTGTTCTTTCAATTCTAAAAAACTAAAATGCAGGCGTTTCACCACATTGGCAATATCGCGTTGTAGCAAACGTAATTCACCGGTACTGTTAATCAGCATATGTTGATCGAGGGTATCGGCATTTAAACGTTGCAGCTGCATGCGAATTTCATACATCGGCGCAATCCAGCGACGCGAGTAGAAATTTAAACAGAGTAAAAGTAGTAATAGTGTCAACAGACCTGTCGCAATCAACACAATCAACACGCGATAACGGGCAATTTGTAAGGGCTGGTTATCTAATTCAACCACCAACTGCGCAGGCGTGCCTGTGAATTGGTTGATGGGCAAACCATATACTGTATTACCTTTAAAATTCATCGGACCAAAAAAATCAGTATTTTTTTTCAACGCAGGCCACGGCGCTTGGTCTTGGTAGCCAATGCTAAGTTTGTTATTGCCTTTGTCATCAATAATTGCGGCACGAATCAGATGTTTTTCATCTAACATCTTTTGCATCAAATAACGTGCATTTTCATACTGCCAAGGGGAGGCATTCACCAAATTGATCGCCGCTTCTGCATCCAGCTGATAGCGCGTTAAAATCGCTATAGCCATTTGTCGCTGTTGGGCTTTGGCGGCATTTGAAGTTTCGGTAATAACCAGTAATGCACCTACACAGGCCAAAATCATAATCGGCACGAAAATAAGTGCAATGAGCTGTCCATAAGCATGGTTTAAGTGCAGACGATTAAATAACTTTTTATTGATATTTGACATGGTGCAAGTGATTTATTCCCTATGCTTTGAAGTGTAGCACGCTTTATAAAAAATCGATGGTGCTTTAATCACTTTCACGAAAAAGCACGCTAAATGGGTGCAGGGACTGGCATTTTTCCATACAATAGGCGCACCTCGATCAAGGTGCAAAGAATGAGTACTACATCCACTGATTTTCAAGCAGACGAATTTTTGTTAGATCACTATGTTGGAAAAACTCCACTGGTGCGTTTACAGCGTCTGGCAAGTCACACTCAAGCAACAGTATTGGCAAAGTTAGAAGGCAACAACCCCGCAGGTTCTGTCAAGGACCGTCCTGCTTATAACATGATTATGCAAGCGGAAAAGCGAGGGCAAATCCAGCCGGGCGATACCTTGATTGAAGCGACCAGTGGAAATACCGGCATTGCATTGGCGATGGTTGCTGCGATGCGTGGCTATCAGATGAAACTGATTATGCCCAACAACATGAGCCAAGAACGTAAAGATGCAATGCGTGCTTATGGCGCGGAACTGATTGAAGTGACCAAAGAACAGGGCATGGAAGGTGCACGTGATTTGGCTTTGCAAATGCAAGAAGAAGGCAAAGGGCATGTACTCAACCAGTTTGGTAATCCTGATAATGTTGAAGCACATTATTTAACGACTGGGCCTGAACTTTGGCAGCAAACGGGTGGCAAAATCACTCACTTTGTGAGCTCAATGGGCACTACAGGTACCATTATGGGGGTCTCTAAATATCTCAAAGAGATGAACCCCGACATTCAAATTATTGGCTTACAGCCATCAGATGGTTCAAGTATTGCTGGGATTCGCCGTTGGCCTGAAGAATATTTACCAACGATTTTTGACCGCAGTCGGATTGATCAGATTATTGATATTCCGCAAATTGAAGCGGAAAAAACCATGCGTAAATTGGCGCAAAAAGAAGGGGTTAGCGCGGGAACTTCTTCAGGTGGTGCAGTGTGGGCATCGATTAAAATTGCTGAAGAAAACCCTGGTGCTGTCATTGCGTGCATTATTTGTGACCGTGGTGACCGTTATTTATCGACGGGTCTTTTCTCTGTGGTCGATCCTGAATAAAACAATAAAAGAGAGTCCTGCTATGCGTTTACCTGTTCTCACCTTTGATATTGAAACAATGACTGATTTGAGATCGGGGGCGCATTTATATGGTTTAGATTTGCCTGAGGCTGATTTGGAGGCGGCACTGACCAAATTGCGTCGCCAAGAATCAGGTATGGATTTTCAGCGTTTGGCTTTGCATGAAATTGTGTGTATTTCAGGCTTGTGGTTGGATGACCAAGGCCAGATGAAACTTTTTTCTTTTAGCCGTGAGCAATATTCGGAAGCAGAAATCCTCAGTAAGTTTTTATCCATATTTGATAAGCGCTTACCAACTTTAGTGAGTTGGAATGGCGCTCAGTTTGACTTACCTGTAATCATGCTTCGCGCTATGTATCATGGTTTAACTGCACCTGCTTTGTTCGATCAGGGCGAAATTGACACACAAAAGCGCTATAATAACTATCAGAACCGTTATCATCAGCGTCACATCGATCTGATGGATGTGATGGCAATGTTTAATGGACGTCATTTCCAAAAGCTAGATGATGTTGCTCATTTATTGGGGTATCCCGGTAAACGAGGCGATGGGGCTTATCATGTACCCGAATATGTTCGGGCGCAGGAATGGCTTAAACTCACCAGTTATTGTGAAGGTGATGTGCTAAATACATGGTTGGTGTATTTGCGTTGGCTCTTGCTCAAAGGGCAATTGCTCGCTCAAGACCACCGTCATTTTATCGATCAAACCATCCAGTTTTTACAGGCTCAACCGCAGCATCAAGACTTTTTGTCGGTGTGGCGTGAGACCTCACAGCAGACGGCCTTTACCGCTGCTGATTTTTCCCCTTCCCATCTTTAGGTACACATGAAACATAGAGCCAAACCTCGTCCAACTCAACAGCCCAATTATATTTTTCAGGTTGAGTCACTTTCGCATGAAGGACGCGGCATAGCGCACTATGGTTCGCATCCAGACCATCCTGCAGACAAGCAGGGTAAAAAAGTCTTTATTAGCTATGCATTGCCGGGTGAAACGGTTAAAGCGCAGATTACCCATGCGGTAAAGCGTTTAGAGGAAGCCGATGCTGTTCAACTCCTCAGTGAAGCCTCTGCTTTTCGGGTTGAGCCGAAGTGCCCGCATTTTAAAAGCTGTGGTGGCTGTAATATGCAGCACATTCATCCCGATGAACAAATTCGTTTAAAGCAAGATGTGCTTAAATCACATTTGCAGCATTTTGCGGGGATTCAACCGGAAGAATGGTTGCCGCCTTTGCGCTCTTTACGTGAAGACTACCGCCGTAAAGCACGCATTGGGGTGCGTTATTTTCCACATAAAGACCAATTGGTCGTGGGTTTTCGAGAGCGTCAAACCAATAAACTAACTTCAATTGATCGTTGTATGGTCTTAGATCAAGAGTTTGGTTCAATCACACGCTTGAAGCAGTTACTCCAAAGTCTAACAGCCAAAGCGGCCATTGGTCATATAGAATTGGCCATGGGGGATTGTGACATCGCCCTCACGGTGCGACATACTGAAAAATTAAACACAGAGGATGTCAACCGATTAAAACAATTTGCGTTAGACAAAGGGTGGCAATTGTATTTACAAGCTGCAGGCCCAGACAGTTTAAAGCGTGTGGATGATGAACATGCAGAGATGCGTTTACATTATCGTTTAAATGATTTTGATGTGGCATTTGGATTTAACCCACACGACTTTACTCAAGTAAACTCAACCATTAACCCGCAAATGGTGAAATTGGCATGTGACTTGCTAGATTTAAAACAAGGAGAACGTGTTCTCGATTTGTTCTGTGGTCTAGGAAATTTCTCTTTGCCTTTGGCTCGATGCGTGGGTGAAACAGGACAAGTGGTTGGTGTTGAAGGCAGTGAAGAAATGGTTCAACGTGGTGCAGAAAATGCGGAACGTAATGCTCTTGGCCAGTTGAAGTTCTTTTCACAAGATTTAACAAAAGATTTCTCGCATCATTCTTGGGCAAATCAAGGATTTGATGCATTATTGATAGATCCTCCACGTGCAGGCGCAGAGGAAATAATGCATTATATGCCTAACTTTGGTGCAAAAAGAATCGTTTACGTGTCGTGTAATCCAGCGACACTCGCAAGGGATGCGGGGCTGTTGGTACAACAGGGTTATCGATTAGTCAAAGCCGGTGTGATGGACATGTTTACCCACACAGGTCACGTTGAGTCGATAGCATTGTTTGAAAAAGATAATGAGATAAACGATTAAAGAATATGAAGCGTAAAAGTGTAGGAGAAGGGTATGGTCACAGTACGTGAGCAACTACCTGGGCGACTTAATGAGTTGTCTCAGGAGGCGACTGTAGAGCATGCCGAACAAGCTCAACATGATTTGGCTGAATGGTTAGATCGTGTTCGAAGCATATTAGATGATGCGAAGCTTGAGCAACTCGAAGAAGTTGCCAATTTGACTTTACAAAAAGAGTTAGAAACCACGGTTAATCATCGTTCTAATACCTTTTATACCGGTATTGAAATGGCGGATATTCTGGCCCATTTACATGTCGATGAAGACACCTTGGCTGCTGCGATGCTCTATCGTGGTGTACGCGAAGGCGTGATTCCTTTGGCGGAAGTACAAGAGCATTTTGGCGAACAAGTGCATGCACTGGTCAAAGGCACTTTGGCCATGGGTAAGTTGTCTGACCTCATTGAGCAGAATAAACGCCTCGAAGATCACTTTAATAACAATCAGCGCGAGCACTTAAACGGCATTTATAAAATGTTGATTTCGGTGACGGAAGACGTGCGCGTTGTACTGATCAAATTGGCTGAGCGAACTTATGCACTGCGTGAATTGGCGACTTCATCTAAAGAACGTCAAGAGCGTGTAGCACGAGAAATCTTAACCATTTACTCACCTCTGGCACACCGTTTAGGGATTGCGCAGTTAAAGTGGGAACTGGAAGATTTAGCCTTTCGCTATTTAGCACCCGATCGCTATAAAGAAATTGCGACGCTGCTGAATGAAAAGCGACTGGAGCGTGAGCAATATATTCAGTTTGTGATTGATACACTGCGTGCATCTTTGAATGAGCATGGCATTGAAGCTGAAATTAGCGGCAGGGTAAAACACATTTATTCGATTTATCGAAAAATGAAAAGTAAGAACCTGAGCTTCGATCAGCTCTATGACATTCGTGCCGTTCGAGTCTTGGTTAAAACCGTACCTGAGTGCTATCACTCGCTGGGGATTGTGCATCAAATTTGGCGGCATATACCGCATCAGTTTGATGACTATATTACCAATCCGAAAGCCAATGGTTACCGCTCACTGCATACGGCTGTGATTGCGGAAAACAAATCACTGGAAGTTCAGATTCGTACCAAGAGCATGCATGAAGAAGCAGAGCTTGGGGTCTGTTCGCACTTTAACTATAAAGAGGGCGGTAAGAATACCGATCGCTCTTTTAATCATCGTTTACATTCATTGCGTGCAGTACTTGAACACTATCAAGAGCGCAATGATGCGAATGTACATAAGTCTGATGAAGACTCTGAAAATTTTGAGCAAATTCAAGATTTTGAGGATTTTGAGAAGATTTATGTCTTTAGCCGTGATGGCGATATTAAAGAGCTCCCACGTGGTTCGACCGTACTAGACTTTGCTTATCATGTGCATACTCAAGTCGGGAACAAGTGTTATGCCGCGCGAGTGAATCAGCGTTATGTTCCGCTAACTTATACTTTGAAAACGGGTGAGCAAGTTGAGATTTTAACCAAGAAAGACCGTGAGCCAAACCGTGATTGGTTGGTGAACTCTTTAGGTTACATCAAGACGGCACGTGCGCGTGACAAGCTGCGCCATTGGTTTAGACAACAAGACCGCAGCAAAAACTTGGAAGTGGGTCGAGACCTTTTAAATAAAGAACTTTCACGTTTAGCAATTCACCCAAAAAGTATTGATTTGAATGATTACTGCAATCATTTCAATGTCAAAGCGGGTGAAGACATCCTGATTGCACTGGTCAATGGTGACATTAGCCTGCATGCCTTGATCAATCAGGTGAACCGCCATATGCATTTGGATCAGGACGAACCTGAACTGGTGCTGAAGCCGACGTTGAATCCACGTGCTAGTCATACCTTGTCAGCGCATGGCATTCTGATTGATGGTTTAGATAACGTTGAGCTGCATGTGGCGCAGTGTTGTCAGCCTGTGCATGGTGAGTCAATTGCGGGTTATATCACCTTGAACCGTGGGGTGAGCATCCATAAAGTGGCGTGTCCTGACTACTTACGCATGATTCAAAATGAACCTGAACGTGCAGTAGAAGCCGACTGGGAAATGCAGCCAACGCGTGGTCAGAGTGTGCAAATTGTGGTGGAAGCTTATGATCGCCGTGGTTTGCTCAAAGATTTGACCCAAGTGATTTTCTCCGATCAAATCAATATTCGTCAGGTCAATACCATCTCTGAAGCAGACGGTATTGCCAATATGAAATTGTTGATTGAAGTTAAAGGCTTATCGCAATTATCAAAACTGTTGGCGCGATTGGAGCAACAACCAGGCATTATTAGTGCGCGTCGTTTGGTGCAAGGTAACTAAGCGAATTGAAAAGAAAGAGCCTGCAATTGCAGGCTCTTTTTATTTGGAAAGGTACAAATTGGTCAGGCGGTTGAGAAATTGGGGGCTGATTTTACTCAGTTGAAATAAAAACTGGGCTTTGGCGCCCACGGCTTGATGCGTTGCAGTGAGTGCCGTATCTTTTGCAACAGCACGTTGAAAAACGTGGTGCGCTACATCTTCTGCAGTTAAGTGTATCCCCATGTTTTGAATACTCTTCGCTTGCATATCTTGCACCATGGCAGTTTGTACAAATAGCGGCATGACATCTAATACGCGAATGCCATATTTCTGCCATTCGGTATCTAAGCCTTCGGTGATGCCACGTACTGCAAACTTACTGGCAGAGTACGAGACCAAATCAGCTTGACCATAGATGGCTGAAGCTGAAGAAAGATTGATGATGCGGGCAAAATTCGCTTGTTTGAGATAGGGTAATGCAGCGTGGCAGCCATTCAGTATACCATTGACATTGATCGACATGGTTTTGTGATGTGCACTGATCTCTGTTTGTTCAAAAGGCCCTGAGAATAGAATGCCTGCATTATTGACCAAGACATTGAGCTCGCCTGCCCATGCGACAAACTCGGCTAAAGCAGTTTGCCAGTCTTGATAGTTGGAAACATCGAGCTGTCCTGCTTTGGCATTCGGGCCGAGGCTAGCTGCCAGCTGTTGGGCTTGAGCGCTATTGATGTCATAAATTCCCACTTTATAGTGATGTGCATAAAATAAGCGTGCGATGGCTGCACCAATACCTTGGGCTGCACCGCTAATCAAAATACTGCGCATTGAAATGGCTCCTTGTTGCTCTTTTTCTTGATGTTATTGTTGTGATTGGATTGAGCATAACAAATGAATGCCGTCATAATGTAATTTTTATCAATATCATTTTTGAAGAGAGATAAACATGGAACAATTGCTGAACGTGATGCGTGAATTACGTGAAAAGTGTCCATGGGATCAACAGCAAACTCCAGAAAGCTTAACCTGCTATGCCATTGAAGAGGCTTATGAAGTTGAAGCTGCTGTGCGTTCAGGTAAAGCTGATGAGGTGCGCGATGAGTTGGGTGATTTACTGCTACAGGTGGTGTTCCAGTCACAGATGTATGCCGAGCAAGGGGCTTTTAATTTTCAAGATGTGGTTCATGCCATCACAGAAAAACTGATTCGTCGTCATCCCCATGTCTTTCAAGCACAGCAGTTTTCAGCTTTGTCTGCCGAAGATGTGGGTGAGCTTTGGAAGCAAATTAAACAACAGGAAAAGCAGGGTAAGGCACAGTCACGATTAGACAGCATCAAACATGGTCCAGCCTTACAACAAGCGGAACAGATTCAAAAAAATGCAGCACAGATCGGTTTTGACTTTCCTGATGTGGCTGGTGCATATGCCAAGCTTGAAGAAGAATTAGCTGAGTTGAAACATGCGGTGCAACAGCAAAATTCCGATGAAATAGCAGATGAATTTGGCGATTGTTTATTTTCAATGATCAATGTTGGACGTAAACTGGGTGTCTCAAGCGAAATGTCGCTTTTGAGTACGATTCATAAATTTCGCACTCGTTTTGCTTTCATTGAAGATCAAGCTTTGCAACAACAAAAAAAGATTGAGCAGATGTCCTTAGAAGAAATGGATCAACTGTGGGAGCAAGCCAAATTACAACTGAAATAATAAAAATGGTGGCTTGAATTGATAAAAATAAAAGTAAGTTTGTTGATCATTGCGTTGTTATTACTGAGTTTACTGGCGTGGGTACCCAGTAGTTATGCACAGTCTTTTGATCAGAACTACCTGAACTGGAAAGCAGAGCAGCAGGCGTGGGATGATCGTATTCAAGCGCCAAAGAGCGTGAAACGTGCTGTGTCTCCTGTTCAGGCTCAACCTGTGCCGAGTGCAAATAAAATTAGTTTAAATCAAGCCAGTGTCGATCAACTACAGCAACTTCAGGGTGTGGGTCTAAAAAAGGCACAGGCAATCGTGGCCTATCGCCAGAAACAAGGGCCATTTGAGACTATAGATGAGTTACAACAGGTGCGCGGGATTGGACCGGCAATTTTTGCAAAAAATAAAACCCGTTTGGGCTTGTGAAAAAGCGGTGTCATTTATTCGTGAATTGATCAGAATCCTGCTTTGCTTTCGATAATCAAATTGCCCTTTGATTGTGTTAGATATATGATTAGCGTCATCTTAGAATTTTACGTTTAGGCGTAGGAGACAGCGGCTTTTGCAAACTTTGCGCGCGTCAAAATGTGGTTTATCAACCGCTCAATTACCTTCTTACATTTTAGATGTGATCGATGCATTAACTAAGGCAGGCTATGAAGCGTATATCGTCGGTGGCGGTGTCCGCGACATGATGCTTGGCCTAAATCCCAAAGATTTTGATGCAGTGACCAATGCAACACCGTCACAGGTAAAAGAAGTTTTCGGACGACGTTGCCGTATTATCGGGCGCCGTTTTGAGCTGGCTCATGTCTATTCAGGTCGTGAGTTGGTTGAAGTTGCAACTTTCCGTGCACCGCCGAAGAAAGAAGTCACCTCTGCACAAGGCATGATTTTGCGTGATAACAATTGGGGTACGATTGAGCAAGACTTTGCCCGCCGCGACTTTTCAATTAATGCGATGTACTATCAGCCACGTAAGGGCGTTGTCTTAGATTTCTGTCATGCTGTGGATGACATTAAAAATAAAACCTTACGTCTACTGGGCGATGCACAAACGCGTTTTGAAGAAGATCCTGTGCGAATGCTGCGGACATTACGTTTTGCTGCAAAATTAGGTTTCTCAATTGATCAGCAAATTCTTGACGTTTTTACCTTGGAAATGACGCAGTTACTGCGTGATGTATCGCCGCACCGTTTATATGATGAATCTCAGAAGCTGTTCACGATGGGGCATTTAAATCGTGTGCTGCCAATGTTGATCGATTTCGGCATTTGGAAGCAGTTATTTGCAGATATCCAACCGAATATCACACCATTTATTGAACGTGCCGCTAAAAATACCGATCAGCGCATTCAAGTGGGCAAAACCATCAACCCTGCATTTTTCTATGCGGTGTTGTTATGGCAGCCGTTCTTAGAGCGTTGTGAGTTTTATAGCAGTAAAGGTGTGGTTGCGGCTGAAGCTCGTGCGCAAGCGGGACTTGATGTATTAAAACGCCAAGCCACGCGGACCATTATTCCACGTTTTGCTGAAACCTTCATTCGTGAGGTGTGGGAAATGCAAACTCGACTACTCAACCCGAAAGCACAGCAAATTCAAGCCTTATCTAGCCATGCACGTTTCCGTGCAGGCTTTGACTTCTTGTTGCTTCGCGAAAAATCCGGTGATGAGGGTACGCTCGGCATGGGACAGTGGTGGGATGCCTATCAGTTGATGAGCACCGATGAAAAAGAACGTGCTATCAGCCAATATAACCGCCAACGTGCAAAATCACGTCGCAGCGGTAAAGTAAGTGCTGAAGAAGCAGCAATTGCTAAAACGGTAAGTCATGAAATTGAGCCTTTGGTGCAAGAGCAAGAATCGCGCAGTCGTCGTGCACGTAAACCGAAGCAACACGCTGAAGCTCGTACCCAGATTGGTACGGGAGCAGGTCATAGCTCGACAGAGATTGGTGCAGACCACCCAATTTTAAAACGTAAACGTGTTCAGCGTGATTTAAGCAGCGTGATTTTTGGGCCGACACAATGAGCATCGTCACGTACATTGGTCTAGGTAGCAACTTAGGCGACTCTAAAGTGATTTTGACTGAAGCGGTGCACAAGTTGGCCAGTCTTGGCGATGTGAAGATCTCCAAGCTGTATCAAAGCCCACCGATGGGGCCGCAAGACCAACCCAATTATTTAAATGCCGTGGTGCAACTCAGCACAAACTTGGCGCCGTTGGCCTTGCTGGATGAATTGCAACGTTTTGAACAAGAGTCGGGACGTGTACGTTTACGCCATTGGGGTGAACGCACTTTAGATTTAGATTTACTGATCTATGCAGAAGAGAAAATTCAGCATGAACGCTTAACCGTGCCACATGTCGGTGTGATGGAGCGTGATTTTGTGTTGATTCCATTGCTGGATTTAGACCCCAATTTACACATTGATGGTATTGCGTTGAAACAGTTGCCTGTTGTACAACAACCAACGTTGAGCATGCTGGATGCAGGCAATTGGGCAGAGATTTAATTTAGCCGAGCTAAAGATGTTGAAAGGAATAGTTTGATGATTAGTTTAAATGACTTAAGAAAATTTAAAGCAGAAGGTCGCAAATTTTCCTGCCTGACTTGCTATGATGCAAGTATGGCAAAGGCAATGGAACTTGCTGAAATTGATACCATTTTAATTGGCGATTCACTCGGTATGGCCATTCAAGGTCGTGATTCCACTTTGCCTGTTACAGTTGAAGATATGGCTTACCATACCGCAGCTGTACGCCGTGGTAACCAGCATGCCTTGATCATGACTGACTTACCTTTTATGAGCTATGCCACCTTAAATGATGCTTTGCAAAGCTCAAAAGTAGTGATGCAAGCGGGCGCGCAAATGGTCAAAGTTGAAGGTGGTGCATGGCTGGCTGAAACTGTTCAGGTTTTGACACGCAACGGTATTCCTGTATGTGTACACTTAGGTTTAACTCCACAGTCTGTACATGTGTTTGGTGGCTATAAATTACAAGCACGTACACGTGAAGCGGCAGACCAACTGATTGCGGACTGCCAAGCGGTGGTTGATGCGGGCGCTGCGGTGCTGTTATTAGAGTGTGTGCCTGCGCAGCTCGGTAAAGAAATTAGTGAGTTGTTCCCACATGTACCTGTCATTGGCATTGGCGCAGGTGTGGATACCGATGGTCAAGTCTTGGTGGTACAAGACATGCTTGGACTGACTTTTGGTCGTGTTGCAAAATTTGTGCGTAACTTTATGAAAGAACAAGCAGGGGAAACGGCGATTTTGGATGCGTTCAAGGCATACCATGCAGCGGTGCTTGATAGCTCATTCCCTGCGAAAGAACAAACATTCCAAGTCGAGCTGTAAAACATGAAAACTGAAACCACGATCCAAGGCCTATCAGCATCATTGAACCCTGCGCGAACGGCTCGAAAAAGTATTGGTTTCGTCCCGACCATGGGGAACTTGCATCAGGGGCATTTGAACCTTGTGCGCGAAGCGAAAAAACTCTGTGATGTGGTTGTAGTCAGTATTTTTGTGAATCCTATTCAATTTGGACCCAATGAAGATTTTGACAGTTACCCACGCACCTTGGAACAAGATCAGCGCTTGTTGGCCGAGGTTGGTTGTGACATCGTGTTTGCACCATCGGTTGAGCAAATGTATGGCAACAGTCCACGTTTGACCAATATTACTGTTTCAGATATCACCAATGATTTGTGTGGTCTACAACGCCCAGGTCATTTTGATGGTGTCGCCGTTGTGGTGACGAAATTGTTCAATATTGTGCAACCTAATTTTGCTTTCTTTGGTGAAAAAGACTATCAACAGTTGGCTGTGATTCGTCAGTTTGTTCGTGATTTGAATATGCCGCTTGAGGTAATGGGTGTGGCAATTGCACGTGCAGAAGATGGTTTGGCTTTAAGTTCCCGTAATGGTTATTTAAGCGAAGAAAATCGTCAAAAAGCACCGACCATTTATCAAAGTTTAAAAGCGGCAGAACAGTCGCTACAAACTGGTACCGCTTTAGTGGATGTGTTAGCAAATATAAAGGCGACATTGACACAGGCTGGCTTTGTTGTGGATTATGTGGAAGCACGCACACCTGCATTGCAGAAATTGGATGCGTTTGATCAAGATGTGGTGCTTTTTGTTGCGGCAAAACTCGGGGCAACTCGTTTAATTGATAACTTGAAAGTGAAACATATTTAGTCAAGCTCACCTCTCAAAGGATTAAGATGAAGCGCATTTTAATTGTTACAGGACAGTCTGGTTCAGGTAAATCCTCTGCATTACAAGTATTGGAAGATCTTGGTTATTACTGTATTGATAATTTGCCTTTGGCCTTACTCCCAGAGATTGTGGCTAAACTGGATCGGGAAAATAACCTTGAGCAGTTGGCGCTTGGCGTGGATGTACGCAGTACGCGTGCAGATTTGCAAGAGTTCGACTTGGTGTTTGAACAATTGCAAAGGCATGGTACGGTCGATATTATTTATTTGACCACGCGTGACCAAGAACTGATTGCGCGCTTTAGTGCTTCACGTCGTCCTCATCCGTTGGCGACACGCTTTCAAAGTTTGAATCAGTGCATTCAAGAAGAGAAAACCCTTTTATTGCCGATTAATTTGCGCTCAACTGTGCATATTGATACCACCGATAAAAGTGTGCACGATTTAAAGCATACCTTGCTGTCAAAGTTGGGGCAGTCGGATAACCTGATTTTGATTTTGCAGTCTTTTGGCTTTAAACACGGTATTCCGTTGGATGCTGACTATGTGTTTGATGTTCGACATTTACCCAATCCCCATTGGGATTTAGAACTGCGGAAGTATTCAGGACTAGATGCCCCTGTGCAAAAATTTTTGGAACAAAGTGAGCAAACGCACGAAATGTTCCAAGATATTTATAAGTTTTTAGATAAATGGTTACCAGCTTTTGCTGAAGGGCATCGTCACTATATGACCGTGTCAATTGGTTGTACGGGTGGGCAGCATCGCTCTGTATATATTGTGGATAGACTAAAAAAAGCCCTTGAGGCAAAATGGTCTATTCAGGTCCTCCATCGAGAAATGAAGCACTGGGCATGATTGACACAACTGTTGACGTAATTAATAAACTAGGGTTACATGCGCGTGCATCTGGCAAGCTCATTGAAGTGACCACCAAATTCCGTTCTTCAATCCAAATTGGAAAAGGCGACAAATTGGTGGATGCCAAAAATATTATGTCCCTCCTGATGCTAGGCGCAGGAAAGGGCACCACTTTACGCTTGGTGCTTGAAGGCGCAGATGAAGAACAAGCTTTATCTGAGATTCAGGCACTATTTGCAGCAAAATTTTACGAGGCAGATTAATCGTGGCACGTCGACCGCATAGTTTTACTGAAGAAGACTTTGAATCTTTAGAAGGACGTGCAAGTAAAACTGAACAGAAAAAAGCCGTACAACGTATGGCATCTTTGGGTTCTCAACTTGCAGAGTTGAACACTAAACAAATTCAAAACTTACCTGTTGAAGAGCGTTTGATTGAAGCCCTTTTGGATGTGAAACTAATTACATCAAATGAAGCTCGTCGTCGCCAATTTTTACGCATTGGAAAGTTGTTGCGTAATGAAGATGAAACGGTGATTTTGTCTTATTTGACACCGCAACAAGGCGCGAAAAAAACCGCTCAATTGCAGCGTTGGGTTGATCGTATGATCAAAGATGGTGATGTGGTCATTAATGAGTTTTCCAAAACTTATAATGCCGCGGAACGTCATACCATTCGTCAGCATGTATTGCGTATTCACCGTGATATGAAACAGCCGGCTGATGAAGAACAACTTAAAGCTTCGCGTTTGAAGTTGTTTAACTACATTCAGCAAGTGGCTTTAATTTCAGATAATTAAGCCATTTAGACATAAAAAAGCGACCTTCAAGATCGCTTTTTTATGTGAGAATATTTGCTTGAGTAGACTGCTGATTGTTTAGCTAAACTCGCGTGTTGCACGCTCTTTGGCCCAATCACGTAGGACAAATTTCTGTAACTTGCCTGTCGACGTTTTTGGAATTTCTGTAATCACTACATCTTTCGGGACTTTAAAACGTGCCAGATGTTGCTTACAGAATTCAATGATTTCCTCAGGCGTGGTTTCTTTACCTGCTTTGAGTTCAATAAATGCACAGGGCACTTCTTGCCAGCGAGGATCGGGCTTCGCGACCACCGCAGCCGTTAAAATAGCAGGATGTTGATAGAGAATTTCTTCAACTTCTAGTGATGAAATATTCTCACCTCCAGAAATAATGACATCTTTAGAGCGGTCAGTAATTTTGGCATAGCCATCAGGTTGGCAAACGGCAAGATCGCCTGTATGGAACCAACCACCAGCAAAGGCTTCTGCCGTGGCCTCAGGGTTTTTGAGATAACCTTTCATCACAATGTTACCTCGGAACATAATTTCACCCATAGTTTGACCGTCATGCGGTACAGGTTGCATCGTGTCTGGATCCAGCACTTTCATACCATCTTGCAGTGGGTAAGGTACACCTTGGCGTGAGTGCAACTGCGCTTGTTCCTGAATAGATAAGTCAGACCAACCCGCTTGAGAGGCACAAAGCGCAGAAGGTCCATAGGTTTCAGTCAGTCCATAAACATGGGTGACATTGATGCCAATATGGCGCATGCCTTCAATGATTGCAGCAGGAGGTGCAGCACCTGCCACCATCACTTCAACGCGATGCTCAAAGTGGATCCGTTGCTCTTCAGGGGTGTTGATCAGCATGGATAGCACAATTGGCGCACCACAGAAATAATCGACTTTATGCTCAGCGATGACTTTGAAAATGAGTTCAGGGTCAATTTTACGTAAACAGATATTGGTGCCCCCATTGGCTGCCATGGTCCATGCAAAGCACCAGCCGTTACAGTGAAACAGTGGTAGAGTCCACAAGTAGGTCGCACGAGGTGTCATGCCACAAGCAATGATGTTACTGGCTGCATTGATATAAGCGCCACGGTGGTGATAAACCACGCCTTTTGGGTTGCCTGTGGTGCCAGAGGTGTAGTTAAGGCTAATGGCATCCCATTCATCTTGAGGTAAATGCCATTCAAAGTTGTCATCGCCTTCGGTTAACCAGTCTTCATACTCGATTTGCCCAATCGGGGCTGCAAAACAGTTTTCGTACTCAGCATCATCTACATCAATCACGAAAATATCGCGTCCGACCAAAGCCAAGGCTTCTTGTGCAACCGATGCAAACTCTGGATCCACCAATAAGACTTTGGTTTCTGCATGATCAAGCATAAATGCGATGGTTTTGGCATCTAAGCGCGTGTTCAATGTGTTGAGCACAGCACCTGCCATTGGGACTGCAAAATGTGCTTCGATCATTGCAGGGACATTGGGCAGTAAAACAGAGACAGTATCGTTCTTTGTGATTCCCAATTTTTGTAACTGTGAGGCAAATTGGCGACAGCGAAGGTAAGTTTCACGCCATGAAATATGGCGGTGCCCATGAATGATGGCATCTTGATGAGGGTAAATATAAGCAGCTCGTTCTAAATAACGTAATGGTGACAAAGCTACAAAGTTTGCGGGGGTTCTTGGTAACTCATCATACGCACTCACCATGTTGATCACTCCTGAATTTGGTATTATTTTTTCCATTGATTAAAAGATATGCATTTTTCAGCCATCTTGCATTTATGCTTTAGTCGAGTTGCGCTTTTTAGATGAATTTATTGAATTTTTTGTTTAGTTTATCTAAACTGAATCTATGGATTCTGTGCGCTATAAACCCTTTTAGTTAGATTTTAGCCTGCTTTTTAAGCAAAATGTGTATGCTTGTGTTGCTGCATTGTTCAATAAAAAGTGACCGATAGAGTCATTATAAAATGTAGCGATAAGGATTGCGGAACATCAATCCCCCTCATTTTAGGGAGGCTGATGGATTGGCAAATGAATTCAAAATGGGCTGAAACGTGAATTTTCTAGGGGAAAAGGTTTAATCCTGTGGATAACACGTGTAAAATTCGACTGATTTTATTTATCCACCGTTTTTATCTTTTGAGGTTTTACCTCGATCATAATCTCGCGGTGATATGCTCCATGGTACGGGGCATCACTCCTTAAGGATTTTTTATGCCAATTATCACTTTGCCAAATGGCGATCAAAAACAATTTGATCAAGCTGTATCTGTGATGGATGTTGCACTGAGCATCGGTCCGGGTCTTGCGAAAAATACAGTTGCAGGAAAAGTCGATGGTCGTTTAGTCGATGCATCTGATTTGATTACCACGGATGCCAGCCTTCAAATTATTACGCCTAAAGACGAAGAAGGTGTCGAAATCATTCGTCACTCTTGCGCTCACTTGGTAGGACATGCGGTTAAGCAATTGTTCCCTGAAGCGAAAATGGTGATTGGTCCTGTCATTGAAGATGGCTTCTATTACGATATTTTTAGCGCAAAGCCATTTACGCCAGAAGACATGGTAGCCATTGAAGAGCGCATGAAAAAGCTCATCGATCAAGATTATGATGTCATCAAAAAAATGACACCACGTGATGAGGTGATTGCAGAATTCACGGCGCGTGGTGAAGATTATAAATTACGTTTGATTGCAGACATGCCTGAAGAAACAGAAATGGGCTTGTACTACCATCAAGATTATTTGGATATGTGCCGTGGTCCACACGTGCCAAATACTAAATTTTTAAAAGCATTCAAGTTGACTAAAATGTCAGGCGCTTACTGGCGTGGCGATGCAAAGAATGAACAGTTACAACGTATTTATGGTACAGCGTGGGCAGACAAAAAACAGCTTGCAGCTTATATCAAACGTATTGAAGAAGCTGAAAAGCGTGACCACCGTAAAATTGGTAAAGCTTTAGACCTGTTCCATATGCAAGAAGAAGCACCAGGTATGGTGTTCTGGCATCCAAACGGTTGGACCATTTATCAAGTGCTTGAACAATACATGCGCAAAGTACAACAAGATAATGGTTACCTTGAAATTCGTACCCCGCAAGTGGTTGATTTCACGCTTTGGGAAAAATCAGGCCATGCTGCAAACTATGCAGATGGTATGTTTACGACGCATTCAGAAAGCCGTAACTATGCAATTAAACCGATGAACTGTCCTTGTCATGTACAAGTGTTCAACCAAGGTTTAAAATCATACCGTGATTTGCCAATTCGTTTGGCCGAGTTCGGTTCGTGTCACCGTAACGAACCATCGGGTTCATTGCACGGCATTATGCGTGTTCGTGGCTTTACTCAAGATGATGCACACATTTTCTGTACCAAAGAGCAAATTGGTCAAGAAGTGGCTGACTTCATTCAACTGACTTTAGATGTGTATAAAGACTTCGGTTTCGAAGACGTGCAAATGAAGTTGTCTACACGTCCAGAAAAACGTGTGGGTGATGATGCACTTTGGGATATGGCTGAAAAATCTTTAGCAGATGCTTTAGATGCTGCTGGTTTGGAGTGGGAACTTCAACCAGGTGAAGGCGCATTCTATGGTCCGAAAATTGAATTCTCACTGAAAGACTGCTTAGGCCGTGTATGGCAATGTGGTACAATCCAATGTGACTTCAATTTGCCAGAACGTTTAGATGCGTCATATGTCACTGAAGACAATGATCGTGATCAACCTGTAATGTTGCACCGTGCAATACTTGGCAGTTTTGAACGTTTTATTGGTATACTAATCGAACACTATGCGGGCTTTATGCCACCTTGGTTAACACCAATTCAAGCATGTGTGATGAACATTACCGATTCACAAGCAGAAGCATGTGAGTCAGTCGTCGCTAAACTTAAAGAAAACGGTCTCCGTGCGATTTCAGACTTGAGAAATGAGAAAATCGGCTTTAAGATTCGTGAACGTACATTAGAGCGTATTCCTTACTTACTGGTACTTGGGGATCGTGAGGTAGAGGAAGGTACAGTGAACGTGCGTACCCGCTCTGGAACAAATTTGGGTACTATGTCAATCGACGCTTTCGTTGACCTAGTAAAAGCAGCCGTTGCCGAACGCGGCCGGTACATTGTGGAGTAACAGCGATTAAACAGCCTGACCGTAATCAACAGGGCGGTAACAAATCAAACCGTCCTGCTTTGAATGATGAAATTCGTGCGAAAGAAGTCCGTCTTGTAGACGAAAATGGTGAGCAAAAAGGTATTGTTAGCTTGGCAGAAGCATTACGCGCTGCTGAAAGTGTTGAGCTTGATCTTGTTGAGATCGTAGCAAACGCTGAACCGCCTGTTTGTAAAATCATGGACTTCAACAAGCATTTGTTTGATCTAAAGCAAAAGCAGAAAGAAGCGAAGAAAAAACAGCATCAAGTACAGGTGAAAGAAATCAAACTCCGCCCGGGTACTGATGTTGGTGATTACAACGTAAAACTACGTGCAATTACTAAGTTCCTTGAAGAAGGCAACAAAGTAAAAATTACTCTTCGTTTCCGTGGTCGTGAAATGGCGCACCAACAGCTTGGTTTGGCTCAACTTCAAAAAGTTGAAGCAGATGTGGCAGACTTGGGCGTAGTTGAACAAGCACCGAAAATGGAAGGTCGTCAAATGGGTATGTTGCTTGGTCCTAAAAAGAAAAAGTAATGATCCATTGATCTTAAAAAAAAGCACTGCCTATGCAGTGCTTTTTTTATTTTGTTGATTGACTATGCCGAAGTGTTTTCAGTTGTTAATTTCTTTTGTCCGATTGGAATTCGGCATGGCGCTTTTTCTTCTGGAACAATCCGTCGTAGCTGGATGGTGAGTAAACCATTTTCATAATTGGCCTCTTGTACTTCAATGTGTTCATCTAAACGTAAAGATAATTTAAATGAGCGCTGTGTGATGCCTTTATGCAAGAACTCAGCATGATTGTCTTTGGTCTGATCAGCATGTTGACCTGAAATATTAAGTACCTGATTCTCTAAATCGATCGCGAGCTCATCTTGGTTAAAACCAGTCGCAGCTACGACAATGCGGTAGTGATCATCACCGACTTTTTCAATATTGTACGCAGGATAATGTGGTGCTTCACTGAGCATTGCATGATCAAACAAATCGTTTAAACGGTCAAAACCGATACTACGACGGAATAATGGCATTAAGCTTAAATTACTCATTGATAAAACCTCCACTATTAGGAAAAGTGATATAAATAAGCAACCTATGCGACTCGATTAGCATGGTTGTCACAGCAATAATTGGTGTGGATGTTTGCTGTACTTTTAATATTTGGATGCTCTATGAAATTTCAAGATTAAAAAATAAGGTTTTTTAAAAAATTCTCTTTGGTTGATAATTATTCTATTTATATGAAGCTAGTCATGCATATTTTAAGATTTCAATTTCAGTTTAACCTAATGTTTCTAGGCTGGAATCATGTTATAAACAGTATCAAACCTCGACAATATGAACTAAAACGAGAAAAGTAACAGGATAACCACATGATCGATTTGTACTATTGGGGAACACCCAACGGACATAAAATTAGCATCGCATTAGAAGAGATGGGTTTGGAGTATCAAGTCTTTCCCATCAATATTTTAGAAAATGATCAGTTTCAACCCGACTTTCTGCGCATTTCACCCAACAATAAAATCCCTGCGATTGTGGATCAAGATGGTCCTAAAGGTGAAGCCATTTCTGTGTTTGAGTCAGGGGCGATTTTGCAGTATTTAGGGCGTAAAACAGGACAGTTTTATCCAAGCGATGAACAGTCTCGTGTTGAAGTTGAGCAGTGGTTGATGTGGCAAATGGGTGGTTTTGGTCCAATGCTTGGACAGAACCATCACTTTAGTAAATTTGCACCCGAGCGTATTGCGTATGCGACTGAACGCTATGTCAATGAAACTAAGCGCTTGTATGCTGTACTAGACAAGCAGCTTTTTGGTCAAAACTATGTGGCTGGCGAGTATTCGATAGCGGATATGGCAATTTTCCCATGGATTTTGCGTTATGAGTGGCAGCAAATTGACATAAATGACTATTCAAATGTAAAAGCTTATATGGAGCGTATTCAAGCGCGTCCTGCAGTTCAGCGTGCGTTGGCGCTTCAAGTGAATTAGTTACAGAAGCGCTGACTTGAACTGTGTTAAGCTTAGCGCCTTCAAGGTATAAGCCATTCTTTAAAGCCACCGATGGGTGGCTTTTTTGTTGAAAGGTTGTTTGGACATTAGTGTAATGAAAAAAGAGTTTTTTCTCAATTTAACCCGCATTATTGAAGCGAATCCTAAAATCTATCTCAGTATTATTGTGGGGGTTGCGGGATGTTTGGTGCTATTTGTAGCTGAAGCGGTACACATTCAAAAAATCATTGAACTGCTGAATACCAAAGATCAGGCGGTACTTCGAGCTGCAATTGAACCGATTGCTGATAAGTATTCATGGTCACGTTGGTCTTTGTTGATTCTGGCATTGATCTGGTCAAGTTTTGCCTATAGCTCAACCAAGAAAAAGCTGGGTTTAAAATCATAAAATGATGTGGGCCTTAGGACTACTTTTCCTTTCTGCTTTTGGGGCAGCGACTCTGCTACCCTTGCAATCAGAGGCTGTCTTGGTGGGATTGTTGGCTCAGACGCAGTATCCAGTGTGGTTATTGGTAGCTGTCGCCAGTCTAGGCAATATTCTAGGTAGCTGTGTGAATTGGTGGCTCGGCCTGAAAGTTGAGCAATACAAAAACAAAAAATGGTTTCCCGTCTCAGAGCAAAAGATGTTGCAGGCGCAGGGCATTTATCAAAAATATGGTTTTTGGTCTTTATTGCTCAGTTGGGTCCCCATCATTGGTGATCCGATTACCCTCATAGCAGGATTGCTCAAAGAAAACTTTGTTCGTTTTGTCGTGATGGTGAGTATTGCGAAAATCGGACGCTATCTTTTTGTGTATTGGATGTTTAGTCAGTTCTAATTATTTTTAGAGACCAACTGGCCACATGCTTATATGTGCTGAATGGGTTCAAAGTTGATAGAGAGATGACACGAGTGAGTGAAAACTCGTGTCATGCTAAATTTTTAACGACAAGCATTCAGATCGAATTCAATTGCATCTTTAAATTTAGATTTTTTATAGAGCCATAGTGTGCTTGCTGTGCGTTTAACACTGACTTTGCTGTTTGCAACGGCTTGTAAAACTTGTTGATCAAGCGCGTAAATGCCTGAACCTTTGATAATTTTAGGCTTCTTGATGTTGCCGTGTTTATCGGCTTTAAAGCTAAATTTAATTTGACGGTCATGATCATTCAACTGCGTTGAATCTAGAGCAAGCTTAGGTTGAGCCTGATATTGAAAAGGCACTTTTTGCTGCTGCTGTTGTGCACGCCAGTTTTTCGAGTCAAAGCTATAGTTGCATGCTTCGGCATCATCTGGGGTTAAGTTTAAATTAAAAACTTGATAACCAATGATAGCTAAAGCGGTGTCGTCCTCTATAAACGGTTTTACTTTGGCTTGAAGCACGGCATTTACCAGCTTTTCATCTAAAGCTTTGAGTCCAGTCGTTTCTTGGACTGTCGCTTTGGTTACATCACCTGTTTCATCTGCATACACACGAATAATTGCTGCACGGTTTTGTTGATTTAAATCACTATTTTTATATTGGGGTTTGGGAAAATCTACCCATTGAATACGCGTGGTCAAATGCGCCGATTGAGCTGAACTTTTTTGAATGGTGAGTTCTAATGGTGGCTGAGCTGCATGACTGAGATGAAAAGGTAGTGTCGATAATGCGAGCAAGAAGAGTGGTTTCATATGATCGATTTCTTTTATAACGCATCCAGTGCGCATGACTTAAATAATTGTTGCGAGTATTTCCTGAATTAGAAAGACTCGCAAGTTATATTGTTAAATTAAAACTATTTTTGCTCGGCTTGGGTGATGTCTACACCAAATAAGTCTTTGGTTTTAGCCCAACTGAGTGCGACCACCAAGAGCGTCATGCTGCCGCCAAAAACCGTTGCAATCACAGGGCCTAAATATTTTGCTGCAAGACCTGACTCAAATGCCCCCAGTTCATTGCTACTCGACACAAACATGCCATTTACAGCTGCAACACGGCCTCGCATATTTTCAGGAGGATAAATTTGTAAAATAGTCTGACGAATTACCACTGAAATACTGTCACATGCGCCCGTCATAGCAAGAGCAAATAAAGATAGCCAGAGATAGTTTGAGTATGCGAACAATAAGGTGAATAGGCCAAAACCTGCAACAGCAAGCAGCATATTGCGCCATGCATGTCGGGTGGGTGGAAAACGTGTCAGCGCAATCATGGTGATGAGTGCACCAATCGAAGGTGCTGCCCGTAAATAGCCCAATCCTTCAGGCCCAATTTTCAAAATATCTTCAGCAAAGATCGGGAGTAAAGCGATCACACCGCCGAACAGCACCGAGACTAAGTCGAGTGAGATAGCCCAGAGGACGATTTTAGTTTTAGCAATAAAGCGAAAACCTTCACCTAAACTTTGTAGTACACGTTCCGTTTCTATTTTAGGAAAAGTACGTTTGCTTAAAAGGTTGACGAGTAAGAAACATAGGCTGAGCAGTACCGCCACACTGATGAAACTGGTTTCACGGCCTAAAAACGCCAGCATAAATCCACCGAGCATCGGGCCAATAATCACCCCGCTTTGCCAACCAATTGTGGTCCATGTAGCACCATTGGCATAAATTTCCCGAGGAATTAAAAAGGGTTTGAGAGATGTTGCGGATGGATTATAGAAACCTCGAATTGTTCCTAGGCCAAAGATCACGGCATAGACACCCCATGACAGGGTGGAGAGTTCAATTTGCTTTAAGCCATAAGCATGAAATAAACCCATAAAACCAAGGGTAGAGGAATGGCAAAGAATAAGCAGATTTTCATGATGGTTTGCTTATTAAAGCGATCGGCAAAATAACCGCCCCATAAGGAGAGCGCAATAAAGGGGATTGCTTCTGCCAGACCAATCAAGCCTAGAGTGAGAGGATCTTTGGTAATTTTATACAAAGAATACGCCACAATAATTTCCTGAATTAAAATGGCAAGCGTCAGGCAAAATTGATTGAGTGTAACAATAGAGAAATCTCGGTATCGGAGTGCGGCAAAAGCATCCTGTGTAGCGTTCATAAGGGTACAGTATGGAATGGATGAAGCATTATACGACTTGGACTAAACCTCGGTTATAAATTCATCGCTTAAAGCTTATCGGGAAATAAACTAAGCTTGCTTTTATTGTTGATTATTTGCTTTTGTTTTAGACAAAGTTCGATTAGAATATTCGCTCCCTTACCTGCAGGTCGTTTTGCAATGGTGCAAACGTTCCGAACAGGTGTTCAAAAGAGGTTGTTATGCCTAAGATGAAAACTCGCCGTGGTGCAGCTAAGCGTTTTAAAGCTACTGCTAACGGTTTCAAGCGTAAACAAGCGTTCAAACGCCACATTTTGACCAAAAAATCTGCTAAGCGTATTCGTCAATTACGCGGCTGTGTAATGGTTCACGTGAGTGACGTTGCTTCAGTTCGTCGTATGTGCCCATACATCTAAGGAGATTATAAATGGCTCGTGTAAAACGTGGTGTACAGGCTCATCGCCGTCATAAAAAAATTCTTGCTCGTGCTAAAGGTTACTACGGCGCTCGTTCACGCGTATATCGCGTAGCGTTCCAAGCAGTAATCAAAGCGGGTCAATACGCTTACCGTGACCGTCGTCAGAAAAAACGTCAATTCCGTGCTCTATGGATTGCGCGTATTAATGCTGGTGCTCGTCTAAATGGTTTATCGTACAGCCGTATGATCGCTGGCTTGAAAAAAGCTCAAGTGATTATCGACCGTCGCGTACTTGCTGACATCGCTATGCATGACGCAGTTGCATTTGCTGCCTTAGCTTCTAAAGCTAAAGATGCATTAGCTGCATAAGTCTTTAAGACTTAAAGAAAGACCGCTTTTTAGCGGTCTTTTTTATTGCCGATTATTTTTTGAATCAAATTTTTTATGGGTCAAAGGTGAGACTGTGATACAACCATAATTAGGTATGATAAGAAAGACCGCATCAGCGTTAGGCCAGTACAATGAAAAGAATCAATGTCGTAGGAACTTCTGCTACAGGAAAATCTACATTTTCCAGAGCTTTGGCCGAAAAGTTAGATTTGCATTATATCGAGTTGGATAATCTATTTTGGCTTGATGACTGGCAAGAATGTCCTGATGAAGTGTTCTTTGCCAAGATTGAGTCAGAAGTACAAAAGGCGACACAGGGCTATGTGATCGATGGTAACTATACCCGCGCCATTCCTGTGAAATGGGCGGAAATTGATACTGTTATTTGGTTGGACTTACCGTTTCCAGTCAACCTTTACCGTTCTGTGAAGCGTGCGGTTCAGCGGGCATGGGCGCAACAGGATTTATGGGAAAACTCGAATAATCGGGAAAGTTTGCTGCGGATGTTTGGTCGGGACTCAATTATTTGGTGGATGATCAAAACACATGCTAAAAACCGACAGAAATACTTAAAAATGATGCAGATGCCTAAATATCAACATATACAGTGGATTCATTTAAAGACACCAAAACAGGTGAGTTGCTTTTTAAATCAGTTGGCTGTTGAAAAGCATAGCGTTTAAATAAAAAATATCAGTATATACTCAGCGATCAAGATGAACCTTTAAGCTTTAGTTACATAAATCTGCTTTAATCTCAAAGATGGCCGATGCCTAATAAATAAAAAGATTAAAAAGAAAAGGAGCAGGATATGCTTGCAGAAATTACTGGGATGGGACAGGGAAGTATCACGGTGGAATTACAAATGATTCCCAGAAAAGGTGAGTCAGTCAAAATTATGTATGGACCTGATGCGGAGCTTGAAGGCGAGGTGGTTTCGGTTAATCATTATATAAATCAACATGCCAATCAGCATAAGGTGCAAATCAAAATCCAGCCTTTCAACCTTCTTATTACCGCCTGAACAAATTGAGCCCATAAAAAACGCTCTTAGAGAGGAGCGCTTTGATATACCTCTAATAGCTTATAAGCCAAAATAATAGCCAACTACACAAATCAAAATCGTAATCACAATTAAAGCAAATACCCCAGTTTTCCCCGATTTGTGGTGTGTTTCATAAGGCTTGGTCTCTATCGCACTTAATTTAGGTGTTGAATGATTGTGAGCATCCAGTGGTGTAGTCGTGTCTTTGGGTGTGAGCTGCGCGGTTTGATAGTGATTGGCCACTTTTACAATGAACTTGGTACTTAAATCATCAACCTTTTGTTCAAAATGACGTAGGTTTAATTGCTCATCTGGCGTGAGCACTTGGCCTTCGGCATTGTAAGGATGTTGAATCTTAGTTTGGATCAATGCTGATAGTGCATCTAAACGATACAGCGTTCGGTGTGCATAATCAGCAGCGTAGTCTGTTGGTAAAAGAGCGAGATGATGAGCTTCATCTGAGGCATCTTGTTGCCCATAGTAAGGTAAGTCTATCGTCTCAGGCTCTACTAAACCTTGTGCAAATGGCGCACTAAACAGTTCTTGTTCGGTAAAGTTTTCGATTTCATCCCATTTCGGCGTTTGTAAGTCCGCTTCAATACGTTTGCCGAGCTTGTGATTCAGTTCAAAACGCCATAAATTTTCGCTACGGATTGAGCTTTGTTGTGCTTTTGGAATTATAAAATCGTGTTCAGCGCTGTACCATTCGGCTAGTTCTTTACCAAAAATCCAAGCAGTTTTTTGCTGTGCTTGATGGCTCACAATAATATGTGGTGTAGCAAGCAGTTCAACATTTGGGTTAGGGTTCTTTTCATCTGCTAGCAATGTTGAGCTATGCAGACTGAGCTGTTGGACCCCTTGTTTTTTTAAGGCTTCAAGCCACACTTGAAAATGCTGAGCCAGTAAATGTTGGCTATTCAGATCACGAAATTGAAAGCAATGTCGGTCAAAAATGGCATGTTCTAACCAACGTTGGAAACTTAGGTTGTGACGCAAATATTCATTGCCATAAGTCACTAAAGTAAGTTGTTGTTGCCAAATAGGATCAAGCGACATCGTTTGTTGTTCTCTTCTGTGATGACATTATCTTAACCTGTTTATAAAACCATGTACTAAACAAATTTTCCTGATCGTAGAGCTTCATCAACGTGCTTAAAAACTGATAGAATATGGGGTTTTATTAATTTTATAAATTGTTGCTTTGAGAGTTACTATGTCACTGGAAGCCCTGACCACTGAAGCGCTTGCTGCGATTGCAGCAGCAGAGGACCTTGCTACACTCGATCAAGTACGAGTGCAGTTTACGGGTAAGAAAAGCCAGCTCGCTGAGCAATCAAAAGCTTTAGGTAAAATGGACCCTGAAGAGCGTAAAAATTTTGGTGCGCAAATTCATGCAGTCCGCGAAGCGATTACCAGTGCTTTGACTGAACGCCAAACACAATTACAACAAGCGGCGTTGGCGCAAAAACTTGCAAGTGAAACGGTGGATATTACTTTACCGGGTCGTGGTCAAACGATTGGTAGTATTCACCCCGTTACTCAAGTACAAGAGCGTATTTGTCAGTTCTTTACCAAAGCGGGCTTTGTGATTGAAACTGGACCAGAAGTTGAAGATGACTACCACAATTTTGAAGCTTTAAATATTCCAGGACATCACCCTGCGCGTGCAATGCACGATACTTTCTATTTCGATGCGACACATTTGCTACGTACCCATACTTCGGGTGTACAGATTCGTACCATGGAAACCCAGCAACCCCCGATTCGTATTGTGTGTCCGGGTCGTGTATACCGCTGTGACTCTGACCAAACGCATTCGCCAATGTTTCATCAAATTGAAGGTCTGTATGTAGCTGAAAATACAAGCTTTGCAGAACTGAAAGGTTTGTTGGTTAATCTATTAAACGAATTCTTTGAAAAAGACTTAAAAGTGCGTTTCCGTCCATCTTATTTCCCATTCACGGAGCCAAGTGCTGAAGTGGATATTATGGATGAGCGTGGTAAATGGTTAGAAGTGCTTGGTTGTGGCATGGTACATCCAAATGTCTTGCAAGCAGCAGGGATTGATCCTGAAAAATACAAAGGCTTTGCTTTCGGTCTAGGTGTGGAACGTTTTGCGATGCTTCGTTATGGCATCAATGACTTACGTATGTTCTACCAAAATGATGTGCGTTTCTTACGCCAATTTGCTTAATAGTTTAAACAGTTATTTTAGAATTATTGAAATCCCCCTAAATCCCCCTTTATAAAGGGGGACTGGTCTACCTAAAACGGTGGTGTGTTTTCCTCTCTTTAAAAGAGGGGTTAGGGGAGATTAAGGACATTGAATTTATGAAAATTAGCGAAAATTGGTTGCGTACATGGGTTAACCCAGCCGTTGATAGCAACACTTTATCTGACCAACTGACCATGCTGGGTTTAGAGGTCGATGATTTATCGCCTGCGGCAAAACCGTTTACTGGCGTGGTTGTTGGTGAAGTGTTGACTGTGGAGCAACATCCCGATGCAGACCGTTTACGTGTGACCACGGTGAATATTGGTTCGGGTGAGCCATTACAAATTGTATGCGGTGCACCAAACGTACGGGTTGGTATGAAAGCCCCTGTGGCAACTATTGGGGCTGTGCTTCCAGGCGATTTCAAAATCAAGAAAGGCAAACTTCGTGGTATTGAATCACAAGGTATGCTATGTGGTGCGTCCGAAATTGATCTAGAAGATAAAATTGATGGTCTTTTAGAGTTACCCGTTGATGCACCTGTCGGTGTGGATATTCGTGAATACTTACAGCTTGATGATCATGTGATTGACATCAGCATCACGCCAAACCGTGGTGACTGTTTCAGTATTCGTGGTATTGCTCGTGAAATTGGGGTGATTAACCAACTGACCGTGACTGCACCTGAGATTAATGCCGTTGCTGCGACTATTGCTGATGAGAAAAAAGTTGTGGTGAGCACTGAAGGCTGCCCACGCTATTTAGGTCGTGTGATTAAAAACGTGAATACCAAAGCAGCAACCCCAGAGTGGATGGAACGTGCTTTGGTTCGCTCAGGGATTCGCCAGCACAGTATTTTGGTTGATATTACCAACTATGTACTGATGGAGTTAGGGCAACCACTCCATGCTTTTGATGCAGCAAAAATTCAAGGTTCAGTCCAAGTTCGTCAAGCGAATACGGCGGAGAAATTGGTTCTACTGAATGAACAAGAAGTTGAGCTCAATGAAAAAGTCATGGTGATTGCGGATGATGAAAAAGCATTAGCGATTGCAGGCATCATGGGTGGCTTGTCTTCATCTGTTACCGATGAAACCCAAGACATTTTCTTAGAGTCTGCATTCTTTGCCCCATTAGCCATTGCAGGTCGTGCCCGTAGCTTTGGCTTACATACCGATGCATCACAGCGTTATGAGCGTGGCGTGGATTTTGAACTGCCAATGCTCGCGATGCACCGCGCATCACAATTGATTGCAGAATTGGCGGGTGGTGAGTTCGGTCCGATTACGACTGCGGAACAAGCGGCTGTTTTACCGAAGCGTGAAGCGATTGAGCTAGAACAAGCACAAGTGGACCAATTGCTCGGTTATCGCGTAGATGCTGCATTTATTGCGGATGCCTTAACCCGTTTAGGTTGTGCTGTGACGGTTAAAGCAGAAGGTCAGTGGTCTGTGGTGCCACCTTCACACCGTTATGATATGGCGATTTACCAAGACCTGATTGAAGAAGTCGCGCGTATTCATGGCTATGACAACATTCAAATCAGTTTGCCAAAAATTGAAGCGCAATTGGCGCAATATCAAGACCAATTTGAAATGACTCAGCTTCGTCAAACTCTCGTGACTTTGGGTTATCAAGAAGCGATTAGCTTTAGCTTTGCAGACTTAAAGCTTGAGAAGCAACTCAATAAGGCTGTGAATCCTTTGGCTTTGGCTAACCCGATTTCAAGTGATTTAGCGGTGATGCGTTCAACATTGCTCTCTAGTTTGATTCCGTGTGTGCAATACAACGTAAACCGCCAACAAAGCCGTGTACGTTTCTTTGAACTAGGCTTACGTTTTGACTATCAAGACGCTGAATCTATTCATGATTTGAAACAAATTCCTACCCTTGCAGTGATTGCAACAGGTGCAAAAACTTCAGAAACTTGGCATGCTAAACCTCAAGCTATGGATTTCTTTGATTTCAAAGGTGAAATTGAAGAAGTATTGGCATCAGGTCGTGTGCAGGTTGAATATGTTCGCTCTGAACGTAGCTGGTTGCATCCAGGACAGTCTGCTGAGGTTTTAGTCGATGGTCAATCTATTGGTTACTTTGGTCGATTACATCCATCTTTAGAAGATGTGCTGGATTTGAGCACAACTTGGGTGGCTGAACTTGATCAATCGGCTGTTTTGCAAACTTATGTATCTAATTTTACAGAATTATCACGTTTTCCGTCGGTTAGACGTGATATTGCGCTTTTAATTAGTGATAAGATAAATGTAAGTGAAATTCAGCAACTTATCGAAAAAACAGGCGGTGAGCTTTTGGACTCGACTTGGTTGTTCGATGTGTACACTGGGCAAGGCGTTGAAGATGGTAAGCGCTCATTGGCATTTGCACTTCTTTGGCAACACCCATCACGTACGCTTGAAGATGCTGAAATTAAATCTGGTATGGATCATATTTTACAAGTGTTGGAAAACACTTATCAGGCGACATTGAGGGCTTCATGACAGCATTAACAAAAGCGGAAATGGCTGACCATTTAAGTGAGCTCACGAGTTTAAACCGTCGTGAAGCTAAGCAAATGGTCGAGTTGTTCTTTGATGAGATTAGCCAAGCGCTAATCTCTGGTGAGCAAGTTAAACTTTCTGGTTTCGGTAACTTTGAGTTGCGTGATAAACGTCAACGTCCAGGTCGTAACCCGAAAACGGGTGAAGAAATTCCGATTTCTGCACGCCGTGTAGTGACCTTCCGCGCAGGGCAGAAATTCCGCCAGCGTGTGGGAAATGAGCAGATCGATTGATCTGCTTTTTTTTGCTTAGAATTTTTCTGATTGTTTGGCTGATTTAATTCTTGCCAAATAGCAGAGCTCTGTTTTTGATAAATTTTGAGCATAAAAAAAGAGAGCCATAGGCTCTCTTTTTTTACTAACTAATCTAAAAGATTAGTGAGCAGCTTCAGAAGCAGCAGCTTCAACAACTTCAGAAGCAGCAGCAGTAGCTTCAGAAGCAGCAGCAGTAGCTTCAGAAGCAGCAGCAGCAGCGTCTACAGCAACTTCAGATGCAGCTTCAACAGCTTCAGATGCAGCAGCAACTTCAGATGCAGCTTCAGCAGCAGGAGCTTCTTCTTTCTTAGCACAGCCAACGAAAGCTAAAGTAGTAGCAACTGCAGCAGCAATAGCGATTTTTTTGAATAACATGGCATCACTCTCTAAAATATGAGATTAAAAAAAACCGACGTTAGTCTGTTGTGTGCTTTTATTGTTCCTAATTTTGCTAGGGACTAACAATGCAGGAGCAGCCTAACTGGTCTGCAAATATGCTATCACTGCGCATTTTGAATTGCTACTAGCTGGGATGAAAAAATTGATAAAAAAGGTCTAAAAACAGGGCTTTTTTAACAGAAAATAACAATCAATGATGAGGTTTGTATTGGAGAAGTGCCAAATAAACATTTAAAAAGATGAAGGTTTTTTATTTCAAATTTTTGTTTATCAAAAACTTGCAAATAAGTTTACAGAGAATCGGATGAAATGTTGCTTTGTGTAAGCTAAGTCAACCAAATAAAAAGGCTGTCGTTAAGACAGCCTTTTTAGGTAAAGCAGGTCGGATTAGCTGGTCGCTTTACGCTTCATTTGATCAAAGAAATCATCGTTGGTTTTGGTTTCTTTCATGCGATCAAGTAGGAACTCCATTGCTGCAAGTTCATCTTGGGTGTGAAGTAACTTACGTAAAATCCAGACTTTACGTAGATTGTCTTCAGACATTAGACGCTCTTCGCGACGGGTGCCCGACTTTTTGATATTCATCGCAGGGAAGACACGTTTTTCCGCAATACGGCGATCCAGTGTAATTTCTTGGTTACCTGTACCTTTAAATTCTTCGTAGATCACTTCATCCATTTTACTGCCAGTTTCAATCAGGGCTGTAGAAATGATGGTTAGTGAGCCACCTTCTTCAATATTACGAGCTGCACCGAAGAAACGCTTAGGGCGTTCCAGCGCATGTGCATCCACACCACCAGTTAAAACCTTACCAGATGAAGGCACAACCGTGTTGTAAGCACGTGCTAAACGGGTAATGGAGTCGAGTAGAATCACAACATCTTTCTTGTGCTCAACCAAGCGTTTTGCTTTTTCAATCACCATTTCAGCCACTTGAACGTGACGAGCAGGAGATTCATCAAACGTTGACGCAATGACTTCACCACGAACAGTACGTTCCATTTCTGTCACTTCTTCAGGACGTTCGTCAATGAGAAGAACGATCAGGAAGCACTCAGGGTTGTTACGTACAATCGACTGAGCGATGTTTTGTAACAACATGGTTTTACCCGCTTTTGGCGGTGCTACGATAATTGAACGTTGGCCTTTACCGATAGGTGCAACTAAGTCAACTACACGTGCGGTTAAATCTTCTGTCGTCCCGTTACCAAGTTCCATCACCAATTGCTCGGTTGGGAAAAGTGGTGTTAAGTTTTCAAACAAGATTTTGTTACGTGAGTTTTCTGGCGTGTCGTAGTTAATTTGGTTCACTTTTAACAGTGCAAAATAACGTTCGCCTTCTTTGGGTGGGCGAATGGTTCCCGTAATGGTGTCACCAGTACGTAGATTGAAACGACGAATTTGAGATGGGCTAACATAAATGTCATCTGGGCCTGCAAGGTAAGAACCTGCTGCAGAGCGTAAGAAGCCGAAGCCATCTGACAGAATTTCCAAAACGCCATCACCAAAGATCTCTTCACCATTCATCGCATGGCGCTTTAAGATGGCAAAAATAATGTCTTGCTTACGGTTACGAGCCATTCCTTCGAGGCCCATAAATTCAGCAATTTTGATGAGTTCGCCAATCGGTTTTTTCTTGAGTTCGGTTAAATTCATAGGAGGTCAGATAAGAATCAAAAATTCTAAATTACAGGATGAAAAGGAAGCAACATTTAGCCGCAGACATGCAATGAAGTAACGCAATTGTATTTGAACTATAACAATTCAGAGGACTGATTCATTGTTTGAAGAGAAACGTGTCAAAACAATTTGTATTGCCGAGCGGCGATCTTATGTGTTGTGTCTTTTAAGAAAATGACAGGATTGAATAATCCTTTATCTCTTGATCATGCAATATAAGAGAGAAAGACAGACTTGTCAATTTATAGCCGAAAAAAATACGCTGTTGTTTAGACAGCGTATTTCATTTTCAATCTAAACGGATGCTTAAATGTTTTCTTCAATGAAAGCAGTCAATTTCGATTTTGGTGCAGCGCCCACTTGTTGAGCAACAACTTCACCATTTTTGAACATGAGTAATGCAGGAATGTTACGGATGTTATAGTTCACAGCCGTTGCTTCACAAGAAGTCACGTCAACTTTAACAATCTTCACTTTACCTTCGTATTCGTTCGCCAATACTTCTAATACAGGTGCAATTGCTTTACATGGCGCACACCAGCCTGCCCAGAAGTCAACAAGCACAGGAACGTCTGATTGAAGTACATCAGCGTCGAAGTTTGTATCAGTTGTATTTACGATATTGCCAGACATGGATAGCTCCAGTTTCAATTTTTGGATAGTTTTATGGCTAATAGTATGTCATAGCCTGCTATCACTGAGTAGATGGATTACTAAATTTTCAACCTTTAGTTTGAATTTGTCTAATTGAAGCTCACGATGTTACTGATCGTGTAACACAATTGTCATATATGCCGAAATTTTAAAAGCTCGTCAATTTCTGACCACAAATGGCTTTTAAATTGCATGGAGGTGAATTAATCTAAGCACAATTCTGTATAGGTTTATATTAAATCATGTCTGATTTTTTGATTGATGAAGAGTTACTTGCTGCCATCGATATGGGGTCGAACAGCTTCCACTTAGCGATTGCGCGAGTGGACCATGGCGAAGTGAAAAAAGTTGCGTCAATGTCAGAAAAAGTACAGTTAGCAGCGGGTTTAGATGAAAATAAAAACTTAACAGAAGCCGCACAGCAGCGTGGTTTGGCCTGTTTATCTCGCTTTGTCGGACGCTTAGGTTCGGTTCAGCCGAATCGTTTAAGAATTGTGGCGACCAATGCGCTACGCCAAGCCAAAAATGGACATGAATTTATTCAAAAAGCGGCAGAAATTTTGCCGAAGCACATCGAAATTATTGCAGGTCGTGAAGAGGCTCGTCTGATTTATTTAGGTGTATCTCATACCATGGTAAACAGTGGACGCCGTCTTGTGATTGATATTGGTGGGGGGTCGACAGAGCTGATTATTGGTGAAGAATTTGAGCCCATTCATACCGAATCTTTACAAATGGGCTGTGTAGCATTTACAAAAGCCTTCTTTGTCGACGGTGAAATTAACCAAAAAAGTTTTGATAAAGCTGTGGTAGCAGCGCGTAAGGAGCTGTCTGGTATTGCCAATACCTATAAAGAAGCGGGTTGGGATACGGTGGTCGGTTCGAGTGGAACCATCAAAGCGTGTCGTCAAATTACCGTGAATATGGGTTGGAGTAATGAAAAAGAAGAACTCACCCGTGACGGTTTAGATAAGCTCAAAGAAAAATTGCTCAAATATAAACATGTCGCTGAGATGGAATTTGATGGCCTAAAAGAAGACCGTCGAGCAGTTTTGCCAGCCGGAATCGCTATACTTTATGCCATTTTCGATGTACTTGAACTGGATAAACTGGTGTATTCAGATGGTGCCCTACGCGAAGGGGTGATGTATGACTTGCTGGGACGTTTTCAACATGAAGATATTCGAGATCGTTCTGTACAAGCGTTAATGGGCCGTTATAACGCCGATCCAAAACAAGCTGAACGGGTCGTGAACATGGCTCAGCATTTGTTTGATGGTGTGGCGGATTCGCTAAAATTAACCACAGAAGACAGTGATTTACTGCGTCGAGCGGCTTATCTGCATGAAATTGGTTTAGCGATTAGCCATGCGGGCTACCATCGTCATGGCGCATATTTATTGCAACATTCTGACATTGCGGGATTCTCGCAAATTGATCAAAACCATCTATCACATTTGGTGGCCCATCACCGTCGTAAGCTGCGTAGTGACGCACGTGTCGATGTGATGAAGGTTGGCGGCAACAAATTAGTCTATCTATGTTTGTTACTTCGCCTCGCAGTTTTACTGAATCATAGTCGTAGCGATCAGATGCTTCCTGCCATTGAATTAATAGTAGGCAATGCGCAACAATGGCAACTGAGTGTTTCTGGTAATGCCGCGCAATGGCCTTTGCTGGTTGCAGACTTGCATGATGAGCAAGCGCAATTTAAGCATTGGGATGTTGAGCTGGATATCCAATCAGAACAATTTGTCGATGAATAAATTGGTCAATTAGGGATTTATGGTTGAGCTATGAAGAATAAAGCTGCGCAATCCAAAGCATGGACGACGGTTCAAATTGCACGTCATCCTGAGCGTCCGCAATTTTTAGATTATGTGAGTGAAATTTTTACCGAATTTGATGCTTTGCATGGTGATCGCTTATTTGGTGATGATGGTGCAATGATCGGTGGATTAGCTCGCTTTGATGGTCAGCCAGTCATGATTGTGGGTCAACACCGTGGTCGCAGTACGCGTGAAAAGTTACAACATAACTTTGGGATGAGTAACCCTGAAGGTTACCGTAAATCACAACGTTTACTCGATATGGCTGAACGTTTTAATCTACCCGTCTTTACCTTTATTGACACCATGGGTGCATATCCAGGTGTGGGTGCAGAAGAACGTGGTCAGGCTGAAGCAATTGCAACGTCTTTGGCACAACTTTCATGCTTGAAAGTGCCTGTAATTGCAACTGTACTCGGTGAAGGCGGTTCAGGCGGCGCACTGGGTATTGGTGTGGCTGACCGTGTGGTGATGTTATCCCATAGTATTTATTCAGTCATTTCACCTGAAGGCTGTGCATCTATTTTATGGAAAACAGCTGAAAAAGCAGAGCAAGCCAGCGAAGCTTTGGCCTTGACTGCTGAAAAACTACAGAAAATTGGTATTGTTGAATATGTGGTCGATGAAGGTGAAGGCGCTCATCTCAACCCAGAACAAGTCATGCATGCTTTAAAAACCGTTTTAAAAGATGCATTGGCTGAGTTGCAACCAATGGATGCGAATGAACGATGCGAAGCACGTTACCAACGTTTAATGAAGTTTGGCAGCGACAATTTAGGGCTAGTGTCTTAACTGAGTTTCAGGATACGCCTGAACAGCCTCATTTTTTAATCGGATGTAGTGGTGGCATGGATTCCATGCTGCTACTCCATTTGATGTCTCATTTATTTCCCAAGCGCATTCGCGCCATCTATATTGATCATCAATTGCAGGATGTTAGTCCGCAGTGGGGTAGCTTTGTTCAAGAACAATGCTATGTCTTGGATGTCCCATGTGTGATTCAAGCGGTGGATGTTGATACAGGCAATGTAGAAAGCCAAGCGCGTAGTGCACGTTATGCAGCCTTTCAGAAGCATCTTCTTGCCAATGAAATTTTAGTTCTCGCCCATCATCAACAAGATCAAGCCGAAACCGTTTTACTCCGTTTACTCTCTGGTGCGGGGATTCATGGACTTGCTGCCATGCAAAGCATCGATATACGAGAGAAATTTACAATTTGGCGCCCTCTATTGGCTTTGTCCAGACAGCAAATTGAGCTGTGGGCCGCTGAGATGCAGCTAAGAAATATTCAAGACCAAACCAATTTTGATACCAGTTATGATCGGGCATGGTGCCGAGCTGAATTGTGGCCAATTTTAGAAAAACGCTTTCCGAAAATGCAGCAAGCTTTGGCACGCACCAGTTATTTGATGCAAGATGCTGAAACGATTTTAGCCGATGTGTTGGCACAAGATTGGGCCAGTTGCGGGAATGCTTCGGTTTTAAATTTAACCTCATTTCGTCAGTTGTCTGCCCCGAGACAGCGACAGTTGCTCTCTGCTTGGATGAAAGGTGAGGATTTATATCGTCCTGCTTTTGATATGGTGCAACGCTTGTTTGATGAAGTGATTGAATCCAAAGTGGATGCCCAAGCCGCATTGCATTGGAATCAATATTATTATGTGCGTTATCAACAGCAACTCTTTCGTGTCAGTAAAGCAGAGTATTTGGCGGAAGAATGTCAGACGATTGAGTCAATTGAGCAGCGTTTTAGTTTAGATCAAGCTTATGGATTTGCTTCAGGGCAATATCGGATTGAAACACAAAAATATGGACTGTCTTCTGAATTATTAGAGCAGCCTTTACAGATAAAACCGCGTTTAGGTGGGGAAAAACTACATTTGTATGGACGCGTTGGGGCTTGGCCGTTGAAAAAAGCCATTCAGAGTGCACAAATTTTTCCGTGGCAACGTCATACAATACAAATATTAAGCATAGATAATGTTATGCTTGGTGTTTTTACGCCTAAAGGATTTTGGTTGGTCGAGTCGGCTTATTGTGAAGTGGGTGGATGGCAACCAAATTTAATCGCTTAGTTAAAAAATTCAGGATAGAGAAATAATCATGAGCGCAGTGTTGAATCGTAATATTTGTTTTATCGGCGGTGGTAACATGGCTCAAGCCCTCATTGGTGGCTTGATTTCACGTGGTTTACCTTCAACTCGCATTACGGTTTCTGATCCTGTTGAACAAGTTCGTCATTTATTGGCTGAAAAAGACTTGGTGGTGACTGAGAATAACGCATCTGCTATTCGTGAAGCCGATGTCGTGGTCTTGGCGGTTAAACCTCAAGTTTTAGCCAATGTTTTAAAACCATTAAACGGTTTATTTGACGGTAAGTTGATTATTTCGATTGTTGCGGGTGCTGAAATTGCAACGATTGCTGCATTAGCTGGCAGTAATCGTATTGTGCGTGTAATGCCAAATACGCCTGCTTTAGTACAAACAGGTGCGCATGGTTTATATGCCACTGAGGCTGTAGATAAAGAAGACCGTGATTTGGCGAGCCAAGTACTTGCTGCGACAGGTTTGACCTTATGGGTAGGCGAGGAAGTGCAAATTGATGCTGTGACTGCGGTGTCTGGTTCAGGTCCTGCGTATTTTTTCTATATGATGGAAAGCATGATCCGTGCAGGTAAAAACCTCGGTCTAGATGAAAAAGTAGCAACGGCGTTGACGTTGCAAACTGCATTGGGTGCGGCACAAATGGCAATCACCAGCTCAAATACACCAGCTGAATTGCGTAAGAATGTCACTTCACCGAATGGTACAACCCAAGCGGCACTTGAAGTGTTTGATCGTGCACAAATTTCACAAAATATCCAAGCTGCATTGGCTGCTGCTCAAAAGCGCAGTCAGGAACTTGCTCAAGAGCTGAGTGAAAGTAGCAAATAATCGTTTTATTTAGGAAAGTTCAAGTATGGGTGCAAACTCTGCGCTAATTTTTGGCATCATTATTAACGTTGCAATTTTACTGGTGTTCTTCCGCTTTCTCATGCAGTTGGCAGCGGTTAACTTTTATAACCCAGTGGTGATGTCGACCGTAAAAGCCACCAAAGTTGTGGATATGTTTGGTCGTATTTTTCCAAATGTAGCGAAAGGCCGCGTTAACTTAGCGGCTTTAGTGCTTTTGGTTTTATTGTATTTACTAAAAATATTTGGTGTCATGTATCTCTCTGGAGCGATGCCAAATAGTCCTGTGCATTTGGTTATTTTAACTTTTGTGACCATGATTCAGGACTTGATTCGTTTCTGTCGTTACCTGATTTTTGCAACGATTATTTTAAGTTGGGTGGTGATGTTTACGCAGTCGCGCTCACCTTATATTGAAGTAATTCAAGAACTTGCGGAGCCTTTGCTAGCGCCGTTTCGCCGTTTATTGCCCAATATGGGGATGATTGATCTTTCTCCAATCGTAGCATTCTTGGCGCTGTATATTGCTGAAATGATTATGAATGAAGTGGCGATTGTCTTGCTCACTGGTTTATAAGATTGTAGCGATATAAAAAAGGACTCGATTGCGAGTCCTTTTTTTGTGGTTGAAATTTTCAGGTGAAGACGTTGATATTTCTTCTAGGCGGCAAATGACCTCCATACCAGCCTTCCTCCTAGGAGGAGGAAGGTGCAAATGTTTTAGTGGGCTTCATCCCAGTTTCGACCTTTGCCAACTTCGACTACAAGAGGGACTGAAATATTCAAGACCAATTGCATCACTTTAGCAAGCTGTGGTGCCAATTCATCTGCAATAGCTTCATCGACTTCAAAAACCAATTCATCGTGTACTTGTAGCAGCATTTTGGCCTGATCTTTAGGTAGCATTTGATCAACTGCAACCATCGCCATTTTAATAATATCCGCAGCAGAACCTTGTAGTGGTGCATTAATTGCAGCACGTTCGGCCGCTTGTTTGATCATTTTATTGCTTGCCATGATATCTGGCGTGTACAAGCGACGGCCTAAAATGGTTTCGACAAAACCTTGTTCGCGTGCAATTTGACGCGTACGTTCCATATAGTCGAGCACGCCCGGATAACGTTGGAAGTATTTCGCAATATAGCCACGCGATTCTTCACGGCTAAACCCGAGTTGACGGGTTAAGCCAAACTCAGACATGCCGTAGAGTAGACCGAAGTTGACGGCTTTGGCCTGACGACGTTGGTCTGACGTGACATCTTCAAGTGCGACACCTAAGACTTCAGCCGCTGTACGACGGTGTACATCTTGTCCATGATTAAAGGCATCGACCAAGGCTTCATCTTGTGAGAAATGCGCCATTAAACGCAGTTCAATTTGTGAATAATCGGCTGCCAATAGCACGCGACCTTGTGGTGCAATAAAGGCTTTACGAATTTGACGTCCAATTTCCTCACGCACAGGAATGTTCTGTAAGTTGGGATCGGTCGAAGACAGACGACCAGTTGCGGTCAGTGCTTGGTGGTAACTAGTATGCACACGATGGGTATCACTGTTGGCTTGTTTTAATAAGCCATCGGTATAGGTGCTTTTTAGTTTGGATAAACCGCGATAGTCCAATATTAGCTCGGTAATTGGGTGGTCAATTTTTTCTAAAACGCTTTCAGATGTACTGTACTGACCTGTTGCGGTTTTTTTGCCGCCCTTAAGTCCAAGTTTATCAAACAGAATTTCACCGACTTGCTTAGGCGAGCTGACATTGAAACTTTGTCCCGCCAGTTCGGTAATCTGGCTTTCAAGATTGGTCATGGTATTGGCAAACTCAACACCGAGTTGATCAAGGAAACCTAAGTCGAGCTCAATGCCATTTTCTTCCATGATGGTCAGGACACGGGCAACTGGCATTTCGACATTGTGCAAAATATTGACCAGTTCAGGGTGTTTTTGTAGTTTGGCATCGAGCACTTCAAACAGGCGATAGGTCACATGTGCATCTTCAGCCGCATAGTGTGCGGCGGTTTCGATCTCAATTTGGTTAAAGGTTTTCTGTTTTGCGCCTTTACCCGCCACCTGTTCAAAGGTCGTGGTTAAGTGGCTGAGGTAGAGGCGTGAAACATCATCCATACCGTGACGAGTCGCCACAGCATTGAGTACATAGGATGCCAACATGGTATCGAAATACCAGCCTTTTAGCTCTATGCCATGATTTTCCAAGACATGCGCATCATATTTCAAATGATGACCGATTTTCTGAACCGACTCATCTTCTAAAATAGGTTTGATTTGCGCCAAGATCTGTTCACGATCTAACTGCGCAGGTGCATTTTCATAATCATGCGCAAGTGGAACGTAATACGCATCTTGAGCATCAAACGCGACCGAAAAACCAACAATTTGCGCTACGCGATAGTCTAAACTGGTGGTTTCAGTATCAAAGGCAAAACGTTTTTCTGTACTTAAACGTTTGAATAATTGTGCCCACTGTTCCGCACTGAGCACAGTATGGTAGTTCGCTTGACCCAGTTGGTCATCGACACTGCTTTGAACGGCCTGATCTTCTGTATTGATGACGGTTTCAGACTGCGCTGATTTAGCAATGTGTTGCGTCGCTTGTTTGTAGGTTGCACTATTGGGATTGTTTGGATGATCGAGCGATTGTAACTGCTGACGGAATTCAAGCTCGGTATACAGTGAACGCAAGGCTTCGGTATTCGGATCTTGGAGTTTCAGATCGTCAAAGGTCAGTCCTGTCTCTAAGTCACAGACAATACTTGCCAGTTGGTGATCTAGAGCAATGCCATCGGCATGTTCTTTGATGTTTTGACCTACTTTGCCTTTAATTTTATCGACATTTTCTAAAATGCCACCAATCGAGCCATATTCTGTTAACAGTTTTGCTGCAGTTTTGGCACCAACACCCGGAACGCCCATAATGCCGTCAGAGGCATCACCCATTAAGGTCAGATAATCAATAATTTGGTTTGGCCACACCCCAAACTTTTCAAACACACCATTCACATCCATCGGCTTGTCTTTAAAGCTGTCTTCTAAGGTGACTTTATCGGTCACCAACTGTGCCATGTCTTTATCGCCTGTGGAAATCAGCACTTGCTGTCCCGCGGCTTCCGCACGTTTGGCTAATGTCCCGATGATGTCATCTGCTTCTGCACCTGGGAGCATGTATAAGGGGATACCCAAGGCACGAATCAAGGCATGCAAGTATGGAATTTGTTCTGATAATTCTTCAGGCATACTTGGGCGGTCACCTTTATAAATCGGCGATAGCACATGACGAAAAGTTGGTTCTGGCGTATCAAAAATGACTGCCATATGTGTTGGCTGGGTACGACGCATCAGTTTTTGGATGGCAGAAATTGCCCCACGAATTGCATTGGTATGTAAGCCAGTTGACGTGGTGAGCGGTGGCAAAGCATGAAAAGCACGAAATAAAAAGTATGAGCCATCGACCAAGACAAATGGTGGCATTGCAAGATTCCTTATCCAAATAACCCGTTTATTGTACGTGATTTTGATGCAGAACAAAGTGTATTGATGTACCGATTGGCATAGATGGTTACGGTTATCCGCTTAAAGATGTACTACAAGCTGATGTATTATTTGAAGATGAGAAAAAGAGATCGAGAACGGATGCAAACTGGACAGCGTGAAATTCGCATGATGTGGTTAATGGGGCTCACGATTGTTGCGATTGCAGCATGGTTTTTGGCCGTGCCGCTGTTGAGTGCATTGTGTGGAATTGCTTTGATCATGAGTGTCATGCACTATGTTGATAGTATTGAACACCCCAGTGCGAGGTTGGCGGAACAACGGGGTATTGCTTTTCAGCCAACGTCAAAAGTGCCGCTTTACCTTACTGCTTTCGTCATTTTAGTCGGCATAGTGGGGCAATGGGGCGGACTCATTGGATTTGGGATCAGTGGCTGGCTGTTCTTTTTCTTTCGTTGGTTACGTCGCCTAGAATATTTATTGTTATCTGTGCAAGCACAGCCACATCAGGTGATATCCGACCGATTCCCAGAATCTGAAAACGCTCCCTCTTTACCCACTACTCTAAACAATACAGATGATTTAAGTCTCAGTGAGCAAGTGAAACGCTGGCTTTGGCAGGGCAATCCTGTCTTAAAAGTTGCGATTGTGATACTGCTGATTGGGCTTATTTTATTATTACGCTTTGCCACCGAACATTGGCAGTTGAGTCTCTCGGTTAAGCTGAGCCTCGTTGCTGCGGTAAGTGTGGGCGTTGTGATCTTTGGTTATGTGCTTCAGCACAAAAACCGCAGTTTTGCTTTGGCTTTGGAAGCACTTGGACTGTCAGGTTTATTTTTGACTTTGTTTTTTACTTACTACAACGGTGTGATTGCAAGTTTAGTGATTGCAAGTCTGTACTTTGTGGTGGTGATGGCGGTTACACTTTGGCTTAGTTTAAAACAACAGTCGATTGAGCTGGCGTTGATGGCGCTGATCATTGCTTATTTGGCACCTTTTACTTTGCCTGTACGGAATGCCACTGCGATAGAACTGGTGGCCTACTATTTGGTCATCAATATTGCAGTTGCTGTTTTAAGCACGTTCAGGCCGTGGAAAGTCCTTAACCAAATTGCTTTTTTAATGACGGTGGTCGTAGGCGGCGCTTATGCCTTTTATCAGGGTAAAGCGCCTGAGCGAGACATGCTGGCCGTGTTGGTTTTGGCACATAGTGCGGTCTTTATTTGGTTGAGTTTTCGTTATAGTCAACTTTTGGCACGTGAAGATTTAACTCAGTTTAAGTTAAAACCGATCTTGGATGTGGCTTTGATTTTTGCTGCCCCCATTGTTGCTTTTGCTTTTTTGTATGTGATGTATTTTGAGGAAACGATTTGGCAGGCAGGCTTTAGTCTAGGCTTCGCAGCGCTCTATACTATGCTTTATCAACTGCTAAAAAGAGCCCATAGCGTTGAGCTGATTGCGCAAAGTTATCTCAGTTTGACTTTGGTCTTCTTGGCGCTGATTCCCCCTATTTTACTGCCTGATCAATGGGGTGTGGTGGGGTGGAGTGTTGAGGGTGCACTGATCTTTATGTATGCCTTATATCGAAACTCTGCCCTGAGTCGTTATTTGGCGATGGGTTTATTGGCCGTGGCTGGGCTCTCAAGTCTGTACTATGTGGTGGAGCTCAATCGTTTTCCAACGGAAGTCTATTGGGCGCTATGTCTGAGTTATTTTGCTGTGGTTACCGTTGCCAACAGTGTAGAGCGCTTTAGACAACAGTTGTCTTTTGCCACCATTGCCTTTTTTTGCTTACAACTACTTTCAGCAACCAGCATGTTGTTTATCCTACTTTTGGATGAAATCGACAGTAAAAGTCAGGTGACGATGGCACTGCTGATCATCGTGCTTTTATATACAGTACTGAATGAATGGTTGCTCTACCGCAAAGCCAGTTGGTCATGGCTATTACCCAAATGGATTGGCCTGATTCCGCTGTATGCCGTTGCCTTCATTTTCTTGGTTGACCTGAGCCATGATGGCATTATTATGTGGTTGACTGGTTTAGATCGCCTCTTGTTTGCTTTAACGAGTGGATTACTCACGTTGCTGTGGTTGCGCCCGTTACAAGGTGTAGCGGATGAGCAGGAGTGGGTGAGTTTGGGGGCTTTACTGAGTTTGGCGCTGACCAGCTTAACTCTCATTCCAAGTATGCCGTATTTGAGCATGGTCATTTTACCGCTGGCCTTTGCTGCATGGTGCTACACACAACCGACTCAAACGCGATGGAGACAGTTTTGGCAAGCACGCAATACCTTAGTGCTCATGTTGTTTTGGATCGTGTGTTCTCAGATCTTTAGCCAACAAGCTTTTGCAGGGTACTGGTTACCCATTTTCAACCCATTTGACTTTGTCAGTATTGCGATGCTGATCGGTTTCATTTGGATGCTGAATTTACAAATGAAATCGGGTTTGGAAAAAAGTCTGGGTGCCATTTTGATGATGTCGAGTCTACTTTGGCTCAGTAGTTATGTGGTGCTACGTGCGCTGCATGTCTATTTCCTAACACCTTATAATGACTGGGAAATGTGGGAAAACGCCTTGGTGCAATTGAGCTTTACTTTGCTTTGGGTCAGTTTGGCTTTCATTTGCATGCTGACGGCAACCAAACGCAACTTGCGTTCATTGTGGATTTTCGGCGGCTGTATTTTAGTTCTGGTGACGCTGAAGTTGGTCTTGTTTGACTTATCTCACATTGGGACACTCACCCGCGTGATTTCATTTTTAGGTGCAGGTTTGGTGATGTTGGTGATTGCGTATATTGCACCGATGCCTGAACTTGAGGAAAAGACCAATTAAACAAGTTCAGCTCCTTATGTCTGCAGGGATCATAAGGAGCTGAGGCGATTTATTTGATGTTCGGTTCTCGTTTCAAGGCTTGTGCATTGGCATATTGATCAATTTCTTCATTGGATAAAGGACGCGAAAGCGGATGATCGACAAAGCCCATTTTCGGCACAGGAATTTCAATTTGGTTATCTAAAAAACCATTGCGAATACGTTCCTGCATTTCATCGCGCACTTGCAAAAAGTGTTCTTGCTGACACCACACGGCAAACAGTAACTCAATCGAAGACTCGCGAAAGGCGGTGACGGTGACGGCAGGTTTCGGGTCTGCAAGCACCAAAGGATATTTATTGGCGACATCAATCAGCACTTCACGTACTTTAATGATGTTCTCATGAAAGTTAATCGCTAGGGTGATGGGAATACGCCGTATTGGAAACTTAGAGAGGTTATGAACTGGGGCTCGAATCAGTTGTTCATTCGGTAGTCGTACATAAATGTTGTCCTGAGTGAGTAACTTAACCGAGAGGAGGTCAATTGAAATGACTTCACCTTCAATGGTATTGCCACGAATAAGGGTGATTGAAATGGTGTCACCAATTTCAAAAGAACCTTCACCAATCAGGAACAATCCACTGATTAAGTTGGATGCTGAGGTTTGTGAGGCAAAACCCAAAGCAACCGTCAAAATACCTGCGGCGCCTAAAAATACACTCAGTTTAAAACCAGCTTCTTTGAGACTGGCCATCACAAAAATTAGGAAAATAAAGTAAAAAATACCACGACGCCAGACCAGCCGTTGGTGGGCGTTAAACTTGGTGCCAATGGTTCGGATAAATGTATTTGAAACCAGACGTGCCAAGAGAAACCCAACAAAACACAGCACTAAGGCAATTAAGATTTCCGTTAGTCGTTCTGTATTGATGTTGGTAAAAATGCCTTTTAGGCTACTGGTAATTTCTTGGGGAATATTTGAGTTTGGCATCTGTCCCCCTTAGAAGAATGAATCAAACATATTAAATAATGCGCTCGCCGAAGAGCGCGGTGGATGCACATAAATCACTTTGCCTGCATGCGGAGGCTTACGGTTCTCGATACGGATTCGTGGTGGCCGATCGGCACCTTCATGCAAGACTTTAATTTGTGATGTCCAAAGTCGATCCGTACTTTCACTATAAAATAAAGGCAGGGCTGAAACAGGCACGTTCATGCGGTCAAAACGCAGTTGTAAATGGCTGGTATTGTGGAACTCAATGGGAGTCACTGCACGAAATGCACGTGGTTTGAGTTGATGCAATTCAGTTCGACCATCGACAGCTGTAGCGTAGGCAATTTCACCTGTACGGTGGTTTGGCCCAAACCAAGTTTCTTTGGGTAAAATCACAGGAATATCAAATAGGGGATCGCGCTGACCTTCAATAAAACCCGAAATCCATAACGGAGTGCTGATATACAGCGTCCCGCGCTGACCCGCTGGAATATAAATCGGGTCGACAGGTTTAATTACCACTGAACGATCGGCCAAACGTGGCATCAGTTGAATCGTATGGTGAGTGTTTTTAAACATGTAGCGTTTAATTTCAACGGGTTGTGGAAAGGCGAAATGTGGGTCCTCTATCGCATGCCATTTTTGCTCATAGTCATACTGAACTTGAGGACGATGGAACTCTAAACGCCATTCTTGTAGACCGCGGGTGAGGCGAAAAAGTAATGAGCCGAACTGCCACGCACGAGCTTGATTCAACTCAAAGTTGTATTCCCCCCACCATTTTAAATTGGGGCTATCCGATTCAAACAGTTCATTCATATTAGGCAACAGCACATTTCCTTATATTGCAAATCAGTGAAAAACAGACTTCACGCTGTCATATGCTTAGAGTACACTCAAAATAATATTTTTCATCATTATTATAATTTTAAGATGCAAGTGCTTAAACAATTACAAATTCCCTATAGTTTTGCGAAGCGTCATGGCGTGCTGTTGCGTTACGAAGGTGATCAAGCCTTTATTGTGCGCCGTGAAAGTACGCCGTTATTGGCTTTGCAAGAGGCACGTCGTTTTTTAGGTGTGGCAGCACAACATCAACTGTGTAGTGATGAAGAATTTCACCAGCTTTTAAGCAGTAGCTATGCAGGGGACAGTGGCGAATCACAACAAGTGGCCGCTGGTTTAGAAGATCATCCCGATTTACTTAGTTTAGCTGACCAAGTGCCTGAAGCTGAAGATCTGATGGACCAAGAAGATGATGCTCCAATTGTTCGTTTGATTAATGCGTTATTGTCTGAAGCCATTCGTGTTGGCGCATCAGATATTCATATTGAAGCTTTTGAAAAGAAACTATCGGTGCGTTTACGTGTCGATGGGCAATTACGTGAAATTGTGCAGCCACGCCGTGAACTAGCACCGCTGTTGGTGTCTCGTATTAAAGTCATGGCCAAATTGGATATTGCAGAAAAACGGATTCCGCAAGATGGGCGTATTTCACTGCGTTTAGCCGGTCGTGAAGTGGATGTGCGTGTTTCGACTTTGCCATCATCACATGGCGAACGTGTGGTGATGCGTTTATTAGATAAACAAGCCGGTCGTTTGAACATGACACATTTGGGCTTATTGAAACCTGACTATGAGCGTTTAACCCAATTGGTGCATCGCCCACACGGCATTATTTTGGTCACAGGGCCGACAGGTTCAGGTAAAACTACAACGCTTTATGCGGCACTTTCAGACCTCAATGATGGTTCGAAAAATATTTTGACCGCAGAAGACCCGATTGAATATCAACTGGAAGGAATTGGACAGACGCAAGTTAACACCAAAGTCGATATGACTTTTGCGAGAGCCTTAAAGGCCATGCTGCGTCAAGACCCTGATGTAGTAATGGTGGGTGAAATTCGTGATTTGGAAACGGCTGAAATTGCGGTCCAAGCATCGCTCACAGGGCATTTGGTTTTATCTACACTGCATACCAATACGGCCATTGGTGCGGTGACCCGTTTAAAAGATATGGGCATTGAGCCGTTTTTGTTGTCGAGTTCTTTGATTGGTGTCATTGCACAGCGTTTAGTGCGAACCTTATGTAGTCACTGTGTGACATGGCATGAAGCCGATACTTTTGAAACACAACTGTTTCAGCATTTGAACCCAAAATCAGAACTTCAGTTACCTCAACCGAATGGCTGTGAACGTTGTTCACATACGGGTTTTACGGGGCGGACGGCAATTTATGAAATTGTCGCTGTGGATGATCAAATGCGTCGTTTAGTTCATGGCAATGCCGCTGAATATGAATTAGAAAGTTATGCACGACAATACTCAGGCTCTATTCGTGATGATGGTTTGCGTAAAGTGTTGGCAGGGAAGACTACGTTGGAAGAAGTATTGCGTGTGACCAATGAAGCGGCTGAATAATAGAATATCGACTAGTAGATACGGGTTATGCGTGTAGTTGTATTATCCTGAAATTACCTGATGTGTTTGTATGGCAGCGTTCGTTTTACTTTTAGAATGAAAATAAAGAACTTTATAATGATGAATAAATCCTTAGCCTTGTTTGGTGTGTTGAGTGGTATGGTATTTTTTACTCCTCTCAGTTTTGCAAAAGATGAAACTTTTAATGTTTATAAAAAATGCCATGATGAAATGGAGTGGTCATGTGATGTCATTAGAAATACCAATGGCAAGAAGGAAAAAGTTTATGGCAGTATGAAATCACCAAATATTGAGCGTTTAAATCAAAGTTATTATCATGTTCAAATGTCATGTGGTAGCCCATGTCAAGCTCATAGTTTTCTATCGAGAAATAAACAAGAAGATGATGCGACTCAAGAATTTATCGCTATTGATACGAAGAGTAATTGTTTAATTGAAACTGATTCTAAACACAATAAAATCACAGCTCGCCAATTAAATTCGAAAAAAAGACATACTTTGATCAGTACCCAGCACCCTATTTTTCAAAATGTCCCTATTTTTGATATTGCCCAATATACGGTGTTCCAAGGCACTTCTTATTTTGATCCAAAAGGAAATTTGATTTTACTGGCAGATGAAATCGATGATCAAAAGAAATTTAAAAAGATATTTCCAAATCCTTGTAAGTTATGAAATCTCTATCCCAAAGCTATGACTTTAGGATAGAAGAGATGACTTAAACAATTACATTCAATGTCACATCAATATTGCCACGCGTTGCATTTGAATAAGGGCAAACAATATGTGCTGCATCCACTAATTTTTGCGCTTCTGCTTGCTCTAAACCTTCTAAATGAATGTTCAAGGTCACTTGAATACCAAAACCTGTTGGAATAGGGCCAATACCTACATCACCTTCGATATAAACATCAGGTGTAATTTTTAATTGGTCACGGTTAGCAACAAACTTCATTGCACCTAGAAAACATGCAGAATAACCTGCGGCAAAAAGCTGTTCAGGGTTCGTTCCACCACCTGCGCCGCCCATTTCTTTAGGAACGGTGAGTTTTACATCTAAAATTCCATCAGAAGAGGTTGCGCGACCATCACGGCCACCTGTCGCTTTAGCATGTGCTGTATAAACTACTTTTTCTAAAGACATTGTGATTCCCTGAATATTGTATTTGAGTCCTTATCCTGTCCTAAATTGCAGAAAGAATAAGCAGTGTTTTTGTAAATTTATACAGAGAATGCTTGCGATTAAGTTGAGAGTTTAGTCTATTAAAAATCAATGGTATAGAATCCTATTATTGTTTTTTAACATTCGCAATCGGGGCTTGTCGATGTGAATGAAAACTGAGAGGGATTCGAGGGATTATTAATTTTTAAAGATAAATTAGAGTCATGTATTTTATGAGAGCTAGAGCTACTCCATGAAAGAGCAGTAGTGAATCAATATGAAGTTTTTGTGTGAAGAATAACCTTGTCTTAAACGATCGCAGCGTGATTAAAACTGCACTAATTTTCGGTGTTGCATCAACGGCATGCTTTCACGGATTTGAACTTGTTCTACCAAGTCAAAAGGTACCGTAATCAACTGTGCACCTGGATTAAGAATCAAATCCAAAACTTGACCACGGCTATTGGTTGCTGCTGCATGTCCCCAAGTCTGTCTTTTTTCACCATGCCAGCCTTGTTGCGCTGCGCCTAACACGATGCTTTGGCTATCCATCGCACGGGCTTGTAATAATAACTGCCAGTGCATTTGCCCCGTAGTGTAGGTAAATGCAGCAGGAGCAGTCAAAATATTTGCACCACGCGCGCGTAAAGTTAAAGCCAATTCAGGAAAGCGTAAGTCATAGCAAACCATCAAGCCAATATTACCAAAAGGCGTTTTTGCCACAACGACATCTGTACCAGGTTCAAAAAACTTCGATTCTTGGTAGCCACCCACAGCATCGCCAACTTGTACGTCAAACAAATGAATTTTGTCATAACGTGCTTCAGTACGTTCAGGGCTAATGCAAAGACTGACTGTACGAACACGACCATCCTCAATAACAGAACCATCTGGACGGAACGGGCATGGGAGAGTACCCGCGACGATCCAGATTTGATATTGATGAGCAAGATTTTCTAAACGCTTTTGAATGTCTTCAAACTGTGCTGCGGTCTCACGTTGTTTGCCTGCAGCAAAACAAACGAAGTTTTCGGGAAACACAATAAGTTCAGCACCATTAGCTTTACTTTGTTGAATGAGAGACTCAATGACAAGAAAGTTTGCTTCGATGTCATTTTGAGAGTTCATTTGTACAACAGAAAGTAAAGTCATAAATGGGCCTACAAAATTTGTTGTTATGCGTTTTGTTGCTGTGACACTTGATCGAGGCTGTCTTGTTCTTTTTGCAACTGTTTGACCAAAGGTTCAAACATATTTTGATTACTTTGATTCAGTTCCATCAAAGTTTTATGTGCATCTAATACGGTGTTTAACATATTACGATGTGTAATGTGCTCTTCCATCAGTTCGAGGGTGCAAACGTTTGGATCGCCACAGTAGTTTAAAATCACAAAAACCTGCCCTAGCCCCATACTGTTGGCTAAGGTAGTGATATCAGAGTTGGTGGACAACATGACAGCTTGGATATTATGGATCTGTTTAAGCTTTAAGCCTAACTTAGCCAAAATGCCTAACACCGTGCTGTCGATGAATGTAGTTTGGGTTAAATCTACGATTGCACCAACAACATTTGACTGTTGTTCAATACGGTTTAAAAGTTTGTCTAGACTGATACAAGATTGGGCACGCACTTCGCCAATAAGCTTAAAAATATGCGTTCCATTCAAGCTTGCATATTCAACATGACCTGTTGACATATAAATGCCATTTGCAGAGAAGGATAGGAAATTATCCCATAGGGCAAATACTTACTCAAGTATCTAACAGTCTTAGAAGATAGGATATTGTAATAAGTTATTGATAATTTGATTAATTCATTCGACGTAAACTTAAAATGGCAATATCGTCTGCAACATGCTCTGGTGCTTCAAAGGATTGATTTTGCAAATGATAGACCAATTGTGTGAACTGATCATTCAGTCCGCCATTGAAGGGTTCGAGTGCGCCATCGGAACAAATAATGAAGCGGGCATGACGGTTGAGTACACATTCATGCTCTTCAACTTCCAGTTCTTCAGTAAGGCCTAAAGGAAAACTACTGGTATGTAATATTTTAGGAGCTTGATTTGGCTCAAAGATAATTGCGGGGGGGTAATGTCCTGCACTCGACCAGCGAAGTTGATGAGTTTCGAGGTTTAAAATCCCTGCAATCATGGTGATGTGCTTTTCAATATTCTCTTGAACCAACATGCCATTGAGTTTCTTAATTAACCCACGCGGTGTTTTGGCACGACCATGAAAAGCCGCCATCCAAGAGGTTAATAAGCTACTGGTGACCCCATGACCAGATACATCAGCCAAATAGAACATCACTTCTTTATCGCTAATTTTCCAATAATCAAACCAGTCTCCAGACAAATAAGCAGAAGGCTGAAAAAACGTTTCAACGGTGTAGTTTTGGAGTTCTATAGGGTTTGGTAAAAGTCGCTTTTGTAACTCTGCAGCGGAAGGTAAATCTCGACTGTCTTGATTGCGTTTATATTGTGCATCAATTTTGAGCAAGGATTGTTGAGGATTGCTGGGGAGTTTATTCCACATCCAACCTGCTAAAGCACCGAGTTCCCAAGCTTGGGCTAAAGCACTACCTTCATTTTCAAAGGCAAGGACAATGGTGGGAAGTGTCCATTTATAATCTAAATAATCTTGGATATCGGCAATAGCAATAATAGTCGGGTCATAAAGATCAATGTCTTCTATGCGAATCATTTGCACACTTGGTAGTGTGTCTAGCACCTGTTCTAAACATGGAATATGGCGAGAAGGTTGAATGAAATACATAAAAAAAATGGCTTATCCTTAGCATTAAGCTATTGCTTTACTATAACAAGCAAATTACAGCTAGAGAAAAAAAATTCAACTCTAGCTGCAATACATTGTTATTCCGTATCTAACATTTGATGCGATTCATTGGTTGATGGAGAGCTAGAAGAATCATCATCACCGACATCATCAATAAACATCCCTTCAGCTTCTTGGCCTTTTTTCTCAGCAATAATGAAGTTTTTACGTTGTAAATAAATATCACGAATTGAGGAATATTTATCGCCTTGAATCGCACCCTCAATATCAATCAGTTGTGATCTTACATCAATACCACGTAAAGTCTGTTCAGCCCAATACAGGCCTTCTTCATCTTCTAATATGTATCTTTGTGGGCGCGCATAGCCATCAACAACCAAGCCAAAGCCATCACGGAAAGTACTTGGCCCAAAAACAGGAAGTACTAGGTATGGGCCAGATGGAACCCCCCAATAACCAAGAGTCGTACCAAAGTTTTCATCTTCAGTTTCCAAACCCAAGCGCGAAGCAGGATCTGCAAAACCTAAAGTAGTTACCGTATTAATGGTAAATCGACCTAAAGTTTTTGCGGCACGGCCGGGACGCCCTTGTATAAGTTGGTTCACTGCATTCCAAGGTTCACCGAGGTTTTTACGGAAGCCACTATAAGAGTCACGAATTGGTGAAGGGATCTTTTCTTTATATTCCACCGCAATTGGGCGAACGATCGCACGGTCTAAAGCATCATTGACGGCAAAAATTTGTCTATTTAAAGGTTGAAGCGGATCTTTTACATTATCAGGTTGTGCTGCATTGGCATCTACTTTTAAATCTTTTGCTTTAATATTCTTTAATTCTTTAAGCGAAGAAGATTGAGCTGTTTGCGGATCAGCACTGGTATCTATTTCGCTGGCAGCTGTAGGCGCTACATCTTCAGCAAATGCAAATGTTGTAAAGCCTACAAAGAGTAGACCAGCACATAAGTGGCGAATGTGTTGCATATAAAAGAGTTCCGGAACTTTATAATCAGCAGGTGAATTAAAAAAATAATCTTTTAACTATCTTAACAGCTCTTTATTGCTCATTGTTAAATCAAATTTTAAGAAATGTTAGTAAAAAAGCGACATTTTGCTGAATAAATAAACAGGTAGAAGTTTTTTTATAAATAATTGAGTAAAGGGGGTTGTGTTGGGTTGGAAATGCTGTAGAATGCACATCCATCGGCGGTGATGTTGATTAAAACTTGTTGAGAAACAAG
>Ga0155634_1074_pt1 | contig 168729 bp, 158 predicted proteins | sample RifCSPhighO2_12_FD_107291 | JGI IMG/M metagenome (GOLD analysis project Ga0155634, IMG submission 107291) | Pseudomonadales bacterium RIFCSPHIGHO2_12_FULL_40_16
CATGGTTGACTCCAAAAACAAGCATTTCCCATGCTTATTGGGGAGTAGATTATCACTTATAGGCGTGGTCTAAAATCCTAGAACCACATCATTAGTTTGGGGCTTAGGTTTTATGCGACAGTTTTCTTTCTCTTTATTTGCAACTGCAATGTGTGCCTGGGCGACAGTGAGTCATGCGGAGCAGATGTTGGATGTACATGGTCAGTATTTGTTTGGTGACTGGCAGGGAAAACGAACTGAATTGGCGCAAAAAGGCATTAAGTTTGAAGCCAATGCTTTAACAGATACCAACTATTTGGCGGATGGCGTGCATAATGCAGGTGCAAGCCCAAATACCGCTTCACAGTTTTGGCTAGGTACACAATTTGATTTAGAGAAGCTAGCGGGCTGGGAAGGGGTCACCATTCGTTTTGTTGCGACTGCGCGTCAAGGACAAAGTACCTCTATTCGCGATTTACAAGATCCTTCTGCACCGCAATTAGCCAATGTACAAGCCACCTATGGCCGTGGAAACCAAGACAGCCGTTTGTCAGAGCTTTCGATTGAAAAGCGTTTTAAAGAACAAGGGATCAGTGTCAAAGTTGGGCGATTGGGTTTGGGTTCTGATTTTGATGTGATGCCTTTTGTGCCGCACAAATGGGGAAATGGCAGGGCAATATCTGGATGAATACGCCGGTTTCACAATGGGGCGGTCGCATTAAATATCAACTGACCCCTGAAGTGATAACGCAAATTGGTGTTTACGAATTCAATCCAGATAATGGCAATGGCAAAGCCGAGGGACAAGGTTGGAGCCTAGACACAGAACATGCCGACGGTGTGACTATTCCAGTAGAAGTGATTTGGACACCGAAAGCACTATTCAATGGTTTGGCGGGGAGTTATCGGGTCGGTGGGATATATAACACCGCAGATGATCCAAATAACCAATATGACGTGGCTTATGGCAAAGGTGTGGTTGGCGAAGACCGGACATTTGCAGGATGGATTGCCATCGAACAGCAACTGACTTCAACGGGTGCAGGGCGCCAAGGTTTGCATAGTTTTGCCAACTTTACATGGCATGACCGCATCACCAATAAAGTAGATAACTCACAACAAGTGGGGCTGAAATATATTGGGGTATTTGAGCAGCATCCGACGGATATTTTAGGTTTGGGGGTGAATCGTGTACATCTGAATGAGCGATTCACTGCGGGTAAAGTACAGTATGATGCGAGCGCGGAATACAATATTGAACTGAACTATAGCTATAACCCTACGCCATGGTTAATGTTACGTCCCAACATTCAGTATGTGGTCAACTCAGGTTCAAGCCATTTAGCGGATAATGCATTGGTCTTGGGGCTTGGAAGCCGCATTATTTTCTAAATAGATAGCCATAAAAGTGCAAAGGTTTGACAGCAGATTTGCACTTTTAGCGTTGAATACAAGGTACTTTATTTGTTATAGATCATAGTGAGTACAGGGAGAGCTGTGATGCCATTATTATTTCAACCCATTCAATTTGGGGATCTAAACTTAACAAATAAAATCGTGATTGCACCGATGTGCCAATATTCAGCCAATGATGCGGGTGAGCTGAGCTATTGGCATGAGCAACAATGGGCCAATTATGCATTGTCAGGTGCGGGCTTATGTATTGTTGAAGCGACAGCCGTACAAGCGGTAGGACGGATCAGTTTTGCGGATTTAGGACTATGGAATGATTTGCAACGTGCACAAATGAAAGCCTTACTTCAAAAAGTCAAAACACTCTCTCCGATGCCTTTTGCCATCCAACTGGCACATGCGGGACGTAAAGCATCGACCGACCGACCTTGGTCGGGAAAAGGTCAGATCAAACCGAATGAACCGCATGGTTGGCAAACGGTGTCTGCCAGTGATGTCCCCTTTAAGCCTGAAGAACATGCACCACATGATTTGAGTGTGACGGAGATGCAAGACATCATCGAAGACTTTGCCAGTGCTGCAGTACGCGCAGTAGATGCAGGTTTTGAGCTGATCGAACTACATGCAGCCCATGGCTATTTGTTGCATCAGTTCATGTCACCGCTGTCGAACCGACGGACTGATGAATATGGCGGAAGTTTTGAAAACCGCATTCGATTTACCTTAGAAGTATTCCAAGCCATTAAACAAGCTGTTCCTGAAAATTATCCCGTAGGTATACGTTTATCTGCAACTGATTGGATGGAGTCGACCGCAACAGAAAGTTGGGATATTGATTCAACGGTTGGGCTATCGAAAGCGTTAGAGCAACTCGGTGCGGCTTATATTCATGTCTCAAGTGGTGGCTTGCATGTGGAACAAGACATTCAGATTAAGCCCAAGTATCAAGTGCCTTTTGCCCATGCAGTGAAACAAGCGGTGAAAATTCCAGTCATTGCGGTGGGCTTGATTACAGAAGCTAAGCAGGCTGAACATATTTTAGAAGCGCAAGAAGCAGATGCAATTGGTCTGGCGCGTGCCATGTTGTATGACCCACGATGGCCGTGGCATGCCGCTGCAGAACTGGGTGGGAAAGTCTCTATCGCACCGCAGTATTTACGGTGTCAGCCACATGGGATCAAAGATTTGTTTTCTGCGTTTTAATCATATATTCGCCCATTGGTCTTTTAAAATATTTCAACTGAGTAAAGGTGTATCCTAGGATAGGTCTTTATTTACATCATCTGGAAAAGGAACAGCTTGAATGATTTTTTCGGTAATTTTTCCAGTATTTTTCCTGCTCTTCCTTGGTTTTGCCTCTGTCAAAATCCAGTTGCTCGCTAAAGAGCAAATGACTGCGATCAGTGCTTTTGTCATCAAAATTGCGTTACCTGCTTTATTGTTGCATGCCTTAGCTTCAAAAGATTTGCATGAAATTTGGTATCCGTCATATTTTTATGTTTATGCCGCTGTGACCTTTGGCTTATTTATTACGGCTTTTATTTTAGGTCAAAAGCTGTTTAAAAATCACTTTACCCATGCTGCAGTCTTTTCACTGGGTGCATCCATGTCCAATACGGGGTTATTGGGAGCAGCAATTTTGACACTTCTGATGGGAAGTGAAGCGATGATTTACATTTCATTGGTGGTGATCATTGAAAGTGTATTTTTGGTTCCATTGATGCTTACGCTGGCAGAAATAGGGCGACAAAGACAAGCCAATTTAGCCTCCATTTTAAAAACCACATTTCTCACGCTACTCAAAAATCCACTGTTTTTGTCGGTGATGCTTGGCATGAGTTGTGCGATTTTCGAACTTCAAATTCCACATTTAATCGACCAAGTATTTGCGATGCTAGGTCAGACTGCTGCACCTCTAGCGCTCTTTATTATTGGTGGGGGAATGGTGGGGCTAACCATTCAATCGTTTAACTTACAAACCGTTTATCTGGTGATATCTAAAAATATTTGTATGCCAATATTGGTTTATTTAGGGCTGACCTATTTGACTGAGTTGGACCCAAAGATGATTTATGCAGGGACCTTGATTGCGGCTTTACCGATGCCTTCTCTATTTGGAATTTTTGGGCAAGTGTATGGCTTAAATGAAAAAGCACTCACTCCACTGATAATCAGCACGCTATTGAGTTTTGTGGTGGTCAGTGTCTTGATTGGTCTTTGGTGGTGAAAAAAATACTCTCAATTGAGAGTATTTTTTGAAGAAGAGATTTATTTTTTGACCGCAGCTGTTGCAGCTGGAGCTTTAGCTTGATCGGCAATCATTTTATCAACCATCGCCAAAGACTCTTTGGCCTGTGGCACATTTTCCTTGGCTAAAGCGGTGAAAATTTTCTTCGCTTCAGGCAAGTTCTGCGGAATGATATTGCCATTAGCAAACATATTGCCTACGGCCATCAGTGCAGGAATGTAACCTTTTTTTGCTAAGTCTTGAATGCTGTTGAGACCTTTTTGAATGGGTGCTTCTTGTTTGTTTTTAAAGCCTGTGCTGATGTCGTACAGGGCTTGTGCATGAATGGCTTGATAGTTGCCTTTTTTCACCAAAGGCTCAAGTTTCTTAAGGGCTAACTTTTCAGACTCTGGTTTATTTTCGGAAAATAACAGCACGGCATATTCAACGGTTGCATCATCAAAGCCTAATTTAGATGCGGCTTCAAAGTGTTGTTTGGCTTTGTTGATGTCTTGAGGCAAGCCTAAAGTACCAGTGACATAGTTTTTCGCAAGCACATAATGCGCAACAGGGTAGCCTTTATTTGCAGCGTCTTGATAGAGCTGAATGGCTTTCTTCTCATTCTTCGCTGTGCCTTGGCCAGTCTGAGTCAAATAAGCCAAGTTGTACATGGCTTGTGGGTTGCCAGACTTTGCCAGTTTTTCTAACGCTTGATATGCTGCCGCCATATTGTTGGCTTTAACCATTTCTTCAATCTTGGCAAATTCGGGGTTAATGGTATCTTGAGTGGTGGCTGCAAGTGCAAGCTGGCTAGAGAGTGCAATTAAGCTTGCAAGTACGATTTTCTTCATGTTTTATAAACCTTTTTCTTACACATAAGTCCATCTATGTGTGTATTTGTTTTGAGTCATTTCACATCATAAGTTGAATTGTGTGAATGTAAATATCTGAATTGTGTCTTGGTCTTACAAATTTTCGTTGATTGTGTTGATCGGTATATCTTTTTCCAATACAACCCGCGTGCTATGCAGTGGAAAAGTCTGAAACGTGTTATTGGTATTTGTAGCGGATGAGCTTTGGGATTTATTAGGATTCTGGCTTAGATTCTGTTTAAATAACGCTGAAAATGAGTAGTGAGTTCAGCATGTTTATTAAGTCAATTAAGCGAAATTATTTAAAAGTTTTGGCCGATGAGTCGATTCCAGATGGTGAAAAAATTGATGCCTTATTGATGAAATTGGGTGGTGAGTTTTTAGTGAGCAAAGATGACCGTGTATATATCTTTGAAAAAGACGGTGTGACCGCAAAATTTGATGCTAAACATGCACGAGACTTTTCATTTAAAGACTATCTCTGCAAAGACATGAATAAGTTGTTTCATGATTTTTGATATTTAATCTTCATTGTAAATGAGTGAACTATTAAATAAGGCTCTAAAAATAGTTTAAGTCCTTGGATGAGCCTTTTATCCAAGAACTGATGCTTGCTATAGACTTCTAAAGCAATATTTTTTATGTTTTGTTTATACCCGAAGAATGAGTGTGAATGGCTTTAACCACTGCAAAGATACTTGCAGTGGTCAGGCTAAAAGATAATATAAAATAATAATTTGTATATGAATAGCTTATACGCTTTTTTAGCAAAAGCGTTTGACTGTGTGCTCATCATTCAAGTTATATCATATAAAAAAGAAGGTTACTTTTCATAAGATGAATCGAGACATCTCTAAAATGATAAAAATATTCTCAATCTTATTCATATGTTTAGTTGGCTCAATGGCAGTTTTAGCCGGGCAGCCAAATCTTGTGCCTCATCAAATCAACTTGAAAAATGGGAAGCGTTTTTCTCTAAACCTTCCAGCAAATTACGACATCATTCCTGCGGCTGAGGGTTTAAAACGTGTTCGTTTTTTTAGCAAAGCACCTGACGGTAGAATGTTTGTCACAGATATGCACGATTTGACCGATAATAATAAAGGCATCGTTTATATTTTGGATGAATGGAATGCTGAAACAGGAAAATTCGGCAAAATTATTCCTTATATGACAGGTTTGAAAAATCCAAATTCAGTCCAGTTTTATACAGACTCTTCTGGGCAAGACTGGTTATATTTGGCTGAAACGCATCAGCTCACCCGACGGAAATTTACGCAAGGTAAAATGGAACCCACGGCTAAAGCTGAAGTTTTAGCGACTTTTCCTGATTATGGTTTAAGTTATAAATATGGTGGCTGGCATCTAACACGAACCATTGCCGTGGGTGGAAACGGGAAAATTTATGTTTCAGTCGGTTCAAGTTGTAATGCTTGTACCGAGAAAGAGAAAGTTAGAGCAACAGTTTTAGAAATGAACCCCAATGGTTCTGAACAAAAGATTTATGCCACAGGCTTGCGTAATGCCGTCGGTTTGAAATGGGTGGGTAAATTTTTATTTGCCACCAATCAAGGTGCAGACCATCTAGGTAAACATAAACCTGATGAAACTTTTTATGCACTCAAGCCTGATGCAGATTATGGTTGGCCATCTTGCTATTCGTCGAATGGTAAAATTTTTGCAGATCCAAAATTTAAACGTCCAACAGGATGTAAAAATGTACCGTCTCCTTATGCTTATTTCCCATCGCATTCGTCTGCACTAGGCTTTGACTATTTTGACCATCCAGACACAGATGAGGTCATCAAAAATTCTTTTTTAGTGGCTTTGCATGGTTCTACGGATGCCACAATTGGTCATGGTTATAAAATTGTGATTATGCGTAAAGGGAAAAAACTTGAAACCTTTATGGATGGTTTTTTAGTGGGGAATAAGGTGAATGGTCGACCTGCGGATATTTACCGTATAGATGCAAATTCCTTTTATTTTTCGGATGATAAGGGCGGTGTGGTTTATTATGTGAGGAAGAAATATTCCTCATCGCTCTAAGTTTAAAAAAGCCCCCAAAACCAAGAATAAGTTTTAGAGGCTCATTTATCATAACATTCTAAAAAATATAAACTTACTGCGGTCTCGCCACATCACCATTTAAACGTTCTGGTAAGTCTAAAACTGTCACATCCAGTTCGCTCAAAGACTCAGGGCGTGCCACTACCAACGCGACATAACCGCCATCAATCGCAGCGCTATTCACCACTTGAATACCTTTATTCAACTGTTCAGCTTGCGCAGGTGCACTGCCTGTACCCTGAATTAAATGCAACCATGCTTTTGGTTTGGCTTTAAACCATAAACGTGCAATCACTTCCTGGCCCAAGTAACACCCTTTGTCATAGTGCACGCCTTCACGTTGGTGTAAACGAAGCTCTTGGGGTTGAAACACATGCTCAATGGCTTGGTCGATAAACGCTTCACCATGAGTAATGGCTTGTATTTGCCATGCTGCAATATCGGTAGGCTCAGCAGAGAAGGTGGTACGGTCTTGCGTGAAGGTTGGAAAAACTGAACCCATAGGTTCAAGTTTCATTTTAGAGAAGGCCCCAAACTTTTTAATGTGCTTGGAAAACTCTTCAGACTGGTCTTGTGTGGTCACAATTTCAAAATGTTCTGGGTTACGTTTTGTCAGCCACAAACCGAAGTGAATACGGCCTTTCAAGTCACAAATGGCGGTATATTGCGTTGTATTTTCAGCTAAAGCTTCAACGTTGACCGTCACTTGACCTTGTAAAAATTTGAGTGCATCTACACCAATTAAAGTGAAAGAGGAGAAAGCTAGATCGCTCATGAATTGCTCGCCTACCTTAAAATCTAATACTAAAGAATTAGGGCTATTTTCCGCTATTTTTCAGAAAAAATCATATTTAGAGTAAATATTTAAAAGTTAATGTAACCAAATATTTCAAAAACCCCTATTTTTATATCTAAGTTTATGAAATATAAACGATTTGGGAAATGGGTTTTCGACAGTGTAGTATGCCTAGCAGACAAAGATGAATTGTCTAGTAAAGACAGTGAAGAAAAATGAAACACCAAAGGCAGGAACGCTATGAACAATAATCACCGCAAACCACTGCAAGGCACCCAGCTAGAATACTTTGATGTGCGAGAAGCCGTTGAACAGATTCAGCCAGGCGCTTATGCAAAACTTCCATACACCTCAAAAGTATTGGCTGAACAGTTAGTGCGTCGTTGTGATCCTGCCATTTTGGAGCAGTCACTAAAAGAATTAATTTTCTCAAAACAAGATCACGATTTCCCTTGGTATCCTGCACGTGTCGTCTGCCATGACATTCTTGGACAAACGGCATTGGTTGACCTTGCAGGTTTACGTGATGCGATTGCAGATCAAGGTGGTGACCCATCGAAAGTGAATCCTGTTGTGCCAACGCAGCTCATTGTCGATCACTCTTTAGCTGTGGAATTCGGTGGTTTTGATCCAGATGCCTTTGAGAAAAACCGTGCTATTGAAGACCGTCGTAATGAAGACCGTTTCCACTTCATTGAATGGACCAAGACAGCTTTTGAAAATGTCGATGTGATTCCTGCGGGGAATGGCATCATGCACCAAATCAACTTGGAGAAAATGTCTCCAGTGGTGCAAAGTCGTGAAGGCGTGGCATTCCCAGATACTTGTGTCGGTACAGACTCACACACACCACATACCGATGCGCTTGGTGTGATTTCGATTGGTGTCGGTGGTTTGGAAGCTGAAAATGTGATGCTCGGTCGTGCGTCTTGGATGCGTCTTCCAGACATTATCGGGGTTGAATTTGTTGGGCAACGCCAAGCGGGTATTACTGCAACCGATATCGTGTTGGCATTAACTGAATTCTTACGTAAAGAACGTGTCGTTGGAGCGTATCTTGAGTTCTTCGGTGAAGGTGCAGATAGCATGTCAGTGGGGGATCGTGCCACGATTTCCAATATGACCCCTGAATATGGCGCAACTGCGGCGATGTTCTATATCGATCAAAACACCATTGATTATTTAACCCTGACAGGTCGTGAAGCTGAGCAAGTTGCACTTGTTGAAAACTATGCCAAAGAAATCGGTCTTTGGGCATCGGATATGAAACAAGCTGAATACCCACGTGTCCTTCGCTTTGATCTTTCAACAGTAACACGTAATATTGCAGGCCCATCAAACCCACATGCACGTGTTTCTACGGCTGATTTAAAAGAAAAAGGCATTGCAGGTGTGGTTGAAAACCGTACCGATGGCTTAATGCCTGATGGTGCTGTGATTATTGCTGCCATTACTTCTTGTACCAATACATCAAACCCACGTAATACGGTTGCAGCAGGTCTATTGGCACGTAAAGCCAATGAATTGGGATTAACTCGTAAACCTTGGGTGAAATCTTCTTTTGCACCGGGTTCTAAAGCAGCGGCTTTATATCTTGAAGAAGCAGGCGTATTGGATGACTTAGAAAAACTCGGTTTTGGTATCGTGGCGTATGCATGTACCACCTGTAACGGTATGTCTGGTGCTTTAGACCCTAAACTACAACAAGAAATTATTGACCGTGACTTGTATGCAACAGCGGTACTTTCGGGTAACCGTAACTTCGATGGTCGTATCCATCCTTATGCAAAACAAGCGTTCTTGGCATCTCCTCCGCTGGTTGTAGCGTATGCGATTGCAGGAACAATTCGTTTTGACATCGAAAAAGATGCATTAGGTACAGATAAAGACGGTAATCCAATTTACCTGAAAGACATTTGGCCTTCGGATGAAGAAATTGATGCATTGGTTAAAGAAGCGGTGAAACCTGAACAATTCCGTAAAGTCTATATTCCAATGTTTGATTTAGGCGTAACGGAAAAAGCGGCAAGTCCTTTATATGACTGGCGTCCGCAAAGTACCTATATCCGCCGTCCGCCGTATTGGGAAGGGGCTTTGGCTGCACCACGTACACTGGCAAATATGCGTCCGCTTGCAATCTTGCCTGATAACATCACTACGGATCATTTATCACCATCGAATGCAATTATGATGGATTCGGCAGCAGGTGAGTACCTGCACAAAATGGGTGTACCTGAGGAAGACTTTAACTCATATGCAACGCATCGTGGTGACCATTTGACGGCGCAACGTGCGACATTTGCGAATCCGAAATTGTTTAATGAAATGGTGGTTCGTTCTGACGGTACGATCAAGCAAGGTTCGAAAGCACGTGTTGAGCCTGAAGGCGAAGTGATGCGTATGTGGGAAGCGATTGAAACTTATATGAACCGTAAGCAACCGCTCATCATCATCGCAGGTAAAGACTATGGTCAGGGTTCTAGCCGTGACTGGGCTGCTAAAGGCGTGCGTCTTGCAGGGGTTGAAGCGATTGTAGCGGAAGGTTTTGAGCGTATTCACCGTACTAACTTAGTCGGTATGGGCGTGTTACCGCTTGAGTTTAAAGCAGGAACTGACCGTAAGACCTTGAAGCTAGATGGTACTGAGCTGTATAGCGTGATTGGTAATATTGCGCCACGTTCGACGTTAACTTTAGTGATTGAGCGTGCAACGGAAGATGGTAAGAGTGAAATTGTTGAAGTGCCTGTCACTTGTCGCCTAGACACTGAAGAAGAAGTGTCTGTATATGAAGCGGGTGGTGTATTGCAACGCTTTGCACAGGACTTTTTAGAAGGGAATGTGGCTTGATTTAGTATTATTCTTTAAATCCTCCCCAACCCTCTTTTTAAAGATGGGCTAGGGGAGATTAAAGTTATTGAAAATGTTGTAAAAAGGCCCTACATTTATGTGGGGTTTTAATTTTGGGTTATTTACATTGAGGCAATTGCGTGAAGATTTTCAATTTTTAAAAGAAATTATTAAAGAATTTTTTCAGTGTATTGATATTGTTGATAAATTAAATAAATTTGATGAATTTGAAATTAAAGGTTGGGAAATTTGGTTACAAGTTGAATTTGCAATATTTATGCACAATCATGCAAGGATCTCACAAGTTGAAAGAGAGGTACGATATGAGTTTGATAAACGTAGTTCTAAAGATAAAAATATTTGCTCAATTGATTTTATGATTAGACAAAAAAATAAGCATAGTTCAATTCCTTTAGAGATAAAGCAGCATAAAAATATTTCACATTGTATTCGTTATATGTTTAAGGACATGGAAAAGTATGAAAAAATTAGAGGATCAAAAATTACAACTGAACGTTTTTTGTGGTGTTTAGGGATTCATCCTACGCCTAAAGATGAATTTTATTTGAATAGATTGATATGTGAGAATAAATTCAGGGAGATTCATCCAGATTATATATTTTCTAAAAATATTGAAGGGACGAGTTTTAGCTTTACTTTAATCTAGTCTTAAACTACTTAGATAAAATCTTCAATAACATGCTACTTAAATACCGAAGAAGAAGTGTCTGTATATGAAGCGGGTGATGTATTACAATGCTTTGCGCAGGATTTCTTGGAAGGGAATGTGGCTTAAGACTTTAAGCTGAAATAATTGATATTGTTGTAAAAAGACCCTACATTTATGTGGGGTTTTTTATGGTAGAAGTAAATGTTAAGTGGACAACGAGCGTCAATATTTTTAAAAGCGATGGGGGCGAGAATCAAAGAGTCTCAGAGAATAGATGCAACTGATAAAGTTAGATGTTATCAAATAGCTAATTCGAAAAGTAAAGTTCAAATTTTTTTTGATGCTAAAACTATTGGAAAATGTCGATTCAAATTTGACTATGAAATACCGCATAATATTTTGGGAATTTCTGAAATTGAATTAATTGAAGACTATTCAACGGCACTTAATCGGGTAAAAATCAATACTATTTCTAATATTTTTCAATGCTATTTAGATGATGAAATTGCTTTGAGGAATTTAGTTGAATACTTTGAAAATTAAATTCTTTTAGTAGAAGTTAGTAATGTTTTTGAGAAGTAAAATTAGGTGACCTAATGCATTGGTTGCATATTGGTATTCAGCAAGTTTTAAAGAAGAAAATTAATGACAAAAAAACAACGAGTATTTTTAGGTATTTTTATAATAGTTATACTATTAGCTATTTTATCGATTTTTATATATTTTTTTCTAGGTTGGCTCAAAAGTCTAAACCCAAGTGTTGGGGCGGCCTTAATTACAGCATCTTTAGGTTTTATAGGACTTTGGTATGCTCAATGGCAATCAAAAAGTAGGGATATTGCAGAGAGTCATAGGGCAAGTAAAATTGAGGTCTATAATTTGTTTTTTGAAATTGTTGAAAAATTTAATCAAGAAGAAATGCCAAGTACAGAAATACCAGATGATCTAAAGAAGAAGTTTGTACAATTGAATAGAGGTTTAATATTATGGGCATCACCCGAAGTGATTAAAGCATATTTAAACTTTAGAAGAATAGCAGGTCAGAGTTCAGAAAATATTCTGTTTGCAGTTGATCAAGTTTATCAAGTTTATCAGGCTATACGCAAGGATTTATCTAATAGTAATCTTACTTTGGAAAAAGGGGATCTAATTAGATTAAATTTAAAAGATCCTGATGAATTGAAATAAAAGTTAAATCGAACTGAATTCAACAATTATTCAAGATGGTTGATTGAAAAACACTCAAAAAATACCTATCATAAGATATATATCAAAACTGATGGAGTAGCCTTATGACTACCGCAAAAGTTTTTATGACTGGTCGAAGTCAAGCTGTTCGCTTACCCAAAGAATTTCGCTTTGAAGGTACAGAAGTCGAAATTTTCCGTCGTGGCGATGAAGTGATTCTGCGTGAAAAACCAGTTACCGTAGATCGGTTATTTAAAGTATTAGCGCAAATGCCGAATGACTTTTATGCAGAAGAAAGAGTGGATGAACCACCACAGGAACGAGAAGAGTTCTAATGCAGACACAATATTTATTGGATACGAATATTTGTATCTACATCATCAAACATCAACCTGAAATTGTCCGTCAGCATTTTGAAAAACATCTCCCACATCGAAATATTTTAATTTCAGTCATTACTTTGGGGGAGTTGCGTTTTGGTGCAGAGAAAAGTCAGCAAAAAGAAAAAGCCCTCAAAGTGATAGATGAATTAACCTCAATGATTCAAGTAGTTGAGTTAGATGAATATGTCGCTGACCACTATGCGCAAATACGTCACGATCTTTCATCCAAGGGGCAGATTATTGGTGCGAATGATTTGTGGCTTGCCGCGCATGCACGTGCGAATAATTGGGTGATGGTGACCAATAATGAAAAAGAATTTTTGCGTGTCGATGGATTGCAGATCGAAAATTGGGTGACTAACACCTTGTAAGACGTTTAGATTTTCTATGGAAATTATTTCTTGCCCAAATGCCATCATCATTTGTCGAAATGATCAATAGACATTCATCATAAAATGCATATACTAGTAAGACCATTTTCTAAACATATGGAGAACAAAAATGGTTACTGCTGGCGAAAAACCTGGAACAGGCTTCTATTTTTGTGTTCAATGCGGACACCGCGTCTACTTAGAAATTGGTACAGATCGTTTACCCCCGTGTACCAAATGCCAAGGCAATCAATTTAACAATAAGAATGCCTAAGCCAAAGATTTAACAGTTACCCACTGTTTAAAAGAAAAGCCCTATCACCCGATAGGGCTTTTTGCTAAGTTATAAAAAAGATAAAAACATCCCGACTTAGGCCACATAGGAAAAGCACATGGAAACTATATTAGGACTTTGTATCGGCATTGGCTTAAGTGCTGCCTGTGGCTTTCGTGTCTTTGTCCCACTCTTGGTCATGAGCCTTGCATCTATTATGGGATGGTTCGAACCCATGCAAGGTTTTGAATGGTTAAGTATGCCATCGGTATGTATCGCATTAGCGATTGCAACTGTCTGTGAAATCGCAGCCTATTACATACCATGGGTCGACAACGCTTTAGACACCATTGCAACGCCAGCCGCAATGGTCGCAGGCACCCTCACCACTATGGCGGTCAGTAGCGGAGAAATGTCGCAGTTTGCCAGTTGGGCTGCCGCAATCATTGTCGGTGGCGGTACAGCAGGCGCCGTGCAAATGAGTACCGTTGCCGTTCGAGGGGTGTCAACCGCGACGACGGGCGGGATAGCCAACCCACTGGTGTCTACAGTGGAGTGGGTGGGTGCCGTTTTATTGTCCGTGCTTTCACTACTGGTTCCAGTCTTGGTGGTGATTGTGGGTATTATTTTGGCGATCTGGGCTGTGCGTTGGTTTAAACGCAAAAAACAAGAAAGTATCAGCACACCTTTATAGTTTCAGTCGTTTTCTTATGGTGTTGCTGGGCCTCTAAACTTTAAAAATAAAGTGGCTAATTTTTCCTTATATGGGCATCAATTCCTCTATGTTGATATGACTTAAAGGTCAGTTTCACTTTTAAAATAATGATTGATTTTTATACGGAATCCGTTTAATTTTATAAATACATACTTTTTGTATGGGTTTGTTTGTAGTTGAACTTTATAAAAATTATTCGGGGAACTGTAAATGATAAAATTTATTGTAAATGAACAGCCTAGTGAAAAAGGCATCCATCATATTCATAATGCATCCTTAGGCTGTACAGATTTACCCAGCTCGGAGGATCAAATTTTGATTGGTTATTTTGCCAATTATGAGCTGGCTTATAAACGGGTAAGAATGAACTGGCCCAGAGAAAAAGTCGAAGGTTGTGACAAGTGTTGTTTCAAATAGCCAAAAGCAAAAAAGCTCTGCAATTTATGCAGAGCTTTTTCATTATTGGATATGGAGGTTCTATTTTTTAAGCATTACAACATTAATGAATTTCAATTCGGCTTGTGACCTTAATTTTTCGACACTCTCTGTCAGCTTCGACTAAAGCACGAATTTTAAAGTCAGAAAATCGCACTACTCTGTTTTGCATGGCAAACTGTTCAGGTGTTCTAATTTCCAAACACTGAAAAGGCCGTAGATTTTTTAGAATGTGCTTCTGTTTTTCCGTCATGTTCTGTGTCGATAAATATACATAGCCTTTGGTGGTTTTTAATAACACTTCATTTGGCTGTGCTTCAGTTGAGCTGGTGACTTTAACGATATGTGTTTTTAACACTTTGCATGCACTGAGGGAAAGTGCAAGACACAGCATCAATAGGGTAGTTTTGGTTTTCATGATGAAACGTATTTGAATGGTCTTTCTTCACTTTAGCTGAAAGTTTTGAACGGCAGCAATCAAAATATGACACTGATACGGTCATCTGTTTTAATTGTAGAGCATCTTACAAATAGACTTCTGATAAATGCTAAGCTGTGGTACAGATGTCAAAAATGAAGCATTCATTAGCGCGCTCTTTTACCTACTTTATTATTTAAAAAATTAACAAAACTATGAAAAAACAGTTCATTCAAACTTCTCTAATGTTCGCTGCAATGTTGGGTATATCCACCAATCTCTGTGCTGAAAACTTAAGCGCAGAGGACGTTCAGCGGCAAAAAGCCAGCAGCCAATACAAAGCTTACCTTCCCACAAAATATACGGTGTTTGAGGTCGTGCAAGGGGACTTAAACAAAGATGGCTTAAAAGATGTGGTTTTAATCGTCAAAGGTACAGATCCGAAACAATGGGTCACCGATGAATATCGTGGAAAACTAGATCGCAACCGCCGTGGTGTGATTGTGCTGTTGAATGCAAAAGGGCACTACCAAAAAGTCGCTCAGAACTTGACTCTGTTTTCTTCAGAAAATGAAGATGGCGGTGTGTACTTTGCGCCTGAGTTGGTGCCCTCTATCGAAAAAGGCCTGTTAAAACTACATTATGCCCATGGCCGTTATGGATATTGGGCTTATCAGTTCCGTTTAGAGGGGCGTGATATGCGCTTGATTGGCTATAACAGCTCCAATAATTTCGGTCCTTATGTGAACAGCGAAACCAGTGTCAATTTTCTCACCGCTAAGAAGCTGGTCAGAGAAAATCTCAATAAAGACCCGGATAGTGACCCTAAATTTAAAGAAACATGGAGCAAAGTGAATGTTGCTTCAATGTATTTGAGCAAAATTCAGGACATCGACGCTCTGAGTTTTGAATAGTCTTGGCTTAGTTTTTGCTAACTTATATTTCAAAAATGCACCTTTATGAGTGACGTGAGTCTAGGGCATCAGTCACATGACTGCTTGGATTATGTATAGGGGAAAGCGATGGAAAGTAAAGAAATGGCTTTGAGTGTTGAAGAGAAACCTAAGCTGAGTACGGCTGCTCATTTGATGGCTGGCTGGCCTTTGTTTTTAGTGATGATTGGTGGTGCAATCGGTGGAGTCTTAGCTGTGGTTGCTTATGTGATTAACCGAAAAATCTATCTGTCTCAGCTCAGTAATCTGCAGAAAGTTTTAGCTAACTTACTCTGTGGTATGTCCGCGATTAGCTTATGGTGGTTTATTGCAACGTGGCTGCAAGGTTATATGGGGACTTAAGCGTTCTGGAATGATGTTGTAAAAAAATGATAGAAGTTCATTTTTATGCGATGAAATAGATAATTAAACTGACGTTATGAATATTTTTATCAAATCTAGTTTTATTTGTGGAAATATTTTTCATCATTGCTTTAAATTAGTCGATCTTAGGAAATTCATCCCGTACCAATTTGCTTAATATAGCGTTTAAGGGCACAGGAATCGAAAAGAGTAGTTTGCGACTCGTTATCTATCAGATCAGCGTCGTACTTACCCACAAGGTCTCGATTCGGCTTAGGACGCTATAGATTATCCATTTATAGGCAAAAGTTTAGAACTTACCCAGTTTTAATCGTTGAAGTTATCTCCTGATCCCTAGAAACTACATGATAAAGACAACACGATAAAAGACACGTCCATTCAAATATTTTCTTCCATTTTAAGCGTCTATATTGCCCTGAATTTATCCAAATATTTGCTCTAACTGTGCCCAGACAAATTGGCGCTTTGGTTTGCGAAAACGGCTTTAAAAAAATTGCGATTTGATAACATTGGAATGCTTAGAGTTCTGCTATAACCATTAAAAGTCTGATAAAAAATATGGAACAACAATGAAAATATATGTCACCAGCATCATGGTCGATAGCCAAGAAAAAGCCTGTCAGTTTTATACAGAAAAACTCGGTTTTAAAGTCAAACATGATGTACCTGTGGGGGAGTATCGCTGGCTGACCTTGGTTTCACCCGAAAGTCCTGAAGGTATTGAACTGCTACTGGAGCCTGATGCACATCCTGCGGCACAGCCGTTTAAAGCTGCAATTAAAGCAGACCTGATTCCCTATACTTCTTTTCAAGTGGATGACCTCGATGCGGAATATGAGCGACTCAAAAACTTAGGGGTGCGCTTTACCAGTGAACCGATGCGGGCAGGAAAAGTCAAAGTTGCAGTCTTTGATGATACCTGCGGGAATCTCATTCAGCTGATGCAGGTCTGTACAGGGAGTTGATTTTTTCATCTGTGATGCAGTAAAGAAATAAAATCCTGAGAAAAGCGCTTTTATGTGAGAAAAAAATCATAAATACGCTGCATTTGGGAAAATATTTTTTATATAACCTGAAAGCCAAGATTTTTTTCCAAAAATAGCCAAAAAGACTTTATCTTCGGGAAACAATCCCGCCCTTGGATTGTTAAATTATATCTCAAGGGTGTGACGGGATCGAAAAGAGTAGCATGCTACCAGTGGCGCAAAACGCGTGAGTAGTACTTACCCAAAAGGTCTTGATTCGGCTTAGGACGCTATAAATCAAAAGTTTATAGGCTATAAGATCATCACTTACAAAGTTATGATAGTTGAAGTAAACAACATGTTTTCCCAGACACCCTAAAAAATTTGAACTCGAATAAAATATAAATCAAAAAAATAAATTTTAATATTTCCCGATAAAACCGAAAAATTCTGCTGTTGTAGTTTCACTTACATCATTTAATTTTAAGTTTTCAATCTAATCAGCGCTGCTAAAAAGTTGGCTTTATATAGGGTGATGGGTGCCTAGGATTAAGGCTGTTTTCGATATTTCTTGAATGATTGACAGCAGAAACACAGCTTGCTATTTTTCGCGCTCGCTTTTGTACGCTGTTATTCCCATGGCTCTAAATGACAACTTTATTTATACACCGCCCCACGAAGACTTGGTGATCGTTTATGAAGACGATGATTTGGTGGTGATTGAAAAGCCTGCGGGTTTGTTGTCTGTGCCGGGACGTTTACCAGAACACCAAGACAGTGCCTATTTACGGGTTTTAGCTCAGTATCCACATGCCAAAATTACCCATCGTTTAGATATGGCGACCTCGGGAATTTTAATGTTTGCCAAGCACCGCGATGCCGAAGTCGCCGTCAGCAAAATGTTCCAAGCCCGCACAGTGGACAAACACTATATTGCTTTAGTTCAAGGCCAGTTGGATGCTGAAGGCAGTGTTGAAGTACCACTGATTACCGACTGGGAAAACAGACCACGGCAGATCGTGCACTTTGAACTGGGGAAGCCTGCAAAAACGCTTTATCAAGCTCTTAGCTATGACATTGAGACCGATATTACGCGAGTTTTACTGACCCCGATTACGGGGCGTTCACATCAGCTCCGTGTGCATATGCAATATATTGGGCATCCAATTACAGGGGATAAGTTATATCACCCTGAGCCGACACGAAGTCCATTAAAACGTATGGCTTTACATGCCAGTTTTCTCGCCTTTCAGCAGCCTTTAAGTGGACAATCGGTTGCGATTCATGGAAGTGTGCCATTTTAACTGTGTCACACTTTAACTATATTTTGAGAAATACTTAAAATTTGGGATATCAGGTCGTTTAAAAAACCGTTAGCGTAAGTTGTGTAAGTGCAGTTTTATCCAGTGTGCTTATCTTTGTTGAAATTAACATTTGAGTTTGGCTTTTTAGCCATGATCACGACTAATTGAAATTGAATGAAAATAGGTTTGTCTGTTCCAAGGCTTACTGTTCGAGTTTGATGTGTTCTTAGAGCGGAGTCTTTAAAAGAAAAATGACGTTCCCGTAGGGAGATAGACCATGCTTTATGTATTCGCTGTCATTCTTGTGCTGCTGTGTGCGGTTATATGTTGGCAAAAAATACACAGTCTTGCCCAAAAAAAGAAGATTGAATCCTTAGAAAGCAATTTAGAACGTAATCGAAATAGTTTAGAGGTTTATGAACAGCAGCAAAGTGAATTACAACATCGGCTGACCAGTTTAAGAATTGAGCTTGGAACACTCAGACAACGCAATGAAACTTTGAGTCCTTACCAAGAAATTATTGATGTCGAACACTATGTCATTGAACGACACAACCAAGTTGAATTGTTTGCTGAAACAGTCAAATTTGATGCTGAACAAATGCTTAAACAATGTCGGCAGCGCATCGAAAAAGTACATCACTTTTTAACGGAATATGAGCGTAAAGCCAAAGAAATGAGCATGCTGCGCGCCAGAGAAAAACTGGGTGCTTTTTTTCACATGGCGGAAGAACGACAACATCTGGCTGAGATATCGAAGGCCTTACATCATAAGATTGAAACCTACAGCCAGAGTTATCAACTGCCTTCGGAGCAGTTATTAGATGAACTCATCGAAGGCTATGGGAAAACAGATGCGGCCTGTCATCTATTGAAAGTTCGGCAACAGGTGATTCGTGCGGTTGAGCAAAACGACGTTGTGACCTGTGCCTTTATGGATGAGAATCGGCGATTATCGATGATGGTCTTGGTTTCACAGTTATTTAATACGAAAGCAGACTTTTATTTACAACGTGTGAGCAAAGACAATCTTGGCCTTTTGATTCAAGCTTTGCAGGATGACTTTACCCTCATCAATCACTATGGTGCAGCCTTTGGCCATACTCAGATACAAGACAGTTATCTGGCTCTACGCTTAGAAGAACTTAAATTTGCGGCCTTATTAGAAAGCTTAAAAAGCAGTGATTTACAGTTTCAAGCGGACATTTTAGTTGAACATCGGGTTTTACAATAACACGGCAAAGTCTACGTGAAATAAAGTCCAAACAACCTTCGAAAAATCAGATGTAACTGCTATAAAAATGAGCAAAATATGCTATGTTGAAGTCACTATTTTGTCACTTGCCAACGATATATTGGCTAAAAAGATAACAAGGACATACGCATGACACGTGATTATGAATTATATCCAGATGATGATAACGGAAATGTACTTTGGCAAATGGCTGAGGATGGTGACGACCTGTCTGAACCGCATGAAATAGAATATTCGATTGCCTTTCAAGAACAGTCACAAGCAGAAAAGTGTGCGTTGTATTTATTACAAGAAGAGCAAAAAATCACGTTGTTTGTCGATGAAGAAAGTGATGTATCTGAGTGGATTATTACCATTTACGTGTATATGGAACCTGAGTATTCAGACATTGTTGACTTAGAACAATGGTTTACTAAAATTGCAGAACAGTTTGGTGGCGAATATGACGGCTGGGGCTGTATGGCCTATGTCTATGACGACGAAGATGATGAGGACTATGAGCAAGGTCAGGCCTAAGAAAATGGTTGAATTTAAAGCATGTTGAAAAACATGCTTTTTTTGTTGGTGGGTAGAAAAGCCAACAGGTCCCGTTTGGCATGTTTAAAAAACATGCACAAAAAAAATACAGTATGTGGGTTTGAGCGTTCTAAACTAAATCTGAATATTTGAAAAGAACGAGAAAAATCATGTCAAATAGCGTCCAATTACACCGCGTATTTAGTGCGCCCGTTGAGCGTGTCTATCGTGCTTTTACCACCGCAGATGCATTAGTGAAATGGATGGCACCACACGGTTTTACCGCACATGTAGATCAGTTCGATCTGCGTGAAGGTGGTCAATATCGCATGTTCTTTACCAACTTCAGTACAGGCATGCAGCATTCATTTCATGGCACTTATCATGAAATCGTTGAAAACAGTTTATTGCGCTATACCGATGAGTTCGATGTACCTGAACTAGCAGGAAAAATTGAAGTGCGTGTTGAGTTTAAAGAAGTATCTGTCGGTACTGAGGTCCATATTACGCAGTCTGGTTTACCCGATGTGATTCCTGTCGATGGCTGTTATCTGGGTTGGCAGGAGTCATTGCAACTCTTGGCTTTTTTAGTGAATCCAGACATTCCCGATGAATAGTGCTTCGTCATCGTTGAACAATAGAATAAGTTGCACAAAAGAATAAAAGGAGTTCTGCATGCCAATACGCATGAAGAGAATTTATGCACCTGCCGAGGCCGAGGATGGCAAACGGGTCTTGGTTGACCGGTTGTGGCCACGAGGGGTCTCAAAACTTGAGGCAAAAATAGATGAATGGCCAAAAATTCTAACACCATCCAATGAACTACGGAAATGGTATCACCAAGACATGGTGGCACACTGGGATGAGTTTAAAGTCCGTTATATGAAAGAACTGGAAGCACATCCCACCGAGTTGAATGATTTGCGCCAATTCGCGGTGCGTGAGCAGATAACGTTACTCACCGCAGCCAAAGAAGAACAGCATAACCATGTGGTGATTTTGAAGCAGTGCTTGGAACAAAAATAAGAGTTGAGCTGATGCTAATACAGGGAAAATTTATATTTTCCTAGGCTTTATTTTATTCATCCCATGACAATGCTAAAGCCTTAAAATAAATATGTGATTCGCATCGTTTTCATCTGAAAAATGCTATATTGGCGCTTTGAGCAATGTGAATTGCTTATTTTTTATTTTTGAGGTTTTTATGTCTTTACCCAACTGCCCAAAATGCCAGTCCGAATATACCTATGAAGATGGTGACTTGCTGATCTGTCCTGAATGTTCAAACGAATGGAAAGAGGGAGAAGCAACAGAAGAAGTGGTAGCAATCAAAGATGCCAACGGCAACTTACTTGCTGATGGTGACACGGTAACGGTGATTAAAGATTTAAAAATTAAAGGTTCGTCATCGGTGGTGAAAGTCGGAACCAAAGTGAAAAATATTCGTTTACTGCCAGATGCCGCAGATGGTCATGACATTGACTGTAAGATCGACGGTGTCGGTGCGATGAAACTGAAATCTGAGTATGTGAAAAAAGCCTAATCCGCTGAGTTTGCAGCTTGAGATTAAAACGGAGTCAATTGGACTCCGTTTTTGTTTTTTAGCCATTTTGAAAAGACATTTAAACGTTGAAACACCAGCACAGCATGCTATAAAGATAAAAACTGTTGAAGAATACGTTATGCCACATATCCACCTTGAATATTCAGACAATATCGATACCCTTGAAGTTAAGCCGATGTTATTGGCTCTAAACCAAGCTTTGCTGGATGGTCAGTTTGTACAATCGGGCAACGACATCAAAAGTCGTGCTATTCGACAGTCCGATTTTGTGATTGGGGTAGAAGGTGATGCACAGGCTTATTTGCATGCCAAAGTGTCTTTATTAAGCGGACGAGATGAAGCCACCAAGTGTGCCATTTCGAGCCAATTACTCCAAACATTGCAGCAAAACTTTATAGCACCTCAGGATTTAACGGTACAAATTTGTGTAGAAATTATTGAAATGCCAAAAAGCAGTTATAGCAAATTGGTATTAAAAGCATAAAATTATGAAGAGTTCCAAACCGTTTATTGGGCCGAGCTAGTGTGTCATTTAAACGGTTTGAGGCTGTCATGCGTTATTCATATAGCGCTGTTATTTTATAAAAATAAAATCTGGCTGGTAGTAAATGCACTTTTTTTTATAAAAGAAGTCATTTATATTTTATGAAATTGGATGTTTTTTTATTCGGTTTCGGTGGATCTACAATCACTTTAAAATAACAATAGGTGAGCTTATGTCAGGATGGTACGAAGTAAGTCAGGCAAATGATGGCCAATATCGTTTTGTTTTAAAAGCGGGAAATGGCGAGGTCATTTTGACCAGTGAACTGTATAAAGCAAAGGCGTCAGCACATAATGGAATTGAGTCGGTGCAAAAAAACAGCCCCGATGATACGCGTTATGAACGCTTAGAAGCCAAGAATGGCAAACCTTATTTTAACTTAAAGGCTGCCAATCATCAGATTATTGGTACCAGTCAGTTTTATGCCAGTGAGCAATCCCGAGATAAAGGCATTGAATCGGTCAAAAACAATGGTTCAAGTACCACGATTAAGGATTTGACGACTTAAGATCAGATTACATATTTTGCTTGTTTTAAGAATTGAAGAAAACCGCGTGTTTGCTATGGATGGCGCACGCGTTTTTTTATGCAGTTTGCTTTGTAGTGTGGGAGTGCGATGTGGATTTTCGATTAGTTGGAGATGAGCATGCAGGGCATGAAATTATCTTCAAACTCAAACAATGGGATGATGCCATTTGTAAAATGGATGTACAAAATATCATTCGTCTTTGTCAGAGTGATGTCAGCTTGTTTGATATTGGGTTTGAGCTGCAAGGTGTGCAAGCCTATCAAGAATTGTGGAGACGATATGCCCCATTTTTTCAGGGGGAAATCAAAGTGTTCAGGCGTAACATCAATATTTTTAGTCGTGACGGTTTAGCTTTTTTACATTGTTATTCTAAATTGGATCATGCCAGTGGCGTTGCAACCCCAGAGATTCCTTGGTGCAGAACCACGCTATGTTTTCAAAAAACGGCAGGTGAGTGGTTGGTTGCCCATCAGCATATTTCGGTGCCTGTGGACTTTGAAACTAAAATGTCAAAGCCGATTTATTTTCCAGACTGAGTTCGACTAAAGCTTTGGCTTGGGTACAGGTTGAGCCACCTCCGTTTTGCTGGGCTATGTTTGAATGACAATATGAACAACTTAAGAAGAAGGTATCTATGGCATTTCAAGACTTTTACCGACTGAGTTCTCATGCGGTGCTAACCAATGATGCAGGACAGGTTTTATTACTGAAAGCCAATTATGCCGATCAGGCTTGGGGGCTGCCCGGTGGAGCCTTGGATATGGGAGAAACCATTCATCAGGCTTTGCTGCGTGAGTGCCAAGAAGAACTCGGTTGTCAGGTTCAGATCGATTATTTGTCGGGTGTGTATTTTCATTCGGCAGTGACCTCGCATGCCTTTATTTTTAGATGCCATTTGGCTGCATCTGCTGAGATCAGGCTCAGTGATGAACATACGGCTTATGCTTGGTTTGATCTAGATCAACTGTCGAAGGTACAACGGATTCGCGTTGAAGATTGTTTAAATTACATAGGTATAGTGCAAAGCCGAAGTTTTTGAGTGCAAAATTAAAATTCCTCTGAAGTGGAGTGAGTGCATATGTTGAATAATAAGATCATAAAACGAAATAGTCCCATTATTGGTGTGTTGCTGATGAGTGCCTTGAGCCAGTTGACTCATGCTGAAACGGGTAACTATTTTATGCATAAAGACTGGGAACTTGCCTGTGATAATACGGGCATGTGCCGTGCGGTAGGGTATCAAAGTGATGCTCAGTTTGGTCATCCAGTTTCATTGCTGATTTCTCGTCCCGCAGGTGCAGGCAGTGCGGTGCTCAGCCAAATTCAAGTGGCTGAGGAATTTACACAGGATACTGAAGCCAGTTTAAATGTAGGAGGAACATCTCTAGGGAACCTAACCATCGATGCCAAGAAAAGTACCGCGAAACTGTCCAGTGCTCAAAGTGCGCAGTTGCTAAAGGCTTTGGTAGGCGCAGAAGATATTCGTCTCACGACCCAAGCACAGCAATGGCAAATTTCAACTGCTGGGGCAAATGCAGTTTTGCTCAAAATGGATGATATACAAAAACGTGTAAATACACCGAACGCGGTATATCAAAAAGGCAATCAGTCTGAGCAAAATGTTTTACAACCCAAAGCCATCCCCAAAATTGGCATCACGGGATATCGCCCTGCGGTTGCCAGCCACTTTGCCGTGGACAGTAAAAATGCCAATCAACTCTTTAAAAAGTTAAAAGCAACAACAGATGAACAAGACTGTCCAAATCTTTATGAGGCACAGTTTTTTGAGGAAGATCGGGTTTCAGTCTATCCGCTGAATGTGGAACAAGTGGTGGTTCAAGTGCCATGCTGGCGTGGGGCGTACAATGAAGGTCTAGGCTATTGGGTTATGGACAAAGCATTGCAAAAGATTCAGCAGCAAGTCACCACATCAGGCTCAAGTTTTAGTGAGGCGCAAATTTTCTCAGAGCAAAAAGGTCGGGGTATAGCAGACTGTGGTATTCGTTCCGAGTGGGCTTGGAATGGAAAGGCTTTTGTCCTCAGCTATCAGGCACAATCGCAGCAATGTAAAGGCTTTGCAAGTGGTGCGTGGAACTTACCCACTTATGTCGCGATCGTTGCGCGAACGGATTAAGTCGCGCTTGCGTTTAGTTTAAGAATAATGTCATCCAGTGGCTTGATACGTTTGACTTCATCCCAGAGGGCTTTGGCTTCAGGATAGTGTTTAGACATCATGCCCAACCACTGCTTATAACGTCCGACCATATTCATTTCTTTTTTATAGCCGCCGTTTAAAAAACGGATTTGTAAGGTCAGTAGCTCATTCCATGTCAGCAAAGGTGTGTCGATATTTTGACGAATACATTGGGTCAAATCGGGTGTGGTCACGGCACCACGTCCAATCATCAAATCTTCACAGCCAGATTCTAAGCGACACTGTTTCGCGTCTGCATTGTTCCAAATTTCACCATTGGCAATCACATTGATCTTCAATGCTTCACGAATCGGGCGGAGCTGATCCCAAAAAGCGGGTGGAGTATAACCATCGGCTTTGGTACGTGCATGCACCGTAACCCAAGCCGCACCAGCATCCTCAATGGCATGAGCATTGTCCAACATAAAATGTCGGTCCATATAACCTAAGCGCATTTTCGCAGAAACAGGAATGTGTGCAGGAACCGCATCACGTACTGCTTTGACCAGTTCATGTACCACTTCTGGCTCATCTAAAAGCACCGAGCCACCACGGTGACGGTTCACGGTTTTGGCTGGACAGCCAAAGTTCATATCAATGGCGGGTGCACCGAGTTTCACTGCACGGATGGCATTGGCAGCCAACATTTCAGGGTCATTGCCCAAAAACTGCACATGCACGGGTGTTCCTGCCGCCGTTTTTCCGCCATTGAGTAATTCAGGGCAATACTGGTGGTAAATATGATCGGGTAAGACCGAATTGGTCACACGGATAAACTCGGTCACACACCAGTCGAAGCTACCTACAGACGTGAGCACATCACGCATGATTGGGTCGGTTAAGCCTTCCATTGGTGCAAGAATGAGTTTCACAGCGGTGTCACCAGTCAAATAGAAAAACGGTGTTATACGCAAATCCGATCACGCTGTCTAGTCTAATACGTTTGGGTTAAATCGAAATAGTTTTGAATCTGTGTCTCCTCGACAAAGGTGTCATCATGCGAAACTAAAATAACCGCCCCTGTAAAATCACGAATAGCCTGTGCCAACAGTTGTCTTGAGTCGATGTCGAGATGATTTTCGGGTTCGTCCAGTAACAGTAAGTCCACAGGCTGTGCTGCGAGAGTGATACACAGTAAAGCGACTTTGAGTTGTTCACCGCCACTGAGTAGTGAGATGGGAAGCAGAGCCTTATCTCGTCGAATTCGAAGTTGCCCCAATTGATTTCGACACTCCTCATCGGACAAAGATGGATTCAATAATTGTAAATTGTGTACCGCATTCAGTTTTGGATTCAGTAGGCTAAAGTTTTGATCTAAATATAACGATGCTCCTCGCTTGAAAATGTCTCCCGATTGAATATGATTATGATTTTGAATGGCACGAAGTAAGGTCGACTTACCTGAACCATTTTGGCCGCGCAGTTGGATTTTTTCTCCGCTATGTAAGGCAAAAGAAATAGGCGTGATAGAAAGTGCTGCTAAAACCACGTCTTTTAAACGAAGAATTTCACCAGTTTGTTTAGGTTGAAAATGGAAATCAAACTTTTGTGACTTAATCTGTTCTAGTTGTTGCTGTTTGTTTTTGAGCTCATCTTGCGCTTGTTCCTTTTGGCGAAGTTGTTGCTGCGCGACTCCCGATAAGGTTTGACTCGCACGTTCTTTTTTAAAGTCGAGCAGGATTTTGGCTTGAGAACCAGAGCTTCGTAATTTCTGCCCAGACTTTTGCCTTTTCTGAGCTTTCATGCGCTGCTCATGCTGTTGGGCTTGTAATTGTTTTAGTTCGCGTTTCTCTTGCGAGATATTGTGTTGTAGTGCCTGCTGGTGTTGCTCTGCTTGTGACTGATACTCGGCATAGTTGCAACGGAAGTGTTGCAAGCCAAAATCATTTAAAACATAGGTATTGGAGATTTGATTTAACAATGTGCGGTCGTGGCTAATGACTAAACAGCCCGCAGGATGCTGAAGTATTTTTTGACTTAACCATGCACGACTTGTATGGTCTAAGTGATTACTGGGCTCATCAAGAAGTAAATAATGCCCAGTTTGTAAAAAAAGGCGACACAGTGCCAGTTTAGTTTTCTGACCTTCACTGAGTTGAGAAACCGAGCTAGATAGATCTGTAGGTAAGTTGGCACTTTCCAGTAATTTCAGCCACTCAGTGGGTTGATGCCATGCATGTTCGACGCGGTCATAGTCTTCAAAGCTCGCAGTCGATTGTTCAATACGTTGAAAACTTGCATGTAAGTCAGCAATGTTAAGGGCTTCGGCAAGTGTACAGTTGCTTAAACGCTCGAGCTGACTTAAGTAGGAAAATGGCATATGCCAAATCACTTCGCCACTCGCATAATTGGGCATGTGCGCTTGAGTGAGTAGGGACATTAATATTGATTTGCCTTGACCATTGCGTCCGATCAGCGCTGCACATTGGGCAGCGGGCATTTCAAAGTTTAAATGCTGAAAAAGTGCTTCATGAGTAAATTGAACGCTTAGATTTTTTACAGTACAGGCCTGTTGGGTCATTGAAGACTCCTTTATACAGGACATACAAAATAAATTTTTATAGAGATATAGAGCAGTAAATAAGTTTATTTTGCACGTCAGAAAACACATAAATTAGATTTGACGGAAAATAAGACTTACTTCATTGGCGTTACTCTAAATTGGAAGAATGGCGGTAAATATTTAGCCAGTATAGCAGGTGAATGAAAAACGATCCATTTTATTATCTTTCTTATGTGCTTAAGGTTTATCGATCAATGCTATTGGTTAGGTAATCTTGTCATACACTAGTCGAAGCTTCCTGTAGATGTGAGTACAACCCGCAGGATTGGGTTATTTAGGCTTTTATGAGTGCGTGGATGAGTTTCACAGTGGTGCTATACGTTTTTAGTAGGGGTGATAAGAATAGATAACTAAAATATTGTAGAGTGGTTGGGGGAGCTTTTAGTGTTATTTTACATAAGCTCTATTCTGTAAACTTTATGGAAAATTATTAACTTTTTTCATATTTGTTAGAATTTTTATACTATCCATATAAGTGTGAATGTAAGTATATTCATAACAAATTTTTTCCCCTTGTCTTATTTCTCCAGAGTATTTTATATTCTGATGCACATCAAATTCAGGATCAAAATTAAATTCATCTATTTCCTTTTGATTATTCTGTATTACAAAATACTCCTGACTAAATCTAGCTTTTGTTGACTCAATGCCCAAAAAGTAGCCACAATTTTTAATTTTATTTGTTGAGTTTATTGCAGAATATAATTGTTTTTTATGAAAAAAATCGCTGTAAACCCATATGATTAAAGTGAATGCAAATGCTACAAAGAAAAATTTTATTATAAGTTTAATTTTCCTAAAATTAACATAAAAGACTTTATCGACCTAAAATCATTTCCAATACAAACTTAGATCCGATAAAACCGACAGCCAACAAGAAGAATCCAATTAAGGTAAAACGAATCGCTTTTTGACCGCGCCAACCAAAACGGTAATGTCCGATGAGTAAAGCCCCATACACAAACCAAGAAATAATACTAAAAGCGGTTTTATGTGCCAGATGTTGGGCGAAAAAGTTATCGATGGTAAAGAAACCAAACACCAACGCCACGGTCAGTAAAATAAAACCCGTTTTAATTAAATCAAACAGTAAAGATTCCATGGCTTGAAAAGAGGGCAGTAAGTTGACCCAAAAGCGTTTTTTTTGCTTGTTCTTTAACTCACGATCTTGGAACCATAAAATCACGGCTTGTATGGTTGCCATGAGTAGCACCGCATAGGCCGACAGCGATAAAATAATATGAATATCTAAACCCAATGAGCGCTGTTCAATAACTTGAGTAGACTGACTAAAGGCAAATCCTAAAATCAGTCCTGTAGCAGCCACAGGAATGCCAATCAGGTTCAAAGCTAGAATTGGACGATAAGTGCTATAGAGTAGACTAAGTAATAGCATGAGCCCCGATGTAAATGACATTAAGACAAAAACGTCATAATTCACTCCCATCGGCGTGAGCATGTCATGGTACAAAACAGTTGCATGTAGTAATAAGCCTAAGCCTAAAATAATGCCAATAAACCAATGGTTTGGATCACGTTTAGCCATTAATTTGAGAAACAAATACCAAAAAGAGGTGGTATAAGCGACTAATGCTAAGATGGTGTAAACCAAGGGCAGGCTAATCATGTCAAACCTTTTTCAGGATGATGAATATTCATTTATATAAATTCGGTGCGAACTACAGTATCCTATAGCATTCTATGCATAAATTTTCTATTTTAAGAAAGATTTTTTTGCAACTAGCAATTTTAAGCGGATTTTGCAATGTTTGATACCTTAACGGAACGACTCACGCAGAGTTTAAGAAATGTTACTGGCTCTGGGCAGCTAACCGAAGACAATATTAAAGATACCCTACGTGAAGTACGTATGGCACTTCTTGAAGCCGATGTTGCACTTCCTGTAACTCGTGAATTTATCGCGAAAGTTAAGGAAGAGGCGTTGGGTCAAGAGGTCATGACTCAATTATCGCCGGGCCAAGCATTTGTTAAAATCGTGCATGACGAATTAACAAAAATGATGGGCGAGGCAAATGAAAGCCTTGATCTTGCAGCAAAACCTCCTGTTGTAGTCCTACTCGCGGGCTTACAAGGTGCAGGTAAAACAACAACGGCTGCAAAACTTGCTCGCTTCTTACAAGAACGTCAAAAGAAAAAAGTAGCGATGGTATCTGCCGACGTTTACCGTCCAGCAGCAATTAAACAGCTACAAACCGTTGCAGGTGAAGTTGGCGCGATTTTCTTTGAATCGAGTGCTGACGAAAAACCAATTACCATTGTAACACGTGCAATTGAACAAGCCAAAATTCAGTTTGCGGATGTCTTGATTGTCGATACTGCAGGTCGTCTACACGTAGACGATGAAATGATGGACGAGATCAAAGAACTTCATGCGGCCATAAAGCCAACTGAAACTTTGTTCGTGGTTGATGCAATGACCGGTCAGGATGCGGCAAATACAGCCAAAGCCTTCAATGATGCACTGCCATTAACGGGTGTGATTCTGACCAAAACTGATGGTGATGCGCGCGGTGGTGCGGCGCTTTCAGTACGTGCAATCACAGGTAAGCCAATCAAATTCTTAGGTATGGGCGAAAAGCTTGATGCCTTAGAGCCATTCCATCCTGAACGTGTTGCACAGCGTATCTTGGGTATGGGTGACGTACTTACTTTGGTCGAAGAGCTTGAACGTAAAGTCGACAAAGAAAAAGCCGAAAAAATGGCGAAAAAACTGCAAAAAGGCGGCAGCTTCAACTTTGAAGATATGCTAATGCAGTTTGAGCAAATGAATAAAATGGGCGGCATGATGGGCTTCTTGGATAAGTTGCCTGGCATGAGCAATGCAGGGATTCAAGATGCGTTGGCGCAAGCAAACCCTGAAAAGCAAGTGAAAAAGATGGAAGCGATTATCCAATCGATGACCATCAAAGAGCGTCGTAATCCGGACCTCATGAACCCAAGCCGTAAAAAGCGCATTGCAGCCGGCTGTGGTATGGATGTCGTTGAAGTCAATAAATTGATTAAACAACATGCGCAAATGGCGAAAATGATGAAGAAATTTGCCAATCCGTCAGGTATGGCAAAAATGATGAAATCGCTCAGTGGTATGCAAAAACAATTCGGCGGTGGTGGCGGTATGGGACCATTGTTCGGTGGGAACGATAAGAAGTAATCTACTTCTAACCATTTCAGAAAAAGGCGCGTTGAGCGCCTTTTTTTATGTTGTTTTGTGAGTCATGGAAATTATTGTGTGCGTTTTCAATACCGTCGCTTAATAACAAAAACGCACTGTTTATGGCTTGAAAGTTGCGTAAAATTTATTCTTTTCAAACATTATAATAAGAAGTTGAAAATGAATGGATCAAAACAACATATCTATATTGTGCATGGCTATCAAGCATCGCCCAATGACCATTGGTTTCCGTGGCTAAGTCAAAAACTCAGTCAGATGGATCCGCATGCTGAAGTAAAACGCTTAGTGCTCCCGCACAGCGATGCACCACATTTCGAAGAGTGGCAGCAGGCTTTGGCCCTGCAAATGACCGCTTTGGATGAAAATACCATCATCATTGCGCATAGTTTGGGGTGTCTGGCGACTTTACATTATCTGAGTAGTAAACTGCGTGAACGTCGAATCAAAGCGATCTTTTGTATTGCGGGCTTTAAAGCGGCTTTAAAAAGCTTACCTGAGTTAAGTGGCTTTATTGCGCAAGCGAAGTTGGACAGCGGTATACTCCACTCTCACATCGCTTCACGTGTGGTGATGTTTTCCAATAATGACCCTTATGTTCCACCGCCTTTGGCCCTTACCTTTGGGCACTTCTTGAGTGCAGAGGTACTGGAGGTGAAACGTGCAGGGCATTTTATGCGTGAAAATGGTTATGCTGAATTTGAGCTACTGCTCAATACCTTAAAACCCCTTTTACAACAGCAGGCGGTGGCTCAGGGTTGATGCTGAATATAATATTGTAGCCCTTTAAGTAATAAATCATTTTCAATGCATGGTGCATACTCTGCCAAATAGCGCGCAAATACAGGCGCATCACCGCCAGTTAAAATCAGTTGGCGTGGAGATTGTTGCAAGACTTTTTCAATGGTACTGACCAAGCCGAGCAAAATCCCATGATGCACTGCGTCGATGGTATTACGACCGGGACCGAGTTCATCAAAAGCCGCATCTGGAATTTTAATGCCTTTGGTGTTTTGGATCAGCGAGTCTCGTTGTAAGTAGAGATTTGGTAAAATATAGCCGCCCAAATGCTGCAAACCATCCGCCAAGTCGATGGTCAGCGCCGTGCCACAGCTAATCACACAATAGTTCTGCTCTGGATTACGTGCGACGGCCAACACTTGCAACCAACGGTCAATCCCGAGTTGTTCAGGCTGTTCATAACCACACTGTAGGCCTGCATAGTTGGCCTGTACTTGGGCAAAGGTAATCGGTACATTTAAACTTTTTAATAGTTTACGGATTCGGTCATTATTTTTTTTGTCCTGAACCGAAGAAACACCAATTTGTTGGATGTTTAAGTTTTTAAAATGCTGAATTAGACCTAAAAGTAAATCGGCAGGAGACTGTAAATGTAACTCAGCCCCTTGTTCCAAAATTTGATCTTCCTGCGTAATCCAATACTTCAGACGAGTATTACCAATATCTAACCATAAATTTTTCATGATGATGCTCAATCATTTAAACAGGGATCATTGGGCGTAAACGGCCTTGATAAAAATTTTCAACACCATTGGCGGTCTGAATTTGTACCGCACCATCACCTTGAATGCCTAAGAAGATGCCTTGAGACAGACCTTTCATATGTTCAAATTCAACTTGTTGCTGCATAAATGCTGCATAATGATTGAAACGAGAAGCCAAATTCGCACTATTATGGGTGAACCATAGGCCTGCCTGTTGAATCGCCAGATACAGTTCTGCCATTAAGCGAATTCGCTCTGCTTGGGCTAAACCCAGCTGTTCAAGTGAGCTGGTGGCTTGATCAAGCTGAGTATCTTCGACTTGGTTGATATTGATGCCCACCCCAATAATAGCTTGGTGGCTCGACAGTGGTTCAACTAAAATCCCGCCCCATTTACCTTGAGCACTGTAAAGGTCATTCGGCCATTTCACTTGCAGAGCAAGGCCTTGCAAACTCGGCATTTGCAAGATATTTAACGCAATTTCTAAAGCCAAACGCCCATCTATAGGTGTTTTGGTCTGTAGCAATGTGCTTAAATAGATGTTTCCTTCAGGAGAAAACCATTGTCGTTGGCGCTGTCCACGACCTTGAGTTTGTCGTGTACTACAGACCAAAACGCTCTGAATCCCTTTTTGCGCAATTTCACGCACATCGTCATTAGTGGATGTGGTAACTGGCTTGAGCAATAAAACTTCAGGAAGTTGCTGTGCTTCAGCGAGAAGCTGTTGTAATTGGCGTGTCTCTAAATCCATATGAATCTGAGAAAAGTGAAAAATGATCATGGAGTTAATCATATATTTACTGATTGGCGCAATCGCTGGTTTTGCTGCAGGGCTATTTGGGGTCGGTGGTGGACTCATTATCATCCCGATTTTATATGTGGTGTTTACTCATCTAAACTATGACCCGAGTGTCATTATGCATATGGCAGTTGGCACATCACTGGCGACCATTATTGTCACTTCAATGAGTTCCGTGAGTGCGCATCATAAACGTGGAGCCGTGTTGTGGCCGGTGTTTCGCAATTTGGCCCCAGGTCTAGTCATGGGCGCTTTTTTAGGTGCGGGCATTGCAGACTATATGTCGGGACATGGTTTACAACTGCTGATCGGTTTTTTTGCGGTGTGGGTGGCGTACAAAATGTTTAGTGGTGCACATGTTGAGGTTGACCCGTCGCGTCAGTTGCCCTCTACAGGCAAACAGTTATTTGTCGGTGCAGGCATTGGTGTGGCTTCTGCGATCTTTGGCATTGGTGGGGGAAGTTTGACGGTGCCGTACTTAAACCGTCATGGTGTGGTTATGCAAAAAGCGGTGGCGACGTCTGCGGCTTGTGGCTTACCAATTGCAGTGGCTGGAGCTTTAGGTTTTATGTGGTTCGGGCATCGGGCTGAAGTGAATGTACCGAATACCATTGGTTATATTCATGTCTATGCCTTTTTCGGGATTGCGGTCATGAGTTTTATCACTGCCAAGTTTGGGGCAAAAGTGGCGCATCTTTTATCGCCTGCGATGTTGAAAAAGTGTTTTGCGGGTTTGTTGGTGGTAGTTGGTTTATATTTTATTTATCAAGGTTTTAGTTCTTAATTTATTTGACAATGTTGTGTGCGTTGCTGTTGATTGGCATTATAGACGGTAAAATTGTTAGACAATGACATAGTGTTTAGCATTTAAGATCGGGTAAAACCTAAAAATAGGTCACTAAAGACCATGGATTGCATCTTATAAAAACAAGTTAGGAACAGTATGCAAGCACATGATACAGAGAGTTTGTCCGAACAAATTGCCAAGCACATCAGTGAACAAATCATTCGCGGTGAGTTGGTCGAAGGTGAGCGCATACAAGAATTACGTATTGCCGCTGAACTGGATGTGAGTCGCGGCTCGGTGCGTGAGGCCTTGTTACTGCTTGAACGCACACATCTGATTGAAATCTACCCGCGCCGCGGCGCTATAGTCTCTGAAATGTCCGCTCAGCAAGTGCGCGCCTTGTTTGACACCAGCAGTCTGCTGTTGGGGCAAATTGTGCAACGCATAGCGGAGACATGGCGCAGCTATGAAGCGGAACGTTTACAGCTGCTATTGGATGAGTTGGGGAATCAGCTGAAACAGGGCAGTATCGAAAAATTTTATGATTTGATTTTTGAAGGATTGGCACGTCAGCATGAAATGGTGGGCAATGCTTATTTGATGAAGTTTTACCAAGAACTGTTGCCCTCGATACGTCGGAGCTATTTTTTAACCTTAAATACTTCGCGTAGAGAGTTACAAGAATCTTATGATTTATTTAAACTGGTGACTGATGCGGTTTTAATCAGAAAATCACAACAAGCTACTTTATTTATGGAAGATTTTTGTCGACACTTACGTAACTTGGTGTTGGAATCTCTGACCCGAATGAAACAAATTGAACTTGCGTGGGCGAGACGCTCACGACGTTAGTCAGGACATTATGCGTTTAAGCAGTTTAAAACTTTCCGGCTTCAAATCTTTTGCCGACAGTACCACGTTACACTTTAAAGATAACCGCACAGCAGTGGTTGGGCCGAACGGTTGTGGTAAATCCAATGTGATCGATGCTATTCGTTGGGTCATGGGCGAATCCAGTGCTCGTCAACTGCGTGGTGGTAGTATGCAGGATGTCATTTTTACCGGTACGGCAAAGCGAAAACCAGTGAGTGTCGCGAGTGTAGAACTGCGTTTTGACAACACTTATGGCAAGTTGGGTGGTAGCTATAATGCCTATACCGAACTGGCGGTTAAACGTCAGGTCAACCGAGATGGCAAGTCTGAATACTTTTTAAATGGCACCAAATGCCGTCGTCGGGACATTACCGATATTTTCTTGGGCACAGGTTTAGGGCCACGTTCTTATTCGATTATTGAACAGGGCATGATCAACCGTTTGGTCGATGCAAAACCTGAAGAAATGCGAGTTTTTATTGAGGAAGCCGCAGGGGTTTCGCGTTATCAAGCACGTCGCCGCGAAACTTTATTGCATTTGGATCACACCACGCAAAATTTATCGCGTTTAGAAGACATTGCCTCCGAGTTAAGATCACAGTTAAAAACTTTAAAACGTCAGGCTGAAACCGCAATTCAGTACAAAACACTGGAAAGCCAAATTCGCACCATTAAAGTCGAAGTTTTATCTTTTCAATGCGAACAAAGCAGTCGTTTACAGCAAGAATATACGCTGCACATGAATGATTTAGGTGAGCAGTTCAAGCTGGTGCGTTCAGAGTTAACCACTTTAGAGCATGATTTGACATCGACCAGTGAGCTATTTCAACGCCTGATTCAGCAGTCCACACCACTACAGAGTGAGTGGCAACAGGCCGAGAAAAAGCTGGCTGAGCTGAAAATGACTTTGGAACAAAAGCAGACACTGTTCCAGCAAAACACCACTACTTTGGCACAGCTTGAACAGCAGAAGGTGCAAACCAAAGAACGTATGCAACTGATCGAGCTGCAACTGGAAAGTTTGCACGAACAAAATGAGCTTCATACCGAACAGTTACAACAGCAAGAAAGTCAAAACAAACAGCAAAGCCAAGGTTTAACGGACTTAAAAGCACAGCAGCAACAGTTGCTTCAACAGTTTGAACAAGTCAAAAGTTTGGTTGAAAAACAGCAGCAACAAAAAACGCAAATGTTGGCGCAAAGTGAACAGTTGGCCAAAAACATTTTACGCTTTGAACAGCAAAAGCAGATTTTAGAGCAGCAAGCGGCGCAAATTCAAAACCAAAGCCAGTTGGATGCAATTGATCAGTTGTTACATGCCAAGCAAGATGCTGAGGCACAGCAGTTACAACGTGAGCAAAGTATCATTGAGGTGCAGTTGCAGCTGGATGATTTGCGTATCCAACATCAAGCTGCTCAAACTGAGTTGAATCAGCACAAAGCAGATATACAGGTCTTAAGTGCCGAACAGAAGCATCTCAAGCAGCTTCTGGTCAAAGTCAGTGCCTTAAAAAATAGTGATCATCCACAGTTGATGCATGTGCTGAAGCTTAAAGATGCGGCTAAAACCCATGCCGCGCTGGTCGAAAAATTCTTAGCCAAATGGCTTTCAGCGCATTGTTTGGACAATAGCGATGCATTCACCGATGCCGTTGCACGTCAGTTAACGCCTCAGCCGCATGTTGAACTGATCGAAATTGCAGGTTGCGATAGCCTAGCCAGTTGGATTGAATCGCCACAATCCTCTTTGTGGCAGCAGGTGGGGGTGACCACCAACTTAAAACAAGCCTTGGCTCTGCAAAAGCAATTGAAAGATGGTCAGTCTCTTCTGAGTTTAGACGGTTACCATGTCGGCGTGGACTGGGTGATTGGTTTGGATTATGACGAAGCAAGCCAAGCTGGACAGGGTGCGCTAAGCCATCGGATTCGTTTAGATGAAATTGAACAGACCCTTGCTGAAAAAACGGGACTTCTGACTCAGCTTGAAACGAAAACCACAGAGCTTCGTACTCAAGTCCAAGCGGTGGATGAGCAGTTAAAAGCGGATCAACAACTCTTAAAAAAAGAAGTTCAAGCGACGCAGCAGATTGATTTGAATATTGCCAAAGTGCAAAGTACCAACCAAGCTTTTGAAGTGCAAAAGCAACAATTGGCCAATCAACTGGCGCAGTTAGACAGTCAGCTTGAAGAAGATGCTATGCAAAAAGATGATCTGGAGATTGATCTGCATGCATTGAATATTAAGCTCGAGCAAAACTTACCAAACTACAAAACCATGCAGTTCCAAGTGGAGTCTTTGACTGAGCAACTGGATGACAGCCAGCAGCAGGCACAGCAGGTTTGGCAGGCGCTTGAAATGGTGCGTCGTCAGGCGGTGCAAACCACACAGCAGATTGAATTGTTAGAAAAAGACAGTACTTTTTTAAAAGCGCAGTATCAGCAAATATTGTCACAGATGGAGCAGGCCAAAAAGTTTATTGACCCTGTACAACTGGAGCTACCAGCCTTAGAAAGCCAGTTCAGCGAACAAGCACAGATCACTGAAAAGCTGCAAAAAACATGGTCTGAATGGCAAGTTGAGCTGAATGCGGTGCAAGAACGTCAGCAAAGTTTGACCGAACACCGTCATCAACAGCAACAACAAGATGAAAAGCTGAGAACCCAGTTAGAAGAGAAGCGTTTGGCGTGGCAAGCTGCAAAGTCAGACTTACAACATTATTCTGAACAGCTCAAAGAAATGAATGTTGAACCTGTTGAGGGTTTAAGCATTGAGATCAGCAGCCATCAACAGATTTTGGAAAAAGCGCAGCAGCAGTTTGAGAAATTGGGTGCAGTCAATTTGGCGGCTTCAGAAGAATATGAAGAAGTGTCTAAACGTTTTGAAGAGTTGAGTCATCAAATTCAAGATTTGGAAAATACCGTTGAGCAGTTGCGCGCTGCAATGAAAAGTATTGATCAAGAGACCCGTAAACTGTTCATGAGCACTTTTGATCGGGTCAATACCGAACTACAAGATTTGTTCCCGAAAGTATTCAATGGCGGTGAAGCGAGTCTGACTTTAGAAGATGACTGGCAGTCTGGGGTTAAACTCATGGCCCGTCCACCAGGCAAACGCAATAGCTCATTGGCGCTACTTTCAGGGGGAGAAAAAGCCCTGACCGCATTGGCCTTGGTATTTGCAATTTTCCGTCTCAACCCATCGCCATTTTGTGTTTTGGATGAAGTTGATGCGCCTTTGGATGATGCGAACGTGGGAAGATTTTGTAATCTTGTAAAAGAGCTTTCTGAACAGGTGCAATTCATTTACATTACCCATAATAAACTCGCAATGACGATGGCGACCGACTTGTTAGGTGTTACGATGCCTGAACCGGGAACATCAAAATTAGTGACTGTAAATTTAGAACAGGCAAAAGAATACGGTTTAGTCGCGGAGGCCTAATAAGATGGAATACACAACAATTATTGGTATCGTCATAGCAGTGATCATTATGCTGTTTGGGGTTCGAATGATTTTTCGAAAGCCGGCAGATGCAGCGCCTTCACTTGAGTCTGCATTGCATATCGATGCTGACAGTCAAAAACCGATTATCCCGCGTCACGTACGTGATCAACTGCAAACGGCATCAGTTGAAGAGGCTGAACGTCAAAAGCTGACTTTAAACGAAAACTCTGTAGAAGAGACACTGCCTGAAAAAGCCGAACCGAAAGCTTTGGATGCAGACAGTGTGCTCGAAAGCAGCAGTACTGAACCAAGTTTGGATGCGTCAGCTGAGGTAGAAAATAAAGCAGTAGACTCAGTCGCTCCTGAAAATGCTGTAGCTGATGCAACGGAATTAACGACTGAAAGCGCAAGCTCCTTGCTTCTTGATGACCAAGCAAAAGCGGATAAAGCTGAATTTAGTTTAAATGCCAATGTCGAAAAAGCCGAAATTTTAGAGTTTGACGATGAAAGCAGCATTTTAGATGCACATCTGTATGAGCAAAAAATTGTCGATGATGAAAGTGCCTTAGCCACAGCAGAGTCGTTTATTGCCCTGAATGTTTATCCTGAACGTCGCGCGTTGTCTGGTGAGAAAACCTTAAAAGTTTTAATGAAGTATGGTTTACGTTTTGGCGAAATGTCTTGTTTCCATCGTTATAACGAAGATGGAACCAAATTACTGTTCTCTGTGTTGCAAATTACCGATACAGGTATGGATGGTTTTGACTTGGAAAATCTGTCGACCGATCCAATTAAAGGCTTGGCCTTTTTCTTGGCCTTACCACACCGCGATGTCCAAAATGCCTTTGACACCATGGACAGTATTTCACGTTTGATTGCCCGTGAAATCGATGGAACGGTTTATGACCAAAACAACCAAGAGTTCACGCCACAACTGCGTGAGCATTGGCGCCACTTGGCGATTGATTACCGTGCTGGACAAGCAATCGACGCTTAATCTGATTGAAAGCAACGGTAACGATTTCTATAATAGACAGTAGAAATACAATTTTTAGGGCGGAACAAAGACCGCCCTTTTTTATGGTGAAATTATGACTCAAACTTCGACTGTCGTTGCGCAAATGCGTCAACTGATCCAAATTTTGGCACAGCATAATCATGCTTATTATGTGATGGATCAGCCGACCATTTTAGACAGTGAATATGATCAGCTTTTTCATCAGTTGAAAGCTTTAGAAGAACAATACCCTGAGTGTATTCAGCCAGATAGCCCGATCAATAAAGTCGGTGGTAAACCTTTGGCGAAGTTTACGAGCGTGACCCATGTGGTACCGATGCTGTCTTTAGGCAATGTGTTTAATCAAGAAGAACTTTTTGCCTTTGCGCGCCGAGCAGAAGAACGTTTGCCGAATCAAACGATTCAATATGATGTCGAACTGAAGTTTGATGGTCTTGCCATCTCACTGTGGTATGAACAGGGTGTGCTGGTGCGTGGAGTGACGCGTGGTGATGGTGAGACAGGGGAAGACATTACCCAAAACGTCAAAACCATTCGTAACTTGCCGAAGGTGTTGACCACAAATCAGGGCGAAGTACCTACGCTACTGGAAGTTCGTGGCGAAGTTTTGATGCCTAAAGCAGGTTTTGAAAAGCTCAATGCAGAAAATGAAGCCAAAGGTGAGAAGACTTTTGCTAACCCACGTAACGCCGCAGCTGGAAGTCTACGTCAGTTAGACCCGAATATTGCGGCTTCGCGTCCACTCGCATTTTATGCTTATGGTATTGCGCAGTGTGAACCGAACCATGGTCAAAGTACCATGTCGGAAAGTCTAGAGTGGTTGCAACAGTTTGGTTTTGCGGTTGGCGAGCGTCATTTTGTCTGCGATAGTATTCAAGAAGTTCAAGCGGTTTATGAGCAAATCAATGCGGAACGACCACAATTGAGTGTGGAAATTGACGGCATGGTGATTAAGGTCAACAGCCTCAAACAACAGCAACAGCTCGGCTTTTTAAGCCGAGAACCACGTTGGGCAACGGCTTATAAATTCCCTGCAGTGGCTGCGCTTACCACGGTTGAAAATATTGACTGGCAAGTGGGGCGTACAGGTACACTCACACCTGTGGCGCGTTTGAATCCTGTTGCTGTGGGCGGCGTGACCGTTTCAAATGTGACCTTGCATAATATTGGGGAAATTCACCGCCTAGATGTGCGTATTGGCGATACTGTCAGTGTCTACCGTAGTGGTGATGTGATTCCCAAAGTGGAAAAAGTGTGGCCTGAGTTCCGTCCTGTCGATGCGACTGAAGTTGAACTCCCGAGCCAATGTCCCGTGTGTGAATCGCCTGTGGTGATGCCCGAAGGTGAAGCTTTAGCACGTTGCTCTGGTGGTTTGTATTGTGCTGCACAGCGTATTGAGGCAATTCGCCACTTCGTATCACGTAAAGCGCTTGATATTGAAGGTTTGGGGGATCGTTGGGTCGAATCACTGTTACATCTTGATTTGCTTAAAGATGTGGCTGATATTTATCACCTACATGAGCACCGAGAAAAGCTATTAACCATTGAAAAAATGGGTGAGAAGTCCGTTCAGAACTTGATTGATTCGATTGAAAATAGTAAGAAAACCACTTTGGCTGCATTTATTTATGCACTGGGGATTCGTGGGGTGGGTGAAACCACAGCACGTATGTTGGCCAATACTTTCCAAACTTTAGATGCGCTACGTGTCGCAGACATTGAAGCTTTAAAGAAAACCCCTGATGTAGGGGATATCACGGCGGAGTGGATTGTCGACTTTTTCCAAGCACCGCATAATCTTGAAGTTTTAGACCGATTATTGGCGGCAGGTATTCACTGGGACGCGCCTGTGGCACCAAGTCGCCAACCTCTAAATGGAGAAAGTTGGGTCGTGACGGGTACACTCAGTACGATGGGGCGTGATGAAGCAACACAGCTCTTGCAAGCACTGGGCGCACGTGTCAGTGGTAGTGTGTCGAGTAAGACCAAGTGTGTTGTTGCAGGTGAAAAAGCAGGTTCAAAGCTGGATAAAGCGGAGAAGCTTGGGATTGCTGTGATCAATGAAGCTGAGTTTATTCAACTGATGAAAGATTATGGTCAGTTAGAGGCTTAGATTTTTGATTTGGATCAAAAATATACTGTTCAGATAATTGCGTTCAGTTAAAGCACATGACTAAAACGAATTTTAATGATGAGGGTTACAGCGGAGTCTTACGTATTCGCATCAAATGCTTGAAGTTCGTATGTTACTTTGGATTAGCCCAAAGTAACCAAAGGCATTAGTCATCAGCAAAACTCGTTCATTGCCATCAATGAATAAAATTGTCGCAGAAACAATTTTTTTTCTAATGTAGTGTTGTCTCGAACAGTTGCTGATGACATTTCGTGTATCCCATACCTTCATAAATTTAGAAAAAGCATAATGCTCGTCAGTTATGAAACTGACGAGCATTATGCTTTTTATTTATTTTTAAGGAATATATTGTTTGATGACACCGTCATCGAGCAATTGTTGGAAGTGCTCAACGAGGCTTTCTTTGACATCTCGGTACTCTAATCCCAATTCTTTTTGGCTCTTGTTCGCATCAAAATAAATGGGATAACCCATATTCAATTCAACAAACTCGCGGCTAAAACCAATGAATGGACCAATTACCTTAAAAGCTGCTTTAGGAAGTTCATTTCGTGGAAATGGAAACTTCCAACCAAAATGTGCTTTAAGCAATTGACCGATTTCAAGCAAACTTAAAGTTCCACCACTCACGATGTAACGACCTGTTGCTTCTGGGTTGAATGCTGCTTGTAAGTGCGCTTCAGCAACATCTTGAACATCGACCACACCATTCCACATAGGTGGGACACCCGCTAAAGTCAAACCATTGGTAAACTGTTGTAAGACCTCAATTGAGCCAGACTGTGTATTTGGTGTCAATGAACGACCAAAGACCAACGCAGGGTTAATACATACCAACTGCCAACGATCTTGTGCCTCAGCCATTTCCCAAGCTTTACGCTCAGCCATCACTTTAGAATATGGATAAGGCTGATGGGTCTCGGAACTGCTGGTGTTCCAGTGACTTTCATTAAAAGTATTGTGGTCTGTTTTTAAAATATCAATGGCATCGCCATAGGTCGACGCAATACTCGAAGTGACAATGACGCGTTTAACGGACTCAGTTTCATTCACGGTGTTTAAGACATTTTCTGTGCCCAAAACAGCAGGTTCAATGATGTCTTTCACTGCATCTTTATAGTTGGTAACGACGAAAGGAGAGGCCATATGAAAGACAATTTCACAGCCTTGCATCGCTTCTCTAAATGAATTTGGTTCGAGCAAATTGGCTTTAAATAGTTTCAGTGTTCCAGCACTGCTGTCTGCAATTTTAGATAAATGCGCGAAGCTTTGGGTTTTGTTCAAGTCACGTACAGTGGCATGAACGGTATACCCTTGGGTTAATAATTTTTGAATCACCCAACTGGCAATATAACCCGATGCACCTGTAACCAGTACCGGTGCTTGTGTTGCTAAGTTTGTCATAGATTACCCATTGTTGTTTTAAGTATTGGCTTAGTGTAAACGTGAATGCCATGAAAGTCTTTGCTTATGGGGTGAACAGGTGTCTGACTTATGCGTCATTTTATAATATTGCACCACACTGTATTGAAAATGAGCGAGTAAAACGTATTTTTTCGCAGTAAGCTTAAATTTGTATTTTAGATCATATAGATAAGTCAAATGATAAAATACAATAAATAATGATAATTATTTTACATATAATAATGATTCTCATTAAAAAATAAGTGTTGTTTAAAATGAAATCCTTCTCTAAGAAAATTCTTGCAAGCTCTGTTGGGCTTTTGATGATGGGTGGAGGCTGTTTACAGCTTGCTTTTGCAGAGGAGGTTTCAGTTTTACCTGCCTTAAAATCAGAAGCGCAATCACAACAAGGCTATGCCGATGGTAAATTGGCGAAGGCAGCTGACTTGGGTGCTTTAGGGAATAAGTCAACGATTGATACGCCATTTACGGTTTCTACTTATACAGAGCAACTGATTCGTGATCAACAAGCATCTACAGTGGGGGAAGTTTTAGAAAATGATGCCAGTATTCGTGCGACGACCAATCAAGGTCATTTAAACGAAAACTTCCAAATTCGTGGTTTTAGTGTCGGCTATGACGATATGGCTTACAACGGGTTATACGCTGTAGCTCCTATGGGACGTATACCAACAGATTTACTAGAATCGGTAACAGTATTGAAAGGACCGAATGCTTTGGTTGCAGGTATGGCACCAGCAGGAAGCGTTGGCGGAGTAGTGATTGCGAATTCTAAACGTGCCGACCAAGATCTAACACGTATTTCGACGTCATTAGAAGATGAGAGTTATTATAAAACCAATGTAGATGTTTCTCGTCGTTTTGGTGACCAAAAACAATTCGGAGTTCGTGTAAACGGCACATATGGAGACGGTGAGCATCTTATTGAAGGTATGGATGACCGTTTAGCGCTTGGTTCGATTGCAGCGGACTATACGACCGATAAATTAAAACTAAACTTTGATGCTTATGTCATTCGTGAAAACCGTGATAATGGTTCACCTGCAATGGTCTCTATGCAAAAAACAGGCGTAGTTGCTGCACCAAAGGGTGATAATAATTACTTTGATCAAATTCATGGGGAAACCTATAGCCGTTATGCGGGCTTAAATGGTGAATATAAATTCACTCCTGATACCAAGGTTTTTGCAGGTGTGGGTTATGTTGAAAAAGGTTATTCGGGGCATATTTTTGGTACGCGTATGATCTTACAGAACAGTGCAGGTGATGCAACTTCGCAGTATTATCGAGTCGCATCTAAAGAAAATAACCTAAGTGGTAATACGGGTATTGAAACTAAATTCAATACAGGCGCCATTAAACATACCCTTGGGTTACGTGCAGATTATGTACATCGCGAATACGATCAACACTCTCATGCGACAAGTTCATCATTTACAACGAATCTTTATAATCCTAACTCGAACGGGACAATGCCAACGACCTATCCAACAGTTGTACCTTATGAAGATGATAAATTCATGAGTTATACCTTGACGGATCAAATTTCAATGTTGGATGACAAATTGCAGTTGATTTTGGGTGCTCGTTATCAAGATATGCAGTTAGAAAGTCTCACTACAGATGTGAAATACGATGAAAATAAGCTTTCACCAAGTTTAGGCATCGTAATCAAACCGTTTGGAGAAAATTTATCTTTTTATGCAAGTTATGTTGAAGGTTTATCAAAAGCAGACTCAGTAACTTCTACCGCGGATGTGAATGAAGGAAAACTGTTTAAGCCTTACGAAACGAAGCAATATGAAGTGGGGACGAAGTATCAAGCTGGTTCTTGGTTAAATAGCTTGGCGCTTTATCAAATTGAAAAACCGACTCTGATCACAACAGCTTTGGCGACAGCGGTTAATGGTAATACACAGATCACTGAAGATGGTGGGGAAAGTCGATCACGTGGTATTGAATGGTCCTTCTCAGGGAGTTTGACAGAGGACTTAAGTCTACTGGGAAGCATGGCTTATATTGATGCTGAATATACAAAAGGTTCTACAAGCACCACTGATATTTCAGGCAATACGATTTATGGTGTACCAGACTTTACTGCCTCATTAGGTTTGGATTATGCCGTACCTGTGGTAGATGGTTTAAATGTTAATGCTCGGGCTAACTATGTTAGTGAACAATATTTAGATAGTTTGAATACCTATAAACTTCCTGACTATACTATTCTCGATGTTGGTGCGCGCTATAAAACAAAACTGGGTGGTGTAAACACGACTTTCTTAGCCAATGTAGATAACGTGACTAATAAAAAATATTGGGAAGGTGTGTTCAACTCTTACTATGCAACGGTTGGTGGTGCACGTACCTATAAACTTGGCGTCACTTTCGATTTCTAATTTTTATGATCAGCCCATTGCGATGCAGTGGGCTTTTTTTATGTCTGAATGCTGCCTCATTTAAGTTGAACGCAATGATGAAATTTCTCGGTTTACTCCTGTGCTGTGGTGGTTGTGTGATGCTGTATTTGACCCATCCTAACCAAACGGTTCTTAAACAGACTGTGGCGAAAAAGTATCGTTGGGTCGGGTGGATTGGTTTTGTTTTGGCATTGGTCCTTTTACTGACGGTATTACCAAAACTGGTAGCGGTGTTGATGTGGTTACTGATTCCATTGGTGTTGTGGTCAGTACTGCCGTTTATTCCTTTATTACATGGGGCTTTGACGCATGAGGTTACTACGCGATCAAAAGATACAACCTGACTGGTGGACGAAAAGCTTTGCAGGAGCAGTTCTTGGACTCAGCCTAGCTTTCGCTTTAGCTGCATTAATCACAATGTGGGGACTGCAATCTGAGTATCGTAGTCTTGCTCCACAGTTAGGGATGTGGTCGATTCCGTGGATTTGGTTACCACTCTTTTTCGTGGCCTATTTTATTCCACGTGGATGGCAGTCCATTGTGATTTATCTGTTTTTCAATGTTGTGGCTTACACACTCATATTTTGGCTCAGAGGGGAATAGGGCATGAAGGTACGTACAGATATTCTCCGACTGGCCAAAGAGTTACATACGTGGGTGGGGATTTGTGCAGGCATTCTCTTGTTCATTTGCTTTTTTGCAGGTGGGCTGAGTATGTTTCAGCATGATTTGAGTAAGTGGGCAACGCCACCGCAACAAAGTTTAAATACGGTTGAATTCCATCAGTACAACGATTTGGTGTCACAGGTACAGCAGCACTATCCTGCAGCGCAAAAAAGCTTTCAGATCAATTTAAACTCCAAAGAGTTTCATTATGCCCCGATTCAGTGGCAACCTGCGCAAAGTCAAGCACATGATGATCATGCCTTTGATACCGATCAAAGCGCGATGTTAGCAACACTGAAACCAGATGGGACTTTACAGGTTGAACAAGAAAACTTATCTAAACTGGGTTGGTTGATTGAACAACTGCACGAAACGGCAGGCATTCCAGGGATGCTTGGGCATCATACACTCGGTGTTTATGTGATGGGTGTGGTTTCGGTCTTATATTTTTTGGCGCTAATGACAGGTTTAATCATCCTCTTGCCGACGTTGGTCAAAGACTACTTTGCGATACGGCAAGGTAAGAACAAAAAACGCTTTTGGCTCGATGCGCATAATGTGATTGGCATTACCAGTTTACCGTTTCATATTTTGATTAGTGTGACGGTAATTGTTTTTGCATTTCATGATCTATTTTATGATGGCTTGGGGCAGTTGGTGTCCAAAGGCAAACCATTGTTTGAACGTCCCGCTGCGGTGCAGATTACAGATCCAGTTCCTCAGCTAGATGTTGAAAAAATACTCTTACAGGTACAGCAACAAGCACAGGGCTATGAGGTCTCGTCTGTAAGCTTTAACAATCTAGACCAACCCGCCAAGGCATCGGCACGCGTCAGTTTATATAGCCCAGATCAGATGTTACGCGGTGATAACTTCGACGTGATGTTTTTCAATCCTTATCAGCCCGCACCCTATAGTACAGCCAATTTAAATACGCAGAGTTCTGGTCTAGATCAACTGATTCGATCGATGTTCAGTTTGCACTTTGGTAACTATGGCGGAGATTTTACCCGTTGGTTGTATTTGGCCTTGGGTCTAGCCGGGGCATTTTTATTTTACTCAGGTAATATTCTATGGATTGAATCTCGAGTGAAACGACAAAAAAATCCAAATTTAGTACCACCTGCACAGCGTAAAGATGTGCAATTCATTGCAAACTTAACCATAGGGGCATGTTTGGGAACGGTCTTTGGTATTGTTATGAGTATGTTGATCGGGCGCTGGGCCTATGTACTCAGTCCTGAACTACACAGCATCAACGCATGGTTTATGTATATCTATTATGCGATTTTTATTTTCAGCTTAATGCTGAGCTTCGTATTGGGTGCGGCACGAGCTTTACCAACGTTACTGCTGTCGATTGTGGTTGTTTTACTGCTCATGCCTTTGACTTCTGCTATAGCACTGCTCTTACCTGAGATTGGGCTATGGTCATCTTCTTCCTCTTTATGGTGGATTGACGTCTTTGCTATTCTTTTTGCAGGGTTATTTTTCCGTTTTTATCGCCAAGCTCAGGCCCGAGTCCAGTCCGCAGAAGTGGGTTCTCTTTGGTCCGTTGCTCAGAAAAAATGAAAGATTGTGCACCGTTCCAAGGTTGAAATAAGAAGCATTTTTAATGGTTACAAAATGAAGCACAGGGCGGTTCAAGCCTAAAAAGCCTTTGTAAAAGGGATGAAGTTTTGCAAAGGCTTCTTTTATAACTATTATTTTGATGATTCATACTGCAAATGCGTATGTTTCTCATTTTAATTTTATAAAAATCATAAACTTACATAATTTATCTTTTGCAAAGTGAATTAAATGTGTCCATAATGGTTGCATTAGAGAATGGAGATTTTGAAATGCGTGGCAATCCTGAAGTCGTAGACTACTTAAATATGTTGATCGGTGGAGAATTGGCTGCACGCGATCAATATCTCATTCATTCACGTATGTATGAAGATTGGGGTTTGAGCAAAATCTTTGAGCGTATCGATCATGAAATGCAAGAAGAAGCACAACATGCGGATGCAATTATTCGCCGTGTTTTGTTTTTGGAAGGCACACCAAATATGCAGCGTGATGACGTTGAAATTGGTGAAGATGTCGTTTCATGCTTAAAAGCCGATTTAAAGCTTGAATATCATGTACGTGAAAAATTAGCGCAAGGCGTAAAATTGTGTGAAGAAAAGGGTGATTACATTACCCGTGACATGTTACGTCAGCAAATGTCAGATACCGAAGAAGACCACACCTATTGGTTAGAAAAACAATTACGTTTAATTGAGTTGATTGGCCTGCAAAACTACATTCAGTCTCAAATGTAAGAGATGCCAGCCACTTTATGTAAAAAGTGGCATGTGTATTTACATACTGAGTAATCAAAAAGCCTTCGAATTAATGTCCGAAGGCTTTTTTGTATGGGTTATTTTTTAGAGAACTTTTGAATATCTGCTAATACTTGTCCTGCATGGGTTTGGGTATTCACACTGCTGTAGTGATAGACCACTGTACCTTGTGGGTCGATCAGAAAGGTTTCACGTTTTGCAATTTTCGCGATGCCCAAGTTCCGCACGATGCCGAGTTGATTTGCCAGTTGATGATTGTGATCAGCCAAAATAGGGAAATTCAGTCCCAACTTTTTAGAAAATTTTTGATGTGACTGTACATCGTCCAAACTCACGCCTAAGACCACCGCATTATTTTTGCTAAATTGTGGGTAGAGTGCTTTGAACTGATTGGCTTCTTGGGTGCAGCCCGGCGAGTCATCCTTCGGATAAAAATACAGAACGATCCATTTGCCTTGATATTGTTTGAGCTCATGCCATTTGGCATTTTGATCTTGTAACTTAAAACTCGGTGCGGGCTTGCCTACCCATTGTTTTTGGTCTGATGAAGCGCTTGAAAAAGCCGGTGCGGCATAAGTGGCGCTACTGATGGCACAGAAACTACCTAGCGAAATTAAGCTAATCGTTGCCATTTGCATTATTTTCATTGTGTAGGCTGTCCAGAAATGTATTTCATTGATCTTAGCAAATTTTAAGGCACTAAAGTGCTGAGATTCTGGTGTCTAAATCTGAATTATTTATTTAAATTTACTGTTCATTCAAAGGGCTTGCTTTGCAACGGAGTCTGAGGTTTTATACTGTTTGAAATTTACAGTTTTAGAGTCTGCATTGAATCAACGTATTTTACTCATCACGGGCTGGGGTGGTGGGACCAAGTTACTGCAACCTTTGTCTCATGCTTTGCAGCATAAAGGCCATTCGGTTGAGCTGATCAATATTTTTAATGGATTGGATACACAGGCGTTGCAGCAACATGCTGAACAAGCCAAAGATTTTGATGTCATTATCGGTTGGTCTTTGGGGGGGCAACTGGCGACTTTATTGGTCGATGCTGTTGAACAGCAGTATCAACAGCAAAAAATATTAATCACTCTGGCTTCAAATCCGTGCTTTGTGGCGCATGAAAACTGGCCAACCGCGATGAGTCCAGCGATATTTCAAAGCTTTAAACAATCCTTCGAAGAGGATGCGATTGCCACCTTAAAGAAATTTGGATTTATGGTGTGTCAAGGGACGGCAACCACCAAGCAAGATTTTTTACAGTTGCAAAGTTTGCTTCAGCCTCAATCTTTAGATCTGTTAAAACAGGGACTCAATTGCTTAGAGCATTTAAATACGGTTGAGATCTTACAAAATTATACGGGGCATCAACTCCATCTGCTGGCTAAACAAGATTTTTTAGTTAGCTACAAAGTCTTGGATAATTTAAAAACTTTAGGTGCAATTTTTTTAGATGCGATGCTTTTAACTGGTTCACATGGACTTCCAGTTTTTCATGTCTATGAAGTAACTGACAAAATCTGCCAATATTTACAAAAAATGGATTAAACAATTCACTGAGTGGTGAATATCGCAATTTCTTTTTGATGCGCGCAGGTTTAAGATCAGTCAAATTGAAATTTTGCTGTAACTGTCGTAGATATGGAGTTAAGGATGACTGAGATCAATGCCAAATTTGATGCTGAGTTGGATGACTTAGCATTTGATCGGGAACATATTTGGCATCCTTATACTTCGATGACCAATCCACTCCCCACTTTTAAAGTCAAAAAAGCCTTTGGTTCAACCATTGAACTAGAAGATGGGCGTCAGCTGATTGATGGGATGTCTTCGTGGTGGTGCACCATACACGGCTATAACCACCCTGAACTGAATCAGGCCGTGACAGATCAATTGCAAAACATGTCGCATATTATGTTTGGTGGTTTTAGCCATGATCCCGCCATTCATCTGGGCAAATTACTGTTGCAAATCACCCCACCAAGTTTAGATAAAATTTTCTATGCAGACTCGGGTTCTGTTGCGGTTGAAGTGGCGTTAAAGATGGCAGTTCAATATTGGACTTCGCTTGGGAAACAAGACAAAACCAATTTTGTCACTCCGCGTTCGGGCTACCATGGTGATACATGGAATGCGATGTCGGTCTGTGACCCTGTCACAGGGATGCATCAAATTTTTGGCTCAAGTTTACCCAATCGTATTTTTGTTCCTGCACCGCAAGTTGCCTTTGATGCAGCGTGGGATCAAGAGGACATTCGGGAGCTTGAAACTACCTTAGCAACACAGCATGAAAGTATCGCCGCGCTGATTATTGAGCCGATTGTTCAGGGTGCAGGTGGGATGCGTTTTTATCATCCTGAGTACTTACGACAGGCCAAATTGCACTGCGAAAAATACGGTGTTTTACTGATTTTTGATGAAATTGCGACGGGTTTTGGGCGTACAGGGAAACTCTTTGCTTGGGAGCATGCACAGGTCGAACCTGACATTATGTGTATGGGTAAAGGTTTGACAGGCGGCTATATGACCTTGTCTGCAACCTTAACCACAAAGCATATTGCTGAAACCATCAGTCGAGGCGAAGCGGGCGTATTTATGCATGGTCCAACGTTTATGGCCAATCCCTTGGCGTGTGCGGTGGCGGCGAAAAGTACAGAACTCCTCATTTCACAAGATTGGCAAAGCAATATTCAACGCATCGAAACACAACTTCGTACCGCTTTGACACCTTTACAGTCACTTGAATATGTCCATGACGTTCGTGTACTGGGGGCCATCGGTGTAGTTGAACTGACGTTTAATGTGGATATGAAGACCTTACAACAAGAGTTTGTCCGCCGTGGTATTTGGGTGCGACCCTTTGGAAAACTGGTTTATGTGATGCCCCCTTATGTGATTACCTCACAGGAACTGAATACCTTGCTTGAGCAATTGGTTGAAGTGGTCGTACAGATGCAGGAGTCTGTTGTATGAAGCATGTAGAACATTTTGCAGCACAACTGGATGTGCTTAAACAGCAAGGCAATTTGCGTCAGTTTACGTCCAATGTGCAGCAGGGACGGATGATTCGAATCCATGATCATGAGATGTTGAATTTGGCATCGAATGATTATCTAGGATTGGCTGCAAATATTGAATTACGAGAACAGTTTTTCGATGAAACACCAAATGCGCAGCGCTGGATGAGTTCAGCTTCTTCACGTTTATTGACGGGTAATTTTCCAGAATATGAACAGTTTGAGGCCAGCCTAAGTCAGGCTTTTCATGGTCGAGCGGCTTTGGTATTCAACAGCGGCTATCACATGAATATTGGTATTTTACCTGCGTTAGCGGACAGTAAAACCCTAATTCTGGCTGATAAATTAATCCATGCCAGCATGATTGATGGTATTCGTTTATCGACAGCGAAGTTGGTACGTTATCGCCATAATGACTTGGCACATTTGACTCAACTTTTACACAATTATCATACCGATGATACTTTTGAGCGGATCATTGTGGTGACCGAGTCAATTTTTAGTATGGATGGTGACGAAACCGATTTGACTGAATTGGTCCGCATCAAAAAACAGTTTGAAAAAGTCATGCTCTATGTCGACGAAGCACATGGTATCGGTGTGCGTGGTGAGCAAGGTTTGGGCTGTGCCGAGCAATATCAAGTGATTGATGAGATCGACTTTTTGGTTGGTGCTTTGGGTAAGGCTATGGCTTCAATCGGCGGCTATCTGATTTGTCATCCTGTGATTCGAGACTATCTCATCAATACTATGCGCCCATTGATTTTTAGTACGGCACAACCGCCGATCTGCATGGCGTGGAGCAACTTTATCTTGCAAAAAGTCTTGCAGTTAAAGACCTCAAGACAGCATTTACACAGTATCAGTCAGACCTTGCAGCAAGCGGTTCAGGCCAAAGGTTTTGATTGTCCATCAACGTCTCAAATTGTCCCTGTGATCATCGGTGATTCGAGCAAAACGGTAGAGAAGGCGAAAGCTTTGCAACAAGCAGGTTTTTATATTATGCCTGTACGACCACCGACTGTGCCGCAGCACAGTTCTAGACTACGTATTTCCTTGACCGCTCAAGTTCGCCATACTGATTTAGATCAGTTGATTCAGTTGTTGTGAGTGAGTCGTGAAGAATTTAGAGATTGATAAAGCACAAGTCGCATTGCGCTTTGCTCAGGCAGGGCAAAGCTATAGTGAGCATGCGGTTGTGCAAAAGCAAATTGCACGCCAGCTTTTTAATTTAATCCAAGGTTATACCGCTAAAACGCAATTTGAGCGGGTGTTTGAAATTGGTTGTGGTTCAGGCAATTTAAGCCATCTTTTGCTGAAGGATTTCCAAATTCAGCACTATTTACTGAATGACTTATATGCCGAGGTGCAGCAGCACTTTCAGGGTTATTCAAATATAGATTGGTTATTGGGCGATATTGAACAGCTCGTTTTTCCAGCTCATTTGGAACTGATTGTATCGACGTCTGCGTTGCAGTGGATGACAGATCTTGCTGCTGTTTTTCAGAAAGCGAATGACAGTCTGCTCCCACAAGGGCTGTTTTGTTTTTCCACCTTTGGCGAGCGGAATTTACAAGAGATTAAGACCTTAACGGGGCAAGGCTTAGATTATGTCAACCTCGATCAACTACGGGAAAAATTGCAAAATCAAGGTTTTGAAGTTCTGCATTTGTCTGAACAAATTGAGTGCTTAGACTTTGCGACACCGAAACAGATACTGCAACATTTAAAAGCCACAGGTGTCACGGCAACTGCATCTAGCTTCCGTTGGACCAAGCACTCGCTTGAACGCTTTTATCAAGATTATCAACAATTTTCACAACTCGATACATCAGGACAGATTCATTATCGCCTGAGTTATCACCCTATTTATTGTATTGCACGGAGAATGCCATGACTGGATCAGTTTACTTTATCAGTGGAATCGATACAGGCATTGGGAAAACCTATACCACGGGCTACTTAGCCAAGCTTTGGAATGAACAAGGCCAAAAAACCATTACCCAAAAGCTAGTGCAAACGGGCAATGTTGATGTTTCTGAAGACATTGAACAGCACCGTAAAATTATGGGTATGGGCTGGTTTCCTGAAGATGACAGTAAGCTGACTATGCCTGAAATTTTTAGTTATCCTGCATCGCCACATTTGGCGACTAAAATTGATGGTCGTGAGATTGATTTTTCAAAAATCGAGCGTGCTACTCAGCAGCTGGCTGAAAAATATGAGGTGGTGTTGTTAGAAGGTGCGGGTGGTTTGATGGTGCCTTTAACCACAGATTTGCTTAGCATTGACTATATTGCAGCCAAGCAACTGCCTGTCATTTTGGTGAGTTCGGGGCGTTTGGGCAGTATTAACCATACCATTTTAAGTTTAGAAGCACTGAAAAACCGTGGTTTAGAGCTTTACGCTTTAGCCTATAACTTAAATGATGAGTCACAAGATGAACTCATTTCTAAAGATACTGCGAGCTATTTAAAAGCTTATTTGGCGACACATTTTCCGCAAGCATTGTGGATCGATATTCCCGTGTTAAAGTAATTCGCAGAGTCATTAAAAAATAAAAAAACCGCTAACAGCAAAAGTTGTCAGCGATTTTTTTGACGGTTTTATTTATTGATTACTCACGACTCCAATTTTTTTCACATCAAGGCGTTGAGCTGCCGCCATAACCATCGCAATGTATTTGTATTCCGTTGCGCGATCAGCTTTTAGCTTAATTTGGTCTTGATCTGTTTTTTGTGCGACCGTTTGCAGTAATGTTTCTAAGGCTTGCTTCGAATCAACTGGTTGTTCATTCCAAAACATTTTGCCTTGAGCATCTAAGCGTAGTTCCACGATTTCAGGTGGTTTTTCCTGAACTGGTGGTGGTGTGCCATTCGGGAGGTTGATATTAATGGCGTTGTTTGGCAATGGAATCGTGATAATGAACATAATTAATAATACCAACATGACATCAATCAAAGGCGTCATGTTGACATCGAGCATGACATCTTCATCATCTTGATTGGAACCAACATTCATACCCATAGCTGAATCCTTCTTTGATTAAGGTGAAGAGGGCGGTGTGGTGACAAAGGCAATTTTGCCAATCCCCGCTTGCTGCGTGGTGCTAATGACTTGGTCAATCGCATCATAGGGGGTGAGTTGGTCACCACGAATGTGGACATCGGGCTGAGGTCTCTTTTGTGCCTCTGTTTGTAGTCGTGCCAGTAAAGTGGCTTTGTCGGCAATGTAACTTTCATTCCAGAAAATATCGCCATTTTTATTGACTGCAAGTTGAATATTTTCAGGTTTTGTTTCATAAGGCACATTTTTTTCTTCAGGCAAATTGACTGGCACGGTATGAACTGCAACAGGCACTGTAATGAGGAAAATAATCAGTAAAACCAACATAATATCAACCAATGGTGTGGTATTAATGGTTCCGATTACATCATCATCGCTGTCATTTGAATTTACCGTCATTCCCATGGCTGATTCCTCATGTTCTTATTTCATGTCACGGTTAACAGGATTATTGGTGCTGATTTCACCACTTAACAACACCGCATGCAGGTCTGAACCGAAGGTACGAACTTCTTCCATCACGGCTTTATTCCGACGAGTTAACCAGTTGTAACCAAGCACTGCTGGAACAGCCACGGCTAAACCAATTGCAGTCATAATTAAGGCTTCACCCACAGGGCCTGCGACTTTATCAATAGATGCTTGACCCGATACCCCAATCGCGGTTAACGCATGGTAAATGCCCCAAACGGTACCGAATAAACCCACGAAAGGTGCGGTTGAACCTACAGTTGCTAGAAAAGCCAGCCCACCACTTAAATGACTGTGAATTTTGTCGATAGCGCGTTGAATCGAGATAGTGACCCAAGTATTAAAGTCGATACGCTCTAATAATGTTCCACCATGATTTTTTGTGGATTTAATGCCTTTTTCAGCAATAAAACGATACACACTGGCATCATCTAAACCTTCAGTTGCAGTATCGAGAGAGGTTGCTTCCCAAAAGTTTTTATCGGCATGTTGGCCTTGTTTGCGAATTTTGCCTTGCTGTAAGCACTTGGTGATGATGATGTACCATGTTCCAATCGACATAATCACCAAAATAAACAGCGTCACTTTAGACACCAGATCACCTTCTTTCCACATTGCTTCTAAGCCATAAGGGTTATGTACTTTTTCTGAAACAGTAGGTGCTTTTTCAGCTAAGGGTGGGGGAACAGGTGTTGCTGTTTTTTCAGTCGTGGTGACTGGTGTAGTTAGTGCTGTAGTGGGCGCAGCGGTTTCCTCTGCAAAAACAGCTTGTAGAGGAAGTAATGTGCTCATTCCAAGTAGGCTTGCTGCGGTAAAGTTTTTTAATTTTTGCATTGTGTAACTCCTAATGTCGGCTGATCTTTTTCAATTATTCGAGAACAAATTCGTATGGGATGTCGAACCAAGCGCTTTGAGCTACGCCATCTTTCATTGCAGGTTTAAATGTGCACAAGCTATACGCTTTCGTTGCAGCACGGTCTAAAGTACGGTCACCTGTAGAACGCTTTACTTTGACTTCTTGGGCTTTACCATTGGTATCGACAAAGACCGAAATCAGTACAGTGCCAGAAATGCCACTCATCTCTGCTTCGCGTGGATAGCTTGGTGCTTTACATCCAGCTTCACCTTCCGATACTCCACGTGTAACACCTGTGGGTTTGGGTGCAGGTGATGGAGCAGCGGCAGTCGGTGTTGGGGTTGGAGATGGGCTTGGAGAAGGCGATGATGCAACTGGCGTCGGCGTGCTTATCGTCGGTTTAGTGACGGGTGTAGCAACTGTTTTTTGCACTGGGATTGCTTTTTCTACAGGTTTGGGTTCAGGTTGCTGCGCTACTTTTTCCACCATTTTTGGTGGCTCTGGTGGAACTTCTTTAGGTGGTTCAGGCTCAGGTGGCTTGATATCTTGCAGAATGACCAACTCCACAGGTTCGGTTGAGGGTTTGACAATATCTTTTGCCAAGCCCGCCATTAGCACCAAGCCAACAAGAACATGTAAGAAAATCACAACGCCAATACCTGTGAGTTTTTTGGCGGAGTTTTTTTCTAAATCTTCAAATGTAGTGCCCATAATTACTCCTAAAATTTAAGCCAAATCTACTTTTTAAAAGCATTGGATTGCACTTGGTAAAATCCATATATATCTGGTTAAAGTTGAGCATGTATAAACATCACCACAGATTGAATATTTCAATCTGTGGCTCAGATCCGCTTAGAACGTATATGTACCTCTTACATAGAAAGTACGTCCTGTTGGGTCGCTGTAACGTGGGTCATAGCCGTATTGGAAGTTATCGAGAACATTCGATGCAGCAGGTTCTTCATCAAACAGGTTTTTGATGCCACCCGTTAGGGTTAAGTTTTTGAAACCTTTATAGGTGCCTGCAATGTTGTAGAGGGTATAGTCGGGGACTTTGTGGTTATCAAGGCCTTCTTCACCTGTTGCATTTTGGTCGTGATAGCCTCGGAAAAATTGCTGTTCAAAGACCAATTTCCAGTCTTCATAGCTCCAGTTGATGTTTGCGGTATGTTTCCAGCGCAGTACAGCAGGGTCATCATAAACGCCCACTAAGCCCTCCCAGTCTCCATCTTTTTCTTCTTGGTAGTCATTTTTGATGACATAGGTTCCATTAATTCCAAAGCCAAACCGACCGGTTGATGTCATAGGAGTGAGGTAGTCTAAGCTAATGTCGATCCCTTCAGTTTTGATGCCGCCTGTATTCATTAAAGTGGTATTGATGTATTGAATACGACCATCTGCATCTCGCACAAAGCGGTCTGCATATTTGGTTGGATCTTCGAAAATGGAGGTTTCACCCGTTAAGCCAATAAGATTCTCAATTTCGATATTGTAGTAATCGACTGCTAAGACTAGGTTCTTAAGGGGCTCAAAAACAAAGCCTGCTGTAAATGTGGTTGATTCTTCGGGTTGAAGCTCAGAGTTACCACCTTGCATACGCTTAAACTGGGTATTACATTCTGTTTGATATTGTGGTGAAGTTGCTACGCCACCTGGACAGAGAACAGGGTCATCGTATTTTGCCCCCGTGTAAGTTTGGCTTTGCGGCGCATTAATTTCATATAAGCTTGGTGCACGGAAACCTGTACTGTAAGTACTTCGGAACATTAATTGTTTTAAAGGCTCCCAGCGTAAACCCACTTTCGGGTTGAAGGTGTCGCCAAAGTCACTGTAGTCATCATAACGTGCTGCAAGTTGCGCTTCTAAAGTTGAGGTAATAGGAATTTGTAGCTCTGAGAAAACGGCTGTAATGTCGCGGTCACCCTTACTGATAGGTTTGTCAGGGTCAATGCCACTACCTGGGACAAGTCGAACAAGGTCTGAGTTTACCTTTGCTTCCCAGTCTTGTGTGGTAAAGCTACCACCGAAGGCAAAGCCCACGTCACCCGCAGGAAGGGTGAAAATTGGACGGCTGATCGTAAAGTCAAAGGTGGTGGAGTCTAAGGTCGCATCATTGGTCGTACCGCTGACTTCTAATGAATTCCAAACACTTGAATCCGCTGAAGGACCAAAGGGGTTAATGGTACCGTTATCTAGCCCTTCTTGCAGTTGACTACGATTTAAATAGCCACTAACGAAACTGTCCTTTGCTTTACCTTTTGCATAGGTCACGCCGCTGTCGATGTTCCAGCCATATGCTTCACCTTCAATCCCTGCAAAAATACGATGTGATTCATTGGTTGTCTTAGAAACACGGTTACCCGCTTGTGAGCGTAGGTAGAGTTGTAAAGGATCACCACTTAAACCGGGAACAGCAGGAGTAATACCTTCCCCTGGATAATATTGGCTTCCTTTGGGAAGTGTCACAGATCGGCTATAGACATCGGGTGCGATTGAGGTAGTGACTTCATTTTTTGCTTATACATATTCAGCAATCGCGTTGAATTGGTCACTGAGTTTGAAAGTTGCACGCCCTAGTGCCGATAAGTCTTCTGTTTCTGGTTGAATACCAATCAAGGCTTGAGTGTTTAAAAAACACAGGCTATCGTCTGCAACGACATTAGGAGTGTTATTACAGTTGGCATTACCGTAAGGATTGGCTAATACACCACTGGTTGGGTCATAGAAGTTAGCAGGAAAACCATTCGCAGAGCCAGCATCGATCCCTAATTCAGGTAAAAGCCCACCACGACGGCTAACTTTACGGTCTTTGGCCATAATTTCTTTAGACTTTTGGTAGCTGATTGCGCCATATACGTTAAAACCTTGTTCGTCTAAGTCGCCATAGCCACCAAAGATAGAGACATCGTATTCTTCCCCCCCTTTTTCTTCGGGTTTGAGTACACCGCTGCTGATACCGAAACCTTCATATTGTTTTTTGGTGATGAAGTTAATCACCCCAGCAATGGCATCCGCACCATATACCGCGGATGCACCATCTCGAAGGACTTCAATGCGTTCAACCATTGCTAGAGGAATCGTATTGAGGTTGGTTTCAGAGGTACTAAAAGGGCTATAAGCCAAACGGCGACCATTTAATAATACTAAGGTTTTGTCTGGACCTAGGCCACGTAAGTTGGCTGTTGAACCAGAGGTATTACTTGCCCCCACGTTTTGCGCGGTTGTGTAACCCGCTTGGTTGGCACTGATTTTGGTTAAGGCTTCTTCGGCAGTTGTGACGCCTTGTTGCGCAAGCTCTTCAACTTTAATGACGGTAATGGGTGAAGAACTTTGAGCTGCAACTCCTTTGATAGAGGAGCCTGTGACAGTCACTTTAGCAACTTTTTTAGTTGGTTCTGCTGAGACTGCGCTTTCGGTTTCTTCTGCATGAGCTAAAGACAAACACATCATACTTAAAGTCAGGGTACTTAGTTTAAGTAGTGATTTGCTGATGGTTGGGGTCCCCATAGATCGAACAAGTTTGTTTTTTTGCATCGTAAATTCAACCCTTCTTTTTCTATATTTAGCGGTATTGCTGTGCTGAGGGAGTGCAAGGCAAATGCCAACTTTCAGGGATAGACAAAAGACTGTGAATTAAGTTATTGGAAAATATTGTTTTATTTTATTATTTGTATGGATTTATGTAACTTGTTTTCATTTTTCTAGAATTTAAAAAATTAAAATGGCAAAAAATTACTTATAAATCGGTTAAAAAATAATCATAAAATGATTATTCATATAATAAGTGATCAAAAATGAGTCGTGATTTTTTGAATTTTTAATACAAAATCTTATTTGTAATTATACTGAAATGTTGGTATTTATCTTTAATAAATAAATGCTTGTGATATTTTATTTGGTTTCTTGTATTTCTTGTGATGTTCGAATTTGAATCATTGGTGTATTAAATCTGTGCAATAGTTTATTTAAACTGAATGTTTAAAAATAGCTACTAATTGGCAAAATGTTCCGATGTGAGTTGAGCCTCTGATTTATAACTAATTAATATCCATATATTTTTCTTACAAAATGTTAAATTAGAATGATAAAAAAATAGGCGTGGCATGATATTCGCTTTGTTGCTGAGGTGAATATTTGCCCATGACCGTTTTTTAAATTTTGATAATTAAAATTTAATTTATAAAACATGGGTTTATGTTTTAAGTTTTTGTCAGTGTTGTCTGAAAAATAAAACACTGACATTGAACATGGATGGCATGAGATCACCTTGCTTAAAAAAAGATGTGTATAGGTATGAACTTGAATTCAAAAAAACTGAAGCTTGCTGCTTTATCCCTTGCGATGGGTTTTGGCTTTTCTGCCTATGCAAAGTCGCCTGCAGATCCAAACAAAGTATTAAATATCGCTTATGAAGCGCCTGATGATGGTTTTGATACGGTTAAAACCTATAATTTTTATAGTGGCAGTATTGCCCAAGCCATTTTTGAACCACTTTTAAAATACGATTATTTGGCACGCCCCGCTCAATTGGTTCCAAACACAGCAGTGGCGATGCCAAAAATAGAACAAGAGGGCAAAGTCTATATCTTTAAAATTCAGCCCAATATTTATTTTAGCGATGACGCGGCCTTCAAAGGCAAGTCACGAGAGTTGATCGCGCAGGATTATATTTATTCCATGATGCGGATTATGGACCCGAAAAACCGCTCACCGACCTATTCATTTATTGAAGGCAAAATTGTCGGTGGCGATGCTGCTGTTGCTCAAGCCAAGAAAACAGGCCAGTTTAATTATGATGCCGCGATTCCGGGTTTAAAAGCCCTCGATAAATACACACTACAAATCACATTGACCCGTCCTGACTATAATTTTCCCTATATCTTAGCCTATGCTACATTTAGTGGAACAGCGCGGGAAGTGGTGGAGTTTTATGGGGACCGAATCGCGCAACATCCCGTGGGAACAGGGCCTTATCAACTGAGTAAATATGTACCGCGGAGTCGTATTGAACTGGTGGCCAACCCGAAATATCGTGGCTTTACTTGGAATTTTAAATCTACAGGTTCGAGTTGGGACAACCATCTGGTCAAGGAGATGCAAGGCAAAAAAATGCCGCAAATCGGCAAAGTCAGCGTCAGTATTATTGAAGAGGAACAGTCTCGCTGGCTCGCGTTCAAATCGGGGCAACTCGACTTTGACAAACTGACTTCGAATGCGGTACCACAGGCTTTAAATGGCAAACAACTCAAACCTGAACTGGTCAAGCAGGGTATTCAACATTTCCCCAATAAAGACGCTGAAATCACCTATACCATGTTTAATATGCAAGACCCTACAGTGGGCGGTTTTGGGCTTGAAAAAGTTGCATTAAGACGTGCGATTAGTCTGGCTTATAACCAAACAGAAGCCATTAAACAATTGTATAAAGGACAGGCGGTGAAGTCGGAGATGTTGGTGCCTGAGGGGGTACAAGGCTTTAATCCCAACTACCGGAGTAGTGTGGCCTATAACCCGCTTTTGGCGAATAAATTACTGGATCGTTTCGGTTATAAGAAGGGAGCAGATGGTTACCGTCGGCTACCGAATGGTCAGCCTCTAACGCTTAAGTTTATGACTGAAAACAGTTCCAGTTCCGTGATTCAATCTGAACTGTGGAAGAAAAATTTAGATGCGATTGGTCTGCGTGCCGACTTTGTGGTGAGTAACTTTGCTGACAATTTAAAAGCAGCGATGCAATGTAAATATATGATTTGGGGCGGGGCTTGGATTGCCGATTATCCTGAAGGGGAAAACTTTGCCCAACTGCTGTATGGGCCCAATTCGGCGCAGGGCAATCTCAGTTGCTACCAGTCCAAAGCCTATGATGCACTTTATACACAAGCAATGGCACTCCCACCGCCTCAGCGTTTGCCATTTTATGAAAAACTCAGTCGTCAAATTGAGGCCGATAACCCATGGATTATTCATAACAGTCGTGTTCGAAATTGGTTGTTACATCCACAAGTTCAGGGTTTTAAAGCACATCCGATGATGAATACCAATTGGCAGTATTTGGATATTCAGCCCATAAAAAAATAATTGAGATGTAGAACATAATGAGAGATCTAAATCAGAAATTGAAACGATGGGGTTTGGGAATTTTGGCAGGCAGCATTCTGCTGAGTAGTTCAGTTTCCAGTTTTGCGCAAAGCCCTGCCGACCCGAAAAAAGTTTTACGTTATGTTTTTCCTGTGGCTGAAACAGGCTTTGACCCTGCGGGCGTGCATGACTTGTACTCGGCCCATGTCAATGGTTCGATTTTTGAAACGTTGTTTACCTACGATTATTTGGCCTCACCTGCGAAATTGGTGCCACGAACAGCTGAGGCTTTACCCGAGGTGAGTGCGGATGGATTGACCTACACCATTCGTTTGCAAAAGGGGATTTATTTTGCTGTTGACCCAGTGTTTAAAGGTAAAAAGCGTGAGCTGACCTCGGCTGATTATGTGTATACCTTTAAGCGTTTACTGGATCCGAGTTTGCGTTCACCCAACAGTTGGCTGCTCGATGGGCGAATCTTAGGGATGGAGGCTTTGCTGAAACAGGCGCAGAAAACGGGGAAATTTAATTACGACCAATCTGTCGCTGGTTTACAAACACCAGATCGTTATACCTTGGTCATTCGCCTGACCAGCCCAGATCAGAACTTTCCAATGTTGCTTGCGCATCAGCCTGCAGGTGCAGTTGCACGGGAAGTCATCGAAAAATATCGTGACAAAGCGGGTTTTGTGATGGGACATCCAATAGGAACGGGGCCATATATGCTCAGCCGTTGGACGCCGGGTTCGCGGATTATTCTAAAGGCTAACCCTGATTTCCGAAGTTTTGTTTGGAACTTTAAAGCCAGTACGCCTGAGGATCAAAAGATCGTCAAAGCCATGCAAGGCAAAAAAATGCCGCAAATTGGCGAGATTGATATTCAGGTAATGGAAGAGGGGCAATCACGCTGGTTGTCCTTTATTAAAGATGAAGTGGATTTGTTTGCCTTAGATGGTGAGCTGACGGTTCAAGCCTTGCAAGATGGAAAGTTAAAACCTGAATTGGTTAAGAAAGGTGTACAGCTGTCACGGATTACCGATCCTTCGATTGACTATCATTATTGGAATATGCAAAACCCAGTCGTTGGTGGTTTGAGTAAAGATAAAATCGCCCTGCGCCGTGCCATGGCGATGGCATTTTCAGCCGATAACTACATCAATATTTTACAAAAAGGCGATGCGCAAAAACTGCAAGCACCGATTCCAAGTGGTGTGGTGGGCTATGATCCTAATTATCGAAGCAGTATTCATTACTCAGTCAAAGCGGCAAATTTATTGTTAGATCGTTATCACTATAAAGTAGCTGCGGATGGTTGGCGTACTCAGCCGAATGGCAAACCTGTGGTGATTGAGATGACGCTTTCGGGCAATAATTTACGCAGTCAACAACAGGCTGAGTTTTGGAAGAAAACCTTAGACAGTATCAAAATTAAAATGACCACCAAGTCGATGCCTTTTGCTGAGGCTTTGAAATTAGAAAAACAATGTAAAACCATGTTTAAAGCATCAGCATGGATTGCAGACTACCCAGATGCAGATAACTTTATGCAGTTGTTTTATGGCAAAAACATCAAGATCACCAACAATGGCTGCGTCAAAATTCCTGAATATGACCGCCTATATGAACAAGCCCAAAAGATGACACCAAGCCCAGAGCGCGATGCAATCTACGCCAAAATGTCACGCCTGCTGGAAGTGTATATGCCTGTGCAGGTGATTGGGGCGCGTTACCGCAATATCTTGGCACAACCGCGTGTGATTGGTTTTAAAAAGCATCCCATACTGCCCGCAGAGTGGATGTATATCGATATTGATTTGAAAAAATAGAAATTAAACAAAACTGGAGTCATGATGAAAAAGCAACATTTTAAATTCACTGCATTGTGCATGTTGGGCCTAGGGATGAGTCAGATGGCTTTGGCGGAAACAGCACCGCGCCAAACATTACCCAGCTTTCAAGCTAAAGACATCCCTGCAATGTGTAATGCCAAAATTGCGGATGTGAAAAAGCAACTTAAAACGTTTGAAAATAAGCCCCTTAAAAACGAAACGGTGGCAGCGCCTATATTGGCTGAATGGGATCGTATTTTTGCATCATTTGAAGATTTTTATGGCCCGATTGGTCTGTATAGCAATGTTGACCCTGATGAAGCACTGCGTAAAGCGGCTGAAGACTGTGAAATTAAAATTAGCCAATTCCAAACCGATGTGTATCAAAATCCAAAGCTATATCAACAAATTAAGAAAATAAAAATTGCTGATCCAATTGAAGCCAAGTTCCGTGAAGATATTTTGGAGGGTTTTGAAAAAACAGGGATACAGCTTTCAGCAGATAAACAAGCACGCTTAAAAGCGATTTTTGATGAACTGGCAAAAATTGAACAAGAGTATGCGCGTAATGTCCGTGATAATCCTGAAAAACTCGAATTTACCCCTGATGAGCTAAAAGGCCTGCCACAAAGTTATATCGATGGCTTAAAGAAAAATGATAAAGGTAATTATTTACTCGGTTTTGAGTATCCCGATTATCGTCCGTTTATGGAGTTGGCAGATAATGATGATGCACGTAAGCGTTATCAAATTGCATTTACCCGACGTGGCGGTGAGAAAAATCTGGCGCTGCTGAAGCAAGCGATCGACTTACGTTATGAATTAGCACAACTATTTGGCAAGTCCAGTTATGCCGAGTGGGTACTGCAAAGTCGTATGGCGAAAAACCCTGAAACCGTGAATAAATTCTTGGCAGAGGTACATGCTACCGTAGCACCCCTAGAGAAAAAGGAAGTCCAAACTCTACGCGAGTTTAAAGCGCAAAGTTTGAATATCCCTGTTGAGCAAGCCAGTATTGAGCGTTGGAGCGAAGCATATTGGAGTGAAAAATTACGCAAAGCCAAGTATCAGGTCGACCAAGAACAGCTACGACAGTATTTTCCAACGCAAGCCTCTCAAGACTGGCTATTTGCCATTTCTGAAAACCTGTATGGCATCAAGTTTAAGCCTGCCAAAGTCGAGGTTTGGCAAGATGAAGTGGAATATTACGATGTGACCGATGCCAAAACAGGGCAACTACTCGGCGGCTTATATATGGATAAATTTCCACGTAAAGGTAAATATGGACATGCTGCTGTGTGGGGTGTTTATGGCGGGAGTAGCTTAACTGGGCGCAAACCGATTTCAGCACTGGTGACTAACTTTAACCGCAATGGTTTAAATAGCGATGAGTTAGAAACTTTTGTACATGAGTTTGGTCATGCGTTGCATGGCATTTTATCCAACACACGCTTTTCATCTCAGTCAGGAACTTCGGTTGAACGGGACTTTGTCGAAGCGCCGTCACAAATGTATGAAGAATGGGCGCGACGTAAAGAGACTTTGTCAAAGGTGGCAGACTACTGCAAACCTGACTGCCCACGCGTGGATGATGCGCTGATTGCCAAACTCAATGCTGTGCATAGTTATGGGCGTGGTTTGCATTATGCTCGTCAGACGTTGTATGCGCAGTATGACATGGCGCTACATGGCAGTGATGCACGAGAGGTTCAGCCCTTAAAGGTTTGGGAAAAAATGGAAGGCGAAACGGCCTTGGGTTATGTTCCAACCACCGAGTTTCCGGGGCAGTTTGGTCACATCATGGGCGGTTATCAAGTAGGGTATTACGGTTATATGTGGTCAGAAGTGATGGCGTTGGACATGCTTTCAGCCTTTGGTGATAACTTAAATAACCCTGAAGTGGGACAGCACTATCGTCAAACCATTTTGTCCCAAGGTGGTCAAAAACCTGCCAAAGCATTGGTCAAAGACTTTTTGGGTCGTGAACCTGATAACAAAGCCTTTTTCGATGAAATTACTGGTCAACGGGTGAAATAAGGGGCATTTTTATGCTGGCATATATTATTCGTCGAATTTGGCAAATGATCCCGACCATGCTTGGGGTGGTGCTGCTGATTTTCTTCTTGTTTAACTGGGTCGGTGGCGACCCTGCCTATATTTTGGCAGGGAAAATGTCGAACCCTGAACAGATTGAAAATATCCGACAGCAGCTTGGGGTCGATCAGCCCTATTATGTGCAACTGTGGATTTTCATCAAACAGATTCTGACTTTTGATTATGGGCTGAGTTGGAGTACAGGGGAGTCAGTATCGCAAATCATCACGACACGACTCGGGCCTTCACTGACTTTGCTCATTCCACTGACGATCTTACAAACCATTATTTCTATTATTTTGGCTTTGGTGGTAGCAGCGGTGCGCGGCAGTTTAACGGATCGTATGGTGATGATGCTGTGTACGATTGGCATGTCGATCAGTATCTTGGTGTATATCATTGTTTTTCAGTATGTCTTTGCCTATCAGCTGAGCTGGTTTCCAGTCCAAGGCTGGAGCGATAGCTTTAGTGAAAACCTGTTTAAGTATGCTTTATTACCTATTCTGATCATGTTGGTGGTCAGTATTGCCCCGACTTTACGGTTGTATCGTAGTTTTGTTTTGGATGAAGTCAATCAAGACTATGTTCGTACTGCACGTGCCAAAGGGATTGGCGAAAGGCGCATTTTAGGTGTGCATGTGCTACGCAATGCCTCAATCCCGATTATTACAGACGTGATGGCAAGTTTACCGGCTTTGCTGATTGGTGCATTTTTGATTGAGCGTTTCTTTGGTATTCCGGGCATTGGTCGTGAAGTGATTATTGCGGTAGAGCGTAGTGATTTTCCTGTGATTAAAGCCATTACTGTGTACGTTGCTCTCGCAACGATGTTTTTCAACTTGATTGCCGATTTGATTTATAAATGGGTCGATCCACGTGTACAGTTGAAGTAGGTGAATTATGCTCAGTGTTCTCACTAAAAGAAAACCAGATACTGCTGAACCTACAACAGCATCTACAGGGCTATGGCAACTCGCCATGCGCCGTTTAAAGCGCGATCGAATCGCCATGTTTTCCCTCCTAATCGTACTGTTTTATTTGGTGCTGTTAATTTTGTCATCCACAGGATTGATTGCAAAAGACTGGAATAAAGAAGTTGCGGTGAGTTATGCACCCCCTACGTTTATGGGGGCTGCTGCAATACCTGCTACGCAAAGTGAAACACAAAAAGTCGAAGCGGCTGTGCCTGAAAACCCTGTTGATCCTTTAAAAGATGTCATTCGTGAACTCAACGCAGAAATTGCTGCTGAACAGGGTGTAGGTGGTGCTATTGATTACTATGGGGTTGTTGATCCTTTAGCCGAAGATATGAAAGCGATTGACCAAGCGTTGGATGGTCATTTACTAGATCAACAAGCGGAACTCAAGCAAAGCCTGATTTTAGGTGCCGACAAATGGGGACAAAGTATTTTACTGAAAACCATTAAAGGTGCAGAAACATCAATTATTGTTGGCTTAGTCGCAGCTTTTCTTGCTGTCGTGATTGGCACGGTTTTAGGTGCCATTTCGGGCTACTTTGGTGGCTGGGTCGATGATGTCTTGAACTGGTTTTATAACATTTTCACTTCGATTCCTTATCTGCTCTTGGTTTTAGCGATTGCCGCAGTACTGCAACAAAAAGGTGTCTTATCCATTGTTTTGATTTTGGGTTTAACGGGGTGGACGGGGGTATATCGTTTAAATCGTGCCGAATATATGAAGCATACTTCGCGGGAATATGTACTGGCGGCAAAAGCAATTGGGGTGAGTCATGGCCGACGTATCTTTGTGCATATATTTCCCAATGTCAGTCATATTGCACTGGTTCAAATGTCAATATTGGTGGTGGCCTTTATTAAGTCAGAAGTGATTTTGAGCTTCTTAGGTTTTGGTGTCCCTGTCGGTGTGGTGTCATGGGGCAGTATGCTGAATGAGGCTCAAAGTGAGTTGATTTTAGGCAAGTGGTGGCAGTTAGCGGCCGCTTCGGTAGCAATGGCGGTTCTGGTCACTGCATTTTCAATGTTTACCGATGCACTGCGAGATGCATTAGACCCGAAACTGAAATAGGAGCATGAGAATGTCTGAACTTAATCATATGACAGCGCCAGCCTTACTTCAGGTGGAAAACTTGCGTGTCAGCTTTAAAAATGAAGAAAAGCAGTACATTGAAACAGTCAAAGGCATCAGTTTTAGTATTCCAGTGAATACCACTGTGGCCTTGGTTGGGGAGTCAGGTAGTGGGAAGTCAGTCACATCGCTAGCAACCATGGGGCTATTACCTACAGAAAGTAGTCAAATTGCTTCGGACAGTAAAATTTTGTTTGAGGGGCAAAACCTACTCGATTTACCACGCCATGAAATGCGGAAAAAGTGTGGTAAAGATATTGCCATGATTTTTCAAGAGCCGATGTCATCCTTGAATCCTGTGTTTACGGTGGGTTCACAAATTGCAGAAATTTTGCAGTTACATTTGGGCATGAGTCGTAAGCAGGCGCGTGCACGTGCTTTGGAACTGTTGATAGAAGTTGGAATTCCATCTCCTGAAACCAAGATTGATGCTTATCCGGGGCAATTGTCGGGTGGGCAGCAGCAGCGCGTCATGATTGCTATGGCAATTGCATGTAAACCAAAACTATTAATCGCGGATGAACCGACAACAGCGCTGGATGTCACCATTCAAAAGCAAATTTTAGATTTGCTGGAGTCGTTGCGGAAGAAGCATCAAATGTCGATGCTGTTTATTACCCATGATTTGGCTTTGGTCGGGGAAATTGCCGATCAGGTAATCGTAATGCGGCATGGTCAAATTCGTGAACAAGGCTGGGTTAAAGATGTGCTTGAACGCCCTCAAGATGTCTATACCAAAGCGTTGTTACACTGCCGTCCACAATTGTCCAAACGTCCCATGCGTTTGCCCATGATCAGTGATTTCATGCAGCAAAAGGGTGATGACTATATTGAAACGCATAGCATCGATGTCGAGACACTTCAACAAAGATCTCGCGGCTTAACTGGCCAAGAAGAGATCATTTTAGATGTGCGTGACCTTAAAAAGTCATTTTATAGTCGTAAAGGATTATTCGGCAAAGAGGAGTTTCAAGCGGTCAAAGGCGTGAGTTTCCAACTGGCAAAAGGCAAGACTTTGGGCTTGGTGGGTGAGTCTGGTTCGGGGAAAACGACCATCGGATTATTGCTGATGCGCTTACAGGAGGCAACAGGGGGGAAAGCGCTGTTTGAAGGTCAAGATATTTTAGCCATGTCAGAAAAAGAGTTTGCTCGGTATCAACGCAAGATTCAGATCATTTTTCAAAATCCCTATGCATCACTCAATCCACGCTTTACTGTCGGCCAGATTTTAATGGAGCCGATGCAAGTGCATCGTATCGGCGCGAATGATGCTGAACGTAAACAGATGGCTTTGGACTTGTTGGAACGCGTAAGCTTACCGGCACAGGCTTTTTATCGTTATCCACACGAGTTTTCAGGCGGACAGCGTCAACGTATTGCCATTGCCCGCTGCTTAACCTTAAAACCTGAGGTTTTGATTTGTGATGAGTCGGTTTCAGCATTGGATGTTTCGGTACAAGCTCAAGTACTGAATTTGCTGCAAGATTTACAGGATGAATTTGGACTGAGTTATATCTTTATTTCACATGATTTATCAGTGGTGAAATATATTTCAGATCAAATCATGGTCATGAATCAGGGTAATTTGGTGGAAATAGCCAATTCAGATGATTTGTACCAGTCTCCACAGCATGAATATACCAAACGCTTACTTAGTGCTATTCCGCAAAGTGTGTCATGAATGAGTGGCTGTTGTTGTAATAATAAAAACGCTCAATAGATTGGGTGTTTTTTATGAGGAGTTTGCAGCTTTTTTCTGATCTATAACAGAAAGGGGGCTTATTGTGCAGCGTAAATACATATAAAAAGAGCCACTCAAAAGTGGCTCAAATTTTGACTTTAAAAATTAAAACTTCTTAAAGCCTTTATTTCCAAAAGGTTTACGTGGTGCATTTTCATCACGCGCGTCGCGTTGACCATAGGTGCCTTTGTTGCCAAAGTTCTCTGGACGGCTGTCACGTTGTGCATAGCCTGAGTTTTGGCGTGGTTCACGTTGTGCAGATCCAGTGTTGCCTTGACGTTGTTCACGTTGACCATAGCCTGTTTGAGCATTGTCTTGACGACGTTGGCTATGACCATTTGGATTTTCACGGCGTTCACGGTTGAAAGCTGGCTTCGCTTGTTGTTGGCCTTCATCTTCATTGTCACGGCGTTGTTGACGTAAGAAACCACCACGACGCGCAGCCATTGGTTTTTCTTGCATGCGTTCAGTACGACGTTTTGCCATGCCGTACAAACCTGTGCCTTGACGTGGTTTTAACTCAACCGCTTTGGTTAAGTTGTCGATGTCGTTTTTGTCCAGCTCCATCCAACGGCCCGTACGTAGTTCGCGCGGTAAAATAACTGTGCCATAACGTGTACGTAGTAGACGGCTGACTTTTAAACCTTGCGATTCAAAAATACGACGTACTTCGCGGTTACGACCTTCTTTTACCACCACTTGGAACCAACGGTTAATCCCTTCACCGCCAATTTCAGAGAATGATTCGAACTTAGCAGGGCCATCATCCAACACCACGCCTTTGAGCATGTTGTTTTTAATTTGCGGAGTTACTTCACCCATAACACGCACAGCATATTCACGTTCGATTTCATTCGATGGGTGCATCAGACGATTCGCCAACTCACCATCGTTTGTAAATAGCAGTAAACCTGTTGAGTTAATATCCAGACGACCCACCATCACCCAGCGATCATTTGCGATTGCAGGCAATTGCTCAAATACCGTTGGACGTGACTCAGGATCACTACGTGAACAAATTTCGCCTTCTGGTTTATAGTAAATCAGAACACGACGACGAATTTCATCTTCAATTTGGAACGATACTTTACGACCATCGATGCGAAGCTCATCACCTGGTTCAATACGTTCGCCTACTTGGGCAACTTGGCCGTTGACACTCACACGACCAGCGGCAATGACTTCTTCCATATAACGGCGAGAACCCAAACCAACTCGTGCGAGTACCTTTTGCAACTTTTCACTCATGACAGCATAACCTTAGAAATTATCATCAACAGTTCACCTATTTACGACTTCGGTGCATTCGCATCGAGCGCCATAAAAGCTTCCTTGGCATCCTGCAGGGGAGGCAACTGACCTAAAGAATTTAGGCCAAATGCATTTAAAAATTGGGGCGTCGTAACTAACAACGCAGGTCTTCCTGGGAGTTCACGAAAACCAGATTCTTTAATCCAGTTCCAATCAAATAACGTTCGTAACAGTTGACTGTTATTTGAGACTCCTCGAATTTGTTCTATATCTGCTCGAGTGACGGGTTGATGATAGGCAACCACGGCCAACATTTCGAGTAGCGATGGCGAGAGACGAGTTGGTCGCTCTGGCCACGTTTGTGCAACAATTTGACGGTATTTTGCTCGAACTTGAAAACGAAAACCTTGAGCAGTTTCAATCAGTTCAATCGAACGACCATGCTGTAGCATGGCAAGTTGTTGTAAAAACTGGCGTAAATCTTGTTTGCTATATTGATTTTGGAACGATTCTTTCAATCGTGCAAGTGAAACAGGTGCATCACTGGCAAAAATAATCGCTTCTAATTGCATCAACACTTCATGCAAGTTATCTTCGTTCGTTACAGGAGCGGTTTGTTCTAACATTATTTTTTGACTCCTTGTATCGAAAGCGGTGCTTCAACACCTGAACTTACAATTTGAATACGTTGCTGACGGGTTAACTCTAAAATGGCCATAAACGTCACGACCATGCCCATCCGACCTTGAATGGGACGCAGCAAAGATTCAAAAATTAAAACTTCACCTGAAGCGACTTTGCTTTCAATAAAAGCCATGCGCTCTTCAAGTAAAACAAGTTCTTGTGCAATTTGGTGGGTAATCGGCTCAGGTCGGTTAAACACGCAGAACAGTGCATCACGCAGCTGTTGCACATCATGACCGTCATTATTGTCTAGCGTTTGGCCTAAGCTGACATTGGTTGAGAAGGTGTCTCGCTCTAATATAGGCATTTGCCCCAAGCGTTCAGCCGCTTGTTTAATACGGAGATAAGTTTCTAAACGGTCAATCAGCTCTTGTTTTGGGTCTTTTTCAATTTGGATTGCATTGGGTGCTTTGGGCAACAGCAAACGTGACTTTAAATCAGCCAATAGCGCGGCCATCACCATATAGTCTGCTGTCAGCTCAATGTTCAGCGACTTCATGGCATCCATATAAGACAGGTATTGCGCTGCAATAGGGGCAATATCTAACTGTAATAAGTCGAAGCCGTTTTTTTGAATCAGGTAAATCAGAAAGTCGAGTGGTCCTTCAAAATGCTCTAAAAGAATTTCAAATGCAGCTGGAGGAATATATAAATCCTCGGGGATGGAGTCATGCCACTCATCCATAACACGGATTTGTGGAAGATCTTCCATGGCATTATGGACGGATTGATTCATTACAGTTATTGGCCACGCGAATTTTCAAAGGCATGATTATGTTTTTTCGAATCAGTACTTAGGAGAAAAAGTAGAGGTGATTTAAAAAATACATAATTTTAATAGGGCTTAGTGTAAAACAAATTGCGGTGTGAATACATGATTTCACCGACCAAATAACAAAAAAAGCTGTAAATAAATATAGAGTATTTATTTGTGTGATGCTTTTTATCCACTGATGTCGTAGCTAAATTTGCAGAAATGGGGTGGGTTTGAGAGAACTTGGCACACTTAGGGCATAGTCCTGTAGTTTGCAAAATAATCGATTTGCTGCAGATAGGTAAATGGGCGATACAGATTTATTGAGATTAGAATAGTGAGGGCAACGCTTTTATTTGATAGATGGTTTGAATGAGTGAAGAGAGTAGCTGAAGCTCAAGTTAATGTCAGTTGACGCCAAAGAAAAGATTTACTCAGGTGCTTGTAGCGCAAATTCAATGATGCGCTGACAGCTGTCTTGTAGGCAGAGATTTTTGGGTTCGAGGAATTTGAAATATTGTTGGATGGTCGAGATCGGGAGGAAATAGCTGTACAGATTCTCTTCCCGCATAATGCAGTTGATTGAACTCGGGCTTTGCACCAAAGTCTCGGACTCAAGCGTCCAAGGACGCTGCACATATAAACTATGTTGCTCGGGAAATTGATTCAGATTGAGCAAAACCGTAAACAGGGTCATGTTGATCTCTTGAGAATGTGAGATTTAGTTTCCCTAGCGAATAAATGCAGCGCATCACTCAAATGCGCTGACATCACCAAGTCCACGGCGAATCACTTCAGGGTGATCACCTGATAAATCGACAATACTGGTGGTGCTTAATGTGCCCAGCCCGCTGTCGATAAACACATCAATTCGTTTTGACAGTTGCATTTCAATGTCATAGGGATCATCCAGCGGTTCTTCTTGATTCGGCAGGATTAATGTACTGGTTAGTAGCGGCTCGCCTAACTCTTTGAGTAACATTTGGCACACTGGGTTACTTGGAATACGTAAACCAATAGTTTTTTTCTTCGGATGCATCAAGCGTTTGGGAACTTCACTGGTTGCAGGCAAAATGAACGTCGTCACGGCTGGTGTATTATTTTTCAGTAAACGATACATAGCATTGTCCACTTTGGCATAAGTGGCAATATCGGATAGATCAGCACAAATGATGGCATATTGATGTTTGGCCCCAAGGCCGCGAATTTGAGCAATCCGCTCCATGGCATTTTTATTCCCAATCTGGCAGCCAATGGCATAAGCGGCATCGGTCGGATACACCACCACATCGCCTGCGCGAATCCGTTCTACTGCTTGGCTGATTGAGCGTGCTTGAGGGTTATCAGGATGGACTCTTAAATGAAGCATCGTTTTTATCTCCTGATGGTTTTTTCAACATTATCGCGCTTTATCTCGGTGATGTTCAATGACCAAAATGTGAATCGTGTGAAATTTAGTCGAGCATTTCTCTTTGAAATTCATCGCTCTGTAATGTTTTGCCAGCACGAGTACATAGGCAAATACAGTCAATGAAGTGTTTCGCATCGCGCGGTAATTGGGCTTGGCCTGAAAAATAAGCCTGAACTTGAGCGAAAACATGGTCTTTGAAGCGGTTGCCGTCACCCCCTTCACCAGTCAGATTGTCCAAGGAAACACGGAACTTTCGACCAAAAGCTGTAGCAAATAACCATTCAATGGCTTGCGGTTTAATTTCAACCTGTTCAAATAAAGCTTGTTGTTCCGCTGTTCGACCATCAGGAGCGTACCAATAGCCTAAGTCGGGGAGTAGGCGACGTTGTTCACCCGCAATGCTCCAATGGCTGATTTCATGTAAGGCACTATTAAAAAAACCATGGGCAAATTGGATACGCGCAGGGGTGCTTTCTGTAGCGGGAAAATATTCAGGTTCAAAGTCACCTTTAACCAAGTTGACATTCAGGTGGGAAAACCAACGATTAAAGTGTAAGATAAGCCAATCAACCTGTTCTGCTTCTGTACACAAATTCTCCCACGTCGAGAGTTGCACTTGGCGGTTTGAAATGTCAGAATCGACAGTTGAAATTGTGCTCACAAGTGATGAAATACTCACTTCTGTTTGCGGCTGCAACAGATGCATGACTTAAGTTACCCAAATGGTCTGTCTAAATAAGTACAAAATTGTATCTTAATCTTTGACAGAGTACTGATGAATTTGTAGAATTGCCGCCTTAATTATGTCAGCAAATACCTTTCCGGCACAGATTGAGCCGTTTAAATGGGCCGAACAAGGCTTTACATGGTCAGGAACACTGCCATTGTTTCGCTTTGCTCGTATAGCCCGTGAAGCTGTTGGATCAATTGATGATCAATTGATTAACATAGACTGTAAGCTATCAATGGATGCGTATCATCGTATTGTATGGCTAGATGGTCACGTTGAAACGAACGTTCCAATGGAATGCCAGCGCTGTTTAGGCACGGTAAACATTGAACTCGTTTCAGATTTTCATCTAGCTCTAGTGGATGATGAGTCACTGATAGAGCGCTTGGATGAGGATGCTGATTTCATCGTCTTAGGTGAAAGTGAAGCAACGACGAAAGGTAGCTATGATGCGCCTGCGACGGCTGATTTACTGTCTCTGATAGAAGATGAATTGTTATTGTTGATGCCTTTGTCTGCTAAGCATGACGCTTGTGAACATAAGCACCAACCTGCCGTTGAAGAGCTTGTTGAAGAAAAGCGGGATAATCCGTTTGATGTTTTGGCAAGTTTGAAGGGTAAACTTAACTAATTTTTGTGTTATACTCTTCCGTATAAGACAACTGAATTTGTTCTGATCCATATTTTTCGATTTGTAAGGAGCCATCATGGCCGTTCAGCAAAACCGTAAAAGTCGCTCTCGCCGTGACATGCGCCGTTCACATGACGCTTTAACCGAGAATGCATTAACTGTAGACCAAGCTACTGGCGAGATTCACCGTCGTCACCATGTATCTAAAGATGGTATCTACCGTGGTCGTCAATTATTCGCTAAAGCATCTGCTGAATAATTGTCGAAGCATTAAGCTTAAAGCTTAGTCGAAAAAAGGGGAGCGTAAAGCTCCCTTTTTTTGTTGCCGAATTTTTATCGCTGCTGTTTTTGTTGTATTTGGCAATTACATCGACCTAAATTAAGTGTTAAATTTTCGCTCCATAAACGAGAGCAAAGACAAGAAAGGACTTTTTTATGTCTGCGAAACAACTTGATCAAGTCGCTCAGGCAACAAAAACAGCGTTTGTATTTCCCGGTCAGGGTTCACAAAAGGTTGGCATGTTGGCTGAATTGGCAGAACAATTTGCCAGTGTTGAAGCAACATTTGCAGAAGCCTCTAAAGCGGTTGGATTCGATTTGTGGCACATTGCACAATCTGGTGAAGGTTTAGACCAAACTGAATTTACCCAACCGGTATTGTTAACTGCCAGCATTGCTTTGTGGCGTGTATGGTTAGAACTTGGTGGTGTTGCACCAAAGTATTTGGCGGGACACTCACTTGGTGAATACAGTGCGTTGGTTGCAGCTGGAAGTCTAAGCTTAGGCGATGCAGTCAAGCTGGTAAACTTACGTGGCAAACTCATGCAAAGTGCTGTACCGCAAGGAAAGGGCGCAATGGCGGCCATCTTAGGTTTGGACGATGCGCAAGTTGTTGCTTTATGCCAACAGGTTTCGAGTCAGGCTGAGGGTTCGGTTGAAGCGGCTAACTACAATGCTCAAGGTCAAGTGGTCATTGCGGGTGAAAAAGCAGCGGTTGAAGCAGTCATGGCTTTAGCCAAAGAAAACAGCGGCAAAGCGATTGCACTCCCAGTTTCTGTTCCATCGCATTGTTCATTGATGAAGCCTGCTGCAGAACAGTTCGCAGAAGCTTTGGAACAAACTGCCATTGAGCTGCCTAGCATACCTGTAATACAAAATGTGGGCGCGGAAATTGCTACAGATGTAGCACAAGTCCGTCAAGCACTTACAGCTCAGTTATATGAGTCTGTACAGTGGACCAAAACCATGCAGTTTATTCAGGATCAAGGGATCCAATATGTTGCAGAGTGTGGTCCAGGCAATGTTTTGGCAAACTTGGCAAAACGTCTACCTAATATTGAAAAAGCATTTCCACTCGATAGTAAATCACGCTTGGAAGATGCACTAAATACCATTTTAGTGGCTGAAGGAAAAATTGCATGACACAGGAACGCAAAATTGCACTCGTGACAGGTGCAAGTCGAGGGATTGGTGCTGCCATCGCTCAGCAACTTATTCAAGATGGTTATTTTGTTGTGGGTACTGCGACATCTGAATCAGGTGCAGAAAAACTTGCTGCAAGCTTCGGTGAACACGGTGCAGGTAAAGTGCTCGATGTTCGTGATGGTGCTGCCATTGATGCGCTTGTCACTGACATAGAACAAAACTATGGCCCTGTGTTGGTTTTGGTGAACAATGCTGGAATTACCAAAGATAATTTGTTACTTCGTATGTCAGAAGATGACTGGGATGACATTTTAAATATCCATTTAAAAGCAGTTTACCGTTTGTCGAAACGCGTTTTAAAGGGTATGACCAAAGCACGTTTTGGACGAATTATTAATATTAGTTCTGTGGTTGCACATTTTGCCAACCCAGGTCAGGCCAACTATTCAGCAGCGAAAGCTGGTATTGAAGCATTTAGCCGTAGCCTTGCAAAAGAAATGGGCAGCCGTCAAATCACTGTAAACTCAGTGGCGCCTGGTTTTATTGCAACAGAAATGACTGAGCAATTAAGCGAAGATATCCGTAAAAAAATGAGCGATCAAGTGGCCTTGAACCGTTTAGGTGATCCACAAGATATTGCAAATGCGGTGAGCTTCTTGGTATCAGACAAAGCAAATTACATTACTGGTACGGTAATGCATGTAAATGGTGGTCTATACATGAGCTAATTGGCTGATGGATAAACTTTCAAAATTTTAAAGATTCAATTAAACTAACGGCATTAAAAACGCCACAAGCAATGAGGAGAATTCCTGTGAGCGATATCGAACAACGCATCAAGCAAGCAGTTGCAGAACAACTTGGTCTTAAGGCTGAAGAAATCAAAAACGAAGCATCTTTCATGGATGACTTAGGTGCTGACTCTTTAGACCTTGTTGAGCTTGTTATGTCTTTCGAAAACGACTTTGACATCACAATCCCAGATGAAGATTCTAACGAAATCACAACTGTACAATCTGCGATTGACTACGTTTCTAAGAAACTAGGTTAATACATATTGTTTCAGCTTTGCTGAATGGAAAAGCCACCCACTTGGGTGGCTTTTTTATGCCTTTCAAAAAACGCAAAGCGCCTAACTCACCTTTAAAATCTGCTATTTACTGGGGTAACTTACAAAGCTTTACCTTAAGAGGACTATTCGCTACCAAATCTGTTGTCTTTTTTGGGTATAAAAAAGGGTGTCTCATTTTTGAGCATTCAATATAACAACACCGATATAACAAGATGGAGCATACACATGGGTCTTTTTGATTTTGTTAAAGGCATTGGTAAGAAAAACACAGCCGCCGCTGAGCCTCAAGCCGCACCAACCACACCAGCAGAGCCATCGGCTCAAGAAATTGCCAACAAGTTATTGGGTCATATCAAAGCATTGGGCTTATCTGTGACGGGACTTTCAGTCAGCTATAACTCCACCACGGATTTGGCGACCGTGAAAGGGCAAGTTCAGACTCAAGCCGATAAAGAAAAGATTGTTTTAGCTGTTGGTAATATTGACCATGTGGCACAAGTCGATGATCAACTCACTGTGGCTAGCCCTGAACCTGAAAGTAAGTTCTACACAGTTAAATCGGGCGATAATCTATCAAAAATTTCCAAAGCATTTTATGGTGATGCCAACCAGTACAATAAAATTTTTGAGGCCAACCGTCCGCTATTGAAAGATGCAGATGATATTTTTCCAGGCCAAGTCCTGCGTATTCCTGCTTAAATTAAAAGGCTAAAAAAGGCGCATGAAGCGCCTTTTTTATTTGAGAGTGGAATGTTGATCGAGTGCTTAGCGACTTGCTTTCACAACAGCATGCTGACTGAGCATACCTAAGGTAATTTTTTTTACCTCATCTCGACTTTGTTGAATGTGAGCACTGATCTTTTCAACGGCAAGCTCCGTCTGTTGCTGTGCTATATAATTCAAAATGGCTTGATGCTCCGCATAGGTGGCTTCAATTCGAACTGTTTTTGAAAAATCGAGGCGCCGAATAATGCGAATTTTTTCACTGACTTCTTGGTGAATTTTGATCATTTCTTGATTGCCAGTGGCACGAACCAATGCACAGTGAAAATCTTCATCAATTTTCGCCATGGCTTTTAAACTTGACAGATACTGCTCAGGTGCAACCATCCAAGTCTTGTGCAAGTGTTTCATTTCCTTCGACGGCTGTGATTCACTGCTGCATAACTTTCGAATTGCATACTGCTCAATCATGATGCGTAGCTCATACAGCTCATCGTAGTATTGCAAGTTCAACGGACGGACAGTCCAGCCACTACGAAATGCCACCTCTACATAGCCTTCTTGTTGCAATCGATATAGCGCCTGCCGCGCAGGCGTGCGGCTGACCTGATAGTTCAAGGCGATTTCGGATTCGGTAAAACGTTCACCCGGCATCAATTTGAAATCAAAAATATCGTTTTTTATTTGCTGGTAAACAAGTTCAGACAAATTGTCTGAACTTGAACCTGCACGTGTCATATTGGGCATGTGTTATTCCATATAAACCAAAGGCTCACCGCTATGAACGGTTTGTCCAGCCCGACAAATAATGGCTTTGACAATACCATCATCCGCAGCGTACACCGGTAATTCCATTTTCATGGCTTCAATGATAGCAATGGTTTCCCCTTTTTTCACAATCTGACCTTGTTCCACTAATATTTTCCAAATATTACCGGTCATCGAAGCATGTAGTGCTGCATAGGCGCTGTAGTCGGTCTCATCAGGTACTTCTGCAATCAGATGTTCTTGATGATCAGCACTTTCTTTCCATAAGCCGACTTCAGCGCTAAAAGCCTGTTGTTGCTGTGCTTTAAACTCGGCAATGCTGTCTTTTTCATCTTCAAGTAGTTGTAAATACGCTGCATAGTCAAATTCAGTGTCTTCAATTTGAATTTGTGTTTGACCATTTTCAAAGTCGGCACGCGATTGCTCTAACTCTGACTCAGATACGGGGAAGTATTTGATTTGATCAAAGAAGTTTAAGAACCATTGTTTGTCGCCAAACTGTTTGTTCTTTTTAAACTTATTCCAGATGGGTAGGGTGCGTCCGACCAGTTGGTAGCCTCCCGGAGAGTCCATACCGTAGATACACATATACATGCCGCCAATGCCTACGGTACCTTCAGCGGTAAAAGTACGTGCAGGGTTGTATTTCGAGCTTAATAGGCGGTGGCGTGGGTCAATCGGTACTGCACATGGAGCGGTGAGATAAACATCACCAAGGCCTAAAATGAGGTAGTTAGCATTGAAAATAATTTCTTTGACTTGCTCTCGGCTGTTTAAACCATTGATGCGTTGAATAAAATCGACATTGTTTGGTAGCCAAGGTGCTTTGGCACAGACACTTTCTTGATAGCGTTCAACAGCACCTAAAGTTGCACTGTCTTCAAATGCCATGGGTAGATGAATGATCCGTGACGGAATCTTGATTTGGCTTAAATCTCCCATTTGCTGTTCAAGCTTGAGTAGAAATTCGATTAATTGATGCTGTGGAAGCGTGAGTCCATCGTATTTGATTTGCAGCGAGCGTACGCCGGGGGACAGTTCCAATATGCCTTTAATATTAGCCGCGCGGATCAGCTGCATCAGTTGGTGAACGCGTAAGCGTAGCGCCAAGTCTAAAACGTTGTCACCGTACTCTAGTAAGATATAGCTGTCACCCGCTTGGCGGTATACCGTGCGTGGAGACACATCAGTTGCCTCTAAGCTGGCAAGAATTGCGGATGGTGGAATGTCGCTGCTTGGTGGCTCAGAATTAAGGGCTGCATGAGCAAAATTTTCGATCCGTTCAATTTGTTGTTGTTCTAAGGTATTGGCTTGTTCAACGGTTAAAGGATAAAAGCTGATTTTATCATCGGCTTTAAGTTGACCCACTTTCCAAAGTTCAGCTTTGGCAATGGTTACAGGGCAAACGAAGCCACCTAGACTTGGCCCATCTTTGGCTAAAATGACAGGGAAGTCACCTGTGAAGTTAATCGCACCAATGGCATATTCACAGTCATGGACATTGGATGGGTGGAGCCCTGCTTCACCGCCATTTTCACGTGCCCAGCTTGGTGTTGGCCCTGATAGTCGGATGCCTAAACGGTTGGAGTTAAAGTGTACGGTCCATTCGGATGCAAAAAACTCTTCAATATATTCGGGTTTAAAAAAGTCAGGTGCACCATGTGGTCCATACAGCACCCCAATTTTCCATTCTTTGCCATAGCTTGGAATCAGTGCAGGAGATAGAGCCTGTGGTTCTTGCATGGCTAAAGGGATATCACTATTTGGATGGGCTGTGTTGACGAGTTTGATCATGTCGCCTGCACGAAGTACACGTCCTGCATGCCCGCCAAAATTACCTAAAGCAAAAGTCGAACGACTGCCCAAATATAGGGGGACATCGAGTCCATGACGCACTGCTAAATAGCTACGGCAACCAGACTCGACCTGTCCTAAGCTGAGTACTTGACCTGCGCGAATGTGAATCGGCTGCCAAAAGGTCACGGACTTATCATCGAGTTGCACAGGACATGGTGCACCTGTCAGTGCAATCACACTGTCTTGGTGAAACTTGAGACTTGGGCCTTGCAGAGTGAACTCGAAGCCTGCTGCGCTAGCATCATTCCCTACAATTTGATTGGCCAATTGAAAAGCATAGTCATCCATAGGACCCGATGGTGGTACACCAATATCCCAATAGCCAACACGTCCCGGAAAGTCCTGAATCGAGCTTTGTGTGCCAGCTTGGAGTACTTCAATCACATTCGGTACGTAGTCAAAGTCGTCTAGCAAGCGTGTCCAGATTTGCATTTGTTCAAAGCGTTCATCAGAGATCACGCTATGTGCATAGTCTAAATTGGTGCTGATGCCATTTAAACGAGTTTGAGAGAGTACATTTTTTAGTTGCTCAATGGCTTGTGCACGGGTGTCCGCATGTACGATGATTTTGGCAATCATCGGGTCAAAATATTGCGAAATTTCTGTTCCTGTTGAAACCCATGTATCAACACGACAATTGTCTGGAAATACAACTTCGGTCAGTACACCCGGGCTGGGTTGGAAGTTTTTAACTGGATCTTCTGCATAAATACGCACTTCAATCGCCGCACCTTGCGGTTGGATGTTGCTAAGTGCCGTCCAATCCAGTGCATCGCCCGCAGCAACTTTAAGCATGCATTCAATCAGGTCTAAACCCGTCACCATCTCAGTGACAGGATGTTCCACTTGTAGTCGGGTATTGACCTCAAGGAAGTAAAATTCATCACGTGCAGCATCATAAATAAATTCGACCGTACCTGCGCTGCGGTAATTGACCGATTTGCCGAGTTCAACTGCTGCTTGGTGTAGTTTTTGACGTGTGGCTTCGGGGAGATGAGCCGCTGGGGTCTCTTCCACTACCTTTTGGTTACGACGTTGCAATGAACAGTCGCGTTCACCCAATGCAACCACTTGACCTTGGCCATCACCAAAAATCTGAACTTCGACATGACGCGCACGGTCAATAAAACGTTCTAAAAATACGCCCGAATCTTTAAAAAATTGTGCGCCTAAACGTTTGACGCTTTCATAAGCTTCAACTAAGGCTTGTTCATTATCACAGCGAGTGAGGCCAATCCCTCCGCCACCTGCGGTACTTTTTAGCATGATGGGATAACCAATCTCTGTAGCCGCAGAAATTGCTTCATCTAAGCTGCCAAGTAGGCCTGTACCTGGTGTCATGGGCACTTGAGCTGCGGCGGCAAGCTCACGTGCACGGTGTTTCAGGCCAAACTCTAAAATTTGTGTCGCTGTTGGCCCCATAAAGGCAATATTATTTTTCTCACAAGCCTCTGCAAATTCAGCACTTTCTGATAAGAAGCCATAACCCGGGAAAATAGCTTCAGCCCCCGTTTTTTGTGCAGCTTGAATCAATTTTTCAATGCTTAAATAAGTGTCGGATGGTTTTAAGCCGTCTAAAGCAATGGCAATGTCCGCGTCTTTGACATGTTGTGCGTAACGGTCACTGTCTGAATATACCGCTACACTGGTCAGCCCCAGTTTTTTTAAAGTGCGAATTGCACGTACAGCAATTTCGCCACGGTTTGCAATCAATACAGTTTTAAACATTTTAAAATTCCTAAATTTGACTAAGCTTGTTCTACTTTTGAATTGTTACGGTGCTGGATATAGGCGCGCCAACCGCCAAAGTGACTGATGTTTTCGGCATCGTTTAAGCCATAAGGTTCACAAATGAAACCTTTCACCCATCGACCGTCTGCCAGTTCGACATTACCCATGCCCAGTGGTGTCGGAATCTCTGCGACAAATTCTCCAAAGCGAGCAGTGGGTACATCCCACAGTTCAACAATGATCTGCTGACCGTGTTCATCGACTCGGGCTAGACCGGGTTTAGGTGGGATCGTGCCATTCAGTGCAAACAGGGCATAGTGCTCAGCGGTATGCGTGGTTTCCACAAGCACAGCATCACGTGTGAGCAATTGGAAATTCAACGGCATTCCCGTCAGGTGTGCGCCAACCACCGCAACACGGATATGATGTGGAGAGACTGTGTGCTTTAGCTTTGGTGTAGATGCATAGCGGTCTAAAGCCCCCAGCTTTAAGTTCAAATGCGTCTGCCAAATTTTTCCAAATTCAATCAGGGCTTGGTCATACCATGCAGGTGCAATTAGGCTGATGCCGAAAGGTAAACCGTCGGTGCGGAAACCTGCGGGCAGGGCGAGGGCACTTAAATCGGCGAGGTTGGTGAAATTGGTATAAGTCCCAAACTCAGAGTTCAGACTAATCGGTGACTGTTCCATTTCCGCAAGAGTATGAATGGTTGGAGAGGTGGGAACAATCAATGCATCAAATTGGGCCAAAGTGTCTTGAATTTTTCGGCTTAATTCTTGCTTTAAGTACTCCGCGTTATAGGCATCAACTGCACTAAAATCATGACCTTTTTGAATGATTGCACGTACTGTCGGATCGAAAACCTCGGGCTGCTGCGCCAATAACTCGGCAACCGCCGCTGTACGTTCTGCCACCCATGAGCCTTGATAGAGTTGGGCTGCTAATTGTTCAAACGCTGAAAAATCAATTTCAGTAATTTCAGCCCCGAGAACTTTTAACTGTTCTACAGCCAGTTGGAAGGCATATTTAGCTTGGTCATCACCAAAGAATTCCAGTTTTTGGGGAATAGCAAAATGTGGCTTAGTCGAGAGTTTCACAGGTGCAGTCTTTGGATGCTGGCGTGAATAGCTATCTAGCGCATCGTAGTGTTCTACCATTTGGGCAATGGTGTCGGCGTCTGTTACCGTTAAAGCAAAAATCGAAATACAGTCCAAACTTTTACAGGCTGGGAGTAGACCACGATTTGAAAAACGACCTTTGGTGGGTTTTAGTCCAATAATATTGTTAAATGCAGCAGGAACACGGCCAGAGCCTGCAGTATCTGTTCCGAGTGCAAAGGGCACCAAGCCACGAGCAACAACACTGGCTGAACCAGAGCTAGAGCCACCACTGACATAGTCAGCATTAAAGGTATTGCTGACCGCGCCAAAGGGAGAGCGTGTCCCGACAAGCCCCGTTGCGAATTGGTCTAAATTGGTTTTTCCTACAACAATGGCCCCTGCATTTTTAAGCAGTCGAATGGTTTCAGCATCTTGCGTAGCAACAGTTGTCAGGGCCTTGCATGCGGCCGTGGTGACAAAACCAGCAACGTCGATGTTATCTTTCACTGCAAATGGAATACCGTATAAAGGCAATTCTTTGCTGAGCTCTGTGGCTTGATCTGCTTTTTGCTTTAAGGCTTCAATTTGTTGGGAAAGTATTTCTGTCGTAGCAATTGAAATCCATGCATGATCAGGTTGTGGTAATTGCGCTACATAGTCGATTAAATCTTCAAGATGAACATCTTGGTTGAGATAAGCGGTTTGCCATTCTTGAAGTGTCCAGCCAATGCATTTGTTCTGACTCATTTTTTGCATTCCAACTTGTATACATGATGGAATACAAAAATGCAGAATCTATGCCAATCTAATCAATTTGATTTATTTTTGGTTATAATTGCTATAAATCAATTGGTTGAGAGTAAAGCTTTGGTGAAATTGAGTGATTTTAAGTGTTTTTAGAGTTGCACCAAAACAAGTGCATAGGGGAGCTAATGGTGCTTTTTATGATCAAGTCTTGAGTGGTTTGACGTTAAACTATTTAAAAATAGGGTTTAAATCATATTCGTTGTTTATGTGGATTGAGGGGACTAAAGCCAAAAGAATTGAGGTTAAAACATATTATAAAATAGGATGATTCAAAGAAAATATACACACTCAGTTTTTAATTTTTATGTATAACTTAATGTAATTTGAGCTATACCAAATCTGGAAAGTTGCAAGCTTCATTTAACTCTTGATCAATACAACCGTTGAAATTTTCAGAGATAACCAATAAATCACGCGTATAACTTATAAGATAAACTATTATTTTTATAATTTTTCATTCAGCTTTTCTTATCTTTCCTGTGTAATTAATTCTATGCCATATATTGATATACATAAGCTGGCTAGATCTCAATTCAAACATCTGTCGTGAATAACGGGGTCTTTTTTTCGAATAATAATTGATGTGCTTAATCTTTATTTATCCTGCATAAGGTGATGATCTAAACTCTCTGTCAGTAGCAGCTCAATTGCTTCTATGTATAAGCTATTGGCAGTAGGCTATGTATCTATGAGGAGTGGCCTTATTATCCTGATAAGCAACAGCTTCAAGAATTGCAGGTTATGTAGAATGCTGTAATTGTTAACGGGTTAAACGAAGTTTGAGTAAATTGCAAACCAGTATGAAAAAATAAAATTTTAGTGGTCTGGTATCAACTGAAAAATTTTAATATTTCTATAGCGGGCAGAGAAATGAATTGGGTGAAGCTAAATATGGGGGATAATATAAAAACTAGAAAAATAGAAACTTGCAGAAAGATTAGTAATTTTTCGGAAAAATGGCTCTGAAACTTAAAAAATTTATTAAAGTTACAAAAAATTAAAGAAATTTTTTGAGACTTTTGTACAATCAGCCACAACTTAAAATTTAATAATAACGATGCCCAATAATATTTATGCTGCAATAGAGCAACTTGGACTTAGTGCACAAAAACGTGCCATTCATATTCAGTTCAGCAATACTTCGCTCAACGAACAAGTATTCCTTCAGCGCATAGATGGAACACATGAACTGAATGCCGGTATAGAGTTACAGCTCCTTTGCTTATCTACCTCCGCTCATATTCCGTTAAAGCAATTTATTGGTAGTCAGGTGGCTGTCGATATTGTCACTGATAAATCAGAACTCAATCGTATTTCAGGTATCATCACCAAGGCGGATGTAGGGGCAAGCGATGGCGCTTTAACCATATACCGTTTAACCGTGGAAGACCCGACAGCCTTATGGAAGCATCGACGTAACTCTAGAGTTTTCATGGCGAAGTCTGTTGTTGATGTGGTTCAAACCATTTTTGCCGAGTGGCAGCAACGTAGTCCCTTATTTGCTTCAAGTTTGATTTTGGATAAAAGTGGTTTAAGCAAAGAATATGATGTGCGCCCATTCATTATGCAAGCGAATGAATTGGATAGTGAATTTATCCAAAGGCTGCTCTCTTCAGAGGGGATTAACTGGCTTATTGATGAATCTCAGCTCAAAGTGTCCAGTTCAAGTGAACCCATTCAGCCACAAAAACTTAGACTGATTGATGACAACGCTCAATATCAAAGTTTAGAGCGTCAGAATATTCGCTTCCATCGTAGCAGTGCTGTAGAAAGCAGTGATTCGATTACAAATTTGGTCGGGCAGCGTTCTATACAACCAACATCTGTCCATATTCAACATTGGCAAGCAAATACTTTAGAAGTAGAAGAAGGTGCGGGTTCAGTTCAAAGTAAACATAGCCATAGTGATAATCAAGACAACGCCAGTCTAGGTTTAGAGCAGGCGTGGCATTTCTCACCTGCATGGATACAAGACCTTAAAGGTGAAGATGGAGCGACCAAATCAGGCAATAGTCAGATTGAAAAGTTTAATCAAAATCTTGGTCATTATTACGACCTACAAGCCAAGCAATTTATGGCTACCTCGACCGTACGAGATGCACAAGTGGGTTACTGGTTTGAACTCAACGAGCACCCTGAAATCGATCAACATAGTGGTTCAGACAAAGAATTCTTAATCACATCCAAAAAATTCTATAATCAGAATAATTTACCTAAAGATTTGACCGATCAAATCACAGCTTTGTTGAAGCAAACCAATTGGCAGCAGGCTGAAATTACAACAAATAATAAAGACGAACGCCAAGCCAATCACCTTGTTTTACAACGACGTAATATCACTATTGTTCCAGAGTACAATCCGCTGCGACAACGCCCTATTGCATCACCACAACGCGCGAAAGTGGTTGGACCAAGTGGTGAAGAAATTCACGTGGATGAATGGGGGCGTATTAAAGTCCGTTTCCTGTTCACCCGTAGTGAAGACAATACTCACGATGGCGGTGCAGGTTCAAATGACAATGACACAGATTCTGCTTGGGTTGATGTGCTCACACCTTGGGCTGGTGAGGGTTATGGCGCACGCTTCTTACCGCGTATTGGTGAAATCGTGGTGATCGACTTCTTTGATGGCAATATCGACAGACCCTTTGTCGTGGGGCGCATCCATGAAGCACAACGTCATCCAAGCAAATTTGACAATACAGGCAAACTGCCTGATACCAAAAAACTGGCAGGGATTCGATCAAAAGAGGTTCAAGGCGAGGGCTTCGGGCAACTACGTTTTGATGACACGACGGGTCAGATCAGCACCCAACTACAAAGCAGTCATGGTGCGACACAACTGAACTTAGGGAATTTGAGTCATCCTAAAGAAACGGACACCAGTGAAGGGCGAGGTGAAGGTTTTGAACTGCGTACAGACCAGTGGGGAGCTGTCCGTGCAGGGCAAGGCTTACTTGTTTCCACGTATAAACAAGATCAAGCCAAAGGTGAGCATCTAGATGCTGAAATTGCCAAGAAACAACTGGAAGGTAGTCAGACTAACAGTAAAGCTTTAAGTGATATTGCTAAAAATCAAAAGACTGATGAAATTGAATCGCTTGAGCAGCTTAAAGAATTTGCAGAACAACTCGAACAAAAAATTGCAAAATTCAAAAAGGCAGTTTTATTACTCAATTCACCTGACGGAATTGCCCTAAGTACAGCTGAAGATATTCATTTCTCTGCTGATTCACAAATTAATCAGATTGCAGGCGATAGTATCAACTTCAGCACCCAAAAGAACTGGATTGCTCAGGCGCAAAATAAACTGAGCTTGTTTGCTGCGCAAGGTGGGATCAAAGCAGTAGCAGCACAGAGTAAAGTTGAGATCCAAGCTCAATCAGATGCGTTGGATATACTTGCTAAAAAAGGCATCATTATTTCCTCGACTGAGGACCGTATCGAAATTAGCAGTCCTAAAGAGATTGTCATCACAGGGGCTACATCACAAATCACCTTAAATAATTCAGGTATTTTCCCTAAAACAGGCGGGATATTTGAAGTCAAGGCGGGTCAACATATTTTTCAAAGTGGGTCAAGTGTCAGTACTAAATCGAGTTTACCACCACCACCAAAACGTGGTCAGGGTGTCCTTGAATTAATACATGACTATGCGCATGGAGAATTTGTTAAAGGTGCGGAATATACCGTAACTGATACTTTAGGCAAAGTCGTCAATGGAAAACTGGATGATAACGGTTTTGCACGTGTTTCAGGATTAGCGACAGGCGCAGCCAAAGTTGTATTTGAAGAAGATCAACGTAATCCATGGGATGAAGCGAGTGACTTTAAACGACCACCTATGTGGCCAAATGAAAATGATCCTGATGCACAAAGTTTAATGGGGAAGGCTGAATCTGTACTAAAAAATGCAGTAAGTGAAGCGAAGAAAACATTAGGTCAAGCATTTACCAATCCTGAGACAATTAAGAAAACAATTGGAGCAGCCAGCATGTTGAAAGATGGAGGGGCAAAGACATTGCTCCCAATGCTAAAACAAGGTGCTGAAACGCAGTTGACCAATCAAATCGCCAGCTTTGTACCCAAAGCACTTGGACAAAATTCTAAAGGGCAAAGTATAGCCAATGGGGTGCAAGGAGTTGTTGCTAGCAATAGCCTAGAACCAATCAAAAATCCATTAAGACAAAAAGCTTCAAATACCACGGGTCAAAGCACAACTTTGATCAATAGTAACCCGATGAACGCTATGAATTTAACATTTAAGTAAGAATTGAGAATTAGAAGAATGGCTAATCCACCAAAAACAGCGCAGAAACAACAAACGAAAGTAAGTACGAGAAGTAATACTGGAAAAGCAGCAGTTGCACCAATTAATACAATTAAAATGGCAGATGTGAATGCTGGGACAAAAAAAATTAATCAATGGCTAAAGCAAAATACAGGGGGTGTTGTTGATTTAGATACTCTTAAAAATGTTGCAGGAAGCTTACCAGTAATAGGAAATATTATTTCATTAACAGATGCTGTTTATGATGTCATTGAAATTACGAAGAAGCCAAATCCAGGATTCCCCGATTGGCTAAACCTAGGAATTGATTTAGTGGGAGTGATTCCTTTACCTCCCGGGATGGCCGCAGCTCGTACAGCGCTTCGACCAGCATTGAAAACACTGAAATCCAAAAATTTAACTAAACAAATACCTGATGTTATTATTGAATTATTAACTAATCATGTTAATGAACGTGTAGCAGGGGAGCTGGATAAATTTGCAGATAAGGCACAGCCTTTAGTTAAAAAGACAGTGAATGATTGTGGCGGCAAAGCTAAAGAGCTTGGCAATAATTTTGCTGATGGTATGAGCAAAATTTTAACTGGAAAAGTTTTTAATTCAAAGAGTGACATTAAAAATGCAAAAGCCAGTTTATCTAAAGCTGGTGACAATATTTTTCGTGATACTGGAAAAGCATTTTCACATGGTGTTTCTTTCTTAGCGAGTGGCCTTTCTGCTGTTGGAAAAGAGTATGGAAATTTAGGAGCTGGTACTGCAACCTATTTCATAGGATCAAATACAAAAGCATTGATTAACAAGCAAATTGGAGTTTTTAGGAAATTTAGTAATACTGTACCGTCAAAATTAGCGCCTTTGGCCGATCCAAATACAGCTATGAGTTTTTCTTGGTTATTACAAAAACTTTCGATAGCTGCAAAAAACTTTAAACTGAAGAAGGCAAAAAAGACGGTTGCAATTAAACCGAATCAAACTTCACAGAAAGATAAAAAAAGACCAAGTGGGGAATTGGAAACTATTCAAAATCAGAAGGGTGCCAATAACAATCCGAATGATAGTTGTCCACTGAATACAACTGGTGTAAATGGAAGTAAAACCAAGCCAGTGACTAAAACTAAAAGAAGTATCAGTTATGCTTTAGGAACTGAATTCTTAACTCATGTAGATGCATATGAATTTGCTTTGTCTAGCTTTGTCCTCTCTAGAACCTACGCTTCAAATTTGTATCAACTGGATGATGGTGAGTTTGGAGCGCGTTGGTTTACGCCATTTATGTCACGCATTATTAATAAAACAGAATATATAGAAGAAACAGAACAGAAAGAAGGACATATCCGTCAATTAAAAGGGTTGCAGTATATTGGGGCAGATGCGCGCCCAATTGCTTTAGCGGATATTAATGTTGGGGAAAGTATTCATGATCAACAGGAAGGATTTTATTACAGTGTGATTTCTGAAAATGTACAAATGATTTCATTTGGTACAGATGAGAAGCACATCTTTGAAAAATATAATGATGAATACCGATTATCAATAATTGAGTATAAAAATGGAATGACGGCAGCAGTTCGTTATGACCATAAGATCAATAATAAGTCTTATATTTCAGATATTTTAATTAAACATAAATCCCAATTGTTGCTACACATCGCATTTAGCATAAATAGTCAAGGTAAGGTTGAAGATGTTTGGGCAATTGAAAAGGGAGAATTAAAACGTCCACTAGCAAGCTATAACTACAATGACAAAGGCGATTTAATTGAAGCCATTACTGAAAATGGCGCAAGTTATTATTACCAATATCATCATCATCTTATAACACGTTATACCGATCTTACAGGTCGCGGTATGAATTTAGAATACGATGGCATTGCACCGACTTCTAAGGCATACCATGAATGGGCAGATGATGGTAGCTCTGAGGTTCGCTTAGAGTGGGATGAGAATATTCGTCTTACCTATGTTATTGATGCATATGGTAATGAAACAGAATATTACTATGATATTGATGGTTATACCTACCGTATTGTTTATCCTGATGGGCTGGAAGAATGGTATTTCAGAGATGAATGTAGTCGTGTAGTTAGACATATTGATACTGACGCAGCTGTCAATGAATATGAATTTGATGAGAATGGCAACTTAACCACAATTACCCAACCTGATGGGGCGACCATCCACTATGACTATGATGATCAGGATCAACTCATTGGTATGGTAGATGCTGAACAAGGTCGTTGGTTTAAAGAATATGATGGTTCAGGAAACATAATAAAAGAAATTGATCCGTTAAAAAGAGAAACAAAGTACAACTACAATGCTATGGGTCTTCCTATACAAATCACAGATGCGAAAGGTGGAAGCAAACAATTAAAATATGATGACCAAGGGAACTTAATCAGTTATACCGACTGTTCAGGTAAAGAAACAAAATGGGAGTATGACCTCAGAGGGCGAGTGACTTCAGTAGAGAATGCTTTAAAAAATAAAGTTGAATATTTTTATAGTGATTTTACGGCTGAAACAAGAGAACCTCTTGAACAAGGTTTACCATTAAACTCGTTTGGTCAACTAGAAAAGATTAAATATAGCGATGTATTAGAAGAACATTTTATTCATGATGCCGAAGGCCGACTGTTGGTGTATATCGATCCAACTGGGAAAAAAATACGTTATGACTATGACCCAGCAGGTCTAATTTCTTATCGTATTGACCCTCTGGGGTATAAGATTAAATATGAGTGGGATAAGTTAAGCCGACTCAAACGATTAATCAATGAAAATGGTGCGGCCTTTGAGTTCTTTTATGATGTAGCTGGTCGTTTAATCAAAGAAATTGATTTTGATGGAAAAGAAACCCTGTATGAATATGACGAGACAAATGGTCAACTTCAAACCAGTATCGAAGTTGCAATGCTTCAAGGGCAAAACTTGTCTGGAAAGCTGGCACCAAAAGATCGTATTCAGCACTTCGTTATGGATAGTATGGGGCGACTTGAACAACGTACTTCTGGTTTTGGATACAAAGGTCAAAATGAATTAGAAGAACAGCAGTTAGAAGAGTTTGCCTATAACAGCCATGGTCAAATTTTATTGGCAAAAAATGCAGAGAGTAAGGTTGAGTGGTTCTATGATGTTGTGGGTAATTTAGTCCGAGAGCATATTCAAGACAACAAAACTCATAAGACAGCAGTGTGGAAACATGGCTACGATGAAATCAATGACCGTATTAAAACGATACGCCCAGATGGACAAGATATTGATTGGTTGACTTATGGAACGGGTCATGTCCATAGCTTAATTTTAAATGGACAAGATATTGTCAGCTTCGAACGCGATGATTTGCATCGCGAAATTGCACGACATTATGCAAACGGTTTAAGCCAATTTGAACACTTTGATGAACAGGGGCGGTTGAGTCAGCAACAAATCGTACAAGGCCATGAAAATGGCTATGCAAATGCGCAATTGCAACAAGAACAAAATGCTGTTCAAGACACTACAAGTCTATTATCACGTGTCTATCGTTATGATAAATCTGGTCAGCTTGCTCAAATTCAGGACAGCCGCCGTGGTGATATTCATTATAAATATGATCCACTTGGGCGTTTACTTGAAGCAACGTCTAAGTTCGGTAAAGAAAAATTTAGTTTTGACCCAGCGAGTAATTTAATAGACCGACATCTGGAACAGCAAAATCAAATTCACGAACATAGAACAGATGAAAACCAGTATGGCTATTTGAAGTTGGTCAATAATGTTGTTCGTCAATATTTAGATCAACAATATCAATATGATGCTTATGGACAGTTGACTACTCAAAAATCAAATCAAGGGGATTTAAACTTATCTTGGGATGTTTTAGGTCGTTTGGTTCGAAGTCGTAATACTGAATATACGGCTGAATATCGTTACGATGCGATGGGGCGACGTTTAGCAAAAAGAAGTAAGCACCATCATACAGGTCAAGAGTTGGATTTTGTTTATGGATGGGATGGTGATACGTTAGCATATGAGTCAAATGAGTCATATACCAAGCATTATATTTATGAAAAAGACAGCTTTACTCCCTTAATTCAAGCCGTTTATCAAACGCCTATACAGGTGCATACAACACCTGTTTGGGATGATAAATATAGTTTTACTCGTGATTTACTTTGGAAAAAGACTCAGAGTAGTCAAGGCTTTGATGATGTTTGGTTCTATCACTGTGACCATTTGGGGACTCCACAAGAGATGAGTGATCTTAGTGGTCAGATCATTTGGAAGGCACAATATAAAGCTTGGGGTGAATGTAAAGCAGAGAAAGTGAAATCAAACTTCTTTGAAAATAGTGAAATCATTTCAAATAATATTCGCTTCCAAGGGCAGTATTTTGATGAAGAAACAGGGCTTCACTATAACCGTCATCGTTACTACTCGTCTTACGTAGGGCGCTTTATTTCTAAAGATCCAATTGGGCTTTTAGGTGGGCATAATGTTTATGCTTATGCGCCGAATCCTATTGATTGGGTTGATCCGAGAGGGTTAGCAAGAGTAAAAGGTTCGAAAGGAAGTAGTGGAAAGGGGGGAGGGGTTTCATCTAAGAAGAAACCTTGTCCAGGCAATCCTTGTGAAGGACGAAATCCTTCAGCATCTGCGAGATCATGGCAAGGTAAAGACCCTTACCCAGGTAAAGATAGTTATAAAAATGTAGTTTTAAAAAAAGGAACAATTTTATATACATTACATCCCCATGGAAGAGATGAAAATCCTTTAAAAAATCCAACTCCTAATTATTTTGGTAAAACTCAGCAAGTATTGAAAATGCAAGGTAAAGGAGCAAGAGCATATAATGATGCATTACAATTATCTCATGATGAAAATACACCTGGCTCAAGATATAAAGTGAGGAAGCAGTTACACCAATTTGTAGTTACTCAAGATATTTGTATTGCACAAGGTTTTGCTAAAGAAAATCCGCATTTAGGAACGGGTGGTGGACAGCAGATATTTGTAATGAATAAAGATAAAAATTATTTGGAAGCAACTGGTAAATTATTTAATTTGGAGTAGATAATGAATTTAGAGCTAAATAAATCAACAGGAAATCTATTTGTTAATAAGAGTGAGTTTTTTTTTGATAATGAACAATTTATTTCAAATAATATTTTTTTGAAAAAACATCTTAAAGTGAATGGTTTTGATACTTATGGCTTTGAAGTTGTTTTTTTTGAATGTAATTTTAGTTTGAATATTATATTTAAGGATGGTGATTTTGTTAGATATTTTTTCTTAACATTTGATGAGGATTGTTATGATGATACTTGTTTAAAAAAGAAACTTGTAGAGTTAAGTGGTTTCGTTACAAAAGAAGTAAACATAAAACCAAAAAAACAAGAGTGGAAATCATTTTTCGAACTGGAGTGGGGTAGTATAGAGTTAAATGCGATTAGGCAAGATTATTCAATTACAATGAAGATTCATAATGTATAAATATAATTTTTATAAGAAAGAGTAACACTGTTATAACTGTCATTATCATTGTTAATTTTATGTAGATCATTTTATTTCAAAAGATCTAATTGGGCTTCTAAATAGGTGTAATGTATATGCTTATGCTTCGAATCTTATTGAGTGAATCAAGGTGAAGGAAGCGGAGTGTTAGTTAAGCACGCAAGTGGGCAGGCTAAAAATAGTAATGTCTAAATCTTTAGTTGCTTGCACTGAAAAATATCCTACTAAAACGGCAATATTATGGGAAAGAATATCTCTTTTTTATGAGGTTGTTCTCTATAAAATTGATATCTTTGGATTGGTGGGGGCACAAATTTTCATTGAAAATACTGATAATAAAAATTTTAAATTATCATTTAACTTTAATTATGAGAAATAGGTATGGATTGTAAAGTTGTTTTAGATAGTAAAAAGATCTTAGTGGACAGAGATGAATTAAATTTTGGAGCTAATATTTTTCCAATGTCTTTATTTGAAGAAGATGTTAGTAGTTATAGATTTAGAAAAATAGATCTTAAATATTTGAGTGATGATATTGAATTGCTGATCTCGAAAAGTAGCAATACTGTATATGTTCTATTTGAAAAATCTGATTTTTTTGATAATCATTTATTAAAATCAAAAATATTAAAAAGGTTTAAGAAAAAATATGTGTTAACTGATGATGACTTTATTGTTGAGCACCCAACTAAAGTTTCATTAAAAAAAGAGAAGCATAACTGGGACGAGATAAATTTTTCTTATGATCCGAGGCAAGGTGATATTTCTATGAGTTTGTCTTTTTAATTAATATTCTGTGCTGGGTGAATTCTGATTGCTTGCAGTCTAGATTTTTTAGAATTTTAGCTAATTGAAATATTTAATAAAATTTAATATAGAATAAATAATTTTTTTTTGTAATAGATTCTATTCAAGGTGTGTTTGTTATTATTAGTTTTATATTTAAGTTTATGGGATTTCATTTGTGTATAGACTGAATTTTAATGATAATACTGGTGATATACATGTAATTGGAAATTTAATTGAGTATAATCTAGGAGAATTGCATTGTGAGGGTGAAAGTTATAATGAGCTAGATGTTCTTTGTGATGATTCATTTGTGGTTTTTTTAAATGAAAAATTTAAATTAAATATAATTTATAATCATGAAAGATTAAAACTAATTAATTTTGAACTTATATATACATCTTATGATGAATTTTATTTAAAGATGGATAGTCTTTTAGGCTATTTTGATAAAACACAATTTTCGAATAAAAAAATAGATGATGTAAAACCATATACAGAATATTTTTATAATTGGGGAGTTGTTTCTGTATATAGTGATCTATCTCTAAATATTTGTTTTTCAGTAAGATGGGAGAAAGAGTGTTGAGGAATTGCAGTGAAAAGTAAGGAAATACATATTTGTGAATGCTTGGAGAAGATCCTCGTTAAGGAGTTGGATTTAGGAAATTCTATTAGATCTTATAATAAAACGCCTGAATGGCCCAAGAAAGATAGTAGATTCATTTTTTTAAATAACAAACTTGCCTCAAAATCATTGGTTAATATACCTTTATGGATCTTTGTAAGTATTAACAATGACATGCATTATACTTGGTATAATGAAATATATTGTGATAAACATCATGATTTATTGGCAGCTGGTGATATGTGATTTTGAATAAAATCATTAGTTTGTATTGTACAAAAAATGAAAGTATAAAAGTACGCTACACTGGGAGTCTAGAGATTATCGTTACTTAATATTTGTTTCCAGTATTTATAATCAAAGAGTTACGATAATTTTTTTCTAATTGAAAAAAGGCTGCAAATAGCAGCCTTTTTATTTTTTCATCTATGACAACATATGTGTCGCGTGACGGTGTTTTACCTTACCAGCTCAACGCACCACCAGTCTGATAATCTGTCACACGTGTTTCGAAGAAGTTCTTCTCTTTACGCAAGTCCATCATTTCAGACATCCACTGGAATGGGTTGTTCACACCAGAAAACTGCTCAGGTAAGCCCAGCTGTGCTAAACGGCGGTTACAGATGAATTTTAAGTATTCTTCCATCATCGCAGCATTCATACCCAATACACCACGTGGCATAGTGTCACGCGCATATTCGATTTCAAGCATTGTTCCTTCAAGAATCATTTGAATGATTTCTTCTTGGAATTCAGCAGTCCACAAGCTTGGGTTTTCGATCTTGATTTGGTTAATCATATCGATACCAAAGTTCAAGTGCATCGACTCATCACGTAAGATGTATTGGAATTGCTCAGCAACACCATTCATCTTATTACGACGGCCCATCGACAAGATTTGGCTGAAACCACAGTAGAAGAAGATCCCTTCAAGTACGCAATAGAACGCGATCAAGTTGCGAAGCAAAATTTGGTCGTTTTCAGGTGTACCAGTTTGGAAAGTAGGATCACTTAAAGACTGCGTATATTTCAAGCCCCAAGCTGCTTTACGCGCAACTGATGGAACTTCGCGGTACATGTTGAAGACTTCGCCTTCGTCCATACCTAAAGATTCGATACAGTATTGGTAAGCGTGAGTATGAATAGCTTCTTCAAACGCTTGACGCAAAATGTACTGACGGCATTCAGGGTTGGTAATGTGACGGTAAATCGCCAATACCAAGTTGTTTGCAACCAATGAGTCTGCTGTGGAGAAGAAACCAAGTGAGCGCATAACAATGGTACGTTCGTCTTCAGTTAAGCCATTTTCAGACTTCCAAAGCGCGATGTCATGGTTCATGTTTACTTCTTGTGGCATCCAGTGGTTTGCACAACCGTCTAGATATTTCTGCCAAGCCCATTCGTATTTGAACGGTACAAGTTGGTTTAAGTCCGCACGACAGTTAATCATCGCTTTGTCGTCAACTTGTACACGTTGTGCACCCATTTCTAGTTCTTCTAGACCAGGAGCAACATCTAAACTTTCTAAGGCGTTAGATGCTCTTGCCAACGGATCGGCTGGATTTGTTGATCGGCTTCGAGCGGTTGAAGCGGGTTGTGCAGTTGCCACATTCTTCTGTGGTTGCTCTGCAGCAGATACCATCTGCGGATTAGCCGCTTTTTGCGGTTCGACGGGCGCAGACTTGTGTTCAGGTGCAGCCGGTTTTTGCGAATCATCTTCGAAATCGTCCCAACTTAGGATAGACATATCAATTCTCTCTACGTTGCTTTATATCTTTTATCGACATCCAGCAGTGCTGAGATGTCTTACTATACGCTTAATTTGTGAAAGCAAAATTAAGTTTTGCCAACCGTTGTTCTAAAACTGTGCATAGAACGTGATTCTCACGACTTATTTTGCTTTCGCTTTTTGCTTTGGTTTGCTTTTACCCAAAAGTAGGCAATCGGCATATAAAACAAAACCACAAAGGAAATCACCAAGGTCGCAAGACCTAACATATAGTTATGTGTCATATGGAGCATGGTGATTTCCTAGGTTGTCTTTAGTTTTTAATCTCCCTAAATCCATCTTTAAAAAAGAGGGACTTTCACACCTCAATAAGTTTGGTGTAATTCCCCTCCTTTTAGGAGGGGTTAGGGGAGGTTATTACTGACAAGCCTCACAGTCTGGATTGTCAATTGAACACGCCATTGGCACTGGAGCTGCTTGACCGAAGCCTTCATCTTCAGCAACCACTTCTGGTTTAACTTCCTGAGCAACTGCTGCAACAGGCGCTGCCGTTACAGTTGCAGGTTTTACTGCATTCAATGCACCAGTGTTAATGGTTGATTTCTCAGCAGAAGTTGCACCTAAAGCTCGGAGGTAATACGTTGTTTTTAAACCACGTAACCAAGCCATTTTATAGGTCAAATCAAGTTTCTTACCGTTTGCACCAGAGATGTAAAGGTTTAAAGACTGCGCTTGATCGATCCATTTTTGACGACGTGATGCAGCATCCACAATCCAACGTGGCTCAACTTCAAATGCCGTCGCGAAGATTGCTTTAAGCTCTTCAGGAATACGAGAAATCTTCTGAACTGAACCTTCAAAGTGTTTCAGATCATTGACCATCACAGAGTCCCACAGACCACGGTCTTTCAACGCACGTACTAGGTACGGGTTGATTACTGTGAATTCGCCTGACAGGTTCGATTTTACATATAAGTTTTGGAATGTTGGCTCAATCGATTGAGACACACCACAAATGTTTGAAATGGTTGCAGTCGGTGCAATGGCCATCACGTTCGAGTTACGCATACCGTCTTTTTGAACTTTGGCACGTAGAGTGTCCCAGTCCAAACGTTGAGTGCGGTCAACTTCAAACATACGCTCAGGGCGTGTTTTAGCAACAAGGTCTAGCGAGTCAATTGGCAGGATGCCTTGATCCCACAGTGAACCTTTGAATGTCTCATAAGTACCACGTTCAACAGCCAAATCACTTGATGTTGAAATTGCGTAGTAGCTGATCACTTCCATCGATTCATCAGCGAAGTCTACTGCTGCATCAGAGCCATAAGCGAGTTGCATTTCATACAGCGCATCTTGGAAGCCCATGATGCCCATACCCACTGGGCGGTGTTTCAAGTTCGAGTTTTTCGCTTGTGGCACAGCATAGTAGTTAATGTCGATCACGTTATCGAGCATACGAACCGCTGTTTTTACGGTACGTGCAAGCTTTTCACGGTCTAACACACCACCTTGAACGTGTTGTACAAGGTTGATCGAACCTAAGTTACATACCGCAATTTCATCTTTGCTTGTGTTTAATGTGATTTCTGTACACAAGTTAGAAGAGTGAACTACGCCAACGTGTTGTTGTGGTGAACGTAAGTTACATACGTCTTTGAATGTGATCCACGGGTGACCAGTTTCAAACAACATCGACAGCATTTTGCGCCACAAATCTTTTGCACGGATTTTCTTGTGCAACATGTTTGTTTCTTTCGCAATCGCTTCATAGTGTGCATAACGCTCAGCGAACTCTGCACCCATTAAGTCGTGTAGATCTGGTGTTTCAGACGGCGTGAACAGGGTCCATTCAGCATCTTCAAAAACACGTTGCATAAACAAGTCAGGAACCCAGTTTGCGGTGTTCATGTCATGCGTACGGCGACGGTCATCACCCGTGTTTTTACGTAGCTCTAGGAACTCTTCGATGTCCAAGTGCCAAGTTTCAAGGTATGCACAGACTGCACCTTTACGCTTACCACCTTGGTTTACTGCAACAGCAGTATCGTTCGCCACTTTAAGGAATGGAACTACACCTTGTGACTTACCGTTTGTACCTTTGATATACGAGTTCAAAGCACGAACTGGCGTCCAGTCATTACCTAAACCGCCTGCCCATTTAGATAGCATTGCGTTATCACGCATAGCACCATAAATGTCATACAGGTCATCATCAATCGTGGTCAAGTAGCAGCTCGACAACTGTGGACGTAGCGTACCTGAGTTAAACAGGGTAGGCGTAGATGCCATGTAATCGAAGCTCGACAAGAGGTTGTAGAACTCGATTGCACGTTCTTCACGGTTTGCTTCGTTGAGTGAAAGACCCATCGAAACACGCATAAAGAATAATTGTGGCAATTCGAAACGCACGCCATCTGAGTGGATGAAGTAACGGTCAAATAATGTTTGCAGACCTAAGTAAGTAAATTGGTTAGAGCGTTCTGGTTGAATCGCTGCGGCCAATTTTGCAAGGTCAAAGTTAAGAAGTTCTGGTGAAAGTAGGTCTAGCTCAATACCTTTCTTCAGGAAAGTTTCTAAAGCATCGCCTTCAGCTGTGTCTTCAGACAAGCCAAGGAAAGTTAAACCTGTTGCGACCAATTCATCACGAAGTAGGCGAGCCGTTACGTAGGTATAGTTTGGTTCTTGTTCGATACGGGTACGTGTTGCCATCATCATCGTGGTTGCGATGTCAGATGCTTTTACACCGTTGTAAAGGTTTTTGATGGTTTCATCGATGATCGCTTGAACATTGATGCCTTCTAAACCTTCAGCCGCTTTTGTTACAGTCGCTTCAAGCTTACGCATGTCAAGCGGTTGAAGCTGACCATTGGCGTCAGTAATTTGTAAGGTCGGGTGATGGTTTTCACCTGCTTGTTTACGTGCATCAGCACGTTGATCGCGGTAGATGACATACGCACGAGCAACTTTCTGTTCACCTGTACGCATTAGCGCAAGTTCAACTTGGTCTTGGATTTCTTCGATGTGAATTGTACCGCCAGAAGGTAGGCGGCGACTGAACGTATTTAATACCATCTCGGTAAGTTGAGAAATACGATCGTGGATGCGGCTTGAGTCAGCACTTTGTTGGCCTTCAACAGCCAAAAATGCCTTACCAATGGCAACAGAGATTTTTTCTGCGTCAAAGCTGGCAACATCTCCAGTGCGTTTAATCACCTGAATTTGACCAGGGGTTGAATTCGATACGCTCATGCTAGCATAGCTCCATTTTGTCATCTATTTTTATGTCTATGGACCGTTTGAACTGGGCAATTTTTATGCCACAGTGTTTGAGGTTTAAACACAAGACCTAGTGGTTTAAAAATTAATTGAACACAAGATACGGGAAAATTCAGGGTAGATCAATATTGACATTTTATTAAATATTTTGATCGATCTGGTCTCGAAAAGATCTCAAAAAGATCCCTTTTTTATGATTCTTGTATTAAGCCTTATTAGACAAGGCGATAGCATAACAAAGCTCGGTTTAAGTGCTTATAGATAACATTGTGGATAAGTTCAAAACAGACGAATGAGTGAGTTATAAACTGTTCAAACAGTGACTTGGTATGAAAAATCGCCATTTTGTAAAGAAACGTTTCTTTTGCTTTGGTTGGATATACAGCAAACGCGAGAAAGCGCTCATTTGGAGGCTAAAAAAATGTATAACAAAATGCTACTTTGATGTATCAGTTTGGTGAACAAGATCTTGTTTACAATGTAAACGTGTGTATATTGCAAAATATATCAGAGCGTATCCCTTGGATTTTAAAGGATACGTTAAGTTGTCAAAATAAAGGGGCACTCCATGAGCCAAGAAGAAAAGTTACCAAAAATTTTAATCGTAGAAGACGATGAGCGCCTAGCTCGCTTAACTCAAGAGTACCTGATCCGTAATGGTCTTGAGGTTGGGGTAGAACCCGATGGTAACCGTGCCATTCGCCGTATTATTGCAGAACAACCCGATATGGTGGTGTTGGATGTGATGCTTCCAGGTGCAGATGGTTTAACCATCTGCCGTGAAGTTCGTCCACATTATCATCAACCGATTTTGATGTTGACTGCACGTACCGAAGATATGGATCAAGTGCTTGGTCTAGAAATGGGTGCAGATGACTATGTGGCAAAACCAGTTCAGCCCCGTGTTTTACTTGCACGTATTCGTGCTTTATTACGTCGTACTGACAAAGCGCCTGAAGATGAAGTTGCACAGCGTATCGAATTTGATGATTTGGTGATCGATAACGGTGGTCGTTCAGTGACTTTAAATGGTGAGTTGGTTGACTTTACCAGCGCTGAATATGATTTATTATGGTTGTTGGCTTCAAATGCAGGCCGCATTCTTTCTCGCGAAGACATTTTCGAACGCTTACGTGGTATCGAATATGACGGTCAAGACCGTTCAATTGATGTGCGTATTTCGCGTATTCGTCCAAAAATTGGTGATGATCCTGAAAATCCAAAACGTATTAAAACGGTACGTAGTAAAGGCTACTTATTTGTAAAAGAAACCAATGGTCTTTAAGCCGTTTATTTGATTCGTTAAAACGGGACATTTTTAGTGTTCAAACACAGTATATTCTTGCGTATCTATGCTGGGCTGGTAGTGCTGGTCGCTATTGTTGCCCTCATGGGATATTTGCTTGTACAAATTATTAACTATCAGCGAGTGCAAGAATATCGCGAGTCTTTGACGGACGGGATTTCCTTTATTATTAGTGAAGGTGTATCCCGTCAGACCAATGCACAGCAAAAAGCAGACTGGATTTCAGATGCTTCAGATTTGCTGGAACTGCCGATTAATATGATCCCTGCCAATAAGGTTGATTTGAGTCGTGCAGAGTTAAAGCGGATCAGTGAGCGTAAAGCCGCTGTGCGTTATGATGCGCAAACGCAAGTGGCGTACCTGATCATTGGTCTAAAAGATGATCCGAATCATTTACTGTATATTAAAGTAGATAAAATTGGTGAGCTGCAAATGAAAGCACTCCCGATTTTTATCCTAGATTATCTGGTGTATTACCCAGGCCAAGAAGAAGAGTACTTGGAAAAAGTACAGAAACATTTCTCTTATCCTGTACAAATTGAAGAAGTACAAAATCTGGCTTTAGAGTCGGAGCAGATTGGTCGTTTGCGTTTAGATCATAGCGTCATCTTATATCGTGATAGTGCTTCTGTGCGTGGCACCACCATTTCTATTGTGTCTCCACCTTTACCTAGTTCACCGAGCAAGGTTTTGGTATTGGGTCCTGTGCCTATTTTCAACTGGATGCCGTTTCAGCTCGCAGCAGGGATTACCTTGTTGAGCCTGTTTGTGCTGAGTTTGGGGGTGTATGGCTTGCTTGTACCGATGCAGCGTAAACTGCGTGAGGTCAATTACGGTTTAAACCGTATGAAAGCGGGTGACATGACCCTACGTTTGCCTGTCGACGGCACGGATGAAATGGCCAGTCTAGCAAATAGCTATAACAGCATGTCAGACCATATTCAGCGACTTATCGAGGCGCAGCGCGAACTGATGCGTGCGGTATCACATGAGCTTCGTACGCCTGTTGCTCGGATACGTTTTGGTATGGAAATGTTGGCTGAAGAAGACGATTATGAATACCGCCTTCAGCAAGTCGATATGATTGATAAAGACATTGAGGCTTTAAATACCTTAATTGATGAAATCATGACCTATGCCAAATTGGAGCAGGGCACACCATCACTCGATATTGAAAACATTGTATTATTTGAAGTCTTAGATCAGGTGGTGGTTGAGACGGAAGCACTAAAAACCCAGAAAGAAATTCATTTAAATGCTCCTCCTTTAACCTTAAAGGTTGAAGCTGAACGTCGTTATTTACACCGCGTAGTGCAGAACTTGGTTGGTAATGCGGTTCGTTATGGCGACCATCAGGTGCTGGTCAGTGGTGGTATTAATGACAGCGGTATGGCCTATGTTTGTGTTGAAGATGATGGGCCAGGTATTCCAGAAGACGAGCGAGAGCGCGTTTTTGAAGCCTTTGCACGTTTGGATGATAGTCGGACTAGAGCATCGGGTGGTTATGGTTTAGGTTTGTCAATTGTGAGCCGAATTGCCTATTGGTTCGGTGGTAGCGTTAATGTGGATCAGAGCCCAAGTCTCGGTGGTGCACGTTTTACCATGACATGGCCGGCACATCGCTTTAGTAAGTCTAAAAAGAAGTATAGTGTCAAAGATAATACAGACTCAAAAAGCTAAGCATTAAAAAAGCACCGAATTTCGGTGCTTTTTTATTTTTCATGCTGACTTATTCTTGGATGCTGGCATCGGGAGAAATAATCTGCTTACCTTGTTTTAGGCTTTCAAGTGCATCTGCATTAAAGTCAATCAATAATGAGTTGTTTTGCGTATCTATACCATAGCGGCTAATGAGCTTCTGATCACCATTAATCGTTTCAATTTTATATTCATCCACAATGTTCATAATGCCATCAAGGTTGGTGGTGGCTGAAGCTTTGTCTTGGCGAAAAAGTTCATAAATGTCGCGTAAATCAAAGATGGCATTATTGGCATCGGGGTGTTTACGAACATAAGTTTCAACATGGCGAATAAGCAACTGGGCAAATAAAAAATAGTTAGGTTTATGGGTGAATTCCAGACTCATGTGGTGCTCCTTATTCTTTGTTGTTGGTTGTTTATATCAATAGCACAAGAAAAAGCCAAGTGCATTAATTGATTGGGGCGATTTGCAAAAAAATACAAAAAATATGAGTGACTTAATCTACTTTTGTGCTTTTTAAATAAGCAAAATGCTGCAGTTGAAGAGCTGAGTTTTTTAAACTGCTGATTGTGTGATTGTTATCGGAATGAGGTTGAAAAATGCTTTATAGGCTTTGTTTGAATGTCAAAATTTGGAAAAATAATAGAATAGTAGTGTTTTATTAGATAAAGCGATTGGTTTCGAAATAAAAGGGCTTTCATCGAAAAAATCTCAAAAAACGAAGAGAAATCATCCTAAAGACGAAGGTCTATAAGCTAGCAACTTACGTCAGCAATCGGGTACAATTGGCGGGATTAATTTTGTGTTTGGTGTATTTGAAGGCCAATACATGCATTCTTTGTTAATAAATTAGGCCTGCCAGGAGTTATCCCCGCATGAGTGCCATTACTCCATACGAATGGGCAATTATTGCCTTCGTGATCGGCGTTACATTTCTTTGCGTCTTTATGCTCACTGTCCCATTACTCCTTGGGGGTAAGTCATGGGGCCGTGCAAAGCAAGAGCAATTTGAATCAGGTGTGGTTGGTGCTGGTGGCGCACGTATCCGCCTGTCAGCAAAGTTCTATTTGGTTGCAATCTTCTTCGTCGTATTCGACTTAGAGGCGCTTTACCTTTACGCATGGGCTACATCGGTTCGTGAAGTGGGTTGGGTGGGTTTCACTACTGCAGCAGTATTTATTTTAGTTTTACTCGTTGGTTTGGTTTATGAGTTGTCTACTGGTGCGCTTAACTGGTCACCTTCCGATAAACGTAAAGCAGCAGGGATTAAACCTAAAGTTGGTTCTCCAAATATGAATCTTGCAGAAATCACTCGCTTTAATTCAATTGAAGAGTTGGTTATGGACCCTACAGGTCAAATCCCAGCTCAATCATCTGGTCGTGTGAAAGATAAGTCACCGGCTAAATCGTCTGATAAGGAGTAACTCGGGATGAAATATACATTAACCCGTGCGAATCCGGATGCTGATCAATATCCACTTCAAGAGCGTCAAATCGTAACGGATCCGCTTGAAGAAGAAGTGAATAAAAATGTGTTCATGACTCGTTTAGAGGACGTGGCACATACAGCAGTGAACTGGGGTCGTAAGAACTCAGTTTGGCCGTTTAACTTTGGTACATCTTGCTGCTACGTAGAGTATGCAACGACTTTAACTGGCGTGCATGACTTGTCGCGTTTCGGTGCCGAAGTAATCCGTGCTTCACCTCGTCAGGCTGACTTGATGATTGTTGCGGGTACGTGTTTTGTAAAAATGGCACCTGTAATTCAGCGTTTGTACGAGCAAATGCTTGAGCCTAAATGGGTCATCTCAATGGGCGCCTGTGCAAACTCAGGTGGTATGTACGACATTTATTCAGTTGTGCAAGGTGTGGATAAAATCATTCCTGTGGATGTGTACATTCCGGGTTGCCCACCCCGTCCAGAAGCATTAATCCAAGCATTAATGTTGTTACAAGACCAAATTCAATTAGAGCGCCGTCCACTTTCTGCCGTGATTGGTGATGATCTTAAGCCAGTGTATAAGCCAAAGATGATGCCAGAACGTGACCGTAAGAATGCTGAACGTATTGCAGTGAAAAACTTACGCTCTATGGATGAAATTAAATAATTTAAACGACAGTTGTTTTGATGCACCCGGTCTGGGTGTAGTTGTCGTTTAGGTTGAATGAATTTGTATTAAATAGGAAGCCAAGCCAATGGCTGAAACTGAAAACGCTATGCCAGAGTCAGCGCAAGTTGATTCACGCCCAGCATTTGCAATTGTAGAAGAGCTCAAAACCAAATTTGGCGAGAACTTCTATGTGCAAACGACTTTTGAAGACTTTCCAACAGTCTGGGTTGAGCGCGCGCGCGTACAAGAAGTTTTAATGTTCTTGCGTACAGTGTCACGTCCATACGTGATGTTGTTTGACTTGTCTGCGGTAGATGAACGTTTACGTACACACCGCGACGGTTTGCCTGCGTCTGACTTTACTGTGTTCTATCACTTATTATCGCTTGAGCGTAATAGTGATATTCGTATCAAAGTTGCATTGAATGAAAATGATGTAAATCTTCCAACTGCAACCAACATTTGGCCAAATGCCAACTGGTACGAACGTGAAGCTTACGATATGTTCGGGATCAATTTCGAAGGGCATCCAATGCTCCGTCGTATTTTGTTGCCAACCTATTGGGAAGGTCACCCTCTTCGTAAAGAATATTCTGCACGTGCGACTGAATATACACCGTATATGCAGAACCAAGCGAAGCAGGATTACGAACAGGAACACCTTCGTTTCGTACCTGAAGATTGGGGTATGAAGCGCGGTAATGACGACGAAGACTTCATGTTCTTGAACTTAGGTCCTAACCACCCATCTGCGCACGGTGCTTTCCGTGTAATCTTGCAGTTAGATGGTGAAGAAGTGAAAGACTGTGTGCCTGATATCGGCTATCACCACCGTGGTGTGGAAAAGATGGCTGAACGTCAAACTTGGCATTCATTCATTCCTTATACCGACCGTGTGGACTACTTAGGTGGTTGTGCGCAAAACATGCCTTATGTGATGGGTGTGGAGCAAATGGCGGGTATTACTGTACCTGACCGCGCGCAATGTATCCGTGTCATGATGTCTGAATTGTTCCGTATCAATAACCACTTATTGTATATCGGTACTGCGATTCAAGATGCCGGCGGTATGACGCCAGTCTTCTACATGTTTGCGGATCGTCAAAAAATCTATGACGCGATTGAAGCGATCACGGGTTATCGTATGCACCCAGCATGGTTCCGTATTGGTGGTACAGCGCATGACTTGCCAAACAACTGGCAGCATCTGATTCGTGAAATCCTAGATTGGATGCCGAAGCGTATGAACGAATACTACACAGCAGCGCTTAAAAACTCTGTATTTGTAGGTCGTACGCGTAACGTAGCTCAATATGACGCAAAATCTGCGTTGGCTTGGGGTGTAACTGGTACTGGTCTACGTGCAACGGGTATTGATTTCGACGTTCGTAAATATCGCCCATACAGTGGCTATGAAAACTACGACTTCGACATCCCACTTGAGTACGAAGGCGATGCTTATGCACGTGTTCTTGTTCACTTCCGTGAAATTGAAGAATCACTCAAAATCGTGAAGCAATGTTTAGACAACATGCCTTCTGGTGCATACAAAGCAGATCATCCATTGGCTGTTCCACCACCAAAAGATAAGACTTTACAAGACATTGAAACCTTGATTACGCACTTCTTAAGCGTATCTTGGGGTCCTGTAATGCCTGCAGGTGAAGCATCTGTAATGGCGGAAGTGGTCAAAGGTGCGTCGAATTACTACTTGACTTCAGACAAGTCAACGATGAGTTACCGTACCCGTATTCGTACACCGACTTTCACGCATTTACAGCAAATGCCTTCTGTGATTAACGGCAGTCTGGTATCTGACTTGATCATTTATTTAGCGACAATTGACGTCGTTATGGCTGACGTGGATCGCTAAGGGGTAAACGCATTATGATGATTTTGACTGATAAAAAGCCACGCGTGAATGTTGAAGGGATTTTGACTGCGGACGAAATCCACGAAATTGAACATCACATTGGTCACTATCCGTACCCACGTGCAGCATCTTTGGATGCTTTAAAGTGTGTACAACGCCGTAATGGCTGGGTAGATGACGCGCAGCTAAACGCCATTGCTCAGTTATTGACAATCAGTGTTGCTGATTTGGAAGGTGTCGCAACTTTCTATAACCGTATTTACCGTCAACCCGTGGGTCGTAACGTCATTTTACTTTGTGACTCGATTGCGTGTTTCTTGATGGGTGCAGAAACTTTAGCAGAAGCTTTTCAGCGCGAGTTAGGCATTCAGTTTGGTCAAACGACTGCTGATGGTCGTTTTACTTTGCTGCCGATTTGCTGCTTAGGTAACTGTGACAAAGGCCCAACCTTAATGGTGAATGAAGACACTCACGGTTTGGTTGAAGTTTCTTCAGTGAAACAGTTATTGGAGAAGTATGTATGAATACCGAACCAAAACCAATTTATGGCGAAGGTAACCCAGAAACGCATCCATTAACTTGGCGTTTGAGTAAACAAGAGCACGTTCGTAATGCAGATGATTACGAAGCGCTTGAAGGTTACGCGGGTCTGAAAAAAGCAATCACCATGCCGCCGAAAGATGTGCTTGAAGTGATTAAAGCTGCGACCGTAAAAGGCCGTGGTGGTGCAGGCTTCCCAGCAGGGATCAAATGGTCTTTGATGGCGCCAAATGACAACTCAGGTCCACGTTACCTGATTTGTAATGCCGATGAGATGGAACCAGGGACCTTTAAAGACCGTTTGTTGATGGAAAAACTTCCTCACCAATTGATCGAAGGGATGTTGATTGCAGCGTATACGCTAGAAGCAACCCATGGTTATATCTTCATTCGTGGCGAGTACATTGAAGCAGCCGCTTATTTAAATGAAGCGCTTGAGCAAGTTCGTGCCAAAGGTTACTTGGGTGAAAACATCCTTGGAACTGGTTGGAGCTTCGAGTTGCATGTGCACACCGGTGCGGGTCGTTATATCTGTGGTGAAGAAACTGCATTGATCAACTCGCTTGAAGGTCGCCGTGCAAACCCACGTACGAAACCACCATTCCCACAAGTTGCAGGTGCTTGGGGTCGTCCTACCATTGTTAACAACGTAGAGACCTACAACAACTTACCAGCAATCATGTTGCGTGGTCCTGAATGGTATATAGGCTTATCTGCGGGTAAGTCGAAAGATCCAGGCACAAAAATTTATGGTGCATCTGGCAAGGTGAAATTCCCTGGTCTTTGGGAGCTTCCATTTGGTACAACGGCACGTGAAGTCATTGAAGACTATGCGGGCGGTATGCGTGATGGCTTGAAGCTTAAAGCATGGTTACCGGGTGGTGCGTCTACAGACTTCTTGGCTGCTGAACACATTGATCTACCGATGGATGCTGAGAGCATCATGAAAGCAGGTTCACGTTTAGGTACGTGTTTGCTGATGGTGGTTGATGAAACGCAATGTATGGTTTCAGCGACACGTAACTTAGAAGAATTCTTTGCACGTGAGTCATGTGGTTTCTGTACGCCTTGTCGTGATGGTTTACCGTGGGCGGTGAAAGCACTGAAAGCATTGGAAGATGGTACAGGTAAGAAAGAAGATATCGATCACTTACAAGAACTTACTCGTAAGCTTTGGATTGGTAAGACTTTCTGTGCGCATGCTCCAGGTGCAATGGAACCGTTAATGGGTGCACTCAAATATTTCCGTGGCGAGTTTGAAGCAAAAGTAGTGAATGCTGCTGCGCAAACTAGCAACGTAGAACAAGCTTAAGGAATTCGACTATGGCTACAATTCATGTCGATGGCAAATCGTACGAAGTCAATGGCTCAGAGAACTTGCTGCAAGCATGTTTGTCTTTGGGTATTGATATCCCGTACTTTTGTTGGCATCCATCCTTAGGTTCTGTCGGTTCTTGCCGTCAATGTGCTGTGACTCAATACGCGAACGCTGATGATACGCGTGGTCGTTTAGTCATGTCATGTATGACGCCTGCATCTGACAATACCTACATCTCGATTGAAGACAAAGAAGCGAAAGACTTCCGTGCGTCAATTGTTGAGTTCTTGATGACGAACCACCCACACGACTGTCCAGTCTGTGAAGAAGGTGGTCACTGTCATTTACAAGATATGACCGTGATGACTCAACACGATCGTCGTCGTTACCGTTTCACTAAACGTACACACTACAACCAAGAGCTGGGCTCATTCATTTCACACGAAATGAACCGTTGTATCGCATGTTACCGTTGTGTTCGTTACTACAACGACTATGCCGGTGGCACTGACTTTGGTGTGTATGCAAGCGCGTCACGTGTTTACTTTGGTCGTCCTGAGTCAGGCACTTTAGAGTCTGAATTCTCGGGTAACTTAACTGAAGTCTGTCCAACAGGTGTATTCACCGACAAAACTCACTCAGAACGTTATAACCGTAAGTGGGACATGCAGTATGCGCCAAGCGTATGCCAAGGCTGTTCTTCGGGTTGTAATATTTCTCCGGGTGAGCGTTATGGCGAACTTCGTCGTGTCGAAAACCGTTTTAACGGTGAAGTGAACCAATACTTCTTGTGTGACAAAGGTCGTTTTGGTACAGGTTATGTGAACCGTGCAGATCGTCCACGTCAACCGCAGTTCCGTGATGGTGCTGAAGTCACTACAGTTTCTGTAGATCAGGCATTAGATACGGTGATTGCAAATATCCAAGGCAAAAAAGTTTTGGGTATTGGTTCTCCACGTGCATCACTTGAGTCGAACTTCGCGCTTCGCGAGTTAGTCGGCCAAGAGAACTATTCAACGGGTATGTCTCAAAAAGAGCAAAACTTGGTTGAATTGGCTGCATCGATTATGCAAACAGAGGGTGTATATAACCCAGGTATGCGTGAAATCGAAAGCTATGATGCCGTGCTTATTTTGGGTGAAGACTTAACACAAACTGCGCCACGTATGGCGTTGTCTGTTCGTCAAGCGGCGAAAAACAAAGCCAAAGAAATGGCTGCAGAACGTCGTACTCAAGACTGGTTAGCAGAGCCGCTACAACGTATTGCTCAAGATGCGAAATCACCGATTTTCATCCTCGCTGCAACACAAACACGCTTAGCTGATGTTGCCGCAGGTGAAGTGGTTGCTTCTCCAAACGACATCGCTCGTTTAGGTTTTGCCGTTGCTGCGGCTGTAAAAGGTGATGCAATTCTTGGTCTGGCGGATGATGCGAAAGCATTTGCTCAGAACATTGCAGATACACTGAAAGCGGCGAAGAAACCACTGATCATTTCAGGTACAAGTTTACAAGACGCATCCATCATGGAAGCTGCTGCACAAGTTGCGCAAAACCTTGGTGGAAATGCTGGCTTAAGCTTGACGGTTCCTGAAGTCAACTCTATGGGCTTAGCAATCTTCGGTGGGCAAAGCTTAGAACAAGCATTTGCGCAAGACTATGACACGGTTGTGATCGTCGAAAATGATCTATTCCGTCGTTTGCCAGCGGTACAAGTTGAAGCTGCACTTTTAGGTAAAGATGTGATTGTTCTAGATCACTCTGAAACTGAAACTGTGAAGAAAGCGGATATCGTACTTTCTGCTGCGTCATTTGCTGAAGGTGATGGTACGGTTGTCTCTCAAGAAGGCCGTGCACAACGTTTCTACCAAGTGTATGACCCGAGCTACTACAAACCTGAACTGGCGATTAAAGAATCTTGGCGCTGGTTACATGCCATTGAAACCGGCGTGAAGGGCAAAGCGATTTCTTGGACCTTGCTTGATGATGTCATCGAGTCAGTTGCGAAAAACGTACCTGCACTTGCTGCGATTCAAGATGTAGCTCCAGATGCGGGCTTCCGTGTCCATGGTTTGAAAGTTGCGCGTGAACCGCGTCGTTACTCTGGTCGTACCTCTATGCGTGCACCACTGAACGTGCATGAACCAAAACAACCGACAGATATCGACTCTGCATTAACATTCTCTATGGAAGGTTATGTTGGGAACCAGACGCCGTCTCCACTTGTACCATTTGCATGGTCAGCAGGTTGGAACTCACCACAAGCTTGGAACAAATTCCAAGATAACGTGGGTGGTCACTTAAAAGGTGGTGATTCGGGTGTGCGTTTATTCGATCGTTTAGCGAAGCGTCCAGCACGTACTTTCGTTGCTCCAGCGGTTGTGGTTGCAAACCCTGAAAGCTTCCGTTTAGTGCCAATGCATCACATTTTTGCTTCTGGTGAATTTACTGTGAAAACACCTGCAATGGAATCGCGTATTCCTGAAGCGGTCTTTGCAGTGGGTGAGCAAGATGCAACTCGTTTGAATGTTCAAGATGGTCAAAAAATCACTGTGAAATCAGGTGAGACTTCGATCGTACTTCCAGTTCAAGTGATTGATTATTTACCTACAGGTTATATTGGTTATCCAGTTGGTCTTGCACCTACGGTTTCACTTGCTGAGCCTGTATCAGTCGCGGTAGGAGCGTAATTCATGCAACAAGAATTAATCCGTCAAACGCCGCTTTGGGCTGAGAACTGGCCAATTGCCTACTCAGTCATTCAAGCGATTGTGATTTTACTCGTTGTAGTACTCATCGCTGCGTTGATGTCTTTTATTGAGCGTCGTTTACTGGGCTTATGGCAAGACCGTTATGGTCCGAACCGTGTAGGTCCTGGGGGAATGTTCCAGATCGTTGCTGACATGTTGAAAATCATGTTCAAAGAAGACTGGACACCAAAGTTTGCTGACAAATTGACTTTCCGTTTAGCTCCCGCTGTTGCCATGGCAACAGCGGTGATGTCGTTCATGGTTATTCCTGTATCACCATACTTAGGTGTTGCAGACATGAGCATCGGTCTATTGTTCTTTATGGCAATGGCCGGTATTGCCGTCTATGCCGTATTGTTTGGTGGTTGGTCATCAAACAACAAATATGCATTGCTTGGTGGTCTACGTTCTGCAGCTCAAACCATTTCGTATGAAGTGTTCTTGGGTATTTCATTGATGGGTGTGGTTGCGATTGCAGGCTCATTCAACATGCGTGAAATTGTAGAAGCACAAAAGGATGTATGGTTTGTCATTCCACAGTTCTTAGGTTTCTTAATTTTCGTGGTTGCAGGTGTTGCGGTAACTCACCGTCACCCATTTGACCAACCAGAAGCAGAACAAGAATTGGCGGAAGGTTACCACGTCGAGTACGGCGGTATGAAATGGGGGATGTTCTTCGTTGCAGAATATGTCAACGTAGTTCTGATTTCTGCATTGATCGTAACGCTATTCTTCGGTGGTTGGTTAGCGCCATTTAACATCGATATTCCGTTCATTCCACCAGTATTCTGGTTCATTATCAAAACAGCATTCTTTGTGATGATGTTTGTCTTGGCTCGTGGTTCACTTATGCGTCCGCGTTATGACCAAGTGATGAACTTTGGTTGGAAGATTTGCTTACCATTAGCGTTAGTTAACTTATTAGTTACTGGCGCAGTGATTCTGTGGTAAGGGCAGGGAGAATAAAATGTATAAAATTCTAGCTGGGTTCGGGTCAATCGTACGTTCACTGTGGATGGTTTTCTCACACGTGACACGTAAACGTGACACCATTCTTTACCCAGAAGTGCCAGCCGAACAAATTGTTCCACCACGTTTCCGTGGTCGTATCGTGTTAACACGTGACCCAGATGGTGAAGAACGTTGTGTTGCGTGTAACTTATGTGCAGTTGCATGTCCTGTTGGCTGTATTTCACTACAAAAAGCAGAAAAAGAAGATGGTCGTTGGTATCCGGAGTTTTTCCGTATCAACTTCTCACGCTGTATTTTCTGCGGTATGTGTGAAGAAGCATGTCCGACGACTGCAATTCAAATGACTCCAGATTTCGAGTTGGGTGAATACGTTCGTCAAGACTTGGTATATGAGAAAGAAAACTTACTCATTTCAGGTCCTGGTAAATACCCAGACTACAACTTCTACCGTGTAACAGGTATGGCTGTAACTGGAAAAGACAAAGGTCAAGCGCAGCGTGAAAGCGCACCAGTTGATGTACGGAGCTTATTACCATGATGTGGCCATTTTATTTGATGGCACTTGTGGCCATCGTTTCTACGATTCGTGTTGTGACCAACGCGAATCCTGTACACGCTTTATTAAGCTTGATCGTGTCACTTCTTGCAGTTGCAGGCATGTTTATGATCGTGGGTGCGCCATTTGCTGGCGCGCTTGAGATCATCGTCTATGCAGGCGCGATCATGGTGTTATTCGTATTCGTAGTGATGATGTTAAACCTTGGTCAACACACCGTTGAACAAGAACGTAAATGGTTAACATCGTCTGCTTGGGCATATCCAGCGCTCATGAGCTTCTTAATGGGCTTGGTGTTGGTGTGGATGCTCGGCTCTGACTACACAGCGGCTGGCCCTGTTATGGGGACTGAAGTTGTGGGTCCAAAAGTCGTTGGCCAAGCACTCTTTACTCACTATTTATTATTGGTTGAAGTTGCTGCCATGTTATTGCTTGCTGCGTTGGTTGCAGCATTCCATCTTGGCAAACGTGAACCAGGTGCAGAAGAGGACAAACAATAATGGGCAACATCCCTTTAGAACATGGTTTGATTGTTGCAACCATTCTTTTTGCACTGGGTTTTTACGGTGTGATGGTGCGACGCAATCTATTATTTATGTTAATGAGTCTTGAAATCATGATGAACGCAGCTGCGCTTGCGTTTGTTTTGGCTGGTAGTGCATGGGTACAACCAGACGGACAAATCATGTTTATTCTGATCTTAACGCTTGCTGCGGCAGAGGCTTGTATTGGTCTTGCGATCGTCCTTCAGTTCTACCATCGCTTCCATCACTTGGATGTGGATGCTGCTAGTGAGATGCGCGGATGAGTTTTTTATATTTAACAGTATTATTCCCGCTCATTGGTTTTGTCCTTTTAGCGGCAGGTCGCAACAAGCTTCCTGAAAATGTCGCTGCCATTATTGGTGTGGGAGCGGTTGGCCTTTCTGCATTGGTTGCTTTGATCGCTGGTCTAGACTTTGTTAATAATGGCAAAGTGACTTATGTTCAACATCTTTGGACATGGTTCAATGTAGGTAACCTAAGCCCAGGCATTAGCTTACATCTTGACGGTTTATCACTGCTCATGATGGGTATGGTGACGGGTGTGGGTTTCCTGATTCACATCTTTGCATCATGGTACATGCGTGGTGAAGAAGACTTCGCGCGTTTCTTCTCTTATTTCAACCTGTTCGTTGCCAGCATGTTGCTGCTCGTATTGGGCGATAACTTAGCGTTATTGTTCTTAGGTTGGGAAGGCGTAGGTCTATGCTCTTACTTGCTGATTGGTTACTACTATCAAAACCCTGCAAATGGTTTTGCAGCAATTAAAGCATTTACCGTAACACGTGTCGGTGACGTTTTCTTATTGATCGCTTTGTTCTTAATTTACCAACAGTTCGGTACTTTAAACATTGCTGAAGTGGTTGCAGCTGCACCAACAGTGATGACACAAAGTTCATCTTTAACCATTTGGACAGCACTCATGTTGTTCTTGGGTGCGGCAGGTAAATCTGCACAGATCCCATTACAAACATGGTTGGCCGATGCAATGGCAGGTCCTACACCTGTATCTGCATTGATCCACGCTGCAACGATGGTAACTGCAGGTGTTTACCTGTGCTGCCGTATGTACACCGTGTTTGAAATGGCGCCTGAAGTGATGATGTTTATCTCAATCACAGGTGCGGTAACGTTGTTAGTGGCTGGTTTTGCTGCATTGGTTCAAACCGACATCAAACGTATTTTGGCTTACTCAACGATGAGTCAGCTGGGTTATATGTTTATGGCTGTGGGTGCTGAAGCTTATCAAGCAGGCTTGTTCCACATGCTGACTCACGCATTCTTCAAGGCATTATTGTTCTTGTCTTCAGGTGCAGTGATTTTGGCTTACCACCACGAACAAAACATCTTCAAGATGGGCGGTTTGTTCTACAAGAACAAATTCCTATTTGCTTGTTTCGCCATTGGTGGCGGTGCATTGGCAGCGATTCCATTCATTACAGTCGGCTTCTTCTCGAAAGATGCGATCTTGGGTGCAGTTTGGGTACAAGGCGAATCAATTGCAGTGTATAACTCATTGTACTGGGTGGGTGTAGCCGGTGCTTTCTTAACGTCGATTTACACATTCCGTCTGATTTGGGTTGTGTTCTTTGGTAAAGAAAATACACCGTATCATGCGATTAAAGGCATTACCTTCTGGGGGCCTTTGGCGATTCTTGCTGTACTTTCAACTTTCGTCGGTGCGGCACTTAAAGCACCAGTGGAAAGCATTTTAAATGCAGCAAAAATTCCAGCATTTGTGATTCCTGAAGCTTTAGAACATGGTATGCACAGCGCAGAATATACCGCTGTGGGTATTGCATTGGTTGGTTTAGTGATTGGTGTGGTCTTGTTTGCGTTTGCTTATGGTGCAGTGAAAGGCTTTGCTAAAACGTCATTGGGTGCAGGTCTTGCAAACATTTGCCGTAATGCACTGGGCTTCGATGCGCTTTATGACATCGTTTTTGTGAAACCATATTTGCTTATTGCGAAGATTCTAGGTCGTGATCCAATTGATCGCTTGTGGTTAGTCTTGCCTGCACTTGTAAAAGGCGGTCACAGCTTCACAAGTTCACGTCAAACGGGTTCATTGCGTGATTACGCATCAAGCATGGCATTAGGTATCTTTGTATTGCTAATGGTCTTGATCGTAACTCAGATCGTGGGGAAATAAGATGGAAATCACAAACAACTGGATTCTACCCGCGCTGATCTTAGTTCCGTTCATTGCTGGTTTTATTTGTTGGTTAGTCGACAAACTCGACGACAAACTGCCGCGTTATATCGCGTTAGTGGGTATGCTCATTACTTTGGGCTTAACCGTTGCGCTGTGGCAGACAGGTACATTTAACTACGAACTTGGTGCGAAAGTGCCATCGTGGTCTGCTGAATTCATGTTGCCATGGATTCAAACTTTAGGCATTAACATCCATTTAGCGGTGGATGGCCTATCTCTATTAATGGTGGGCTTAACGGCACTTTTAGGTGTGTTGGCTGTCGGCTGTTCTTGGGGTGAAATTCAAAAGAATGTTGGTTTCTTCCACTTAAACCTTTTATGGTCTTTGGGTGGTGTGATCGGTGTATTCTTAGCGATTGACATGTTCTTGTTCTTCTTCTTCTGGGAGATGATGCTTGTACCTATCTACTTCTTGATCGCGCTTTGGGGTCATAAAGGGGCAGAAGGTAAATCACGTGTTTACGCTGCAACCAAATTCTTTATCTATACGCAAGTCGCTGGTCTTATTATGTTGATCGGTATCCTAGGCCTCGTGGTTTATGGTTACATGATGACAGGTATGATCGGTTTTGATTACAACTACTTATTAGCTGTAGCCAACACTTTAGACAAAGAATTACCTACCGTTGCTTATGCATTCATGCTGTGTTTATTTGTCGGTTTTGCGGTAAAACTTCCAGTTTTCCCATTACACGGCTGGTTACCAGATGCGCATGCACAAGCACCTACAGCAGGTTCGGTTGACCTTGCAGGTATCTTAATTAAGACCGCTGCATACGGTTTACTACGTTTTGTGATTCCATTCTTCCCAGCGGCTTCTGCACAGTTTGCAGACATCGCGATCATTTTCGGTTTAATCGGTATCTTCTACGGTGCTTGGTGTGCTTTCCAGCAAACCGATATGAAACGTTTACTTGCGTATACGTCAATTTCACACATGGGCTTTGTTTTACTTGCGATTTACGCAGGTAACATCTTAACCTTCCAAGGTTTGATGATCATGATGTTGGCACATGGCCTATCATCTGCTGCATTGTTCATTATGTGTGGTCAAGTGTACGAGCGTGTTCATACGCGCGATATGCGTTTGATGGGCGGTATGCGTGGTCAGTTCCCATATCTTGCATTCTTCCTCATGTTCTTCGTGGCGGCGCTTGTAGGTATTCCGGGTCTAGGTAACTTCATTGGTGAGTTCCTGATCTTGATGGGTTCTTATGCAAAATTCCCAGTGTTTACTATTCTTGCAGCAGTAAGCTTAGTATTTGCAGGTCTTTATGGCTTGATTCTGATCCACAAAGCGTTGTTTGGTATGCCAAACGAAGAACAACAGCAGCACTACAACAACCCATTGAAAGATTTAAATGCGCGTGAAGTAGTGATCTTGTTAATCTGTGCTTTCGGTCTGTTATGGCTTGGTTTGTACCCACAAAGCTTCCTTGATATTTCAAATTCAAGCATGGCGTGGTTAGCGAACAGCTACATTCCTGTACAAGAAGTAGTTGACGTTGCGAGTCAAGCAACTGTTCAACTCGAAAATGTGGAGATGCAATAAGTCATGAACTTCACAATGTCATTTTCTGAGCTTATGCCTTTAGCTCCTGTGATGATCGTTGCTTTAACAACGATCGTCGTGATGATTCTTACTGCAATTAAGCGTAACCATAACTTAATTGCAACAGCATCAGTGGTGGGCTTAAACCTTGCAGCAGCATATGTACTCTTCACAATGTTCGGTGGTGCTTTTAAACCAGCGAATGTGATGGGTATGTTTATGGTGGATGCGTTCACCTTGCTGTACCAAGTAATTATTCTAATTGCTGCTTTGGCATGCTGTACTCTGTCGCATGCTTATATTGAAAGCTATAAAGATAATCGTGAAGAACTGTATATCTTAATGTTGTCATCAGTGACTGGTGCAATGTTAATGGTGGCAAGTTCTCACTATGCATCGTTCTTCATTAGCCTTGAGTTGATGTCGATTCCTGTATATGGCTTATTGGCCTATACACACCAGCGCTCTAAGTCTTTAGAAGCGGGTGTGAAGTACTTGGTGCTTTCAGCAACAGCTTCGGCAATGTTGTTGATGGGTATGGCTTATATTTACGCGTACACAGGTTCAATGTCGTTCTATGACAATGTTCAAGCGTTAATGCAAAACATCCAACAGCCAATGGTACTTTTAGGTTTAGGCCTGATCGTTTTTGCTGTGGCATTCAAACTGTCTTTAGCGCCATTCCATAAATGGACACCAGACGTTTATGCAGGTGCACCAACTCCGATCGCAACATTCCTTGCTACAGCTGCAAAAGTAGCGACAATTGGTCTGTTTGTACGTTACATCCTAACCTCAGGTGCGATCCTTGTTGACTCAATCGTGACGATCTTAACCGTGATTGCGGTGTTATCGATCTTGGTGGGTAATTTCCTTGCAGTGAAACAAGTGAACTTGAAACGTATCTTGGCATACTCTTCAATTGCGCACTTTGGTTACTTGTTGATTGGTTTAATCAGCATGACTTATGCAAGCCTTGGTAACGTGTCGGTCTATGTGATCACTTATGTGTTAACTACGATTGGTGCGTTCGGTGCGGTTGCATTGATGTCTAGCCCATACAACAACGTAGACGAAGCAGAAAGTCTAGCGGACTACCGTGGTCTATTCTGGCGTCGTCCAGTGCTGACTGCCGTATTAACCGTGATGATGCTATCGCTTGCAGGTATTCCATTGACAGCGGGCTTCATTGGTAAGTTCCTTGTGGTCATGGCTGCGGTAACGACTCAGCACTGGTTCCTTGCTGCGATGATCATTGTTGGTTCTGGTATTGGTCTGTACTACTACCTCCGTGTGATGGTTGTTATGTACATGACACCACCAGATGCACCGCGTGTAGATGCTGTGGATCATTGGGGCCAAAAAGTGGGTGGTATTATGGTGCTTTTAGCTGCGGCAGCAGTGCTTGTGATTGGTATCTATCCAGATCCAATTATTAAGTTAGCACTTCAGTCAGAGATTCTATCTCCAATCCACTTTATGCTTTCTCAACAGCACTAATTTTTAAAAACGTTTCGTTTTAACAAAAAAGCCTCCATCAATTGGGGGCTTTTTTGTTTTTATCGCACGATAAAAAGCTTTATAATGTAAGGAATTTTATTTTACCTTTTAGGTGCTCTCCCGTGGCTATCCATGAAATTCGTCATCCACTGATTCGTCATAAGCTTGGTCTTCTTCGTCGTGCAGATATTAGCACTAAAAACTTCCGTGAGCTGGCTCAAGAAGTGACCATGCTGTTGACCTATGAAGCGACCAAAGATTTACCTGTTTGCGACCATGAAATTGATGGTTGGAATGGTAAAGTAACGGTAGATCGCATTGTGGGTAAAAAAATCACGGTTGTACCAATTTTACGTGCGGGTATTGGCATGTTAGATGGTTTCTTAAACCTGATCCCAAGTGCCAAAGTCTCTGTACTAGGTTTAGAGCGTGATGAAGAAACGCTTGAAGCACGTACTTATTACAAAAAATTAGTTCCAGATGTACAGAACCGTTTAGCGATGATCATCGACCCAATGCTTGCAACGGGTTCTTCATTGGTTGCTGCGATTGATGTATTGAAAGCAAGTGGCTGTAAAGACATTCGTGTGATGGTGTTGGTTGCGGCGCCTGAAGGCATTAAACGTGTTTTGGATGCGCACCCAGATGTCACTATTTTCACGGCTTCAATTGACCAAGGCTTAAATGCCAATGGTTATATCGTGCCAGGTCTAGGCGATGCGGGCGATAAAATCTTTGGTTCAGTTCAAAAAGATTAAGATTGAGCCCCAGCAAAAAGAGGCTTTTATAGCCTCTTTTTTATATACTACAACACAGCGTGTACATATTAGGATCTGTTTATGAAGGCCGAGCAATATCAAGGAAAAGTTAAACAATATAACGCTGACAAAGGTTTTGGCTTTATTTCCTCACCTGAAGGCGACGTATTTTTTCATATCTCGGATTTTCCTGCAGACTCAGGTGAGCCGAAACGCAATGAACGCGTGAAGTTTAATGTGGTTGAAAATGGCGACCGCTATAAAGCGATTAAAATTGAGCGGGTTGAAGACAACTCTGCTAAAGCCAAGAAATCGAAAGTCTCAAGCCATAATAAATCGATTACCACGGATTTATTGTCTAATTTTAGACGCTAAGTCAGCGTTGATTCAGAGTTCAATCGTGCAAAGATTAATCTTTGCATTTTGAAGAAAAGAGGCTTTTTAGCCTCTTTTTTATTGATTACAATACGAAAAATACAGTTGAATAGAGCAGATTATGTTTCTGAAAGGGAAAATCAAAAGCTTTAGTACCTTACGTGGTTTTGGTTTCATTGAGGTGGAAGGGGATATTGATGATGTGTTTTTTCATATCAAAGATTTGCCACAGAACAACATTGAACCCAAGATTGGTGAAGCGCTTCAGTTTATGATTGTAGAAGACCAAGGTAAGTTTAAGGCTGGCAATATCCAGCGGCTCGGTCTGCCCTCAGAAAGCAAAGCCACGACATCATCAAATAAGAAAAAAGCACGTACCCAAGCCTCACCACGTTACCATGAGGCAGGGCATAAAAGTACCCTTATCACCGTGATTGGGATCATCATCGTTGTAATACTGGGCTTTTTGACCTATGGGAAATATCAAAGTTATAGTGCAGAAAAACAGCGTAAAGCTGAGCAGTTGATGCTCGAGCAACAACAGATTGTAGAAGAACAGCGTAAAGCTTTAGGAAAGTTGCCTGATCAAATCTTATCTGAGCAAGGGAAGCGTAATTTAGATGCAGGTCTGCATCAGACCAATCAACCACGCTCTGAACGCGTAACGGAAAGTATTGATAAACAACATGGTCGTTTACCTGTCAGCACCGGGCAGTTTAAATGCGATGGACGAACCCATTGCTCCCAAATGCGTTCCTATGAAGAAGCGGTTTATTTCTTAAGAAACTGTCCAAATACCCAAATGGATGGGAACAATGATGGTGAGCCTTGTGAGCGCCAATTTGGGAAATAAAAAAAGCACCCTTAGGTGCTTTTTACTTACTTATTTTTCGCAGAATTTCATAAAGGCTTTGAGTCCTGGGCCTTGGTACTTCTGACGATGCACCAACATGAACAGGGGACGCGTTAGAGACCAGAACGGCGTATCAAGTACCACCAACTGACCTTTTTCGCGCAAAGGTTCCGTTGCCAGTTTTGAAATGCATGACATCCCTAAACCACCAGCCACGATTTTTAAAATCGCTTCATTATGACCCAAGGTCAGACGGATATTGGCATCAGGCAAGTCTTTTAAAATAGCATTATCAAACACTTCACGCGTACCTGAACCTTCTTCGCGCAAGATCCACTCGACCGATTTAAAGTCTTCAGGCGTTAATGTGCGATTTAACTGCGCCAAAGGATGATCTGGTGCACAGCAGACCGCTAATTCATCGTCACGCCAGTGAATACATTGCAGTTGCGGCAAGTGACAAGAGCCTTCAATCAAAGCCAAATCTAGTTGGAACTGATTCACCGCCTCAATCATTTGACGGGTGTTACCAACTTGCAGTTGTAAATGGGCTTGAGGCTGAATTTGTAAGAAATCAGCCATTAGGTCAGGCATGAGGTAGTCACTGATGGTCAGGGTTGCACCCAAACGCAAATCAATGCTTTGTAACTCACCTTTAGCGGCTTGCTCGAAAGCATCACAGCGACCCAAAATTTCTAAAGCTTGTGGCAGCAGGAAACGACCCAGATCATTGAGCTGAAGACGCTTACCTAGACGGTCAAACAGAGGAGCCCCCAAACCGTCTTCTAGATCTGCTAAAGCCATACTCGCAGCACTCTGGGTGAGTCGAACCGCATCACTGGCTTTGGTTACTGTGCCTTCTTGAGCAACTGCTACAAAAACCGCCAACTGGCGTAAAGTCATGCGCATGAATATAGCCTTAACATTTAAAAAATATTAACAAATTATGTGGTCATGCTAACATGAGCAACGTCTTTGATGCCACGCTGAAATCATGTCAATTGAAAAATTTAGCCTAGAAAAGGTTTTATCCGTACACCGTTGGACCAATACACTTTTTAGCTTCACTATGACGCGACCTGCACATTTTAAGTTTACCGCAGGACAATTTGCCCGTATTGGCATCAAAGTGGGTGATGAATTGGTGGTTCGAGCGTATTCGGTGGTGTCCTCTCCCTTTGATGAAACTTTAGAGTTTTTCTCGATTGTTGTGCCTGAAGGTGCATTTACCTCGAATTTACAACACTTAAAAGTCGATGATGAGATCTACCTCGAAAAGATTCCGTACGGCTTTTTGACTTTGGCGCGTTATCAGTTGCCGTTACCAAAAGACTTATGGCTACTTGGCACAGGGACAGGGCTGGCACCTTTTATTTCGATGTTACAAGACTTTGAAACGTGGTCGAAGTACGAGAGCATTACACTGGTCTATAGTGTACGTACAGCCTCTGAACTGGCCTATGCAACACGTATTCAGGAAATTGCAGAGACCTTTGGTGAAGGCCATACAGGCTTTAAATTTGTGCCAATTGTTACCCGTGATCCGCATGCACCACTACATGACCGCTTACCCGTACTGATTGAAAATGGTGAGCTTGAAAAAGCAGTTGGTTTGAGTCTGAACCCTGAAACCAGCCATGTGATGCTGTGTGGTAACCCGCAAATGGTCGAAGACACCAAAGAAGCCCTGAAAGCACGCGGTTTGACTATGAATCGCCGTGGTGAAGGAAATATTGCGGTCGAAAACTATTGGTAAAGCTATTTCGCTAAATAAAAAGGCTCATCGAATGATGGGCTTTTTTTTTATTTAAAATTTGAATCACTCAGATTCTACTATCAGTTTAAAAAGACTAGCACTGCTTGTGCGCTAAGATCGCGCTATAATTTCTCTTTTGTACTGGGTTGGATGGGTTATGTCTTCAGCGTTAAAAACGACGGCTCAGCCAGAGGTTCAACTCAGTCCACAGCAGAAAAAATTAAATCGTTTGATTGAGCGTATTGAACAGCAAAAACAAGAACTGGCAGCATGGCAAAATGCGCAAGCCGACATTCAAAACTATACACGCAGTAAGCTTTTACCTGTGTATAGCGAGTTACATACGGTGTTATTTGTACAGCTCGATACCCTGTGGAGTCACTTAGCCAGTGATGCCTTTAGCAAAGCTGATTTGGTGCAGATTGACACCAAAATAGCTGCTTTAGCCAAGATGCTAAAAAAATCTCAGATGCTGACTTCCGCGCAGAAAGAACAGGTAGAGAAAATTGATACTTTCTATATGCAGCATGCAGAGCATGTACGTGCGAAGAAAACCAAAGCGAGCTCAATACAAAATAATGACCCCGCTGAAACGGTAGTACAAAACGTAGATGTAGACTGGGAAAGTTATGAATATGATTCTGCCCAGTATGAAGCAGAGCGAGAATGTGCCAAGCAGTTAAAACAACAAGAAAAACGTGAGCAAGCAGCCAAAATGGCAGCGCAGTCACTAAAAACCGTGTATTTAAAAATTACTGCGATGATTCACCCTGACCGTGAACCTGATGAAACGACGAAATTAGAAAAAACTGAACTTTTGCAGAAGGTCAATGAAGCCTATGCAGCGCAGGATTTATTTTATTTATTAAAATTCCAATTACAGATTGAAACCAATAAGGGTTTAAGCTCAAAAGCTTTAAGTTCTGAGCAAGTGAAGTTTTATCAGTTGTCTTTGGAAGCGCAGAGTCAGAACTTGCAAAGCCAGTTAGAAGAGATCTTTGCATCTTTTCACTTGAGCAGTCATATCAACACCAAACAGCTCAAAATGAATGATGTGTATAAAGTGATTGATAAGGATGCTGCTGAGTTAAAGCAGCAGTTGAAGTGGGAAAAAGAGCGGTTAAAGCATATGAAAAAGGTGAATGGGGTAGAAATGTTGTTGGGGCATGGGGTGCTTTGATGCTTTTCTCCCTCTCCTGAAAGGAGAGGGAACTTCATTGCGTATCGAACAACTATTAAATTCACAAAGGATGCTCCCTCTCCCTCAGGGAGAGGGCTGGGGTGAGGGTAATTAAAATGGAAAATAAAAAATGAAACTAGACCCCCAACTATTAGAATTCGCCAAAACCATGCGAAGCAATGCTACTGATGCAGAAAACCTCATGTGGCAATTAATTCGTGCTAAACGATTTATGAATTTGAAATTTCGCAGACAGCATGTGATTGCACCATATATTGTGGATTTTTACTGTCATGAGTTGGGTTTGGTCATTGAGTTAGATGGCAGTCAGCATGGCACAGATGATGCGATTGAATACGATACTGAACGAACCAAGTTTTTAGAGGCTTTGGGTTTAACCGTTGTGCGGTATTGGAATCATGATGTGTTGGGGCGGACGGATGTGGTGTTGGAGGATTTGTGGTGGAGATGCTTTGAACTTAAAAGCAAAAGCACCTCTCCCTAACCCTCTCCTAAAAGGAGAGGGAACTCCATTGTGAAACTCATGCAGATATTAAATCAAATGACGCTCCCTCTCCCTATGGGAGAGGGCTGGGGTGAGGGTTATTAAATATGAACACTGACATGATCACGAGCGACACATACTCCATTTTTTATAATGTAGCATTCGACCCAATGTTCACCACAGAAACTAGACTTTTCCTGAAGGTGAGAATCTTTGTGCTTTCCGAAAGTACTATCTTGTAATGCACCACGTTCTTGGTTTTTTGTTACAGCAGCAGGACCAATATTACGTACTTTCCATTTCACTTGATATGGTGGTTCTACATCCGTATCTTTTATGTGGAACTCCAAGTTCCTGCTTATAGGAACTTTATAATTAGACAAAGCTTTCTTGAGCATTTTCCAAGTTCTTGATTCCTGACTAATAGAATAATCAATGGATAGGTGGTTTCTAATATCAACTTTCCCATTATAAGCATGTTCAATGAACCGCTCATTAGGGGCTTTCTTACGAACAATATAGCTCTCGTGTAGTTGGTTGAGTTCTTCTTCAGGGAAGTTCACTCCAAATACTTTTGACCATTTTTCATTGGCAACAGAATCATCTTGAGTCGCTTCAAGACATAGCTGATATGCTTTCTTCATTTTTCTGTGATTTTGCCAAGATCCGTGAACATTTTGCTTACTGCCTGGTGCCTTCCAAATCTTTTGGTCAGGTGTAAGGTCGTATTGATCAGATAGATATTTAAAGAAATCTTTTACCAACTCTCCATAATTTTTATAGCTTATATCTTTATAAATTTCAGATTGTTTTAGAAAATTATAACTTAATGTATCAATCCAGAGACCTGAACACTTAGCGCCTGCATGATTTTTCCAAGCACGAACCATTCGGCATAAATGACGATAGGTATCATTACCATATTCATTATTTAGGTTTCTAGTTTCTTCTATCTCAAGCTTTGGTTTTGTTCTTCTCCAACGTCCGCCATCATTAGTATCAGGGAATGTATAAATGTCATAATCTAAAGCGCCATGCTCATTTGTTTCCAAATAAAATGTTGGTAAAACTTCAATACGGAAACCATCTAGATCGATTCCCACGATTTGACCATCCGCTTTAACTTGATCGTAGTCATATACATTTTGAATGGCTTTCTTAACATCTTGTAATAATGCGCTTTGCCCACCCGATGAGTATGCATTGAACTTGTCGTAAGTCCCTTTTGGTAGTTCAAAGGCCATATCAAGATCACTAATACCATTAATACCAGTTTTTCGACCATAAGACCCAATCTGACGACAATGTGTAGAAGTGCTCTCAGATTCATAGTAGTACTCATTTAAAGCTTTGGTAACTTTATTGTAATTATCTGAAATTACATCAGAATTTTGAATGCGTATATTTTTAATAAATTCTTTGAATAGTGATGCTGTGGTCATTTGCAGATTCCTTTAAAAATTTCTAAATACGTTTGAGCATGACCATTAGCTATTAAATGGTTGGCAATATAAAAACCAATAATTAACAAAAGAATTAGAATGCAAATCGCAAGACAAAGAACAAAAAATGAAATAGGTAATTTATTAAAGAAAAATTTAAGTTTTAATTCTTTGATAAACCACTGATTATTTATTTTTTTTGTCCAAAATATTTTAATGTGAGCATACCAGTCACTACCAAAAATATGCTTTTCAAAAGCTAACTTTTGTTGTTCATCATTAAGCTGATGCATTTGATCTATATGTGAGCTTAATTGGTTGTTATTACAAGACTTTACTGTGTAATAAAGGCTTTTAAATTTCTTTTCAATTTCTTGAAGGGCTAAAGCTCCATCTAAGTAATTTTTATCATCATATTTTGAAATATAGACACAGATTACACCCGCTATTATTCCTGTGACTACTAGTGCAGTTATAGCATTAAGATTTTGGTAGGCTAATAATAAGATACCCAACACTACACCGCCGACAGTGAGCCTTGTGCTGGTTTTAGTTGCAATGTCGTAGGTAGCAAAGCACTTATCTTTGCCATAACTCGTAGCATAAGCATAGGTTGCGATTTCGTGTAATAACTCATCTTTTGTCATGTAATTCTCATATTTATTGTATTACTCCGTTTATGGTGATTAATTTTACAATTTCAATACTAAATCTCACAAAAAAGCCCTCACATGGAGGGCTTTTTTGTGAATCAAATACAGCATTAAAGCGCTGCAATCTGTTCCATATTCGCTTTAATTTTCACTAACTGATCAGCAAACTCAGCCAATTTCACTTTTTCACCTTCAACTACAGCAGCAGGTGCTTTCGCCACAAAACCTTCATTAGAAAGTTTGCCTGCAATGACGTCATGCTGCTTTTGAACTTTGTCTAAGTCTTTTTGCAAACGACCCAATTCTGCTTTCGGGTCAATTAAACCCTTCATTGGAACAAAGACAGAGGCATGACCCACAACACTCGATGAAGACAATGGCGGTTGCTCAGCATCCGCCAAGAACGTAATGCTTTCTACTTTCGCTAAAGCTTTAAACAACGCTTCAATACGTGTGATCTGCGCTTTCTCAGCTTCCGTTGTGTTTTGTAGAAGTACTGGTAATAAACGCGCATTACCTAAGCCCATTTCACCACGAATGTTACGTACCGCACCAATTAAACCTTGAAGCCATTGCATATCAGCTTCAGCCTGTTCGTTTACACGCTCAGGGTTGGCTACAGGGTATTGCGCCAGCATAATAGTTTCGCCAGAAATACCAAGTTTCGGTGCAAGTGTTTGCCAAATTTCTTCAGTCAAATACGGCATGATTGGGTGTGCAAGACGTAAAGACGCTTCCATTACTGCAAGAAGTACACGACGAACTTCAGCTTTACGCTCAACAGATACATTTTCATCATTCAGAACAGGTTTCGTCAGTTCGACATACCAGTCACAGTATTCATTCCAAATGAACTCGTAAATTGCTTGTGCAGCCAAGTCTAAACGATAAGTTGCGAAAGCTTGTTGCACCGCAGCTTCAGCTTTTTGCAAACGGCTTACGATCCACTGTTCAGGCAATTCCCAAAGGTCTTGACGAACTTCAGTACCAATCACTTGCTCTTCACAGTTCATCATCACGAAACGGGTTGCGTTCCAGATCTTGTTGGCAAAGTTACGGTAGCCTTCAACACGCTTCATATCGAACTTAATGTCACGGCCTGTGTTGGCAAGCGCACAGAAGGTGAAACGCACTGCATCTGTACCATAGGCTTGAATGCCTTCTGGGAATTCTTTACGGGTCGATTTTTCAATCTTCGCCGCTTGTTTCGGGTTCATCAGACCTGTAGTACGTTTTTGTACCAACGTCTCAAGGTCTACACCGTCAATCAAGTCAAGAGGGTCAAGCACGTTGCCCTTAGACTTCGACATTTTTTGACCTTCACCATCACGAACTAGACCGTGAACATAGACCGTTTTAAACGGTACTTGTGGCGTACCATCTTCATTCTTCATGAAGTGCATCGTAAACATGATCATACGAGCAACCCAGAAGAAGATGATGTCAAAACCAGTGACTAAGACATCGGTTGGGTGGAAAGTATTGAGGAAATAGTTTTCCGCATCTTTTTTGGCATCGCCCGTCCAACCTAAAGTTGAGAAGGTCCACAGCGCAGAAGAGAACCATGTGTCCAGTACGTCTTCGTCTTGGCTAAGCGCAACATCAGCAGGGATGTTGTTTTTGGCACGGACTTCAGCTTCGTCACGACCGACATAGATGTTGCCTTCAGCATCGTACCAAGCTGGGATACGGTGACCCCACCAAAGTTGACGAGAGATACACCAGTCTTGAATGTTGTTCATCCACGCCATGTACATGTTGCTGTACTGTTCAGGAACAAATTTGATACGACCATCTTGAACCGCTTCAATGGCAGGTTGTGCCAATGGTGCAATTTTTACATACCATTGATCTGTCAATAATGGTTCAACAATTACGCCTGAACGGTCACCGCGAGGTGGTTTCAAGGTGTAGGGTTGAATTTGGTCTAACCAACCTTCAGCTTCAGCTTGTTCAACCAGTTTTTTACGTGCTTCAAAACGCTCTAAACCAATATAGTCCGCAGGGGCAGGGATGGTTTTAGAAATTTGCTCACCTGCTTTCGCGATGTATTCAAACTCAGCCAATACTTCTGCATTTTTATTGAAGATGTTGATGATTGGTAATTCACAACGCTTACCAACTTCATAGTCGTTAAAGTCATGCGCAGGGGTGATTTTTACACAGCCTGTACCGAATTCTTTATCCACATATTCATCTTTAACGATTGGAACAGCACGACCTGTAATTGGCAGGATAATGTTTTGACCCACAAGGTGCGTATAGCGTTCATCATCCAGTGCCACAGCAACCGCGGTATCACCTAACAAGGTTTCAGGACGAGTGGTCGCGACAACGATGTGGTCTTTACCATCGTGCGTGCGTAGGTTTTTATCTTCAAAGAAGTATTTGAAGTGCCACAGTGAACCTGCTTCTTCTTTATCCGACTCAACTTCGAGGTCAGAAAGCGCAGTTTGCAGTTTTGGATCCCAGTTCACCAGACGTTTGCCACGGTAAATCAAGCCGTCTTCGTGCAGTTTAACGAACACTTCTTTGACCGCATTGGATAAACCTTCATCCATGGTGAAGCGTTCACGCGACCAGTCGACTGATGAACCTAAACGACGGATTTGACGGGTGATGGTGTCGCCTGATTGCTCTTTCCATTCCCAGATTTTTTCGATGAATTTTTCACGGCCGAGGTCATGACGACTTACACCTTGAGCACCCAACTGACGCTCAACCACCATTTGCGTTGCAATACCCGCGTGGTCTGTACCTGGTTGCCATAAGGTATTTTTACCAGACATCCGGTTGTAGCGTGTTAAGGCATCCATAATGGCATTGTTAAAACCATGACCCATGTGCAAGCTACCGGTGACGTTTGGCGGCGGAATCATGATACAAAATGACTCACCTTTTTCAGAGGGCTTGAAATAGCCACGCTCTTCCCAAGTTTGGTACCATTTTTTCTCGATCTCGGTCGGATCGTAAGTTGTAGCGATATTTTGCGCTGAATCAGTCATAGTTCAAACAGTTCAAAAGTAGATAAAAAATTGCATCTATTGTAGCAAAGAAATCGCAAATGGGGGCATGTAAAGCAAATGCGTTGATCTAGCAATTGCGACATGATGCAGAGCGCTTTATGATGTGTCTAAACCTAGAGTGCGCTTTGTTCGCAGTAAAAATCAAAAAAAGGGGGGATCATTATGACTTATCAAATATCATTAAAATTAAAACCTGAAACTCACCAACGCTTTGCCCACATTCATCAACAGCTTAATGCCGGCGAAAGCCAAAGTCTTGCCAAACCTTTGGGTGAGGTTTTAGCGGATATTTCATGTGAAGTGATTGATCAAGTCTTTGGCAATCTTGCACGCTTGTCTACTTCTGGCGATGGGGAGTCTGAAAAAATTATTCAGCACATTGTAGACACTATACGTAAGTACATGCCGTGGTCCGTGTCGTTTTTTTCAAATGACCGTCTAATTCCAATGGTGAATTATCTAGAGCAAATGATGTATGACAACGAGAGCACACATTTTTTAAGCTACCCAGTCGAAAAAACTTTAGTCACCGAACTTTTGGGTTGTGCGGAACAGATGGAAAAGGGCAATAACAGTTATGTTGCTCCAGCTTTGAAGGTGTTTACGCAAATTGTCGATCAAGGGGTGACCAGTCTGGTCCGTGAACCCAAAAAAATGCTTAAATTTAATCTGGTGGTCGATAAAACACTAAATGGGGTGATTAACTTGACGACCCAGTTGGGCTATAAACGTTTTGATAAGTTAGGGCGTATCTATGATGCGCAGATGATGAGTCAATATTTCGATCATTTCCTGACTTTTTTAAATGATCAATCTGCAAATAAAACTTCGGTATGAGGCAATAAGGACATGGCACAGTTAAACAGTTTAGACGCTAAAGTGGTGTGGATTACGGGGGCATCTTCAGGGTTAGGTGAAGCACTGGCTAAAGAATGTGCTCTACAGGGGGCAGAGGTGATACTCACGGCAAGACGTTTTGACGAACTCGAAAAAGTTCGTGTCGGGCTGCTCAATCCAGATCAACATATTTCCATTTGTGCCGACATTACCGACGAAGCTCAAGTCCGTCATGCCTATGAGCAAGTGCTACAGAAAAAAGGTCGGATTGACTGGTTAATTAATAATGCGGGTTTAAGCCAACGTGCCTTGATTGCTGACACCAGCATGCAGACTGAACGCGCGATTATGGAAGTGGATCATTTCTCACAAGTTTTTTTAACCAAAACCGTTCTACCGACATTTTTAGCACAAAAATCTGGACGTATTGCTTTTGTTTCGAGTGTTGCAGGCTTATTGGGGACGCAGTACCGTGCCAGTTATTCAGCAGCCAAAGCTGCCATTCATATGTGGGCAAATAGCCTGCGTGCCGAAGTGGCCAATGAGGGTGTGGACGTATCGGTGATTTTCCCAGGCTTTGTTAAAACCAATGTCTCGTTTAATGCTTTAAATGGCGAGGGTAAACCACAGGGTCATCAAGACGAAGCGATTGAAAATGGTCTAGAACCTGATATTTTTGCGCAAACGGTGGTGAGTGCATTGCTTAAAGGTGAAGAATACATCGTAGTCGGCGGTCGCAAAGAGAAAATGGGTGTTCTGGTGTCTCGTTTATCGCCTACAACGTTGTATAAAATGATTCGTAAGATGAAAGTGAAGTAAATTTAAAAAGGCAGGAGGAAAGTCACTTCCACCTGCTTTTTTTTGGGGGGGATGTTGTTCCCATATTCCCCTATGCTTTGATAGGGGAATAGCGCTGTACTACTTACTGATTTTATTTAAATAGTTTAAAAACAATTCCGCATTTTTCCCACGCACTTGCCAAGACATACAGCGCACACCACCGCCCATATGACAGACATTAGAAGACTGTACAGGAACAACAGTACGTTTGGTTACGCTACGAATTTGCTGTAACGCGACAGCATCCTCTTTAATGCCAAACTGTGGGAAGTAAATCCGTTCAGGCGTGACTAACATGTTGGTGTATAAGCCACATGCAGAACCAAATTTTTCATCGTAAATTTCGCTGCCATCATAAGGGGTGATGATTTCACGAATTTTAACATTGGGAATGCCGCGCTTTAAATCTGCTTTGAGTTGCTTGGCATAGTCGGGATCTTCAGGGTAAGAGTTAATCACCAAGGTATTTTGGTCGACAAAGCTGACTACACCATCGGCATGTTCCAAGCCCCCTTGTTCATCGGCCTCAATGAAGGTAATCTGCTTTGCACCCGTCAGCGCCATGAGTTTCTTACGGGCTTCGCTTTCGGTGAGCTTGTTATCCGCTAGGAATTTGGTGCTGAGGACGACATTACCATAACCATCTTCAACCCAGTTTCCGCCATCATTCAACAGTTTGCTTTGCGTAAACTGTAAGCCAGCCTTTTGGCTGTAGTATTTAAATTCGTCTTGCACTTCATCTGAAATGGCCTGACCTTTTTTAGCGCCACCTTGTCCTGCCGCCGTGTAGCGGAACATGACGGGTTGAGCTGGATTGGCACTGGTGAAGTCGCGCATCCAAATGTCATGCATCGGTGCGATTGCCACATGCTTTTTACCCAAGGCTTTGACATAGTCGGGGTAGAGGTCTTTGTCCGTCAGAACAACAACATTGTCTCCGTTTTTAATAATTTTTTTTGCATAATCGACGTGAAAATCAAAAATATCATCAATCATTTTTGCATAGTACGCATCATTACTTTGAGGCGATGCCAGTACAATTAATTCAGCTTTGGCTACAAGTGGAATCATGCTGAGTACAGCCATACTTATTTTCAGTGCTAAAGATTTCATTATCTGTGACCTATTTACAGTGTAGGTAATGTCCATTTTTATTATGCTCTAGTGAGCAATCTACCATCCGAATGTACGATAGAAGGTGAGCGAGCATGAGCTATTTTGAACGCTCATGCTGTTTGAGTTTAGTGAATGGATGATTGGTCAATAGTCGCTGTTTAAGGATTTTGAATGGCAGTCCCATAAGCAAAGACTTCGACTATACCGCCTTGCATGCCCATTTCTGTGGTCGCCAGTCGCATACAAGCAATATGCGTTGCGCCGTGTTTTTCCGCTTCAAGTTTGAGTCGGACGATGGCTTCACGACGGGCACGATCGACGACACTCTCATAGCTGGTGAGTCTACCCCCAAAAAAGTTTTGCACGGTCGCCAATACATATTTGAAATAATCATGAGAAATCACAACATTGCTACTGATCATGTGCCCAGACTGTTCGAAGCTTACTTTGCGTAAATTACCCACGGTAATGTAGGCAAGACGCTTCTCATTCTGTTCAAGCTCCGCCAAATGTTTACGTTCATTGTAGCGACCAAAGCCAAAACCGACGCTAAAGAGCACCGCAAAGATCAGCAGTTGGAAAACTAAACTTTCCATGGTTTAGGCCTGTGTTGGAAATGGATCGGGGAGATGGTTGTTTAACGGTGTGACACGGACTGCAGTGCCATAAACAAATAACTCAGATGCACCTTGGGCAATGTTAGAAGTTGAAAAACGAATACCTACAATGGCATTGGCACCTAAGCCTTGTGCTTTTGCAATCATACGATTCATGGCTTCTTGGCGGGATTCTTCTAAAAGCTCAGTATAGGCAGTGAGTTCACCACCGACAATATTTTTTAACCCTGCCAAAAAGTCGCGTCCGACATGTTTACTCCGAACCGTACTGCCATAGACCACATCCAATTGTTGGGAAATGGTATGTCCAGGAACAGACTCAAGGTTACTTAAAAGCATAATGTTCAATATTCAAATGATTTGATTATCTTTGAAGATAGGAAAAAGCCCAGCAAAAAGCAATAAAAAAGCCCACCGAAGTGAGCTTTTGATGTTGCAAACCTTAGTTCGCTGTTTTGTTGTATTTCACATCTGAAGAAGAAGGCTGTTTCACCACTTGATCCGTCGTGTTGGCTTTTACACCGCCACCGAGGGTTTTATACACTTCAACTTGGTTGTTTAAGTTTGCTTGTTCAAGCAATAACAACCCTTGTTCCGCTGAGTACGATGTACGTTGTGCATCAAGTACAGTGAGGTAGTTATCGATACCTGCACGGAAGCGTGCCGTTGAAAGCTTATAGGTGGTGTTGGTTGCATCTACCAGACGACGTTGCGCTGCTAGACGGTCACCAATATTTTCACGTACTGCCAAGGCATCATTCACTTCACGGAAAGCGGTTTGAATGGTTTTTTCATAATCTGACAATGCAATTTTTTGGTCAGTTTCTGAAATCTTCACATTGGCACGACGTGTGCCCCAGTCAAAGATTGGAATATCCAAGCTTGGGCCAAGTGACCAAACGAAGGCACCTGATTTAAACAAGTCGCTTAAATCTGTCGATGCATAACCCGCTGTGCCTGTTAAGCTGATGGTTGGGTACAACTGTGCTTTTGCCGCACCAATGTTGGCACCCGCAGCAGACAATTGATATTCAGCAGAGCGAACATCAGGACGGTTATTCAACAAGTCGCTTGGTAATCCAGCGGTTAAAGCTGTACTTTGAGTAATACGTTTAACTGGTTGTGGTGCCAATAAGTTAGCTGGTACAGCCTGACCCACCAACAAGTTCAATAAATTTTGAGCTTGGGCCACTTGAGTCTTGTAGTTGGCAACATCATTACGTGCGGTTTCAACCGAAATTTGCGCTTGGCGTACAGGAACTTCGCTGTCGATACCCACATCAAAACGTTTTTTGTTCAGATTGTATGATTCAAGCTGTGCTTTTAAGGTTTGGTCTGCCAGTTTTAAGTTGGCATTGGCAAACGAATAGCTCAGCCATGCTTGTGCAACCTGACCAATCAACGAAATTTGTGTTGCATCACGTGCACTTTGAGTTGCCAAATAGCTGTCTAAAGCATTGTCTTTTAAGCTACGAACACGACCCCAAAAGTCTAACTCATACGCGGTTACGCCAAGGCCAACATTATAGGTTGTCATGGGTTTGTTGCTGCTGAGTGTATCTTGGCGAAGCACACTACCACTTGCACCAATGGTTGGCAGTTGGTTGTTTTCGCTAATTTGATACGCTTGCTGAGCACGTTGAATATTTAAAGTCGCCGTACGGAGGTCACGGTTATTGGCTAATGCTAACTCGATGACTTGGACTAAACGCTGATCAGCAAAAAAGTCTTTATAGCCTTGTTCTGCAACAGATGGACCTGTCGTTGAACCAATATATCCTGTTGGGATATCCGCTTGAGCGACGGGCTCTGGACCACGCATGCTTTGACATGCAGTCAAAGCAAGCGCAAGTGCAGATACCGCAATGCTACGACCTGAAATAGACCATACTTTTTGCATCACGATGTTTGCTCCTGATTATTTTGTTTCTTAGGTTTGTATTTGAAAATACTACGAATCCAAACAAAGAATACTGGAATGAAGAAAATACCCAACAGTGTAGAACTAATTACACCACCAAGGACACCAAAGCCTACCGAGTGTTGACTACCTGCACCAGCACCTGTTGAAAGGGCAAGCGGAAGGACACCAAAACCGAATGCAAGAGTGGTCATGATAATTGGGCGTAAACGCATTTTTGCAGCATGAAGGGTTGCATCAAACAAGTCTTCACCTTGTTCTTGCAACTCTTTTGCAAACTCTACGATCAAGATCGCATTTTTCGCAGAAAGACCAATTACGGCAACAATTGCAACTTGGAAGTAGATGTTAAACGATAAGTTTGGATCGCCCTTAATGATCATACCTAACCATGTCAATGCAAATGCACCAAGAATACCGAGGGGTACAACTAGCAATACTGAAACAGGGATAGACCAACTTTCATACAATGCGGCAAGACATAGGAAGACGATAAGCATTGAAAGAACAAGCAGCGGAGCTGTTTGATTGCCCGAATCACGTTCTTCTAAAGATAAGCCTGTCCATTCATAGTCGAAACCTTGTAAGCCCATAGATGGTAACTTACCAATAATTTCTTCCATCGCGAGCATTGCATCACCTGAACTTACGCCCGGTGCTGGAGTACCTTGAATGTTTACAGAAGATACACCGTTATAACGCTCTAGACGTGGTGAACCATAAGTCCATTCGCCTGTTGCAAATGCTGAGAATGGAACCATTGTGCCGCTACTATTACGTACATACCACTTGTTCAAGTCTTCAGGCATCATACGTGCATTTGCTTCGCCTTGCACATAGACTTTTTTCACACGACCACGGTCTACGAAGTCATTAATATATGAACCACCCCAAGCCATGCTCATGGTTGTATTGATATCCGCAATACTGACACCCATTGCGCCTGCTTGTGCTTGGTCAATACTAATTTGATACTGAGGCGTATCTTCTTGACCATTTGGACGCACACCTGCAAGGCGTTTATCCTGTGCTGCCATACCTAAAATCGCATTACGTGCAGCAATCAGTTTTTCATGACCTTGACCACTCGCATCTTTTAATTGGATGTTAAAACCAGCAGATACACCTAATTCAGGCATTGCAGGTAACTGTAATGGCATGATGTAAGAGGCGTCTTTCACGATCATATTCAATGCCATACCACGTTGGATGATGGCACCAATTTGCGACTCAGGTGTCGTACGCTCACTCCAGTCCTTCAGCTTGATAAAGGCAAGACCTGCGTTTTGACCAACACCTGTGAATGAGAAACCAGAAACAGTAAAGATGGACTCTACATGTTCTTTTTCTTTATTCATGAAATAGTCTGTCATTGTGGTGATGACTTTATCGGTACGTTCAAGGCTTGCACTTGGTGGAAGCTGAACTAAAGTCATGACGACGCCTTGGTCTTCGTCAGGCAAGAATGAGGATGGTAAAGCTTTATATAGGCCAACTAAGCCTGCAATCACCAGTAAATAAACCACACCAGAAAATACTTTATGATGGGTCATACGGTTGACACCACCTTGGTATTTTACGGATAGCTTTTCAAAGCTGCTGTTAAACCAACGGAAGAAACGCGCAAAAATATTATTACTTTCTGCTTTATTCGGATCGTGTTGTTTTAACAAGGTTGCACACAGGGCAGGGGTGAATGTTAATGCCACGATCAGTGACAAAATCATTGCGGTAACTAGCGTAATCGAGAACTGACGGTAAATAACACCGGTTGTACCTGCAAAGAATGCCATCGGTACGAATACCGCAGTTAATACACTGGTAATACCGACCAAGGCACCAGAAATCTGTTGCATTGATTTTTCGGTCGCAGCCACAGGGTCGAGGTGTTCTTCTTGCATTACCCGTTCGACGTTTTCCACCACAACAATCGCATCATCGACCAGAAGACCAATCGCTAAGACCATCGCAAACATAGTGAGCGTGTTGATTGAGAAACCGAAGATGTTAATGACAGCAAATGTGCCCAATACAACCACTGGAACAGCTAATGTTGGGATAATCGTGGCACGCCAGTTCTGTAAGAATAAGAACATGACAATGAACACCAACACGACAGCTTCAATTAATGTGTGTACAACACTTTCAATCGACAGCTTAATAAACGGTGTGGTGTCATAAGCCAGTTGATCTTTTAAACCATTTGGGTAGTTTTTACGAAGTTCACTGAGGCGCTTTTCTACAGCCGCTGCTGTATCTAGTGCATTTGCACCAGTTGCCAGTTTAATCGCAACACCGCCAGCAGCCTTACCATTAAATTTAGAGTCGAACTGATAGTTATCTGAACCGAGTTCAACACGCGCAACATCGCCTAAGCGAACTTGAGCACCTGAGGCTGTATTTTTCAAAAATATATTTCTAAACTGCTCAGGCGTCTGCAACATACTTTGCGCATTGACCGTAGCATTCAGAACTTGTCCCTGAATTGATGGAGCACCACCGAGTTGACCCACAGCAACTTGTGAGTTTTGCGCATTAATGGCAGTTGCAACATCACTTGGAGTAATTTGTAAGCTGGTCATTTTCGCTGGATCAAGCCAAATACGCATCGCGTATGAACCACCAAAAACTTGGACTTCACCCACACCTGCAACACGGCTCAGCGGTTCAGAAATGTTTGAGTTTACATAGTCTTTAATGTCGGCAGCAGATAAGCTTCCATCTGGAGAGTAAAATGCAAGAACCTGCATAAAGCTCGCACCAGACTTGGTGACTTTTAGACCTTGACGTTGTACATCTTCAGGTAAAAGCGCTGTTGCCGATTGTAGTTTGTTCTGTACTTGAACTTGAGCAATATCAGGATCGATGCCTTGTTCAAAGTTCAAGTTAATAGACGCTTGACCATTACCCGCACTGTTTGAAGAGATATAACGTAGACCATCCAGACCATTCATTTGTTGTTCAATGATCTGAGTGACCGTGTTTTCAACAGTCTGTGCAGAAGCACCCGGATAAGTTGCAGAGATTGTCACCGAGGGTGGTGCAATCGTCGGATATTGGGCAACTGGCATTTTTGTCAGCGTGAGAATACCCGCCAACATAATCACCAGTGCAATCACCCACGCAAAAATGGGGCGATGAATAAAAAATTGAGCCATTCAGTCTACCCCTTATGCGTTTGAAGTAGCTTTTTGTTCAGTTTTTGCACCAGCTTCTGTCTTTTTAGCATCCGTTGTTGGAGCTTGAGGTGCTGCTGCTTTAGGTTGATACGGTTTCGCAACAACTTTCTGTTCAGCTTTAACTTTCGCTATTCCGTCAACAATAACTTTTTCACCTGTTTTAAGGCCTTCAGTCACAATCCAGTCTTGGCCTTGAATGCCAACTGTGGTGATTTGACGAGGCTCTACTACGCCTTTGTCATTCACAATCATTGCCATCGCTTGACCTGTTGGTGTGCGAGTCACCGCAATTTGCGGCACTAACATCGCATTTGGGATTACGCCTTGAACGATTTGTGCATTGGCAAACATACCAGGAAGCAACAAGTGATTCGGGTTCGGGAACACCGCACGAATCGTCACAGTCCCTGTATCTGGATTGACACTAGCATCAGAGAACGCTAAACGACCTTCGACTGGATAGTCACTGCCATCTTCAAGTTTCAGCTTCACACGCGTGTTGTTACTGCTGTCTAAGCTACCTTTACTCAATTGTTGACGTAAACGAAGAAGTTCAGAACTCGATTGGTTGATATCAACATAGATTGGGTCTAAACGTTGAATTGTCACCAATGGCTCTGTTTGGTTTGCAGTCACCAAAGCACCGGCAGTAACTGTAGAGCGGTTGGTTTGACCTGAAATTGGTGAGCGGATGGTTGAATAACCTAAGTCCACTTCAGCATTTTTAACTTGTGCACGTGCTGCTGCCACTTGTGCCTCAGCAACATTTACTTGACCCACTAAGTCGTCATAGTCTTGTTTCGCAACAGCGTTGCTTGAAACCAGTTGCTGATAACGATTTAGTTTGGTTCTGAGTGTGCTTAAATTCGCTTCTTGTTGTAATAATGCTGCTTTGGCATTATCAAATGTTGCGCGGTTGGTACGAGCATCAAGTTCATAAAGTGCTTGACCTTCACGTACATAACTGCCTTCCGCAAACAAACGTTTTAGAATGATTCCACTCGTTTGTGGGCGAACTTCAGAGATTTCAAATGCCGTGGTTCTGCCAGATAACTCTACAGATTGTTCTACATTTTGTGGTTGTGCAACAATGACACCGACTTCAGTAGGTGGCGTTTGTTGAGAAGCGCCAGCTTGCTGCGCATCTTTTGGGTCTTTGCTACAACCAACAAGTGCAATACTCGTTGCTAATGCGCAAGCGGTAAGGGCTGGGGCCCAAAGCTTTGCCGACATCATTGTTCCACCTCGATTAGATTCTTATCTAAAAATAATGTGTATTTAATTGGGTATATCTGCCGCACAAGATGTAAAGCAGTGAAATCCAGATAATACTAATGCTCCAACCTGCGAGAACGTCGGATGGGAAATGTACTCCAAGATAGACTCTTGAAATTCCCATCATCAGCATCCATAAAAGAGCAATGCATACAACATAACGATGTGCAGGAAATGGTCGACTTAAGAAAATGGCAAGACACGCCAAAGTGGCAGCATACATACTGTGCGCACTCGGAAAGGAAGCACCATAGCTCGTCACTAGGTGAAACATTTCTGGTGGGCGTGGTCTCGAAATTAGAAATTTAAGTAGCCAAGCAGAAGCAATACTTCCAACAACGCCTAAACCAATAAAAACAACATCTCTATACTTTTTATACCATGCACGATGGAAACACCATAGAGTGGTTAGAAATAATACAAACGGCATGCCACCGAGTGCTGATAAAAGTATTGCAAGTTTATCTATAGGCTCAGTTCTTAATGTGCTGAAACATTCGACCATCGCCAGATCTAAAGCGGTGAGTGGTTGAATGCTTAGAGCTAATACACTGATTATAAATAAAATAATACCGATAAAAAGCAACAAGTAAGGCATGCTGGAACTCGTGTCATTTCAACCGATTTAAGCGCGGTTATTTACTGGGTTAAAGTGTACTCATCAGTACACTTTAATTCAAGTGTTGATTAATCATGTATAAAATTTTGTTTACAGTGTAACAAGAGCTCAAAATGGGTACAAAATCATTTTGTATGGTGTTTTGTATTGTTCGAACTTTCATCAACTTCAAGAGGTACTTTCGGTGGCCAAAAGAAGTCACTTGGTCGCGTTAGAAAATGGGTTAAAACCAATTTTGCTAACGGTTTCCACTGTTCAAAACGGACCCGACGTGCACGTAAAGCCACAATAATCGTGAGAGTAAAACTAACAAATAAGTTCGTCAGACCAATAGCGAGTACTCCGAGGAAAGATACAATAATCAAGCCAATCTCAGGACTACCATTAATATTCATCAGGCCTTGAATGAAGTTTGCTGAAGCAAAGGCAATATGGCGAATATCTAGGGGTAAACCCAAAATATAACCAATGGTTCCCATACTTCCTAACATAATCCCGAACAGAAAATTACCCGCCAACGCACCTAAGTTACGTTCTATATAACCTGCAAATTTATCGAGCCGTTCTTGTCCCATGATTGTTTTGAGACGAGGGTGTGCTTTTAAACGAGGGCCAACTTTGCGATAAACCGCCATATTGTCAAAATAACCCGCCAAAAGTCCCGATAAAAACAAACAGACACCCGCAATCGCGGCGTGCGGAATGGCCAAAGAGGTAAAAGGGTTTAAGTCATGTAAGACTTTCGCCGCTTTTGCATGATTGAGTAGCGGTTCATGCATGCCAGTTGCCCATGCCCACGTAATAAACGCGGCAACAGGAATCGCAATTGAGATATTGCCCAAAATAGCAATAAATTGGGTGCGAATAATGTTAATAATCAGCGCTGCTAATTCAGCAATTTGCGCTGTTTTTGAACCTTTGCGCTGTTGTACGGTTGCCGCGAGTGCCGCCGCTGTCATTGCTGGTTGTTTGGTTGCCACGGTAAAGTGCAACACATGAATCAGCATAAACCCCAATGAGTAGTTCATGCTGTAAACAAAGGCTTGCATGAGCGGCGCCATGATCATCCGTGCAGACAAGATTTTCAGGGTGGCCATGGTTGCAATAATGACACCCGCACCCGCTGCGGATTTATACATGGCTAAAAAGCCTTGTTTGTCTGTACTTACATAGTGTTCGCCCGTTTTACTGGCATTTTCAGTCACCTGTAAAGCAATCAATTCACTATTGGTCGTTAGTAAAGAGCGTACACTCCGTTCACTATAAATCGCAGCGGTAATATCGACTAAGAGCAAGCTCACCGCTTCATAGTGTGCTTCGCCTTCTTCTACAATTAAATTGAGCAACAATTCGACACGGTCTAAGCATTGCTCAAGTAAGGAAATCAGATAGGTTAAACTGACACTGACCCCAATGCGTTTGGTCGCACGGCGAATTTTTAATACTACATCACGACACTGCTCAATCATGACCAGTGCTTGAGAGGCATCGGGTGGGGCAACCACACTCGAGGTTTCTGCCTCTTGATGTGCTTTTTTATACTGTTGAATGAACTCGATAATTTCGCGGTTCTGAACTAAAAAAGGCGATTCATATTCGGTCAGTTCAGGATGCGCATTAATAAACTCTGGATATAAACCAATACCACTAATCCGATAAGACAACACCGTAATGGCTTTAATCACTTCACTGCGAATTTTGACTTTTTCTTTTTGATTGGCATGCCCGTGATTGAGCAGGTTCAGTAGTTGTAGCCAGTCACTGTCCCGGATGTTATCGAGCCAATATTTATCACTTCGGTTGGGGAAAACGCGACGGACTAAATCTTGCAGTTGAGTTTCGTCATTAATCAGCGGGAGAAAATGTGCCCCTAAACGCTGCGACAATTGATTCCAAAACCCATCTAAAGACAAGATGCCTGTATCGGCATAAAGACTGGTTTGTTTATATTGGGAAATAAGCCGCAGCACAAAGCTTTGTAAGGTCGATGCGGCATCGGGAGTGATGAGTAATGCTTGAATGAGCGCTTGAAATTTTTGATGGATTTCATCGGTTTGATAGGCATCTATTGGACGAATACGCTCCACCAACTCAATTAAAAGTTGATCATTTAAAACAGCTTGAGGTTGCTCAAGCTGTTGCTGCATTTGAGAGAAAAGATCATTAAATTTTATATGCATAGGCAAGTTAAAAACATTTTAAAGCATCATTTGTTATTGAATTCGATGTAAAGCCAGTTGGGTTAAATTGACCAGTGCTTGACGATATTGGCTGTCAGGTAAAGCCTGTAATGCTTGAAGTGCGGCTTCGGTTTCTTCATGCGCCCGTTGTCGGCAGTAATCTAGTGCACCAGAACTGTTTACGATCGCAATCACTTGATCAAGATCCGCTGTTCCACCTGTTGCAATACTTCGACGAACAACGTCATGTTCTTCACCCGTTGTATTTTTCAATGCTGAGATTAACGGCAAAGTTGGTTTACCTTCCATTAAATCATCGCCAATATTTTTACCTAATGTTTCAGCATCTGAGGTGTAATCTAAAATATCATCAATGATTTGAAAGGCATTGCCAAAGTGGCCTGCAAATAAACGCAGCGGTTCACGGTACTGCGGTGTGCCTGAAAGAATGGCAGCCCCTTCAGTTGCCAGTTCAAATAAACGTGAGGTTTTACCGTGAATAATATCTAAATACGTTTGTTCTGTGGTTTCAGGTTGGTGCTGTGCTTGAAGTTGTAGCACTTCACCTTCAGCGATTTCACAAGTCCCTGTAGAAAAATCTTTGAGTAAGGTCATATCATCGAGATCGACCAACAAATCAAAGGCGCGTGAAATCAGAAAGTCACCCACCAGTACAGCGGTCTGATTGTTCCAAGTTGCATTGGCCGTTGGGCGACCACGACGTAAGCCAGATTCATCGACCACATCATCATGGACTAAGGTTGCGGTATGCAGCATTTCAATGATGGCAGCAAGTTTGCGCTGGCGCTCCAAATCTTCTGCACCACAGGCTTTAGCAGCCAATAAACACATAATGGGGCGCATGCGTTTACCACCTGCTTCAACCACATGTTTACTCACCGCCATGACTAATGCCACTTTAGAGGTAATGCCTTCATTAATAAATGTGTCCATCGTGGCAAAGTCTTGAGCTACAGGGGCGAGAATATCTTGCTTAAAGTCGATGGTCATTTGAAGAGCGGCCTCATCTATATAAAGTGATAAAAATCAGCATTACCAGTATTGTGTAAATAGGGATACCTGTCTAAATGATTCATTTCAATCATAAATAAGACTCGCTAGTGTGCGAGGTTATATTTTACGAAAGACAGTTCCTTATTTCCCCAATGTATAAGCGTACTGCATTTGTAGGCTTATTTACATTTTAAAAATCAATTCATCCATACTATAGCGGATTGATTTTAAAAATCTATTTCATTGTAAGCAAAGTCAAGCAAGAGTTGAACTGTAATTTGTTGATTGAGTTTTTCTCGATTATTAAATAATCGTTAATTTAGTCTAATAAGTTCGGCAAATCTCTTGTTGTTTGAGTCAATATCACTTAAAATCCTTGCCCTTGATTAACCCCAGTGGCGTTCGTATTAAGATCGATATATTCCTTTATCGGCACGACGACACGGGCATGTTTGGAGTACATTATGTACGCAGTAATCCAAAGCGGTGGTAAACAGCACCGTGTTGTAGAGGGTGAAACCCTTAAAGTTGAATTGTTGAAAGCTGAAACTGGCGCAACTATTACGTTTGATGACGTATTAATGTTAGTAAATGGTGACAGCATTCAAATCGGTGCTCCAGTTGTTGCGGGCGCTACTGTAACTGCTGAAGTAGTTAGCCATGGTCGTCACGACAAGATCCGTATTGTAAAAATGCGTCGTCGTAAACACTACCGTAAACAACAAGGTCACCGTCAATGGTTCACTGAGTTGAAAATTACAGCTATTTCAGGCTAATCACGAGGAGTAATGAGACATGGCAACTAAAAAAGCCGGTGGTTCGACTAAGAACGGTCGTGATTCGAACCCTAAAATGCTTGGTGTTAAAATCTACGGTGGTCAATCTGTGACTGCTGGTAACATCATCGTTCGTCAACGTGGTACAGAATTCCACGCAGGTCAAAACGTTGGTATGGGCCGTGACCATACTTTGTTTGCAACCGCTGACGGCGTAGTAAAATTCGAAGTGAAAGGTCAGTTTGGCCGTCGCTACGTAACTGTTGAAGCGTAAGTTTTAATAGTAAGAAAACCCACAGTTTTGTGGGTTTTTTTTCGTCTATTCATATTGTTAGCTTATTTTTCTTGTGTTTTTAAATTTTGAAATAAAGCACTAAATACCAGTAAGTGGTGATATACGTCACAAAAAAAGAGCGTAATAATAGTGTAAAAGTAAAAGAAAGGCAGACAGACATGAACAGAATATTCACAAAAGTCTTGGAAAAATCCTGCTGCCATATGGTTGTTGTAAAACAAAACAGTCAAATTGAAAAAAACCATATGATGAAAGAGACAGCGTTGTGTATTTCTCATAGATCAAACACTGAGAATAGCGGCGTTGTTACGAATCTGAGACTTACTCCGAAATTATTGTTGTTGAGTATTGTATTGGCCATGGAATGCTGCATGGGCAACTCAGGGAGATAATCATCAAGGACAAGGGCACGAGTCACATGGTAACGGAAATGGGTATGGTCATGGGTCACATGGTAATGGCAACGGGCATGGAAATGGCAATGGTAACGGACATGGCCATGGTTCTGGAACTCCAGGTCCTATGGGTCCACAAGGACCAATAGGTCCAGAGGGGCCGCAAGGTATCCCAGGTGAAAAGGGTGATACTGGAGCAACGGGTGCTACAGGCGCACAAGGTGATAAAGGCGACAAAGGCGATAAGGGTGACAGAGGTTATACCGGAGCAACGGGTGCTACAGGTGCACAAGGTGATAAAGGCGACAAAGGTGATAAGGGTGACAGAGGTTATACCGGAGCAACAGGTTCTACTGGAGCAACGGGTGCCACAGGAGCCAAAGGCGATAAAGGTGATACTGGAGCAACGGGTGAACAAGGTATCCAAGGTGAGATAGGGGCAGCTGGAGCACAAGGCGAACAAGGTATCCAAGGTGAAACGGGGGCGACAGGATACAATGCTTATCAAGTTGCGCAAGTTAATGGTTTTAACGGAACCATCACCGAATGGCTCGCGAGCTTAAAAGGCGATATGGGTAATACTGGGATGACTGGCGCAACAGGCTTTAGTGCTTATGATGTTGCAGTTGGTAATGGCTTTGACGGTAGCATTACTCAATGGTTGGCCAGCCTTAAAGGTACAAACGGTACCAATGGGATCTCTAAAGAAGTAATGGATGCTGCTGACACCTACATCCTGAATGAAGCAAAAACTTATGTAAACCAAGTTGGGCAACAAACCCTCAATCAAGCAAATGCTTATACCGATAGTCGTGTAAATGCTTTGAACCGAGACATGCGAAAACTCGAAGATCGAACCTATGCAGCAGTGGCATCAAGTATTGCGATAGCATCTTTACCGCAACCGACAGATGCTGGCTACAACATGTTGAGTGCTGGTGTGGGTACATGGGAAGGTGAGCAAGGCTATGCTTTTGGTCTCAGTGGTGTGATTGATAGTAATAAATATGTGTATAAAATCGCAGTGACAACCAATAGTGAAGGCGACTTCGGTGCAGGTGCAGCAATTGGTTGGCAATGGAAATGACAGTGATATCTCTTAACCTCAGTTAGAAAAGCCTCTGCACATTCAGAGGCTTTTCTATATGTATAGAGCACATCTCATCTTCATCATGATGGATATTTCACAACATTAAGCACTAATAAATATACAAATCTTCTTATATTCTCAATTATTAGCCATAAAATTTGATTTAAGATAGCTCATCTAACGAATTGCGACTGCGCAAATTATAAAAGGTGAGATTATGAAAATGCTTCGTAAGACTTTATATGCAATGACAGTGGGGGTAGTAACACTTGGCCCTGTTATGAGCAGTACAGTATTTGCAGCTCCGGTTGCAGCATCGGAGCAACAAGCGACGACGAGTTTAGTGAAACAGTTGAGTGGTATTCAAAGTATCAGTTCTAACTTTGAGCAAACCACCAAAGTCACAAATTCATCTAAAGCGCCGAAGAAACAAGGTTTATCTGCCCAGCACATGAATCAGACTTTTAAAGGAGTGATGAAAGTTGAGCGTCCAGGGAAATTCTATTGGGAAACCACAAGCCCTGCGAAACAAACCATTGTGACTTCGGGCAAAACGGTTTGGATTTATGATCCAGACTTACAGCAAGCAGTTCGTCAGACTTTAGATGAACAGGTGGCGAATACCCCTGCACTATTATTGTCAGGGAATACGGAACAGATTCGTAAGTCATACCGTATTACGCAACCAAATCAGAGCAAAACCTACTATACCTTGTACCCCAAAAGCGATGATGGTGCATTTCAAAGTTTAACGATCAGTTTTGGTGCGAAAAATGCACCGACGCTAATGATCTTAGAAGATTCTTTGGGACAAACAACCTATGTACGTTTTAATAACACCAAGGTAAATACCAATATTCCAGCTTCAACCTTTAATTTTACTCCGCCTAAAGGCACAGACATTATTGACCAATAATATGAGTCTGTTGTTCAAAACCACCTTCGGGTGGTTTTTTATTGGGTCACGTTCAGTTACATAACGTGGTGGGAAGTTATGGCTGTGCTTTGTATAGTCTGTGCTATTGAATACTTAACTGCGGGTAAATCATGATATTACTTCATAACAATAAAATTGGATCTGTCTTCGCAATGATGTTGTGCGTTGGATTGCTCAGCGCATGCCAGCCACAAAATGACAGTAACGCTGCAAAAAATGAAGAGACAGCTAAACCAGCTCAAGTCGTAAAGACCTTGCCACTGATTGAGGCGAAAGTTCGACCATTACAATTGGCGCGTTCTATTGCATGTGATGAGGAAGGATGTACCCAATACAAGTTGTACAGCTTGGACACCAATGTTCCATGGATCAATCAATATTTTGATGAGCGGATGAAAAAAGCCAATCCTGTGGCGTTTGAAAGCTCGAAGCAGGCTAAGCCACAGATTGATGAAAACATGCTCAGTGAAACTTTGTCTGATGTCCGTTATGTGGCGCAGCGTGGAAAATATGCTGATTTTGTCTTGATGAATTATCACTACCCAGCGCGTGCCGCGCATGGCATGTATCACAATGAATACATCACCTTAGATTTGGCAACAAAAAAGCGGGTTGCGCTGAGTGATATTGTGGTGGATAAGACGGAGTCTCAATTATTAGATGCATTATATAGTGCCAATAGCATGTGGCTGTCCGATCATAATATTTCACGTGAGCAATTGAAGCTGACTGACAATTATTATATGAGTGCCAAAGGTGTGGTGTTCGTCTATCCCTTATATGAATTAGCCTCTTATGCAGAAGGGATGTCTGAATTGGTTTTACCGTATCAACAAGCCAGCGGCTTAATTAAGGCGGAATATTTGCCAAGTTTTGTCGATTATGCCGCTGAACGAGAAAAAGCGAGCAAAGAAAAGCCATGAAAATTGCTGTAATAAGCCACAGCTAGTGATCGCGTGACTGTATTTTTCGGCTTGAAGCGCTTACACTATAGCCAGTTTTTTTCTTTTCAAAAGATTGGCTATGATCGACCCGAAATTACTCAGAAATAATATTGAGGCTGTAAATTTAGCCTTAGCAAAACGTGGTGTACAACTGAATGTTGAAGAATGGGCATCACTAGAAGCTCGCCGTAAAGAGATTCAATCCAAAACTGAATCTCTTCAGGCTGAACGTAATTCGGGTGCAAAACAAGTTGGCCAAATTAAAAAAGCTGGTGGTGATGCATCTGAAATTATGACGCGCATGTCAGCGATTGGTGATGAAATCAAAGCGGCAGAAGTTGCTTTGTCTGAATTACAAGCTGAACTTGAAGCGAAATCACTCAGCATTCCAAACTTGCCAGATGAGTCTGTTCCTGAAGGAAAAGACGAAAGCGATAACGTGGAAATCCTCACATGGGGTACGCCGCGTACGTTTGACTTCGAAATTAAAGACCACACTGACTTAGGTGAGTGGATGGGCGGTCTTGAGTTTGAAACTGCGACCAAATTGACAGGTTCTCGTTTCAGTGTGCTCAAAGGGCCACTTGCCCGTCTACAACGTGCGATTACCCAGTTCATGTTGAATACGCATACTTTGGAAAATGGTTATACCGAAGCTTATGTGCCGTATTTAGTCAATGCTGACTCACTCCGTGGTACAGGCCAATTGCCTAAATTTGAAGAAGATTTATTCAAATTACAAGGTGAAAAAGAGTATTACCTCATTCCAACTGCGGAAGTGCCTGTAACCAACTTCGTGCGTGATGAAATTATTGATGCAGACCGTTTACCACTGAAATATGCAGCGCATACGCCATGTTTCCGTAGTGAAGCAGGTTCATATGGTCGTGATACGCGTGGCTTGATTCGTCAGCATCAATTCGACAAAGTTGAAATGGTGCAAATTGTTAAACCTGAAGACTCAATGCAAGCACTTGAAGAGCTTACAGCTCATGCTGAAGGGATCTTGAAAGCACTTGGTTTACCGTACCGTAAGATCATTCTTTGTGGTGGTGATATGGGCTTCGGTGCAACTAAAACTTACGATCTTGAAGTTTGGGTACCAAGTCAAAATACGTACCGCGAAATATCTTCATGTTCAAACATGGGGGATTTCCAAGCGCGTCGTATGAAAGCACGCTACCGTGCAGACCAAAAGAAAACTGAATTTGTACATACGCTGAATGGTTCAGGTTTGGCTGTGGGCCGTACTTTACTTGCGGTCATGGAAAACTACCAACGTGCTGATGGTTCGATTGAAATCCCAACCGTGCTTCGTCCATATATGGGCGGTGCTGAGTACATTGACTAATAAAGTCGATGTACTGCACAGTTTTGTGCACAATAATTGCTTTAAGACAGTCAGATAAAACTCATTGAGGTCGTGCGTGGATATTTTTCCAATCTCTTTAAAGTTGCAGCAGCAACCTTGTCTGATTGTCGGTGGTGGGCATATTGCTTACCGTAAGGCAGTGTTGTTACATAAAGCAGGAGCGGTGATTCATGTCATTGCTCCTGATATTGATGCAAATTTATTGCAACTGGTTGAAGAAAGCCAAGGGCAATATATCCAAGCGCTATATCCTGCGCAGATTCAACTCAATGACTATCGTTTAGTGATTGCTGCAACAGATGATTATGCGGTGAATACTCAAGTCTTTGAGGACTGTGAAGCGCTGAAAATACTGGTCAACAGTGTTGATGATCCACCGCATTGCCGTTTCATGGTTCCTGCTATTGTCGATCGTTCGCCTTTGGTGATTTCAGTGGCCAGCAATGGTACATCCCCCGTCTTATCTCGCCAAATTCGAACCCAGCTTGAAACCAGTATTCCACATGGGATGGGTAAGCTGGCTGAGTTTTCAGGAAAATGGCGTGCAGCGGTGAAAGCGAAGATTTCTAATCCTGACGAGCGCCGTGTTTTTTGGGAAGACTTATATGCAAGCTCTCTGAAAGAACAGGTTTTTCATGACAATCTTGTAGAAGCAGATCGTTTAATCGAGCAAGCGCTGTTGGAGTGGAAAACGCCGAAAGGTGAGGTGTATTTGGTTGGTGCAGGTCCGGGTGATCCTGAGTTGCTGACCCTCAAAGCATTGCGTTTGATGCAACAAGCCGATGTGGTGATTTATGATCGTTTGGTTTCTCCTGCGATTATGGAACTCTGCCGTCGCGATGCAACAAAAATTTATGTGGGTAAAGCCCGTTCTAACCATGCTGTACCGCAAGAAGGCATCAATGCCTTACTGGTGGAATATGCCTCAAAAGGTCAACGTGTTTGCCGTTTAAAAGGTGGTGATCCTTTCATCTTTGGTCGTGGTGGTGAAGAAATTCAAGAGCTTTTTGCAGCAGGTGTACCATTTCAAGTAGTGCCAGGGATTACAGCAGCTTCGGGTTGTTCGGCTTATGCAGGCATTCCGTTGACACATCGCGCTTATGCGCAAAGTGTGCGTTTCCTTACGGGCCATTTAAAAGAAGGTTCGCCTGAGTTACCGTGGGATGAGTTGGTTTATCAGAATCAAACGCTTGTGCTGTACATGGGCTTAGTTGGTTTAGAAAAAATTTGTGAAAAGTTAATTGAGCATGGCCAGCGCCCAGACATGCCTGTTGCTTTGATCTCGAAAGGTACCACGCCAGAACAAAAAGTGCTGGTCGGGACCTTAGCGGATATCGCATCAAAAGTTGAAGAAAATCATATTCAAGCGCCTACATTGACCATCATTGGTGATGTGGTGAGCTTACGTGAACAATTACAATGGCAAGATTAATTATTGCCATATTGAAAGAGTAGAGAAAAGCTGTGATCCATGTTGTTTTATACGAGCCCGAAATTCCTGCAAACACAGGCAATATCATTCGTTTATGTGCCAATACTGGAGCGCAGCTGCATTTGGTGAAGCCTCTCGGCTTTGAACTGGATGATAAAAAACTCAAACGTGCAGGTTTGGACTACCACGAGTGGGCGCGCATGCAAATTTGGGAAACATTCGATGAGTGTTTAGCAAATTTAGCCCTAAAAGGCGTCGATATAAACGCGATTTATCCTCTAACCACCAAAGGAACGGAAACGCCGCATACTTCGGATTTGAATCGCCCCGTGGCTTTACTCATGGGGCCTGAAACGCGTGGTCTGCCTGAGCAGGTTCGTATGCTGTTTCCAAAAGAGCATTGGATTCGTTTGCCCATGGCTGAAAACTCGCGCAGTTTGAACTTATCCAATGCCACAGCCGTGATTGTGTATGAAGCATGGCGTCAGCAGGGTTTTAAGCCTTTAGCCTAATCAAATTACTGTGACAGAGCCCGCTTAAGCGGGCTCTGTTTTTTCTAGCTTTTGATCGAATCCAGCTCTGGATTTTAAAACTTTAAGCATATTGGCTTCGACCCAATCTTTCATTTGATAGGCATTTTGAGCAAAGTCTTTGCCAATCTCGGTTAACGTATATTCCACGCGAATCAAATTGTCTTCATGAATGGTTCGCGTCAAAAAACCATCGCGCTCTAAGATCTTTAATTTTTGTGACAGCACTTTAGGTGAAATACCTAAAACATTTTTCTTAAGCTCATTAAAGTGTTGTGACTCTTGATCCAGCGTATACACAATCAATAAAATCCACTTGTCTGCAAATTTTTCAAAAAAAAGACGAGCAGGGCAATCTGGATGAAAAATATTAAATTTCATGGGTTTATTCATTTTAAAAGATCCTCAAACTGCCTTTTTTTGCTTTTTACACCTTGTGTTTGATCAGTTACCAAGTGGTAACTAATTGATACTAGGTTTCATAAGTGTATCATGAATACAGACTTAATGCAGCGCTGTCATCAGACTACGCTTTCGCAAGATACTGGCAATTGGATGGATCACATGATGAAAGTTTCAGAGGCTGTTGTTTTTATTACGGGCGCGAATCGTGGGTTGGGGCTTGCCATCGCTCGGGAGGCACGTCGTCAGGGCGCTAAAAAGATTTATGTGGGTATGGCGCCAGATAGGCAGCTTTCAGGAAGAGGGGCTTATCCCGATTCAACTGGATGTAAATGATGAACAGTCGATTCGCTTTGCAGCAGAACAATGTGCCGATACTACCGTTCTCGTGAACAATGCAGGTATTGCACTGTTGAATGACCATCCTGTTGCAGCCAACATTGTTGCGACCACACAGAAAATTTTAGAAACCAATTTATTGGGTTTGATGCGAGTCACTCAAATTTTTTCACCAATTTTGCAAAAGAACCAACAGGCTTATGTGGTCAACATTCTCTCGGATGTGTCATGGGAGCCAAGCACTGTTTTGACCAGTTATGCCATTTCTAAAGCGGCAGCATGGTCCTATACCAACTCAAGTCGTCAGTGGTTGTCTCAATTTAATATTCAGGTCATGGGGGTGCATGTGGGTTTTATTGACACCGATCTGACTCGTTCATTACCCATTACTAAGATTGCGCCAGAAACAGTGGCTCAAGAAATCTTTCAAGGCATCGAGCAAAATGCTTACGAAGTTTTAGTCGGTGAAAAGACCCAGCAGTTGAAACAGGGCCTAAGCGATGAAGTTGCAAGTTATGTGAAACTTAAGCCCGATCAGGCAAGTGTTTAAGATATTTCATACTGTTTATTTTTAATGGTTTACGTGGCGCAGCATCATGATTGACGCAGCGATGCCAATCAACCAATTCAAAAGAGGAAACTAAAATGTCGAATATTTCAGTGGTTTTTTATTCAGGCTATGGACATACCAAAGTGATTGCACAAACTTTTGCGCAAGAAATTGGTGCAAATTTGGTGGAGATTGACCCAAATGGAGACATTCCAGAGCAAGATTGGCTGACACTGGATCAATCTGATGCAATTGTATTTGGTGCACCAACTTATATGGGCACTGCGCCGTGGCAATTTAAAAAGTTTGCCGATGCATCTTCAAAAAAATGGTTTACTCGTGCATGGCAAGATAAAATTTTCGGTGGCTTTACCAATAGTGCAAGCTTAAATGGTGATAAGCAAGTGACCTTAATTCAACTGCAAACACTTGCATCGCAGCATGGCGGTATTTGGGTAAGCTTGGGCTTATTGCCTGCCAATAGTAAAGCGGCAACCCGTCAAGATGTAAATAATTTGGGTGGTTCTGTAGGTTTGTTGGTTCAATCACCATCGGATGCAAGTACGGATGAAATCCCAGCCGGGGATCTCGAAACCACAAAAGCCTATGCACAACGTATTGCTAAAATGACTAAACAATTTAAGGGCTAGTTTTTTAGCTCTAGTTTAAAAAAGAAAAAGACGCACTTGGCGTCTTTTTCTTTTTGAATGAAAGATTAGAGCGGATCGTCAAATTCATTATGTTGTGGTGCAGGTTGCTTAAAGCCTTTGGTTTTATAACCTAAGTATAAAATACCAAACATTGCCCACCATAAACCGAATTTCAACGCGGTTTCTTCAATCTCTAGCCACATGGCAAAGATACTGAGGAATCCACACATTGGAATTATCACAAAGCTAAAGATGTCTTTAATATTCTTTGTGCGGCCATCACGCAGTGCATATCTTGAAATCACCGATAAGTTTACAAAGGTAAATGCAGTTAATGCACCGAAGCTGATCATCGAAATGACGATGTCTAAGTCCATGAAGCCAGCTGTTAATGCTACAGCACCTACAATTAGGATGTTATAAGATGGTGTGAAGCTTTTCGGACTAATATGACCAAAAATCTTCTTGTTAATCACGCCATCGCGGCCCATCACATACATTAAGCGTGAAACGCCTGCATGTGCCGAAATACCTGATGCCATAACAGTCACAATTGCGAAGTACAACACCACCGTTTTAAACGCAACGCCACCGACGGCTTGTAAAATGTCAGGCTGTGTTGCAGCAACATCTTCAAAGTAAGTCTTTGGATCGTTCGGGAAGTAAATCTGCATGAAGTAGGTGCTGATAATAAAGATCACACCGGCCAAGAGTGCCGTTAAGAAAATCGCTTTAGGTAGAGTTTTCTCGGTATCTTTTGTTTCTTCTGCCAGCGAGCTGAGCGAGTCAAAACCTGTGAATGAGAAGCACAGCAAAGTCGCACCTGTAATCAGGGCACCCAGTGAAGTAAGCTCATTCCAAAATGGCTCTAAACTCCATAACTGATATTTAGCATTGACCAAAGTACCATCTGCGTTGACGCCACCAGCAAGTAAGCTGTAAACCATCCACGTGAAGTAAGCAATCACACCTAACTGTACAAAAACGATCAAACCATTAAAGTTTGCAACGAAGCGTGCACCACGTAAGTTGACCGCGGTCATAAATGCAGTTAAACCTACCACCCAGACCCAATGGTTTACATCAGGGAATAAGGCTTCAAGGTAAATCACGGCAAGAATGATGTTGACCATTGGAGACAATAAATAGTCTAACCATGATGACCAACCGACCATAAATCCGACATTCGGATGGATGGATTTTTGCGCATAGGTATAGGCTGAACCCGAGGAAGGGTAGCGACGAATCATGTGACCATAACTGATTGACGTGAATAAAATTGCAATTAAAGCAATGATATATGACGTTGGCACATGATAATGACTTTCTTCTGATACTAAACCGAAAGTATCAAATAATGTCATTGGTTGAATATAAGCTAAACCAATAATAATGATGTGCCAGAGACCTAGCGTTTTTTGCAGTTTAGCTGCCGATTGAGTCCCAGAAATATTAGTCAACGGCGTTATCCTCTTAATCGTTGATCAAGGATCAGTCATGTTTAATAAGGATCGTTTGAGACGAACGATCCCCCCTGTATTTAATTTCAAAAGTGCGCCAATCTACATTAATTTGGCCGCTTTTGTCAGTAACTTTTTCAGATTTTTTAGCAGTTTTTATGCCAATAGGTATAAGGAAAGCATTATTCCTTATGGCAAATAAAAGCCCGATGTTTAAAAAAGCATCAGGCTAAGATTGTCGCTATATTGGCTGATTTTTTATGAATTACCAAGCTTTTTCTAAAATTGCTTTTAAATCTTTTAAGCTGGCTTCTTTCGGGTTGTAAATGATTGAACCATCGTTGAGGGCCTTTTCTGCCACCTCATCGAGTTGTTCTAAGGTCACTTTTCCTGTTTCACTCAAGGTACGGGGTAACTTGGTTAGGGTAAATAAGCGATCACGCATGGTGAGTAATGTGCTGATGGCTTTGTCTGCACGTAAGTGGGCAGGAGTCTGCGCATAAATGTCTGGCCCTGCAAGCGGTAACAAGAGCTCTGCAATCTTGTCACCATTCACTTCCTTGTTGAATTCAAGCACATAAGGCAAGAATAGGTTCATGCATAGTCCATGCGGCAAGTGTGCCACTGCACCTAAGGCATGTCCAAGTGAGTGTACAAGGCCCACCATCGAGTTTGAAAACGCAATGCCAGCCATGGTCGAAGCTTGAGCCAATTCTAAGCGGCCGTTGGCATCGCTTGGATTATCCAGCACATTAAACAAGTGATTGCTGACTTTTTTAATTGCAGCCGTAGCATAGGCATCTGAAATCGGATTGTGTGCCATGCATGTATAGGCTTCGACGGCATGGGTCATGGCATCCATTGCGGTCATCGCAGTTAAGTGCGGTGGCAGGGTTTGGGTCATACGTGGATCGAGAATCGCAGCATGCGGCATTAAATAGTACGATGCGAAAGGCAGTTTGACATTTTTCTCTGGATCAGACACCACTGCAACCATGGTAACTTCAGACCCTGTACCTGACGTGGTTGGAATCACAAAAAAGGGTTTGAGTGGTTTAGGTAGGTTGTGTGCCCCAGAGTATTTCAGTAAGTCATCACCACCTTCAGATACCAAAATATTAGTGGCTTTCGAGGTATCAATCACCGATCCGCCACCGACAGCAATAATCGCATCGCACTGGTGTTCACGATATAAATTGGCTGCTTTACGTACTGTCTCTAAGCTTGAATCGGGTGGAACATCATCAAAAATTGCACCAATCACTGCATCGGTAGACTCAAACGCTGCTTCAATGGGTGCCAGTAAATTGTTGGCACGAACACCTTTGTCGGTAATGATTAAAGGTCGGGTTGCCCCTAATGTTGCCAGTTCAAATGGAATGTGTTCTAAAGCAGCATGACCAGCGATCACTTTTACAGGACAGAAAAATTCGTAATAAGGCTTCGCCATGTTATGCACTCCGTTTTAAATATGATTGGGCTACTTTGAGATAAATATTTGCAGCACCAGTGAGTTTTTCTTTTAAGCCCAATTCAGTTGGGTATTCTTTGACGGCAAGTTCAGCGACCATTTTCGGTAAAATCAATGATTCCATTTTATTTAGACAGCGGACGAGGCGAATTGCATAGGAAATATCCCCATCTGCAATCATGCGGTCGTGTGCAAAAGCTTGTGCTGTACTTTCTTGAAATGAAAATACTAAAAAGGCATGGCTCAGATGTTTAAAAGTGATGGTTAAATCTGCTTTTAGGCTGCCAGGTGTCAGCAGTTCAAGTTGATGGTCTTCGGTCACTTTGGCTAAAAAAGCCGGGCCGTTTGGAAAGACATTCATCGATAAGGTGAAATTGGCTGGAAATTTGGCAACTTCTTGCTGAATTTCACTATCGACTTGGCTGGCCATGACCAATCCTCGGCCAATCACATCCATCATAAGTTTGACATAGGTCAATTGCAGAGCGGGTTTCACTGAATTTACGTTAATCACTCGCTGTTGTCCTTTCTAAAAACAATTATTAGTTTAGAGTAAATACTCTAATTTATTTTTCCATGAAAAGCAAAGCCTTTATATATGCTGTACTTGAACTTCTTTAAAGTAACCGCTGTGCTGTAAAGTTTCAATAATGTCAGCACATAAGTTTTCAAAACGCGGGTAGTCTGATTTGAGGTCTGAGATACGCACCATTTCTAAGCCCGCATAGCCGCATGGATTAATGGTGTGAAACCCAAATAAGTCACAGTCAATATTTAAGGATAAACCATGATAACTGCGGCCTTTACGAATTTTAAAACCCAGTGAGCCAATCTTGCGTCCATCGACATACACGCCGGGTGCATCAGGTTTGGCATAGGCTTCAATCTCATATTTCTTGAGTAACTCAATCATCAGATTTTCAGCATAAGACACCAAGGTACGGACGTTCCAACCAAGTCGGTTGAGGTCAAACATAAAATAGGCAACCAACTGCCCGGGACCATGCCAAGTGACTTGCCCCCCGCGATCCGTTTGTACCACAGGAATGTTACTGCTCATGAGGATGTGTTCAGGTTTTCCAGCTTGACCTTGAGTGAGAACATCATGATGTTGCAAAATCCAAAGTTCATCGGGTGTGTCTGCATCCCGTTGTTCAGTCAGTGCTTTCATTTCTACAAAGCGGTCAGCATATGAAGTTAAATTATCAAACTGGCGAATAATGAGTAGTGGTTTGAGAACGGCATCTGACACGGCACTTGCGTCCTTATAAAACAAAAAGTATGTCTGAAATTATAAAGAAAAGATCTAGAGCGTAGGGGGATTTCTTCAGTGAATAAGCTGAATTCAATAGATCAAAAATTTAGGCACAAAAAAACACGCTCGTAAGCGTGTCTCATTGATACATCATTTGAATTACAGCGCCGTTTTAATTAACGGACAAGCCGCAAGGTCTGCATACAGTTGATGAACTTGTTCTAATTCTTCAAAACGCAATTGGGCAGTTAAAGAATGGTATTTACCTGTGCGTGATGGCTGGACTTGGATCGATTCACCATCAAATTCTGGAAAATGTTTGACTAAAATTTCAACCACTGCAACATGTAACTCAGTGCTGGCAAAGCCAATGAGTTTGATTGGGTAGTCCATAGGGAATACCCAAAGATGTTCTTGTAATTCACGTGATGGTGTACGGTCTAACATAGTCATGAGCGTCAGTCCCCCTTATTTCAAACGCCTACGAAACTGCAGACGTTAGGTGTTGCTCTTAAATACTTAATGGAGACTCGTGATTAAATTTCAAGTCTCCAATGTATCGGTATCAATTAGTCGTTTTCTAGGAATGAACGTAAGTGTTCAGAGCGAGAAGGGTGACGTAATTTACGCAGTGCTTTCGCTTCAATCTGACGAATACGTTCACGTGTCACGTCAAACTGTTTACCTACTTCTTCCAAAGTATGGTCCGTTGGCATGTCGATACCAAAACGCATTTTCAAGACTTTCGCTTCACGTTCAGTCAAGTTTTCAAGCACTTCACGCGTTGCTTCTTTTAAGCCTTCAGACGTTGCAGCATCGACAGGTGAAGTGATGTTGCTGTCTTCAATGAAGTCACCCAAATGCGAATCTTCATCATCACCAATCGGTGTTTCCATCGAAATTGGTTCTTTGGCGATTTTCAGCACTTTACGCACTTTAACTTCATCCATTTCCAAACGTTCACCGAGTTCTTCAGGTGTTGGTTCACGGCCCATTTCTTGCAGAAGTTGGCGTGATACACGGTTGATCTTGTTAATGGTTTCGATCATGTGTACTGGAATACGAATGGTACGTGCTTGGTCGGCAATCGAACGAGTAATGGCCTGACGAATCCACCACGTTGCATAAGTCGAGAACTTATAACCACGACGGTATTCAAACTTGTCTACCGCTTTCATCAAACCAATGTTACCTTCTTGGATCAAGTCCAAGAATTGTAAGCCACGGTTGGTATATTTTTTCGCAATCGAGATGACCAAACGTAAGTTCGCTTCAACCATTTCTTTTTTCGCGCGGCGTGCTTTCGCTTCGCCTACAGCCATACGTTTTGAAATCTCTTTGATGCCTTTAACATCAAGGCCCAAATCTTTTTCAATGTCTGCAATTTTTTGTTGGAACGCTAAAACGTCAGGGCGTACTTTTTCAAGATAGCCTTTTTGGTCTGGCGAAGCTTTCGCAATTTGTTCATCTAACCAAGCAAAGTTTGACTCTTGACCTGGGAAAGAGGTACGGAATTGAGTACGATCCATACGACCACGACGTACTGCATAGCGCATTACTTCACGTTCAGAGGTACGGATTTGTTCATGTGTACCACGAATCATTTCTGAAATGATGTCAAATAAACGTGGTGTAAATTTGAACATCATAAACACAGTTGCAAGTGACTCTAAAGCGTCTTCTGCTTCTTTGCTTGAACGACCATGTTTCTCGATGATGGTTCGGGTGTTTTTCCAAGCAGCAGTCAGTTCGTCAAAGCGCGCTTTGGCAATTTCAGGATCTGGGCCAGATTCACCCTCAGAGTCATCATCACTTTCAGACTCTTCTTCTTCCTCGTCATCATCCAATTTTACATCTTTGGTTGATTTGGTTGAAGAATCATCTTCTTCATCAATTTCAGACTCTTCTTCGAGGACTTCTGGAATCGCTTCATCAGTTTCAGGGTCTAAATAACCTGAAAGGATATCCGCAAGGCGACGTTCGCCTGCTTCATAATCTTTGTATTCTTGTAATACCACTTCAACCGCATTTGGCCAGTAAGCAATCGAGTGAAGAACGTCACGAATCCCTTCTTCTATACGTTTTGCAATACTGATTTCGCCTTCGCGCGTCAACAGTTCAACAGTACCCATTTCACGCATATACATGCGGACAGGGTCAGTGGTACGACCGGGTTCATTTTCTACAGAGGCAAGAACAGCAGCGGCTTCTTCTTCAGCAACTTCATCGGCAGCTTCATTACCACCCTCAAACATTGCATCATCAGATTCAGGCGCACGTTCGTGCACAGGAATACCGACGTCTTGAAGCATTTGAATGATGTCTTCAATCTGTTCGCTTTCAGTGATCGAGTCTGGGAGATGATCGTTAACCTCAGCGTAAGTTAGGTAACCTTGCTCTTTGCCTCGGCTAATCAGAGCCGCTACTTGTGAAGTAGGGGAAGTCATATCGCTCATCTTTGCTTACTCTTCGTTGAATCTGTGGCAGTGGAAAACTGTGCATCTGGGCACAATTCGCTTCATAAACTTATTTGTAAATAACTGCGTATTCCATCAGGGATAGTCAGCCAAAAGCTGCCTGATAAAATATTATAAATATAAATTCAGTGATTTAGATGGGGGTGAATTTGTTGTTTTCAAGTTCATCCCTAGCGTGCTCAAGTTCAAAACCCAAATTTGAAATCTGAACAATTTGGATTTTATGTGACCATTTAAAGTCGTAAACTACAAAGACGCAGGGTGGATTATATCATGCCATAAAAATTGGTTAGAAATAAAGACTAAAAATCAAATTAATTGCTCTAAATGCAAATAAAACTTGACAAGGTTCTGTAACCCATATAAATAGCGGCTAAGACCCTTCACATTTTTTCACTATGAGGTAGTTTTAGTGTCTTCTACAGATTTTGAACTAGATGATAACTACGCTGATGATGATGTTAATTTTGATGAGTCATCAAGTAAAATTAGTGCGAAAGAATCATTAGAAAAACGTCGCCTGATTGATGACCTTCTTGCACAGCGCCGTTTGGAACGTGAGCTTAAAGATTTTGATTACGACATCGACGATGACGACGATTTTGAAGACGAAGAAGACTAAAATCAGATGTAGCATCGTGTCTGAAAATGCTATGCTAATGCCCTAATCAGTTTCTGAATTTGGATTTGAAATGAGTGCTTTAGATTTAGACTTATTGAGTGAATATCTAGATGGTGACCAAAATGAGTATGGTCTAGATTTTGCAGCGACTCATGGTTTCTTGTGTGCAATTGCAGTTGGTCCTACTTTTGCAAAATGGTTGGATGAACTTTTTGATAATAATCAAAAGAAAGTGCCTGCCGAGATCATCGCGCAAGTGAAAGCTTGGCTTGAGTCTATTCGTCAAAACCTTGCCAATGAAGAAGGGATTGAATTTCCTTTTGAAATTGAAGAGGCAGATGTTGAGTCAAGTTTAGGGGATTGGAGCGTTGGTTTTGTCGATGCAATGTTCCTCAATGAAGATGCATGGTTCACGCCTGAGTTTGAAGAGCAACTGGTCGATCTTACTTTACCAATTATGGTATTTAGTGGGATTGATGAAGAAGATCCGCAAATGGAAACTTTCCGTCGTAACGGTCAGTTAATGGATGAGCTTGCAGAAGAAATTCCAGAGAACTTAAACGAACTTTATCTCATGTATCATACGCCAGCATAATTGTTCTTGCGTCGTGACATCAGCGACGCAGGCATTAGCAAGCAAATAAAAAAACGTCCCTAGAGGACGTTTTTTTATGCCCAAATTTTAGTGTTTAAACGCAGGTATCACTCATGCTTAGTTTGTGAGAAATAAGCAAAGTCCTAAAGTTGCGAGTACGGTACCGATGACACGGTTAATGCTCACTTGTTTGCGTAAAATTTTATTTCGGATCACTGGGGTAGAGCAGAATAGTGAAATGAGCAAAAACCACAGCAGATGACTGGCCGAGATAAACATGCCATAACCGATTAAATACATCAGACCATGATTGCCTCTCAACAACTGTGCAAAGATGCTCATCACAAAAAGCGTAGTTTTGGGATTCAAACTGTTGCCTAGAAAACCTTGTATAAATGCTTGACGTGGATGCAGTAAAGTATGAGTGGCATGGTCACTAATTTGCTGTTGGGTAAATGTTTTGTACCCGATATACATCAGGTACAGTGCGCCAATATATTGAATGATATGTAATAGGTTTGGAATGTAGTGCTTTAAGAAACTGAGCCCCAGTACGCTATAGCTAATATGGATCCATACAGCACAAGCAATACCATATGCGGTATAGATTCCTTGTTTGCGCCCATACAGATAACTATTTCGGCTGACCAAAGCGAAGTCAGCACCAGGATTGATGACTGTAAGTAGGGTGATGATTGCAATCGCTATAATTTCATTCACTCATTGATCCTTGTTCGGATTGAATTAAAGGATTTATATATTTTTCATATATTTGCTATAGTGAAAATCGATTTTAATTATTGCTTATTGATGAGTTTTTGGAATGATTGAGCGCTTATCACTGAAATCTCTTAAGTTTTTTTATTATGTCGCCCGTTATGACAGTGTAACCATCGCTGCTGAAAAACTCTTTGTCACTCAAGGGGCGGTCAGTAAGCAGTTAAAAAATTTGGAAGAGGCACTGGGACGTCGTTTATTTATTCGCGACGGCAAAAAGTTACAGCTGACGGGGGATGGTCTAACACTGTTTGATTGTTGTGAGCAGGTGTTTCCTCAGATTGACCAGTGCCTTGTGCAGATGACAAGAGAAAAGAAGAATGAGAAGAAGACCTTAATCTTATCCTGTGAACCGACTATCGCCATGAAATGGCTGATTCCGCGCTTGGTTCAATTTAAGCTGCGTTACCCTGAGATTGACATCAGTTTGTTAACAGGTGGTGGAGAAGCGGATTTTAAAGCGCAAAACATCGACTTGGCCTTAAGGCGTAATGATTTTGAGTGGGGCAAGGCCATTTATAGTGAAAAAATGGCTGATGAGCATATGGTTTGTGTATCGCGTCATAATCATTTAGCGTCGATGTCTCAGCTGTTTATTTCCAGTTCGCGACCTAAAATTTGGACACAATTTAAGGATGCATATAAAGCGCAGTTTACGCATTTTCAAAAAGTAGCGTTGGAACATTTCTATTTGTGCATAGAGGCATGTTTAGCAGGATTGGGTGCAACAGTGGTGTCAGCCTATATGGTTGAAAAAGAGCTCGATTTTCAAATGTTAGATATGCTTAGCCCGATTGTGCAAGATGGCTCTGCTTATTATTTACTTTCCGCATCTCCTTTTGAGGATGATCCGTATAAAGTCATTTTTAAAGATTGGTTGATTGAAGAAATGAGAGCCAGCCAAACAAAGTTAATGGCACTTTCCGCTCAAAAGCACTAATCACGTGCGGCATTTGATCGTTATCTATCAAGCATAAAAAAACACCTCAAAGGAGGTGTTTTTTTTATGGCAACTTTTTAAAACAATAGTCTGCATACCAACCATAGGCAATATGAAAAATAGCACCATGAATCGCGACCATACATAGCATAACGACAGCGGTAAGCCCAATGCCAGCATTATCGACGGATTTCATAATCGCTTCAGCATTGGGATTCATTAGTACTAAAAACAGCACAAAGAAACTACCAATGATAATTGCGACTGCACTTGAACCCCAAACCAGTTGAATTTTTTCATGATTATTTGGAACACGCTGTTCCTTTTTCACAAAGTGTCCGACACTAATCAGTGCACAAGCCACTAAGGTCGGAATTAAGGTTAAGCCGCCAAGGTTTAGACCAAAGACCAGTACGGTGATTAACAGCACCAAAGCAATGCTATATACCGCAGCAAAATGCAGTAAATAGTGTTTCATGTATTTCCCCCAAAATAAATTAGCTGCGTGTTTTACGCAAATGCCTGCGATATAAAAACCAAAGGATAATCACAGCCACAATGGCAATAATCACATAACCGACTTTGCTAAAAATTTGATGCATCAGTGCTTGGTTTTCACCAAAGTAATAACCGACTGTTGCTAAAAATGTCGTCCAGATAATCGTACCGAGTCCACTATAAAACATGAACTTCCAAAAGGGCATACGGCTCATTCCCGCAGGGATGCTAATCAGTGAACGTACCGCAGGAATCATGCGACCAAAAAATACAATACGGTGACCATACTGCTCAAACCAATCTAAGGATTTTTTCACATCGACGGATTTGATAAATAGATATTTACCATAGCGGTCGACCCATCTGAAAATATGCTCTTGTTTAAATTGATAGCCGATCCAATACAGCACTGCTGCGGCAAAGAGTGAACCAATACATCCTGCAATAATGACCCCAACTAAAACCAACTCGCCTTGTGAGGCGGCATAACCTGCAGAAGGCATGATAATTTCAGAAGGAATAGGCGGAAAAACATTATCAAGAAACATGAGTAAGGCTATTCCCCAATAACCCAGTTGTTCCATGACAGAGATGATCCATGCAGTGAGGTTCATATAGACCATAAAAATAAATGCGATAAGTTATCTTAAGGACTTATCGCATTTGGGTAAAGAATTGAAATGTATTGTTTTCTATTCATCGAAACGGGTGTGGGTCAGGGTGTGAATATAGACTTTACGTAAGCTATAAGCCAGCGCAACTGGGATTAAACTGAGCAACGTATAATTTAAAAGATTTGAGCTTAAATGGTAACCAATCCCTAGCGCGATACTTGAACCAATCAACATGCCCAAAACTACGATAAATAAATGCGTGCGTTGTTCAAGCTTGGCTTTGATTTGGTTGAAGCTAGTATTGTGATATTGCTCGATACGGCTTGCTGCGGCATTGCGAATCAGTGTGCGATGGCGTGGCATGATTATTTTATGCATGGCAATCATCCTATTTTCGTCGTTTAGGCATGTCATTTTTATTGTTATGTGGAGACCTTCAGGGCACCACTTTAGCTTATTATTTATATAGTATGACTCAGATTGAGTTCAATGTTGTGACAAAATTGTTAAATATTTTTAAAAAACGCGAACTGCATAAAAGAATAAGCCCTCAAATGAGGGCTTATTCTTGGCTTAAATAATCTGAATGATTTTAAAGGCGTTTACGTTTAGCCGCAGCAATCTGTGATTGGCGCATACGGAAGCCTTCTTTTTGTTTTTCTGTGGTGTTGTCGATACAGTATTTGCATGACACACCATGTTCATAGCTAGCTTCTTCTGCTTCAGCAGGAAGAAGTGGCCAACCACAAGCATGACACTTAATGTTAAGGCCTTCTTCAACACCATGAGTGACTGCAGTACGGCCATCAAAAACGAAACATTCACCTTCCCACATACTTTGTTCAGCAGGAGTTTCTTCTAAGTATTTTAAGATGCCACCTTTCAGATGATAAACCTCGTTGAAACCTTCTTGAAGAAGAAGAGAGGTCGATTTTTCACAGCGGATACCACCTGTACAGAACATCGCAATTTTTTTATCTTTGTGCTGTTCAAGGTTTTGTTTAACGTATTCTGGAAATTCGCGGAAGCTTTCTGTTTTCGGGTCAATAGCACCCTTAAATGTTCCGGCTTTGTATTCATAGTCATTACGAGTATCGATCAAAATGACGTCATCACGAGCAATCAGGTCATTCCATTCTTTCGGGTCAAGGTAGTGACCGACTAAATCACGTGGCTTTACTTCAACGCCTAAAGTCACGATCTCTTTTTTAAGTTTAATCTTCATTTTACGAAATGGTTTGTCTGCACTGTCAGACTCTTTGTATTCCATTTCTTTAAAACCCTCATTCAGAAGGAATTGATGAATCATATCGATCGCGGCACGGTCGCCTGCAACCGTACCATTAATGCCTTCGCCCGCTACAATCAGAGTACCACATAGGTTGATGGTTTTTACCAAGTCTAAAAGACGTTGTTGAAGATCAGCAGGATCTTGAACTTCTTTGAATTGATAAAGTGCGGCAACAACCCAACCAGTCGTCGCTTGCTGTTCTACAGGTGCAAGCTGTTCTACAGTAGCGTTCATGGAGTACTCCAATGTATTTTGATAGATAATTTTAAGGCGCACATTTTACATGGAATTGAATCAAGATGCGAGATAAGTAAACATTTTAAATGGCTTCTCAAGTGGTAGGGGAGCGTGTATATTCAGTTGCCAAAGACAAAATCCGTTTTGTTTTGGTGCGTTTATTAACAGGAGTATGTTTTGAGTACAGATCGTCGAATTGCCTCTTTGACCCCATGTGCAGGGCGTTGTTCAACGGTATTTGGTGATTCTGTGTGTCGTGGTTGTCGTCGTTTTAATCATGAAGTGATTCAGTGGAACACCTACACTTCGGAGCAGCATCGTTCAGTTTGGCAACGCTTAGATGCGCAACTAGATCAAATTTTAGTGCCTATGTTGCCTTTTGCCGATGTGCAGCAGGTCGAAGCTTTTGTTTTATCTAAACACGTTCGTTTGCGTCCCGATGCATCAAAAGGGCGGAAACTTTATCATGCGTTAAAAGTATGTGAAAAAAATAAGAACTTTACCGAAGAAAGTGGTTTAGGTATTCAAGCGCAGCAAGTGAAACCGATTTGGCAAGAGTTTGAACGCCGTGTTTTGGCACTTGCTACCGCCAGTTATGATTTGGCATTTTTGCGTGCTGACGCAATTCGACAACATCTCATTCATATGGAAGAGGACGAATAAGTCCTCTTGGTTTGATATAGAAAAAGAATACTCCGCATACCTAAGCTATTTGCGAGAGTGACTGGGGGAAAGGGTTTTTCGATGGTGAATGTATTTGAACTGGCGTTGTACTGTACGGCTGTGGTGGTCATGATTGCAACACCTGGCCCAGTGATGTTGTTGGTTGCTAGTGCAGGTCTAAAAGGTGGATATAAACAAGCCTTAAAAACCATTTTTGGGACGAATTTAGCCTCTTTGGTTCTTATTGTACTATCTGTGCTCATCTTAAAAGGCTTTTTAAACATTGCAGAGCATTGGTTAAATGCGATTAAGATTTTAGGCTGCGTATATATTGCCTATCTTGGTTTTCAAATTTTAAAAGAAGCAATTGCACAAGGAACAGAAACATCGCCTGTGCAACTAAAGGCGGTGCAGGGGGGCTTTAAGCAAGGTTTCTTGGTGGGTATTTCGAATCCGAAGGATATTATTTTCTTTGCCTCATTTTTCCCACAGTTTATTGAAGTAACCAGTGATGTCGATGTCAGCCTTGTACTGTTGACCATTCTCTGGATTATTCTAGACTTCAGCACGTTGTCTTTGGTTTATTTGGGTTTTAATAAACTATCGCAGTCCGCTTTGTACAATAAGTTATTAGGCGTTTGTGGTGCGATATTGGTCACAATTGCGCTCTATGGTATTTATACTGTCTTTGTTTGATGCTGATGGTATTGCATCAAAAAGCCTCCAATATGGAGGCTTTTTGATTAGGAGCCTAAAAATTAAACTCCGTGTTTAATGCGATACTGCACCAATTCTTCAATGGTGATCACCGTCAACTGATGCGTTTGCGCATAAGCCAACACTTGAATGCCAGAGGCCATAGTTCCATCGGCATTGGTCAGTTCACACAAGACACCTGCTGGCTTTAAGCCTGCTAAACGTGCTAAATCAATGGTACCTTCGGTATGACCACGACGGGTGAGCACACCGCCTTGGCGTGCACGAAGAGGGAATACATGACCAGGGCGGTTTAAGTCGCTGGCAACAGCCCCATCTTTAATTGCTGCTTTGACTGTGGTGGTGCGATCTTGTGCAGACACACCTGTGGTCACGCCAGTTGCAGCTTCAATGGTCACCGTAAATGCTGTTTTAAACTGACTTGAGTTATCTGACACCATAGGCACAAGGTCTAAGTGATCGGCCAATTCATCGGTCAGGCATAAACAGACAATGCCAGAGCCATCACGAATCATGCGTGCCATCGTTTCGACAGTGAGAGTTTCGGCAGCCACAATGAGGTCGGCTTCGTTTTCGCGGTCAAAGTCATCCATCACCAAAACAGGTTTGCCTTGGCGGATATCTTCTAAAGCTTGTTGGATACGTTGTTCAGCTGGAGAAAGGGCTGAAAAGAAAATTTCGGGTTGAATCAAACTAGACATTGAAACGCTCGCGTAAAATTGAAGTACGGTTGAACATTTCAGGACTTTGAAAAATTGGCGTAGCAATAAATCCTCACAGGTTTGCACCTGAGATTCTATTGGTCACGTCGTCTTCTTTCATCCGGACTATACCGTCGGCTTTGGAATTGAACCAAATCTGCGAGCCAAATAGATGATTTCTGCTTGGCTGGCTCGTGGGCTGATTCAGTCTGAGTCATTCAACTGAACTTACCACCGGTGGGGAATTGCACCCCGCCCTGAAGCGATGTAACTCCATTATAGTGCTAAATATTTAGAAAAACAGGGGGCGTTTTAGAATGATCAGTTTTATACATAGAACAATTTTTGCTATAGCTTTGCTAAAGATCAACAATCTCTTTGCATGATTTAACTTAGTATAGGTATAAGGTTTCAAAATGAATGCCCAAAATAAAGGGCATAACTTAAATGAGTATAGCCTTTCTAGGTTGAATCCTTTTAAATAATGAAGATAAAAATAAGAGTGAGGAATTGGGATTGATCAAAATTCAACAATATGATTATCCTTGGAATGCTGAATCCTTCATAAAGCATCTGCAAGTTTTTGGTTTTACCCTCATCGCGGTCAGTATGTTGTATTTGGTTGCTGCTAATTGGTTTATGTTGCCACAGAATATTCAGCTGGCTATTCCTCAGTTGTTATTGTTATTTAGTGCGGTTTGCAGCTTGTGGCTGACAAAACATGATTTTCTAGTGCAATGTTTACATAGTATCTGTGGTTTGATGATTGGTTTAAGTCTGGCTGTGATTGGTCAAATTTATCAAACGGGTGCTGACAGCTATTTATTATTTCTATTTTGGTCTGTGCTGCTTTTACCGTGGTTATATCATCCGAATATCGGTGTATTTTTCCTTTTATGTATTACCAGCCAATTGGCATTGTTTCTATTTTTTATCCAAACCTTTTGGGGAGATCAATATCCAGATCTTTTCTTAATCAGTATTCATGCATTTGCACTGATTCAATTCTATTTCTGCAATAAATATTATTCGAAACTCCGTTATTTATTCTTGCTGTGGTTTGCTATTCTCTCGGTTTGGCATATGGCGATGTACCTCTATGCGGATAAAAGCATTCTTTATTTCACAGTGGCTTTGTTGCACAAAGATTGGAAATGCAAAGCGCCCCTAATTGAGCTAAATTTAAGGCGTAACTTGGGTAAGTGGTCGACCTAATT